>Ga0308173_10000592_pt1 | contig 15923 bp, 20 predicted proteins | sample PhyPR1_FD_203716 | JGI IMG/M metagenome (GOLD analysis project Ga0308173, IMG submission 203716) | Soil microbial communities from UC Gill Tract Community Farm, Albany, California, United States - DLSLS.P.R1 | ecosystem: Environmental > Terrestrial > Soil > Agricultural land | place: USA...
ACGACGGCAACGCGGCGGAGCAGATCGTCGAGTTCCTGGCCGAGAAGAGGTTCGTCTAGATGGCGAAGACGCTCGTCTTTCTCGAGCACCATGAAGACGCGGTGCAGAAGGGCGCGCTCGGTGTGCTCGCGAAGTTCGCGAATGCCGACGGCGTACTCGTCGGTTCGGGTGTCCGCTCGATCGCCGAGAGCATCGGTCGCACGGTGTGGGTCGCCGACGACGAGCGTCTCGCTGCGCCGCTGCCGCAGCCGCGCGTCGACGTGCTCGCGAAGCTCGTGCGGGACGAGGGGTACGACACCGTTCTCTTCGCCCAGTCGGTACTCGCAGCGGACGTCGCCGCCGGGCTCGCGGCGCGGCTCGAAGCGGGCCTCAACTGGGGTCTCGTCGACTTCGACGGCGAGCAGGGCCGCGCACCGGCGTTGCAGGACACGGTCGTCGTCGACGTCGGCTGGTCGAGTGACGTGCGCATCGGCGTCTTCCGCGCAGGCGCGCTCGACGCGGGCGACGTGGCGGGCTCCGGCGAGGTGCGGGACGCAGCCGTCGAGCTGGAGGACTTCTCGTCGGCGGCCGAGATGGTCGAGCAGGCGCACGCCGAGCAGCAGGGACCGTCGATCGAGGACGCCGACGTGATCGTCGCGGGTGGCCGCGGACTCGGCGAGCCGGAGAAGTTCGCACTCGCCGAGGAGCTGGCGAAGGCGCTCGGCGGCGCCGTCGCCGCGACGCGCGCGGTCGTCGACGCGGGCTGGTACCCCTACTCGGCGCAGGTTGGCCAGACCGGCAAGACGGTCTCGCCGAAGCTGTACGTCGCGCTCGGCATCTCCGGCGCGATCCAGCACAAGGTCGGCATGCAGGGATCGAACACGATCGTCGCGATCAACAAGGACCCGAACGCGCCGATCTTCGAGTTCGCCGACCTCGGCGTCGTCGGCGACCTGCACGAGATCGTCCCGAAGCTGACCGAGCTCGTTCGTTCACGCAAGTCGTGACGGTCAGCCCGTCCGACTTCCCGCCGCCGTGGTCTCCGGAGAACGCGGTCGCCGAGCCGACCGACCCGCCCGACGAGCGGATCGAGGTCGGCTTCCTGATCGTCGGCGCGGGCCCGGCGGGGCTCGCGGCGGCGATCCGACTCGGGCAGCTTTGCGAGGAGGATCCGGAAACGGCCGAGCGGCTCGGCGAGGTTCCGGTGGCGGTGCTCGAAAAAGGCAAGGCACCCGGCTCGCACCTTCTTTCGGGCGCGGTCGTCAATCCGCGCTCGCTGCAGCGGCTCTTCAAGGGGCGGAAGACGATCGACGAGCTGCCGTTCTTCGGGCCGGTGCACGGCGAGTCGGTGCTGTTCCTGACGCGCAAGCGCGCGATCCCGATCCCGACCCCGCCGACGATGGTGAACCACCGCAACTACGTCGCCTCGCTTTCGCGGCTCGGGCGGTTCCTCGCCGAGGAAGCGGAGGAGCTCGGCGTCACGATCCTGCCGGAGACGTCGGCCGAGCAGCTGCTCGTCGACCACGGCCGTGTCGTCGGCGTGCGTACGGGTGACCGTGGCCGCGGGCGCGCCGGCGAGGAGCTTTCGAACTTCGAGGCCGGCTCGGATATCGCCGCGCGCGTGACGATCCTCGCCGAGGGGACGCAGGGTCATCTCACCGGCGCCGCGCTGGACCGCTTCGGAACGCGCGGCGAGAACCCGCAGGTGTGGGCGCTCGGAGTGAAGGAGGTGTGGAAGGTCGCGAAGCCCCTTCGCGAGGTGGTGCACACGATGGGCTGGCCCCTCCGGCCGGGTCGGCGCTACCGCGAGTTCGGCGGCTCGTTCATCTATCCGATGGGCGAGGACATGGTCACGATCGGGCTCGTCGTCGGCCTCGACTACCGCGACGCGGAGCTGTCGGTGCACGACCTCCTGCAGGAGCTGAAGACGCATCCGCGCGTGCGGAAGATCCTCGACGGCGGCGAGCGGGTGCAGTGGGGTGCGAAGACGATTCCGGAGGGCGGCTTCGTCGCCCTGCCGAAGAAGCTCCACGCGCCCGGGCTGTTGCTGTGCGGCGACGGCGTCGGTTTCGTCAACGTGCCGGCGCTGAAGGGCATCCACTACGCGGTCGAATCGGGACGGCTCGCGGCGGAGGCTGCGTGGCGCACGCTCGAGCGCGGCGCTTCGACCCGCGACGCCCTCGCGTCGTACGACGCGTCGATTCGCGAGTCGTTCATCTGGAAGGACCTGCGCGAGGTGCGGAACATGCGGCAGGCGTTTGGACGAGGCTTCTATCTCGGCGGCGCGCTGGCGTCGGTGATGACCGCGACGAAGGGCCGCTTCCCGGCAGGCGACGCGCGCACCGAGCGCGACGCGGAGCAGTCGCTGATCCGCACGGACCGCGCCGCGTCGTATCCCGCGCCCGACGGACAACTGACGTTCGACAAGCTGTCGTCCGTGTTCGCGTCGGGGAACCGCACGCGCGACGACCAGCCGAATCACATCCGGATCCAGACGAAGGTGCCGCGCGAGGTCGCCGAGATGTGGGCCCGCATGTGCCCCGCGCAGGTGTACGAAGTGGGAGCGGAGGACGGCGACGGCACCGTCCAGGTGAAGCTCGCGCCGTCGAACTGCGTCCAGTGCGGCGCGATCACCGCCAAGGGCGGCCGCCTGACCCCGCCCGAAGGCGGCAGCGGCCCCGAGTACACGGTCACCTGACGCGAACTCGGTTGCCGCCAGAGGCGGAACCGAGTTACCAGTCCGAAACGTCTCGGACTGGCAACCTGGGTTCGTCGGCCGCGCCTGGCGCGAACTCGGTTGCCGCCGGAGGCGGACCCGAGTTACCTGTCCGAAACGTCTCGGACTGGCAACCTGGGTTCGTCGGCCGCGTCTGGCGCGAACTCGGTTGCCGCCGGAGGCGGAACCGAGTTACCTGTCCGAAACGTCTCGGGCTTGCAACCTGGTTCCGGGCTTCGCCCGGCAACCAGGTTCCTCAGCCGTACTAGATTCGTCGCCGTGATCACGTCGGTCGACAACCCGCGGGTCAAGGAAGTGCTCCGGCTGCGCAAGTCGCGTGCTCGGCGGGACGAGGGTCTCTTCGTCGCCGAGGGGCCGCGCGAAGTGCTGCGCGCCCGCGAGGCTGGGCTCGAGATCGACGCCACCTACTTCGCGCCGGCGCTCGTCGACTGGGACGACGGAGAGGAAGTCGACGAGCGCGTGCTTCGCAAGATGAGCTACCGCGGCGAGCCGGAAGGGGTCCTCGCCGTCGTCCGCATCCCGCGCAGGACGCTTCCGGAGAACGCGACACTCCTGCTCGTCGCGGTCGGGATCGAGAAGCCCGGCAACCTCGGCGCAATGGCGCGCACCGCGGATGCGGCCGGCGCCGATGCGATCCTCGTCGCCGACGCGCGCTCCGACCCCTGGAATCCGAACGCGATTCGCGCGTCGACCGGCGCCGTCTTCACGCTGCCGATCGTGGAGGCGACCGCCGAGGAGCTCGCAGCGCTCCCGCACCGGAAGATCGCCGCGACACTCGGCGCGCGCACACCGCATACCGAGCCGGACTACACGCAGCCCACCGCGTTCCTGATCGGTGCGGAGGACGACGGGCTCCCGCAGCGCTACCGCGACCTGGCCGACACGCACGTCGAGATCCCGATGCGCGGGGCGACGGCCGATTCGCTGAACGCGAGCACAGCTGCGGCTGTGCTTCTCTTCGAAGCGGTGCGCCAACGTGCCTGACCTGCAGATGCCGACCCGCGCCGACGTCGAGCGCGCGCGGGAGACTATCGGCGACCGTCTCCCGCGCACCCCGCTCCAGGGCAATCGCACGATCGGGGCGCGTCTCAAGTGCGAGCTCTTCCAGCGCACCGGCTCGTTCAAGGCGCGCGGCGCGCTGAACAAGATCAGCAGCCTCAGCGACGACGAGAAACGGCAGGGCGTGATCGCGATCAGCGCCGGCAACCACGCGCAGGCCGTCGCGTTCGCGGCCGCCGCGGAGAACATCGATGCGCTCGTCGTCATGTGGCAGGGAGCGTCCGAGCAGAAGATCGAAGCGACGCGCGGCTACGGGGCGACCGTCGACCTCGAGGCGACGAGCCCCGGTGACGCGTTCGCACGGCTCGAGGCGCTGATCGAAGAGACAGGACGAACGCTCGTGCACCCCTTCGACGATCCCGTCGTGATCGCGGGCGCCGGCACGGTCGGGCTCGAGATCGAGGAGGACGCGCCCGACGCCGACACGGTCGTCGTCCCCGTCGGCGGCGGCGGCCTCATCAGCGGCATCCAGACGGCGATCGGAGCAAACACCCGCGTGATCGCCGTCGAGCCGGAGACGAGCAACGCACTGCACGCCGCGATCGAGAACGGCGCACCGACGCCCGTCACGCCCACGAGCGTGGCGGACGGCCTCAACGCACCGTTCGCGGGAAGCCTTCCGCTCGAGATCTGCCGGAACCTCGAGCGCGTGCTCGTCACCGAGGAAGAGATCGAGCATGCGTTCCGGACGCTCTACGAGCGCGCGAAGCTCGCGTGTGAGCCCGCCGGTGCAGTTGCGGCGGCGGCCTGGCTCGCCGGCAAAGTCGAGGCGCAGAATCCGGTGCTCCTCGTCTCGGGCGGCAACGTCGCCGGCCGAACGGCCGCTGCTATCCTGGCCCGGCCATGAAGGCCGACATCCATCCCGAGTACCAGCTCACCACTGTGCACTGCGGCTGCGGGAACACGTTCACGACGCGTTCCACGAAGCCCGAGCTGCACGTGGAGATCTGCTCGGCCTGCCACCCGTTCTACACCGGCAAGCAGAAGCTCGTCGACACGGGCGGCCGTGTAGAGCGCTTCCAGCGCCGGCTCGAAAAGGCCGAGCGCGCCCAGCGCGCCTCCGCCTAGAGCGTCATGTCGCAGGCCGTAGGAGGACAGGCCGTCCTGGAGGGCGTGATGATGCGCGGTCCGCGTAACTGGGCGGTCGCGGTCCGCAAGCCCGACGGCGAGATCGCGCACGTCTCGAAGGCGATCGATCCGCTCGCCGCGCGCCACTGGGCGCTGCGCCTGCCGATCGTGCGCGGCGTCGTCGCACTCGGCGAGAGCCTCGCAATCGGTTTCCGGGCGCTCAGCGTCTCCGCGAACTACGCGGCGCAGGAAGAAGCCGAAGGAGACGAGGAGCCGGCGGAGCTCGGGCGCTGGGCCCTCATGTTCGCGTTCCTCGTCGCGATCGGGTTCGCGGTGATGATCTTCAAGGTCGGCCCGGCGCTCCTCACCGACCTGCTTCCGATCTCGAACGGCGGCTGGTTCGTGCTCGTCGAGGGAGTGATCCGCGTCACCGTGTTCGTGCTCTACCTGACGATCCTGAGCTTCATCCCGTCGCTCCGGCGCGTGTTCGAGTATCACGCGGCCGAGCACAAGGCGATCAACGCGTACGAAGCGGGCGAGGAGCTGACACCCGAGGTCGCGCAGCGCTACTCGCTCATCCATCCGCGCTGCGGTACCGCGTTCCTGCTCTGGGTGATGGTCGTGAGCGTCTTCGTCTACGCGTTGCTCGGCCGCCCGGTCTGGTACTGGCTGATCGTCAGCCGCATCGTGCTGCTGCCGGTGATCGCGGGGATCGCCTACGAGCTGATCCGTTTCGCGGGCAAGCACAGCGAGAACCGGATCCTGATGACGCTCCTCGCGCCCGGCCTCTGGCTGCAGCGGCTGACGACGCGCGAGCCGGATCTCGACCAGCTCGAGGTGTCCATTCGCGCGCTGCGGGAAGTCCTCGAGCTAGAGGGCCGGCAGGAGCCGGCCGACCGACGTGTGGAGGTGATGGCGTGACCGAGCGCAAAGCTGAAGTCGTGTGGCAAGGCGACCTGATGAACGGAAGCGGCACGATCGGCGAGGTGGGAAGTGGCGCCTTCGGCCCGCTCGACGTCTCGTGGGCGACGCGTTCGCAGGAGCCGAACGGACAGTCGAGCCCCGAAGAGCTGATCGCCGCGGCGTGGGCCGCGTGCTTCGCGATGGCGCTCTCGCACGGGCTCGCGCAGGGGGGCAACCCGCCCGAGAAGCTCGAGACCTCGGCGACGGTCGCGTTCCAGCCGGGCGAGGGCATCACCCGCGGCGCCCTGACTGTGCGCGGAACCGTGCCCGGGATCGACGAGGACACGTTCACGAAGGCCGCCGAAGATGCGAAGCAGAACTGCCCCGTGTCGAAGGCCCTCTCCGGGATTCCCGAGGTGACGCTGGACGCTACGCTCGCGTAGGTCATGGCAGCGCTCGACGACCTGATCTCGGAGCTCGAGCGCTCGTACACCGAGACGCGCGACCGCATGTCCGACCCCGCGGTGTACAACGACCACCGCGAGGCGGCGACGGTCGGCCGCCGGCTGAAGCAGCTCGAGGGCCCCTATGCGCTCACGCAGCAGTGGCGGCAGGCGCGCGCCGACCTCGACGCCGCCCGAAACGACCCCGAGCTCGCGGAGATGGCGTCCGACTACGAGTCCGAGGTGGCGCGGCTCGAGGAGGACCTGAAGCTCGCGCTCGCCGAGCGCGACCCGGCGGACGACAAGGACGTGATCGTCGAGATCCGGCAGGGCGTCGGCGGCGACGAGGCGGCGCTCTGGGCGGCGGAGTTGCAGCGCATGCTGCAGCGCTACGCCGAGCGTCGCGGCTTTGCGTTCGAGCAGCTCGAGGCGAACGCGAACGACGGCGGCGGGCTCAAGGAAGGCGTCTTCGCGATCAAAGGGGACGGCGCCTACTCGGTGTTCAAGTTCGAGGGCGGTACGCACCGCGTGCAGCGCGTGCCCGAGACGGAGTCCGCCGGCCGCATCCACACGTCGACGGCGACGGTCGCCGTGATGCCGGAAGCCGAGGACGTCGACGTCGAGGTCGAGGAGAGCGATCTGAAGATCGACGTGTTCCGCTCGTCGGGGCCGGGCGGCCAATCCGTGAACACGACCGACTCGGCGGTGCGCATCACGCACCTGCCGACGGGGATCGTCGTCGCGATGCAGGACGAGCGCTCGCAGCTGCAGAACCGCGACAAGGCGATGCGCGTGCTGCGGGCGCGCATCTACGAGGCGGAGCGCGAGCGCCAGGCCGCGGAGCAGGCCGCCGCGCGGAGCGCGCAGGTCGGCACCGGTGCGCGCGCGGAGAAGATCCGCACCTACAACTTCCCCGAGAACCGCGTCACCGACCATCGCATCAAGCTGACGACGTACCGGCTGGACCAGGTGCTGGCCGGCGATCTCGACGAATACACCGACGCGCTCACCGCCGACGAGCGCCGGCGCGCGCTCGAAGGTTGAACCTTGCCGACGTCCTGCGGGGTGCGACGGATTACCTCGCGGCGCGCGGAGTCGACAGCCCGCGTGTCGACGCCGAGCTGCTCCTCGCCCGTGCGCTCGGCCTCCAGCGCATCGAGCTCTACACGCAGCACGACCGGCCGCTCAGCGAGTCCGAGCGCGCTGCGGCGCGCGGGCTCGTGCAGCGCCGCGGCCGGCGCGAGCCACTCGCGTATGTCCTCGGTGACTGGGACTTCCGCCGGCTGACGCTGCGCACCGACGCTCGTGCGCTCGTGCCACGGCCCGAGACGGAGATGGTCGTCGAGCGCTGTCTCGTGCTCATCGCCGGAATCGAGCGGCCGCGGATCGTCGACGTGGGGACAGGGAGCGGGGCGATCGCCCTCGCGCTCAAGCACGAGCGCCGCGACGCGACCGTCGTCGCGACCGACTCCAGTCCGGACGCGCTCGCGCTCGCCGAAGAGAACGCCGCCGCAAACTCTCTCGACGTCGAGTTTCTCGACACCGATCTTCTCGACGGGGTCCAAGGGCCGTTCGACCTCGTCGTCTCGAACCCGCCGTACGTGCTCGAGGCGGAGCTCGCGACGCTCGCGCCCGAGGTGCGGGAATGGGAGCCGCGCGTGGCGCTCGTCGAGGCGGGACAGACCGATCGGCTGATCGCCGACGCCCAGCGCGTCCTGCACGGAGCGCTCGTCCTCGAGGTTCACGAGATGAATGCATCCGGTGTCATGCGTAAACTCGAGGCAGCGGGTTACCGGAACCCCCGCATCGGTCAAGATCTGACCGGGCGAGACCGAGTCGTGGAGGCGCGGTGGACGTCGACAGAGCGGTCGAGCAGGCAATAGCCGGACTCCGCGCCGGACGTCCCGTCCTGCTCCCGACCGACACGGTGTACGGGCTCTGCGCCGCCGCCGACCGCGAGGCGCCCGCACGCGCGCTGTACGCGCTCAAGGGCAGAACATCCACGCAGCCCTCGGCGCTTCTCGCGCCTTCGCTCGAGGCGCTGTTCGAGGCGATTCCCGAGCTTCGCGGCGAGCTCGGCGACCCGGCCCGGGCGCTCCTGCCCGGCCCGTACACGCTCGTGCTCCCGAATCCGACTCGCCGCTACCGCTGGCTGAACGGGACACGGACGGACGCGATCGGCGTCCGCGTGCCCGAGCTCCCCGAGCCCACGCGCCGCGTCGTCGAGACGGCCGGCTGCCTGATCGCGACGAGCGCGAACGATCCCGGCGGCCCGAACCCCGCAGCGCTCGACGACGTGCCGGCCCGGATCCGCGAGGGCTGCGCCGCGGAGGTCGACCTCGGCCCGCTCCCGGGCACGCCGTCGACGGTGATCGACTTCACCGGCGCCGGCCCGTACGTGATCCGCGAGGGCGCCGTCCCGGGTGCGGACGCGCTGGAACGGGTTCGCAGCTTCCGCGGGAAGTAGCATCAGGGCCATGGCCGTCGCCCAGCAGAGCTTCGAGACCCTCCGGGCGGCGGGCCTGCATGAGGTCGACCCGCAGATCGCGGAGCTCCTCGGTCGCGAGCTCGAACGGCAGCGCGGCCAGATCGAGCTGATCGCGTCCGAGAACTTCACGTGGCCGAGCGTCCTCGAGGCGGTCGGCTCCGTGCCCACGAACAAGTACGCCGAGGGCTATCCCGGCAAGCGGTACTACGGCGGCTGCGAGGTCGTCGACGAGATCGAGGAGCTCGCGCGCACGCGCGCGAAGGAGTTGTTCGGCGCCGATCACGCGAACGTGCAGCCTCATGCGGGCGCGCAGGCGAACATGGCCGTCTACTTCGCGGTGCTGAAGCCGGGCGACAAGGTGCTCGGCCTCTCGCTCGACCACGGCGGCCATCTCACACACGGGCTCGGCGTCAACTTCTCCGGGAAGCTGTACGAGTTCCATCACTACGGCGTGTCGCGCGAGACGATGCGCGTCGACTACGACGAGGTGCTCGCGCGCGCGAAAGAGGTGCAGCCGAAGCTGATCGTGTGCGGCGGCTCGGCGTACCCGCGCACGGTCGAGGCCGACCGCTTCCGCGAGATCGCCGACGAGGTCGGCGCGCTCCTCATGTGCGACATGGCGCACTTCGCCGGGCTCGTTGCCGCGGGCATCCATCCGAATCCGGTGCCGCACTGCGATTTCGTCACCTCGACGAGCCACAAGACGCTCGCGGGCCCGCGCGCAGGCTTCGTCCTCTGTCGCGAGGAGCACGCGTCGAAGCTCGACCGGGCGAACTTCCCGGGCATGCAGGGCGGGCCGCTGATGCACACGATCGCCGCGAAGGCGGTCTGCTTCGGCGTCGCGATGACCGATGCCTTCCGCGAGTACCAGCAGCAGATCCGGTCGAATGCCGACGCGCTCGCCGAAGGGCTGCTCGCGGGCGATCTCGACGTCCTCACCGGCGGGACCGACACCCATCTCGTGCAGCTCGACCTGCGTGAGACCGAGTGGACGGGCCTCGCCGCGCAGGAGCGCCTCGAGGAATGCAAGCTGACCGCGAACCGCAACACGGTGCCGTTCGACGAGCGGCCGCCGATGGTCGCCTCAGGAGTCCGCCTCGGCACGCCGGCGGCGACGATGCGCGGCTTCGACGAGGGCGACTTCCGCGAGGTCGCGTCGATCATCGTCGATGCGCTGCGCGACGACGCCGACGTGGAGGCGTTGCGCTCGCGTGCGCTCGCACTCTGCGACAAGCGACCGCTCTACCCGGGCTTCCGCGGGTACACCGCCTACCAGGCGTAACCGCATGTCCGTGGTCGAGGTCACGCACCCGCTGGTGCAGCACAAGCTGTCGTACCTGCGCGACAAGGACACGCCCACGGTCCACTTCCGCAAGCTCGTCGAGGAGGTGACCCTGCTGCTCACCTACGAGGCGACGAAGGATCTGCCGACGGAGAAGGTCGACATCGAGACGCCGCTCGAGGTGGCGCCGATGACGCGCATCTCGGGGAAGAAGGTCGCGGTCTGCCCGATCCTCCGTGCGGGCCTCGGGATGCTCGACGGCGTGCTGTCGCTCATCTCCGGCGCGCGCGTCGGCTTCATCGGCCTGTACCGCAACGAGGAGACGCTGCAGCCGGTCGAGTACTACGTGAAGCTCCCGTCCGACGTCGCCGATCGCGACGTCATCCTGCTCGACCCGATGCTCGCGACGGGCAACTCGACCGCGCATGCGGTGAGGCTCGTGAAGGACGCCGGTGCGACGAGCGTGCGCCTGATCTCGATCATCGCTGCGCCCGAGGGGATCGCGAACATCCAGCAGAACCACCCCGACGTGCGGATCGTCGTCGCCGCGATCGACCGCGAATTGAACGAGAAGGGCTACATCGTCCCGGGCCTCGGCGATGCGGGAGACCGCCTCTACGGCACGAAGTAATACCCTGGGAAGATGGTCTGGGACCAGCTGACAGACCATTTGCAGGTGCTGTACGGCGCGGCGGCAGCGCTCGGGATCGTCGTGGTCCTGACGCCGGCCGTCGGCTCGGCGGCCCGGTACCTGCGCCTCGTCGACGACCGGCCCGCCGAGGGCCAGCGCGCGCGGCCGAGCATCCCTCGCCTCGGCGGCCTCGCGCTCTTCCTCGGGATCCTGGTGCCGTCGCTCGCGTTCCTGCCGCTCGGTGGGGAGCTACGCGGCATCGTCCTCGGGGCCGCGGTGGCGACGACCGTCGGCGCGATCGACGACTTCCGCCGGCTCTCGTGGTGGCAGAAGCTCGGCGGCCAGGTGCTCGCCGGCGCGATCCCGGTCGGCTTCGGGATCTACCTCCACACGTTCACGTTCCCGCTTCTCGGCCGCCAGGAGGTGCCGACGTGGCTCGGTGCGTCCGTCACCGTGATCGGGATCGTCGCCGTGATGAACATGGTCAACTTCCTCGACGGGCTCGACGGGCTGGCCGCCGGCGTGTGCGCGATCTCCGGCTTCACGTTCTGCGTGATCGAGCTGTCGCTCGGTCGGACCGGCCCGGCGGTGCTCGCCGCGATCGTCTTCGGCGCGAGCCTCGGCTTCCTGCGCCACAACTTCTATCCGGCGCGGATCTTCATGGGCGACTCGGGTGCGCTCCTGCTCGGGTTCACGCTCGCAACCGTCTCGGTGCAGGGGCTCCTGAAGACGGCCGCGTTGGCGACGCTCGTGCTGCCGCTCCTCGTCCTCGCGGTACCCGTGCTCGACACGTCGTTCGTCGTCGCGAAGCGGTTGAAGAGCGGCCAGCCGATCTACGTCGCCGACGCGCGGCACCTGCACCACCGCTTCATGCGCATCGGCTTCTCGGAGCGCCGCGCGGTCGTTCACCTCTGGGCGTGGTGCGCGACGCTCGCGCTCGCCGCCCTGGCGACACGGTTCGCTCCACCGCACCATCGTGGGCAATGGAACCCGGCGAACCTCGCGATCGACATCGCCGCCGCTGTCCTCGCGATCGCGTTCTCCGCGTACGTCGTCTACCTGCTCGAGCTCGTCAAGCTCCAGAGCCCACGCGCGCGGCGCCGCGAAGCGGAACGCACGGCGGCCTGAGCCGCGATCCACCCGGGCGCGCCGTGTACGCCGCCGCCGGGGTGCGCGGACGCCGAGCCGAGATACACACCGCTGATCCCCGTCTCGGGTCGGCCGTGGAACGGCCGCAGGACGAGCTCGTTGCGCAGCTTCGCCGTGCCGAGGTTGATGCGTCCCGGCGGCAGGTGCTCGACCCGCCGGCCGCGCACGAGCGCCCGGAAGCCGGGAGCGTGCGCTTCGACCTGCGCCTCGATCGCCTCGGCCGACCGCAGCACGTGAGAGTAGGCCCACGCGGTCTCCTTGCCGGCCGGCGCGCGCGTCGGGTCGACCATCGAGTACTGCCCGAACAGGACGAAGTCGCCGGGCCCGCCGAGGTGGACGACGGGCGAGCGCCTCGCGGGCTCGGCGCTCCACGGGATCGGCCTGTCGAGCGTCCAGTCGAGCTTCACGGTCGCCGGGTCCGGCTCGACTCGGATCCGCCTGCCGGTGATTCGTCCGAACTCCCACACGTCGGTCGCGACGATCACGGCGCGCCGCGCTGCGGGAATCCGGTCGACGCGCTCGCCGAGCCGCAGCTCGACGCCACGTGCGACCGCACGATCGGCCAGGACGCGCGCGATCGTGCCCGAACCGCCGGCGACGCACGGAAAGCCGTGCGTCCGGCCGAGCATCGTCAGAATCAGACCGAACGCGCGACCGGCCGGCCCCCAGGGGCGGGCGTCGGAATGCAGCGCGTTCCCCTCGCGGAGCCTCGCCTCGAGCGGGTCGGCCGGCCGTCGCAAAAGCCTCGCCGCGCGGGGCTCGCGCGCCAGTCCGGCCGCGGCCCGCACCTGCGGAAACGGAGTCACGAGCCCGCGCAGGATGGCCGGCTCGATCCGCAGCCATTCGTCCGGGGCAGCGCCGCGCTCGAGCACAGCGCACGGGCCGTCGAGGGCAGGGTGCGCGAGCACGAGCGGGCCGTGCCGAAACGGGATCTCGACGTCGAGCGCGCGGAAGACGGGAGACGCCGCTCCGAGCGGATAGAACGCGCTGCAGAGATCGTTGACGAAGCCGGGCTCGATCAGCTCGCCGGAGCGCACCGCGCCACCCGGCTCGTCCTCCCGCTCGAGGACGGAGACCGACCAGCCGGCGTCGGCGAGGACGTTCGCGGCGACGAGTCCGTTGTGTCCCGCACCGATCACCACTGCGTCGTGCATCACGACGCGCGTGTCCGCTCGGGTTTCGACGGAAACCGCGCGGGTAGCCGTTCGGGCATGGCGCGCAACGAGATCGTCGTCGCGGCACCGCGCGAGCGGGTGTTCGGGATCCTCGCCGATCCGGCGAAGTACGCGGAGTGGGTCGTCGGAGCCGCCGGCGTCCACGACGCGGACGAGCGATGGCCGCAGGCCGGCTCCCGCCTGCGGCATCGGACCGGCGTCGGTCGCGCCTCGATCGACGACGCGACCGAGGTCGTGGAGTCGCAGCCGCCGGCGCGCATCGTTCTGATCGCGCACCTAGGCGTGCTCGGCAGCTTCCGTGTCGAGCTCGTCCTCGAGGAGCTCGAGGGCGCAGCGACGCGCATCGTGATGGAAGAGGAGCCGATCGAGGGCGTCAGCAGGCTGGCCGGTCCCGTCGGCGACGCCGCCGGCCGCGTCCGCAATGCGCTCTCGCTCCGTCGACTCAAGGAGCTTTCCGAGCGGTGAAGGCTGTGAGCGCCTCGTTGAACCCGGGCGCGTTCTGCACCGCGTGACCGGCGCCGGGCAGTACGACGCGCTCGGCGCCAAGCGAGCGCTCGAGCACGTCGCCAACCGCTTCGAACGCTTGCTCATGCGCGCCGGTGACCACCAGCACCGGGTAGGGGAGCGGGAGCAGCGGAATCTCCGCCTCCTGCGGGCGGCGCTCCGAGAAGAACGCCTCGGCTCCCTGGCGCAGGTCGCCGGGCGGAGGGTTCGGCATCCGGAACGGAGCGCCGACGAGCTCGAGGAACGCGTCGATCTCGCCGGACGGCAGCGCCGCCGCGCGCTCGAGCCACGACTCGACGGACGGCTCGCCGCGCGCGACGCCGAACGCGGGCGGCTCGATCACCGTCAGCGACGCGAGCGGGAGCGTCGGCGCTGCGAGTAACGCCGCGACGCCGCCGTAGGAGTGGCCGACGAGGTGGTCGCCAGGCTCCACGATCGACGGGAGCCAGGCCGCATCTCGCTCGAAATCGACGCGCTCGACCGGCGGGTTCGGCCAGAAGCCGGGTCGCGCCGGGGTCACGAGCTCGAACCGTTCGCGAAGCGGTTCCTGGCGCCGCCAGGAGCGTGACGCGCCTGTCACGCTTCCGTGCAGGAGCACGAGCCTCGGCAACGTCACAAACGGCACCTTACCTCCGCTCGCCGAGCCGAAAACGGCTGTCACAAGCGCTGGTATGCTCCCGCGCGAATGCAGCCCCAGCGACCGACGTTTTCCCTCGCCGGCGCCGGCAGCGTGCTCATCGGATTCACGGCAGCGTGCATCGCGATTGGGGCGTTCGTCGGCTGGGCGATGGGGAACACGGGCTACGGGATTGCCTTCGGCGCGCTCGTCGGCATCCCCACGGGCGTTGCTGCAACTGTCATCAAGTACCGAAATGCGTAGGAGAGAAACTGCCCGTCTGGACTGAGCCGCGCACGGCCCCGCCGAATCTGCTGCCCGCAATCGCGGGTGCGCTCGTCGTGCTGATCGCGCTCCCGATCTTCCTGATCGCGGGCTGGCGCGTCGCCGGCTGGGGGCTCGGCGCCGTGCTCTGGTTCGGCTCGGAGGCGTTCGGGTTCCTCCTTACCCGGCTCCGGACGCGAACGGGTAACCTCGCCGCCGCAGGCGTGGTTGCTTTCGGGATGCTCTTCCGTGGAATCGCCGTGATGGTGGTCGTCTTCGCCGTCGCCGTGTCCGACAAATGGCTCGGGCTGGCCGCTGCGTTGACCTACGCCGCAGGCTATTCCGCGAACCTCGGCCTGCAGCTCGTCGCCTACTACACCGGCCCGAAAGCGGGGGCGGCGCATTGATGAAGCGCGCGCTGATCTCCGTCGCCACGCTCGCGCTGCTCGCGCCGGCGAGCGCGTTTGCGCGCGGCGAGTTCGACCCCACGACGGAGTTCGAGCAGCACGACTGGATCCCGATCCACCTCGGACCGATCGACATGTCGATCACGAAAGCGGTCGCCTACCTGATGATCGCAAGCGTGCTGACGATTCTGTTCGGCATCTTCTTCATGCGCTCGAAGGTCGCGCGCATGCCGGGCCGCCGCGAGACGATCGGCGAGCTGCTCTACGACGTCGCGCAGACGCAGATCGCAGAGCAGGGGCTGCCGTCGAAGGCGATGAGCCGCTGGTTCCCGTACGTCGCCTCGCTGTTCCTCTTCATCCTCGTCGTGAACCTGCTCGGGTTCATCCCGCTGCCCTTGACCGGTGAGACATGGCACGGGGCGCCGACGTGGGGCATCTACGCCGCGACGAGCTCGATCTCGGTGACGCTCGCGCTGGCGCTGCTCACGTTCGCGTTCACGCACTACGAGGGCGTCCGTTGGAACGGCCCCGTCAAATACTTCAAGAGCTGGATCCCCGAAGCGCCGCCGGCGCTGCTCGGCCTGATCGTGCCGCTCGAGATCCTCGGCCAGTTCATGCGGCTGATCTCACTGAGCGTCCGGCTCTTCGCCAACATGCTCGCCGGGCACATCCTGATCCTGACGTTCCTCGGCCTGATGTTCATCCTCGAGAGCGTCGTGCTCGCGGTGGCCGTCGTGCCCGTCGGGATCATCTTCTACCTGTTCGAAGTGATCATCGTGGTCGGCATCCAGGCCTTCATCTTCGCTGCCCTGTCCGCCATCTACATCGGCTCGGCGATCGAGCCGGAGCATTAGATGGCCGAGCGGCAGTATCCGCACTTCCGGATGGACCCCCAGCTTGGTCTGGGACACCCCCGAAATCACGTCTACTACCGCTCGACCACCTAGGAGGAAAAAACATGGTCGGTTACATCCTCGCCGCCACCACCGGCGACGTCACTAAGGCCGGTAAGGCGATCGGCCTCGCGCTCGGCGTCGGCCTCGGCGCGCTCGGTGCCGGCGTCGGCATTGGCAACATCTTCGGCTCGATGATCCAGTCGGTCGCCCGGCAGCCTGAGCTGCGCGGCGAGCTTCAGGGCATCCAGTGGCTCGGCTTCGCCCTCACCGAGGCGGTCGTGTTCTACGGCCTGCTCGGCTCGATCCTCGCGTACGTCCTGGT
>Ga0308173_10000595_pt1 | contig 15865 bp, 18 predicted proteins | sample PhyPR1_FD_203716 | JGI IMG/M metagenome (GOLD analysis project Ga0308173, IMG submission 203716) | Soil microbial communities from UC Gill Tract Community Farm, Albany, California, United States - DLSLS.P.R1 | ecosystem: Environmental > Terrestrial > Soil > Agricultural land | place: USA...
CGACGTTGGGCACCCCGTCGGCGCCGTTGCCGAAGCCGCCGATCCCGCCGACGGGGAACGGGCCCTTCTCGATGAAGAGGGCCGTGATGAAGCCCCAGGCGATGAAGGCCGCGATGTTCGGCATGATCATTCCGGAGAGGAAGGTGCCGACCTTCTGCACCGCGATCCTCGCGCCGGACGCTCCCGCAGGTGCGGTGGTGGTCGCGCTCACTGGCTTTCCTCCCGTAGGACGGATGGCTTCCGACTGCCCTGGGCTCGGCGCTCCCCCGGAGGTGCGAACCCGGTCGCCGAGACGTGACCAGCGTCACGTAGCCGGGCTAGTCTGTCAACACGCTTCAACAGAAAGCCACAGAAATGCGGCAGGAGACCACAGAATCAGGCAAAAGGCCTGCATGGAAGGGTGGATCCATGTATCCCGAGGAGCGGCAGCACGCCCTCGCGCTGCTGGTGGGGCAGCGTGGCCGGGTGAGCGTCACGACGGCGGCCGAGCAGTTCGGCGTCACCACCGAAACGGTCCGCCGCGACCTCGCCGTCCTCGAGCGGGCCGGCATGCTGCGCCGTGTCCACGGCGGGGCCGTGCCGGTCAGCGCCGTGGCGCTGGTCGAGCTGGGGCTCGGGGAGCGGACCGGGCACCTGGCCGAGCAGAAAGCCAAGATCGCCGCCGCGGCCCTCGACTTCGTGCCCGGCATGGACGGCAGCATCATCCTCGACGGCGGGACGACGACCGCGGCGCTGGCCGAGCTGCTGCCCACCGACCGGCGGCTGCTGGTGGTCACCGACGCGGTGCCCCTCGCCGCCCGGCTGGCGAACGCGCCGGGCATCACGGTGCACATGCTCGGCGGCCGCGTCCGCGGGGTGACCCAGTGCGCGGTCGGCGACGAGACCCTCCGGAAGCTGGCCGACCTCCGCGTGGACGTCGCCTTCCTCGGCACGAACGGCATCGCGGTCGGGCACGGCTTCACCACCCCGGACGAGGCCGAGGCGTCGGTCAAGCGCGCCATGGTGCGGGCCGGTCAGCGGGTGATCGTGCTCGCCGACTCCACCAAGCTGAACCGCGAGACGCTCGTCCGCTTCGCCGCCCCGGAGGACGTCGACGTCCTGATCACCGACGACGGCGCGGACCCGGAGGCGCTCGCCTGCCTCGAGAAGGCGGGGCTCGAAGTGGTCGTCGCCTAGCGGCGAGCCGCTCCCGCGGCGTACAGCGCGATGCCCGCGGCGACGCTCACGTTGAGCGACTCGGTGTCGCGGTCGATCGGGATGCGGACGACGACGTCGCAGCGCTCCCGCACGAGCCGGGACAGGCCGGTGCCCTCGGCACCCACCACGAGCGCCACGGGATCGGCGAACCCGTCGTACCGGTCGAGCTCGATGTCGCCGTCGGCAGCCAGACCGACCGTCTGCAGGCCCGCCTCCTGGTAGGAGATCAGCGCGCGCGAGAGGTTGACCGCGCGGGCGACCCGGATGCGCGCGGCCGCGCCGGCGCTGGTCCGCCAGGCCGACGCCGTCATCCCGACCGCGCGGCGCTGCGGCACCACCACGCCGTGGGCGTCGAAGGCCGCGGCCGAGCGGACGACGGCGCCGAGGTTGCGCGGGTCCGTGACGCCGTCCAGCGCGACGATCAGCGGCGGGCGGCCCGAGTCGCGGGCGATGTCGAGCAGCTCCTCGGGGTGGGCGTAGTCGTACGGCGGCACCTGCAGGCCGATGCCCTGGTGCAGTGCGCCCTGCGACATCCGGTCGAACTCGGCCTTGCCCACCTCGAGCAGCGGCAGACCGCGGTCGGCGGCCAGCTGCACCGACTCGGTGATCCGCTCGTCGGTGCGCCCGGCGTCGGTGACGACGTACAGCGCGGTCGCCGGGATCTGCGCGCGCAGCGCCTCCACGACCGGATTGCGGCCGAGCAGCAGCTCCGGCGCCTCCTCGGCCCGCTGGCGAGCGCGCGTGCGATCGGCGCGCGCCTTCGCCTCCGCGGCGGCCTTGCGCTGCGCCGGGTGCCCGGGGCGGTTGACCGCGGCCGGGGTGGCGCCCCGTCCGGCGAGCGAACGGCGGTTCTTGCCGCCGGTCCCTGCCGTCGCGGTCTTCTTGCCGGCACCGGTCGTGCGGCCTCGGCGCTGGCTGTTGCCGGCCATCAGCGGGTCAGCTCCCATCGGGGTCCCTGGGGGGTGTCCTCGACGGAGACGCCGAGGCTGGTGAGCTGGTCGCGGATCGCGTCGGCGGCCGCGAAGTCCTTGCGGGCCCGCGCCGCCTGGCGCTGCTCCAGCGCGAGGGCCACGAGCCCGTCGGTCGCCTGGGCGAGCCGGTCGTCGGAGCCGGTCGCCCACTGCGGGTCGAGCGGGTCCAGGCCGAGCACACCGAGCATGGCGCGCACCGAGCCGAGCGCGCCCGCGACCGCGGCGTCCTTCCCGTCGGCCAGAGCGGTGTTGCCCTCGCGGACCAGCTCGTGGATCGCGGCGACGGCCGCGGGGGTGCCGAGGTCGTCGTCGAGGGCGTTCGTGAAGTCGGCGCACAGGACCGCGCTGCCGGCGTCCGCGCCGACCCGCTCGGCCGCGCGCCGGACGAAGGACTCGACCCGGCGGTAGGCGACGGCGGCCTCGTCCAGCGCGGCGTCGGTGAACTCGATGGTCGACCGGTAGTGGGGCGCCAGCAGGTAGTAGCGCAGCTCCACCGGGCGGACGCGCTGCACGACCTCGTCGACGAGCGCGGTGTTGCCCATGGACTTGCTCATCTTCTCGCCCCCGAGGGTCACCCAGCCGTTGTGCAGCCAGTACCGGGCGAACGCGTCGCCGGCGGCCCGGGACTGCGCCTGCTCGTTCTCGTGGTGCGGAAAGCGCAGGTCCAGCCCACCCCCGTGGATGTCGAACTCGGCGCCGAGGTACTTGCCGACCATCGCCGAGCACTCCAGGTGCCAGCCCGGCCGACCGCGGCCCCACGGGGTCTCCCACGAGGCGGTGTCGGGCTCGCCGTCCTTGTGCGCCTTCCAGAGCGCGAAGTCGCGCGGGTCCCGCTTGCGCTCGTCGGTGTCGGTGTCCGCGGCGGGCTGCAGGTCGTCGGCCTTCTGCCCGGTCAGCTCGCCGTACGCCGGGAACGAGCGGACGTCGAAGTACACGTCTCCCTCGACGGCGTAGGCGTGCCCGCGGTCGATGAGCCGCTGCATCAGCACGATCATCTCGGGGATGTGGCCGGTCGCCCGCGGCTCGTAGGTGGGCGGCAGGATGCCCAGGACGTCGTAGGCGCGCGTGCAGGCGCGCTCGTTCTCGTAGGCCCAGGCCCACCACGGCACGCCGTTCGACGCCGACTTCGTGAGGATCTTGTCGTCGATGTCGGTGACGTTGCGGACGTAGGTGACGTCGAGCCCGCTCTGGGTCAGCCAGCGGCGGAGGACGTCGAAGGCGAGCGCCGCCCGCACGTGGCCGACGTGCGGCCGGCCCTGGACGGTGAGCCCGCAGACGTAGACGGAAGCCTGACCGGCACGCAGGGGCGTGAAATCGCGGACCGCTCGGGCGGCCGTGTCGTACAGGCGGAGGCTCACTGCGGTGAGTCTACGGAGCGTCGCGGGTGACCTGTGCGGACGCGGCGTCCCTCTGCCCCGTCCGGACCACCAGCGCCGTGGCGATCGCGGCCCGGCCCTCGCCGCGGCCGGTGAGCCCCAGGCCGTCGGTGGTGGTGGCGCTGACGCTCACCCGGGCGCCCAGCGCGCCGGACAACGCGGCCTCGGCCTCGGTCCGGCGCGGCCCCAGCTTCGGGCTCGCGGCGACCAGCTGCACCGCCACGTTGCCCACCCGCCAGCCCGCGGCCGCGAGCGCCTCGCGGACGTGCTCGAGGACGGCGAGGCCGGAGGCCCCGGCCCAGCGCGGATCGTCGGTGCCGAGAAGTGCGCCGATGTCACCGAGCCCGGCAGCCGACAGGACGGCGTCGGTGATCGCGTGCGCCACGACGTCGCCGTCCGAGTGCCCGGCGCAGCCGTCGACGCCCGGCCACTCGAGTCCGGCCAGCCGGCACGGCCGTCCGGGTTCGATGGGGTGCACGTCGGTGCCGATGCCGACGAAGGGCAGGTCAGCGCTCATCGGCGGGAAGTGTACGGACGCCGAGGGCGGCGAACCGGCGGCGAACCGGCTGTCGAGCTGCCCCCTCGGCCGCTCGGTTAACGTTCAGGGATGCCCGTGCCCGGCCCCTCCGCCCCCCTCGAGGGGCGCTCGGTGCTCGGGCTCGTCGTGGACACCGGCCGCGGCGTCGCCCGCATGCGGCTGCACGGCCGGAGCCTGGTCGCCCACGCCTTCGACGCGCTCGCCACGGTCCCGGGTGTCGAGGCGCGCGTGGTCGGAGGTGACCGCAGCCCGTCCGGCCTCGCGGTCGACGAGCCGTGGCGCCCACGGGCGGACGCCGGCCTGGTCCTGCACGACCCGGGGTGTCCGCTGCTCGGGGCCGAGACGATCACCCGCTGCCTGCAGGCGCTGCGGGAGGGGCCGCCCGCGACCGTGGTCGTCGGCGTCCGCCCGGTCACCGACACGATCAAGGAAGTGGTCGACGGGGCCGTCGTCCACACGATCGACCGGGCCGCGCTCGCCGCCCTGGCCGCACCGGTCGTCATCGGTCCCGACCTGCTCGATCCGCTCAGCGCGCGGTTCCCGCGGGCGGGCGACCTCGCCGATCTGGCGCACGTCGTGCAGACCCTCACGACCCTGGGCACCGTCGTCCCCCTGGAGGTGCCCTCCAGCGCCCGGCGGGTCAGCGACGAGTTCGACGTCGAGCTGCTGGAGTGCCTGCACGAGCTGCGGCAGACACTGCGGGAGCGCTGACACGACAGCGGGTCAGCGCCCGCGGACGAGCTCCCACAGCTCGCCGGTGAGCTTCACCGGCTGGCGCAGCAGTGCCGCGGGCAGCCCCCGCAGGAACCGCTTCGGGTCCCGCCGGGCCCGGGCCGCGAGCCGGGCCGGTTTGCTGGCCACGCGGTGCTCCAGGTCGTGCAGGTAGGCGGGCACCATCCGGCGCGGGAGGACCTCGACGACGTGACCGCAATGAGTACATGTCGTGGTGTGCAGCAAACGGCCCACGTGCCGGAGCTCGTGCTCGCACGTCCACCCGCACGACCCGCAGGTGAGCTCCGCGTACTCGAGATCCACCGCGGTCACCGCCCCCGTGCTCTCGACGCTCGCCCCGCCGGAACGCCCCGAGAGGCATTCAACGCCGTGGGCCCGTCCACAGCGGGAAGGCCGAGCCGGTGGATGTCGTAGCCGGAGCGGGCCACCAGCGCCTCGGCCAGGAACAGGTCCTCGGCGTAGGTGATCTTGATGTTGGCGGGGCTGCCGGGCACGTGCCGGATGAACACCTCGGGTGCGAAGCGCTCGACGCAGGCCGCCGTGTCCGACCCCTCGAAGCCGTCGCGGTCCGCGGCCGCGTACGCGCGCAGCAGCGGCCGGGAGGAGAACGCCTGCGGGGTCTGCACCGCCACGGCGTCACCGTCGCGCTGGGAGAAGCCGTCGCGGTGCAGGAGGGCGGGCTGGACGCGTCCGGGTACCGCGCCGCCGTACGTCCGGGCCTCCGCCACCACGCGACGGAAGAGCGCCGGGCCGCTCAGCGGTCGAGCGGCATCGTGGATGACCACCACGTCCACCTCCCCCCGTTCCACATCCGGGCGCAGCGCCTGCAGCGCCCGGGACTCCGACGCGTGCCGGCTGGCCCCGCCGACGACGATCCGGACCTGCCGTCCGGGCGCCTCGCGGGCCAGGACCTCCCGGGCCGCGTCCCGCTCGTCGGCGCGGACCACGAGCACCACCGGCCCGATGTCCGGGTCGTCCCGGGTCGCGTCCAGGGTCCAGACGAAGACCCGTCGTCCCGCCAGCGAGAGGAACACCTTGTTCGTGCGGTGACCCGATCGGGTCCCCGACCCCGCCCCCAGGAGCACGAGCGCCGCACGGGGCGGAGTCGGGGTTCCGGTCACGGGAGCCAGCCTAGATCGGCCGGCTCGGGCGCCGATCAGGTCAGGACGCCGCCCACCGCCGCCACCAGCTCGGACTCGCTGGGCAGGCTCCCGGCCGGATGCGACTCCTGCAGCCGCCGCAGCGCCACGATCGTCGACGACTCGTCCAGCTCGACGTCGTCGAAGGTCAGGTAGGTGCCGGCCGGCACGTCGCGGACCAGGCGCGCTCCCGCGATGACGCCGAGGGGCACCCGGTTGCCGAGGGCGAAGTCACCGGCGTCCTCGATCAAGCCGTGCACGTGCGCGCCGCCGACCCCTTCGAGCTGGGTGCCGGCGGACAGGTCGGCCTTGGTCACCGCGCCCACCTCGGCCGTCCAGTGCTCCGCAGTGAGGCTGGCCCGCCGGTCCAGGACCATCTCGGCCACCGTGAGGGGAGCCTCGACGCTGGCCAGGTGGTAGGGCCGGTACAGGGCGAAGTACGGCCCGGCGCCCATCTTCAGGTAGGTGAGCTCGTGGTTGACGTAGGGATCGTCGGTGCGGACGACGACGAAGACCCCGGGTGCGACCGGACCCGTGCAGTAGTCGACCACTCCGGGGCGCTCGAGCACACCGCCGTCCTCGACGAGGGCGAAGGTGTCCTGGAGGGTCGGAACGGTCGACGGCGGGCCGTGCATGCCGCGGGTCGAGACGCCCAGACCGGTCGTGTTGGCCAGGGCGGCCATCTCGATCATCGCCTTCGAGCCGTCCACGAAGCTGCAGAGCATCTTCGGGTTCATGCCCTTGGCCGCCGCCTCCTCGGCGAGCGACGTCGGCGTCGCCCGCGCGTCGAGGGGGTTGTTCTTCCCCTTGCCGGCACAGACGACCTCCATCGACAGGTCGCGGGCGTAGTCGACGAGGATCTTGCACTCGACGGGCTCGTCCCCCCGGCACACCGAGTAGATGGCCCCCTTGGACTGGGCGAGATCGTGCAGCAGGCGGCCGATGGTGACGTCGGACTCGACGTTCAGGGTGGCGATGTCCCGGCCGGCCAGCAGGCACCGGACCGCCACCTGCGCGCCGATCTCGGGCACGCCGGTGGCCTCGACGACCACGTCGACCGGCAGGTCGGTGAGCAGCGACAGGTCGTCCAGGGCGACTGCGCCGCCGCCCTCGAGGACCCGCTCGATCTCCTGCAGGTCGGAGGTCACGGTCGGGGTCTGCCCGGTGCCCTCCAGGGCCTCGGAGGCACGTTCGGCGACGACGTCGATGACCGCGCACACAGCCACTCCCGCCATCCGGTGGGCCTGGGCGGCGAAACCGCGGCCCATCTGGCCGGCGCCGACCAGGGCGACCCGGACGGGCCTCCCCCGCTGGGCGGCCAGCTCTTCGAGCCGTGCGGTGTAACTCATGGGGTGTCCTCGCTGTCAGCGACCGGGCCGGCCGGCCGCAGGATGCGGAATGTGGTGCCGGGCCTGGGCACCTGCAAAGAATCGGGAGGGACGCAGACGTCGCCGGGCATGTCGGGCTCCAGCGCCCCGTTGGCCTTCAGGTCCACATGACCGAGGTTGAGCAGGTTCGCCTCGACCACGGCACCGGCGGCGAGGACCGGGATGCGCCGCCCGTCGATCTCGACGATGTCGCCGGCCCGCGGGCCGGAGGTGGCGATGTGCACGTCGTGCAGGGCGGCGAAGTCGTGCAGCTCCGCGGGGGCGTCGCTCCCGAAGAGGACCAGGATTCCGTGGCCCTCGACGAACGCCGCGACCTGCTCGCCCACGGCGGTGAAGGTGGAGGAGTAGACGACCCGCTCCTCCACCTCCACCGCTGCGGTCTCGGTCACGCCTCCGCCACGTCCTCGGGCTTGACGCCGGACACGAAGAGCTGCTCGGTGATGAAGTTCGCCAGCGGACCCGCCGGGGACGTCGCGTGGACGTCCACGGTGAGCACCTTCTTCATGGGGTAGACGCCGATCCGCGCCGTCCCCCCGCAGTCGATGACCGCGACGGCGATCTTGTCGAACGGCGCCGAGCTCTTGAAGCCGTCGAAGGCCTCACCGCCGGTCAGCTCCGCGATCCGGGCGGCGACGGGGTGGATGCCACCCCCGGTGACGCTGTAGATCAGGGGCCGGTCGGCCGTGGGCTGGACGGTCAGTGGGCCGCCCCATCCGCCCCGCCCCTTGTTGATGACAACGGACTTGTACTCCGCCATGTGCGTGCTCCCTCGTGGGTTCTCTGGCCGGTCGGTTTTCGGTGGCGTCAGTGGGACGAGTAGAGGCCGAAGCTGGCCACGTAGGCGATGACGACGGCGATCGGTCCGGTGATGAGCCGGCTGAACAGCACGGCCGGCACGCCGACCTCGACGGTCTCCGGCTCCGCCTCCCCGAGGGCCAGGCCGACGGGGATGAAGTCGCAGCCGACCTGCGGGTTGATGGCGAACAGCGCCGGCAGCGCGTACTGCGGGTTGATGTTGCCCGCGCCGATGCGGGTGCCCAGGAGCACCCCGACGATCTGGGCGATGACCGCGCCGGGTCCGAGGATGGGCGAGAGCACCGGGATCGCGCAGAAGATGCAGATGCCCAGCAGGCCCGGCAGGCTCGAGGCCAGCGGCGTGATCAGGTGAGCGAGCTTGTCGCCGATCCCCGTCTTGTTCACGATCCCGACGATCACGGCGATGAAGGCCATGAACGGCAGGATGTTGCGGATGACCGTCTCGATGGTGTCGCGGCCGGCCTGGTAGAGGACGCCGACGACGCTGCCCACGCCCCGGCCGAGACGGACCAGCATGCTGTTGAAGCCATCCAGTCGCGATCCGTTGGTGTTGCGGGCGGCGGTGCTGGTGCTGGCGCTCATGCCGTGGCCCCCTCGAGGCGAGTGCGACGCGCCATGAGGCGCGCGGTGATGAACTCGGTCACGAGTCCGCGGATCAGGATGACGACCATGCCGACGAGCAGGTACCGGACGGCGAGGTCGCCGAGCCCGAAGCCGAGCTTGGTGATGCCGGCCGCGATGCCGAGGTAGACGAAGAGCTCACCGGAGTTGGCGTGCGGGAAGAGCCCGGTGATCGGGTGCACGAAGCTGACGGCGGAGTCGTAGAACGCCGGCTTGTACCGCTCCGGGAGGAAGCGGCCCATCGTGTAGGCCATCGGGTTGGTGAGGAAGAAGACCGACAGCACCGGCAGGATCAGGTAGCGCACCGGGTACCACTGGGGCCCCGGACGGGCCGCCATCGCCCCGAAGCGCTCGATCCGCTCGGGGCCGATGCCACGGACGAGGGCGTTGACCGCTGTGAGCAGGACGATCAGCAGCGGGATGATGCCGACGACGAGGGCGGTGAAGAACGTCGCGCCCGCCTGGAACAGGCCGATGAACCATTCAGCGGCGTGGGCCAGGGCACCGAAGAACCCTGTCGGTGGGGCGACTGTGGGGGTGTCTGCTGCTGCGAGCAGGGTTGTCATGGATGTGCCTCTCTCCTGGGTGGAGGGATCTGGGTAGGGGGAGGTGCGGGACGCCGCGGGAGCGGGAGTCCGGGGAGGACGGGGCTGCTGACCGACGGATCACGCCGGCTGGGCGACCCCTGTGATGACCGCCTTGCCGGTTCCACCGCTGCTGGTTGCAGCCGGCTTCTGCACGGCGCCACGCGCGGACCGGAGGCACCCGGCCGCTTCACGAGCGGCGATCCGCTCGTTGTCCTTGAGGCCCGCCAGGGGCCGATCGCCGGCGACGACGGCGAGCCGCAGCCCCACCAGGGCGGGTACGTCGACGGGCCGGGCGAAGGTGGTGAAGCCGCGCAGGCTGACCGCGCCGGTCACCCGCTGCCCGTCGGTGGCCAGGGAGACGAAGGCGACGCCGCCGCGGTAACGGCGGCCGCCCTTCCCCGTGGCGACGGTGCCGAGCGTGCGCAGCCGGGCGGTCTCGCGGACGTGCGCGAGGGTCTGCCGACTGGTCAGCCACAGCTGGAGCAGCCAGCCCGGGACGACGGCGGCGAACAGGATCCAGACGGTCACGGGTTTCCTCCGGTGGGGCGGTCGGACGGCCCGGCGGACAGCACCGCGCGGGCCAGGCTCTCGTCGCAGACGAGGACGTCGATCAGCCGGCCGCGGAGCGCACCCAGCACGCCCTCGGCCTTCACCCGGCCGCACGCGACGCCGACCACCGTGGGGATGGAGGCGAGGTCGTCCAGGGTCACGGCCAGTACGCGGTCGTAGACGGCACCGAAGACCGCGTTGCCCTCGGCGTCGAAGTAGCGGGCCGCGATGTCGCCGACGGCCTCGGCCTTGCGGAACTGGGCCCGCTCCTCGTCGTCCAGCGCGAGCGCGCTGACGATGGCGGCCGAGGAGCCGTGGGCGGGGCTGCCGATGCCGACGAACGCGATGTCGGCCCGGCGCGCGTGCTCCAGCGCCTGCTCGACCGACTGCTCGTTGGCCAGCGCCTCGCGGGCGGCCGCGGTGGTGAGCACGGCCGGCGCGTGCAGGTAGCGGTAGGTGGCGCCGAGCCGGGAGGCGAGCTCCCGGACGAGCTCGTGGCCGGAGACCTCGTTGTCGACCGCGGAGAGGCCACCCACCAGCTGCACGAGCTGGACGGCGTAGTCGTGCTCGGCCGTGGTGTGCCAGACCATCGACTGGAGGGCGCGGCCCCAGGACAGGGCCACCGTCATCCCGTCGCGCAGCTCGGCGAGCAGGAAGCGCCCCGCCTGGACGCCGACCTGCTGTTCCGGGTCGCCGTTCGCGCTTCGCTGGGCCACGCGCACGGCCCGTAGTCCGAATCGGACCCGCAGGGCCTCCTCCAGCTCGCGCTCGCGGCCGGCGGGGTCGTTGACGCGGATCTCGACGACGCCCTGTTCGACGGCGGCGGCCAGCATGCGGGAGACGTTCGACCGGCTGGTGCCCAGGCGCTGGGCCACCTCGGCCTGGGACAGGTTCTCCAGGTAGTACAGCCGGGCGGCCGTCACGAGAGCTTCTACTTCTCGGGGAGCGGGCATCGTCACCTCCGTTCACGCGTCTGCACTTGCGTTCACTGGGCGCATACCTTGTCGTGTGATCGACGTCACGCACAAGGGGTTTGGCGCAAGATTTTTCGAAGTGATGCAGAGCGGATCCGCGCAGGGCAGCCCGCGGACCCGAGCGGCGATCAGCCGCTCGGGTCCGCGTGCCTGCGGCTCAACTCAGGTCGTCAGCCATCAGCTGGAGGAGCCGGGCCCCGTCCGCCCCGTCGGCCACCCGGTGATCGACCGTGAGCCCGGCGGTGACGACCAGCGCGGTGCCCAGACCGCCCGGGACCGCCACCGGACGGCGGGTGATGCCACCGAGGGCCAGGACGCTCGCCTGGGGCGGCGTGACCAGCGCCTGGAACCGGTCGACGCCGAGCCCCCCGAGGTTCGAGAGGCTGCTGTTCGCGGTCGCCTGGTGCGCCGCATCCACCTTGCCGAGGCGGGCCGCGCCCGCGGTGGCGCGCAGCTCCTCGTCCAGCCGCCGCGGATTGGCCGTGTCCGGCTCGACGAACACCGGGACCATCAGGCCGTGCTCGCTGTCGACGGCCAGCGCCACCGACGGCGGCCCCGCCTCGACCGCGCGCTCGCCGTCCCATCGGGTGAGCAGTCGCGGCACCTTCCGCAGCGCCCGGGCGTAGGCCTGCAGCAGGACCGTCGTCCAGCTCAGCCCGTCGCGGTGTGCGTCCGCCGCATCGAGATGGAGGTCGCGCCACACGGTGAACTGGGGGACGGCGGCGCTCTCGGTCATCTTGCGGGCGACGGCCCGGCGGACCGCGGCCACCTTGTCGCCGGCCGGGCCCGCGGGCTGCGCCGTCGGCTGCTCGATCGCCTCCGCCGCCGCGGCACGTGCCGCTTCGGCAGCCGCGCGCTTGCGCTGGGGCGGCGTCAGGCGACGGGCCGGGGCCTGCGCGGGCGGCGCAGCGGCCGCGAGGGCGGTCTCCACGTCGCGGATGGACACCACGCCACCGGGTCCCGTGGGGGTCACGGACGTGAGGTCCAGGCCCGCCTCGCGCGCCATCGCGCGTGCACGGGGCACGGCGGGCACCGGGCCGCGCTGCCCGTCGGACGGCGCGGCCGGCGGGGCTGCCGGCGCCGGGGCTGTCGGCGCACCGGCCGCTGGAGCGTCGGGCACCTCCTCCCCCAGGTCGTCGCCGTGGGCCGCCGGTTCGCCGTCCTCGTCCCCGAAGTCGAGCAGGTCGGTGAACGAGTCACCCTCTGCCTCGATCCAGCCGATCGGCTCGCCGACCGGGACGGTGCCGGACTGCACGGTGATCTCGACGAGCGTGCCGGTCGCGGGGCTCTCCACCTCCATGTCGACCTTGTCGGTGAGCACCTCGCAGATGACGTCGCCGGCCTGGACCTGGTCGCCCACCGTGAGCGCCCACGAACTGAGCTCGCCCTCGGTCATCGTCATGGACATCTTCGGCATGCGGACAGGGACGCGGGCCACCGCTCAGCCCTCCCGAGTGGCCAGGGCGCGGGCCGCGACGACGATGTCGTCGAGCTGCGGCACCATCGCGGCCTCCAGCGCCGGCGCGTACGGCATGGGCGCGTCCAGGCCGCACAGCCGCTGGATCGGCGCCTCGAGGCTGTACAGCGCGGACGAGCCGGCGATCCGGGCGGCCACCTCGGCCATGAACCCCACGTGGCCCGGGGCCTCCTGGACCAGCAGCACCCGGCCGGTCCGGCGCACGGCGTCGAGGATCGGGCCCTCGTCCAGCGGCGAGAGGGTGACCGGATCCACGACCGTGGCCTCGATCCCCTCCGCGGCGAGCCGGTCGGCAGCCTCGAGGCTCCGGCCCACCATGACGCCGGTCGCCACGATCGTGAGGTCGGCCCCCTCGCGGCGGACGACGCTGCGGCCCAACGGCACCCGGGCGCTGCCCTCGGGCACCGGGCCCTTCGTGCGGTAGAGCAGTTTGTGCTCGAGGAACATGACCGGGTTCGGGTCGTCGATGGCCGCGAGCAGCAGCCCCTTGGCATCGGCGGCGTTGCTGGGCATGACCACCTTGAGACCCGGGACGTGGGCGAACCACGCCTCCAGGCTCTGCGAGTGCTGGGCCGCCGCGCCGGTGCCCGAACCCAGGGGCGTGCGCAGCACCATCGGCACCGAGACCTCGCCGCCGAGCATGAAGTGGATCTTGGCGGCCTGGTTGACGATCTGGTCCATCGCCTGGCAGGTGAAGTCGGAGAACTGGATCTCCACGATCGGGCGCATGCCGGCCAGGGCCGCGCCCACCGCCGCGCCGACGATCCCCAGCTCGGAGATGGGGGTGTCGCGGATGCGCTCGGACCCGAAGCGGTGCACGAGGTCGCCGCTGACCCCGAAGGCGCCGCCGTAGACACCGACGTCCTCACCGAGCATGAACACGCGCTCGTCGGCGGTCATGGCCTCGGCGAGCGCCTCGCGGATCGCCTCGGAGTAGGTCAGTTCCCGGACGTCGCTCGCCGCCGTGTCGGTGGCGGCGGTGTCGGTGGCGGTCACGCGTGGGCCTCCTGCCCGGAGAGCGGGTCGCCGGTCGGGGCGAACACGGCGTCGAGCAGGTCACCGGGGTCGGCGTCCGCGCCGGCGTTCGCCTCGCGGACGGCGGACTTGACGGCGTCCGTGGCCTCCTGGCGCACCGCGGCGACGTCGTCCTCGGTCAGGACACCGGACTCCACGACCCTGCCCTCCAGCGCTGCGATCGGATCCCGTTCCCGCCAGGCAGCGATCTCCTCCCGGGTGCGGTAGAGGTTCTTGTCGCTCTTGCTGTGCCCCTTCCACCGGTAGGTCTCCGCCTCGATGAGCGTGGGCCCGCCGCCGGAGCGGGCGCGGTCGACCGCCTCGACCGCTGCGGCGTACACCGCGTCGAGGTCGTTGCCGTCGACGGTGACACCGGGCATGCCGTAGCCGGCGGCGCGGTCGGCGACGTGCGGCACGGCCATGGACAGCTCCGTGGAGAAGCTCATGCCGTACTTGTTGTTCTCGCAGACGAACACGACGGGGAGCTTCCAGATCGCGGCCAGGTTCAGGCCCTCGTGGAAGGCGCCCTCGTTGGTCGCGCCGTCGCCGAAGAAGCTGGCGACCACCCGGTCCTCGCCGCGCATCTTGTAGGCCAGCGCCGCCCCGGCGGCGATCGGGATGCCGCCGCCGACGATCCCGTTGGCGCCGAGGTTGCCGGTCGCGACGTCGGCGATGTGCATCGAGCCCCCGCGCCCGCGGCAGTATCCGGTCTCCTTGGCGAGGAGCTCGGCCATCATCCGGGTCAGGTCGGCACCCTGCGCGATGCAGTGCCCGTGGCCGCGGTGCGTGCTGGTGATCGCGTCGCGGTCGCGCAGGGCGAGGCACACGCCGGTGGCGCTGGCCTCCTGACCGATCGACAGGTGCATCGTCCCGTGCATCAGCCCGCGAGCGAAGAGGTCGTCGACCGCCTCCTCGAAGCGGCGGATCCGCCACATCGTGCCGAGACAGGCGCGAGCGGTGTCCGGGTCGGTCGATGGCGGGACGACGGCGCCGTCGTGGACAGGCGGCCCCTGGGTGATGACGGTCAAGGCGACTCCCTCGGTCTGCACATTTGTGAGGACGGTCTGCACGTCTGCTCAGGGCAGCACGGTAATGACCTGGGTCACAGAAGTGCAAGAGGGAAAGCGTCCGACAACGCAACGCACCCCCGGACCGACGATGCGGTCCGGGGGTGCGGGGAGCTTCTCGCGCGCGTCGTGGAGACGCGGCTGGATCAGGAGGCGAGGACCTCGTCGAGGAGGATCTCGGCCTTGTCCTCGTTGGTGCCCTCGGCGAGCGCGAGTTCGCTGACCAGGATCTGACGGGCCTTGGAGAGCATGCGCTTCTCGCCGGCGGAGAGACCACGATCCTTGTCACGACGCCAGAGGTCGCGGACGACCTCGGCCACCTTGTTCACGTCACCGGAGGCCAGCTTCTCGAGGTTGGCCTTGTAGCGGCGCGACCAGTTGGTCGGCTCCTCGGTGTGCGGGGCGCGCAGCACCTCGAAGACCCGGTCGAGGCCCTCCTGGCCGACGACGTCGCGGACGCCGACGATCTCTGCGTTGTCGGCCGGAACGCGCACGGTGAGATCGCCCTGAGCGACCTTCAGTACGAGGTAGGCCTTCTCGACGCCCTTGATGGTGCGCTGCTCGATCGCCTCGATGAGTGCGGCACCGTGGTGCGGGTAAACGACGGTCTCGCCGACAGTGAAGCCCATGTGGATGTGACCCCTTTCGCTGTCCCTAGGTTACCACGGCAGACTGACGAACGGATCCCGTTCGAGTCGTAAATCTGCAGGTCAGGGCCGTAGTGACGGACATCTGAGGGGTTGACACAGCGTGACCGATGTGCCTCGGGCGGCCCGTGGACCGCTGACCGGCCTCCGCGCGTGGGCCTTCGCGACGCACCTGGGACCGACGGTCGCGGTCACCACCGTGGCGACCCTCCTGGCGGTCGGCGCAGGGGTGCCCGGGGGGCGTGTCGTCCTCGTCGGAACGGCCGTCCTCGCAGGTCAGGCGTCCATCGGCTGGAGCAACGACTGGCTGGACGCCGACCGCGACCGTGCTGTCGCACGGGCCGACAAGCCCGTCGTCCAGGGTGCGGTCAGCCCCGATCGGCTGCGTCTGGCGGCCCTGATCTCGGCCGCGCTGGCCGTCGTCCTGTCGCTCGCGCTGGGCGTCGTCCCGGGGACGCTCCTGCTCGTCCTGGTGGCGAGCGGCTGGGCGTACAACGCGGGTCTGAAGCGCACCGTGGCCTCGGTGCTGCCCTATGTCACCGGATTCGGCGCCCTGCCGGCCGGCGTGGTTGCCGCCGCACCGGGGGCGCCGGCCACGCAGTGGTGGCTGGTGACGGCGGGCGGCGCACTCGGCGCCGCGGCGCACCTGGCCAACGTCGCCCCCGATCTCGAGGAGGACCTCGCGACCGGTGTGCGCGGCCTGCCGCACCGGCTCGGCGGGGGGCCGTCCGCGGCCGTGGCCGCGCTGCGGCTGGGTGGAGCATCGACGGTG
>Ga0308173_10000596_pt1 | contig 15858 bp, 12 predicted proteins | sample PhyPR1_FD_203716 | JGI IMG/M metagenome (GOLD analysis project Ga0308173, IMG submission 203716) | Soil microbial communities from UC Gill Tract Community Farm, Albany, California, United States - DLSLS.P.R1 | ecosystem: Environmental > Terrestrial > Soil > Agricultural land | place: USA...
GCACGGTCTCGCGGATCTCGGCGGTCGTCACGCCCTCGTACTCACCGTACGCCCACTCGACGAGGTCGTCGCAGACCTCCGCGTCGGGGAACCCGGCCAGCTCGGCGGTGCGCCGCGCCCGCTGCCGGGGGCTGGTGAGCACCCGCGCGAAGCCGACCGCGGCCAGCCGGGGCCCGAGCGACCGGGCCACGTCCTCGCCCCGCGGCTCCAGCGGGACGTCGGTGGTCGAGGTGTGGCGGCCGGCGGCGCTCCACGCGGTCTCGCCGTGCCGGACCAGCCAGAGCTCGCTCACGCGGCCATTCAAGCAGCCCGCTTCCCGCCCTCACCCGGCCGGCCGTGCCACGATGCGCAGGTGACAGCCGGAGGCCGGGCGAGCGGTACGTCGACGGGCGGTCCCGCCCCGGCCGGGAGCCGCCCGGTGGCGGACCTGCGCCGGCCTCGGCGGGCGGTCGCCGCGGCGTTCGCGACGCAGGGGATGCTGCTGCTGAGCCTGACCACCCGGCTGCCGGAGCTCCAGGACCGCTGGCACGTCGGCGACGTGGCGCTCTCGCTGCTGCTGCTGGGCATGATCCTGCTGGCGGGCGCCGGCTCGGTGACCGCCGAGGCGCTGGCCCGGCGTCGGGACAGCGCGCTGCTGCTCCGCGCCGGCCTGCTGGTCGTGGCCGTCGGGGTCGCGCTGCTCTGCGTCGCTCCGGTGGTCGGGCTGTTCGTGACCGGGGTCGCGGCGTACGGCTTCGGGCTCGGCGTGGTCGACGCGGCGACCAACATGCAGGCGGTGGCGCTGGAGCACCGCTACGGCCGGCCGATCCTGCCCTCCTTCCACGGCGCCTGGACGCTCGGCGGCGTCCTCGGCGCCGCGCTGACCCTGGCCACCTCGGGCGTGCCGGTGCCTGGGGTGGCGGTCCTCGCCGTGGTGCCCCTGGCGGCCTCGACCGCCGGCTTCCTGCGACGCGACCACGGGGTCCCCGCCCCGGAGTCGCGGCTGGTGGACGACGCCGGAGCGGCCGACGTGCCGTGGCGGCCCATCCTCCTGGTCGGCATCGCGATGGTCTGCTTCTACATGGTGGACACGGCCGTGCAGACCTGGGGACCGCTCTTCCTCGACCACACGTTCCCCACCCCGTCGCGCTACGTCGCGCTCGCGGCGCTGTGCTACCTGCTCGCGAGCGGTGCCGTGCGGCTCGCCGGCGACGGGCTCGTCGCCCGGTTCGGCCCGGTGGCGGTGCTGCGGGCCGGTGCCGTCGTCGGGGCGGCCGCGCTGGCAGTGGTGGTCTTCTCGCCGTCCTGGCCGCTGGCCGTGGTCGGCTTCGCCGTCCTCGGCGCGGGGGTCGCCGTCGTCGCCCCGCTCAGCTTCTCCGCGGCCGCCCGCATCGCCGGCGGCGACGACGACGGCTCTCCCACGGCCGCGGGCGCGGCGCAGGTGGCCCGGCAGGCGCGGGTCGACGCGGTGATCGCCCGGTTCAACCAGTTCAACTACGTCGGAGCCCTGCTCGGGTCGGTGCTGACCGGCCTGGTGGGCGCGGACTCGTTGCGCGTCGGCTTCGCCGTGCCCATGGTGCTCGTGCTCGCGATCGTGCCCCTCGCGCCGGCGTTCGTCGGCCGGGGCGGGCACCGCTAGCCCGGCGCCCGCCCGTCGGCGGTCAGCGGAGCTGGTAGTCCTTGAGCAGGGAGCGGCCGATGATCATCTTCTGGATGTCGGAGGTGCCCTCGCCGATGAGCATGAACGCGGCCTCGCGGTAGAGGCGCTCGATCTCGTACTCCTTGGAGTAGCCGTAGCCGCCGTGGATGCGGAAGGAGTCCTCGACGACCTCGTTGCAGTACTCCGCGGCGAGCATCTTGGCCATCCCGGCCTCGACGTCCATCCGCTCGCCCTTGTCCTTCAGGCGCGCGGCCTTGACCATCATCGCGTGCGCGGCCTCGACCTTGGTCGCCATCTCCGCGAGCCGGAACAGGATCGCCTGGTGCTGGGCGATCGGCTTGCCGAAGGTCTCGCGCTGCTGGGCGTAGGCGATCGCCAGCTCGAAGGCCCGCAGCCCGATCCCGCAGGCGCGGGCGGCGACGTTGACGCGGCCGACCTCGACGCCGTCCATCATCTGGTAGAAGCCCTTGCCGGGCTCCCCGCCCAGGACCTGGTCGGCCGAGATCGTGTGGCCCTCGAACACCGCCTCGGTGGTGTCGACGCCCTTGTAGCCCATCTTGTCGATCTTGCCCGGGATCGTGATGCCCTGGCCGACCTCGCCGAACCCGGGCTCCTTCTCCACCAGGAACGTCGTCATGTTTCGGTAGACGCTGTCCGCACCCTCGTCGGTCTTCGTCAGCAGCGCGATCAGGTTCGACGTGCCGCCGTTGGTCAGCCACATCTTCTGGCCCGTGATCGAGTACGACCCGTCGTCGGTGCGGACCGCCTTGGTCGTGATCGCCGAGACGTCCGAGCCCAGGCCCGGCTCGGACATCGAGAACGCGCCGCGGACCTCGCCGGTCGCCATCCGGGGCAGGTACTTCTGCCTCTGCTCGTCGGTGCCGTGCTGCATCAGCATGTAGGCGACGATGAAGTGGGTGTTGATCACCCCCGAGACGCTCATCCAGCCCCGCGCGATCTCCTCCACGCACAGCGCGTAGGTCAGCAGCGACTCGCCCAGGCCGTCGTACTCCTCGGGGATCATCAGCCCGAAGATCCCGAGCTCCTTGAGCCCGTCCACGATCTCCTGCGGGTACTCGTCGGCGTGCTCGAGCTCGGTCGCGACCGGCAGGATCTTCTCGTCCACGAACGTCCGGACCGCCTTGAGGATCTCCCTCTGGTCCTCACTCAGTCCCTCGGTCTCGCACAGGCGGCCCATCGGCGGTCCTTCCGTTCGGCGGTGGTGGCTGGCCGGCGGCGGCCGGTCCAGTCGGCTAGGTGACCCGTGAGTAACTTAGTGGCCGGCACCGCTTCGAGCCCATGTGAGATGCCGCACCGCATCCGGCCGACCACGGCGCGGCGGAGGTCACAACGCCTGCGGGCCCGGCCAGTTCCGGTCCGGCTGCGGCACGGGACGACCCGGCTGCTCGCCGCCGCGCTGCTCGAGGTAGTTCTGCTTCGGGACCATCACCTTGCGGCGGAAGATGCACACGACCTTGCCATCCTGGTTGTAGCCGATGGTCTCGACGTGCACGACGCCCCGGTCGTCCTTCGACGTGCTCTCCCACTTGTCCAGCACCGTCGTCTGGCCGTACAGCGTGTCGCCGTGGAACGTCGGCGCGACGTGGCGCAGCGACTCGACCTCGAGGTTGGCGATCGCCTTGCCGGAGATGTCCGGGACGGACATGCCGAGCAGGATCGAGTAGACGTAGTTGCCGACCACCACGTTCTTCCCGAACTGGGTCGTCTCGCCCGCGTAGTGCACGTCCAGGTGCAGCGGGTGGTGGTTCATCGTGAGCAGGCAGAACAGGTGGTCGTCGTACTCCGTCACCGTCTTGCCCGGCCAGTGCTGGTAGGTCGCGCCGACCTCGAACTCCTCGTAGCTGCGTCCGAACTGCATGCGGACACTCTGCCCGTCCGCGGCCGGCGGCGCACCGGGCGGCGAAGTGCGGTACGTCACCTGGCGGTGCGCCCTACACTGGTGCCGCCGCCACCCCTGCTCCGGAGGACAGCTTGAAGCCGAGGATCCCGGGCTCCGTCCTCGTGACGGTGCCGCTGGTGGTGGTGCTCGTCGCCCTCGCCGTCGCGCTGCCCCTGGTGACCCGTCACGACCGGCAGCTGGTCTCCGACGCGACGTCGGCGTCGACGGTGCCGGCCGGCACCCAGCCGGCCACCGCCGCCTCGGAGACGCCGGCGGCGACGCCGACGATGACGCCGACCGGCCCGGCCGCACCGTCGAGGCGGGCCGGCCACCGCCGGCACCAGCCGGCCGTCCAGCCCCTGCACCCGCGCCACCACCGCGGGCCGGCGACGCCGACCAGCACCGCGACCACCTGCGTCCCGCAGGACCGGGTGCAGCCGCTGACGGTGGTGACGTTCAACATCCACTCCGCCCGCGCGCCCGACGGGCGGGTCGCGGTGGCGACGATCGCCGACGAGCTGGCCGCGTGGCACCCCGACGTCGTGCTGCTCCAGGAGGTCGACCGCGGCCGCGCGTGGAGCGGCCGCGTCGACATGCCGGCGGTGATCGCGGGCCGGCTCCACATGAGCTGGGCCTTCGGGGCCAACGTGGTGCGCTCCGCGACGAACCAGTACGGCACGGCGGTCCTCTCCCGCTTCCCGATCACGTCGTGGCACAACACCCTGCTGCCCGCGCCGTCGGCGACCCAGCAGCGCGGTCTCCTGCACGCGGTGCTCGACGTCGACGGGACCGAGCTGAGCGTCTACGACACCCACCTGGAGAACACCTCCCGCACGGCCCGCGACCAGCAGATCCGGTCGATCATGCCGATCCTCCGCTCGGACTCCCGCCCGAAGCTGTTCGGCGGTGACCTGAACTCGGTGCCCGGCTCGCAGGTGGTGACCTCGGCGCGGTCGCTGCTCACCGACACCTGGACCGCGCTCGGGGCCGGCGTCGGCCTCACCGCGCCGGCCCAGCACCCCCGGGTGCGGATCGACTACCTGCTCTACGGTGACGGGGACGGCGGCAGCTTCGCGCCACGGTCGGTGGAGAAGCTGCACTCGGCGGTGTCGGACCACTACGCCGTGCGCGCGCAGTACCAGCTCACGACGTCGGCGAAGGACGTCTGCGTGCCGGACCTGGGCGGCGCCGTCGGCGGCTGACCCCGGCCCGCAAGGGTCAGCGGTCGCCGAACTCGACGTTGTCCGGCACCGGCGTACCGCTGTCGGAGGTCGCGCGGAGGTCTCGGAGCAGGTCGGCGACGAGGTCGGCCGCCTGCTCCAGCACCTCCCGGTCGGGGACGTCGTCGGGCCGCCGCTGGTCGGGGTCGTGGGTCGCGGCGTTGAGCTCCTCGAGGTCTCCGACGACGTGGTAGCCGCGTTCGACGATCTCGCGGGCCGCGGCCCGGCTGCGCGCCCGGAGGGTGTCGACCTCGGCGGCGGAGAGCCCGATCCGCCCGCCCTTGCGCGGCACCAGCAGCGAGTGCGCGAGGTAGCGACGCAGCCACCGGTAGCCCGACCACATGTCCTCGTCGGCGGCCACGGCCGCGCGGAGCCGGGGCCCGAGGACCTCGAGGAGGCGGGCCGACTCCACGCTCAACGACTCGTTCGCCCGGCCGCCCGCCGTGGTGTCGACGACGCCGTCGGGGACGCCGACCACGGAGGCGAAGCGTCGCCAGAGCAGGTCGGGGTCGTCCCGCCGGGGCGGGACGGTCACGACGTGCACGTGGGACGGGTCGAGCCCGCTCCCCCACCGGCGCAGCACCCACGCCGGGTCGAGCGTCCAGTAGGACCAGCGCTCGCGGGGCCGCTCCAGCCCGGCGATGAAGTCGGCGAGGCTCCCGCCCCACCCGAGCTTCAGCGTCTCCTGCCAGCCGGCCGGCACGACGCCGACCAGGTCCCGCGCGGTCACCACCACGTGGACGTCCGCGCCCTCGAACTCCGCGAGCGCCTCCCGAGCGCGCTGCGGGCCCGCCAGCGAGAACCACTCGTTGCTGTAGAGCGCGGTGCCCCCGTGCCTGGCGACCTCCTCGTGCAGCTCGCGCCAGACCGCGGTGACGCGCGGGGCCCGGCCTCCGGACCGGACGGCCGCGGCCGCCTGGTTGTGCTGGAACGGGCGGGTGCCGGGGACCAGCGTGCCCGCGTCCGCGAGGCGCTCCCGGTTGGCCCAGAGGAGCGTCTGGAGGTACGTCGTCCCGGCCTTCGGCGTGCCGACGTGGACGACCACCCGGTCAGCCACGGTGGTCCTTGCGCAGCCCCTCGATCAGGTCGGTCCACGTCGCGGCGATCGCCGAGATGTCGTACTGCCGCGCATCCACCAGCGCCTGCTCGCCCATCCGGTCGCGGAGCTCGTCGTCGCGCATGAGGGTCGCCAGCGCCCGGGCGAGCCCCGGGACGTCACCGTCGGGGACGAGGAGCCCGTTGCTGCCGTCGACGACGATCTCACCGGGGCCGCGGGGGCAGTCGAAGCTCACCAGCGGCGTGCCCTCGGCGAGGGCCTCGATCAGCGACATCGGGAACCCTTCCACGCGGGACGACATCGCGAAGACCCCGCTGGTCCGCAGCGCGGCCGGCATGTCGTCGGTGTAGCCGGGCAGCTCCACGGCGACGCCGGCCTCGGCGACCTGCTTGCGGAGCTCGCCCTCGAGGTGACCCTTCCCGTAGATCCGGCAGGTCCAGTCCGGGAAGTCCGCCTGGATGAGCGCCCAGGCGGCCACGAGACGCTCGAACCCCTTCGCCTCGGTGAGCCGTCCGGCCGCGACCACCTGCTTGCGCCGGTCGCGGTTGCGCTCCTCGGCCGGTGTCCACGGGACGGCGTTGCGGATCACGTGCGTGCGGGCACCGGGGTGCCGCGCCCGGTAGTCGGCGGCGTCGGCCTCGGTCAGGACGACGTAGGCGTCGAGGTCGTTGATGACGCGGTCGATCGAGGCCCCCGTCCACGTGCCGTCGGCGTACCGGCTCGGGAAGTTCAGGTGGTCCCAGCCGATCCGGATCAGCGGCTTGTCCGGGGCGAGCACCAGCGAGCTCTGGTGCAGCGACGGTCGCGTCGACACGACGACGTCGCCGTCACGCATCTCGCTGAACACCGCGCGCATCGCCGCGTCGGACACCGCCGTGTAGTTGTCACGGCCGTGCAGCTCGCTCGGGCGCCGACCGAGCTCGCGCAGCCGTGGCGGGTAGACGCTCTTGCGGGGGTGCGCGGGGACCAGGTAGCGCATCCGCACCCGGGGGTCGAGCTCGAACGTCGGCTTGCCGTGGGCCCGGTAGACGCTGAGCAGCTCGACGTCGTAGCGGTCCGCCAGCGCGTTCGCCACGGTGATGACCGTCCTCGCGACCCCGCCGATGCCGTCCCCGTTGAAGACGAGGAAGGAGATCTTCGGCCGTCGGCGACGTCGGGCCTGCTCGATCCGTCCGGAGACCCCTCGGGCCCGTCGGACGACCGCGTGTCGCGCCCTGACCGGCAACGGCGCCGGCTGCCGTTCCAGCTCCCGTTCGAGCGCCGCGACCCTGCGCCTGGCGGCGCGGAGGTCGGCACGCACGCCTAGGAGGTCGTCGCGGAGCGCGGCGCGCTGCACGCGCTGGCTCTCGATGCGCTCGGCGAACGTCGTCAGGAGGTCGGCGACCGTGCCGAGGCTCTCCTCGAGCAGCACGTCGTCGGCCACCGGCTCACGGGCGGCGCTGGTCGGCGGGCGGTCGAGGTCCTCGGGCACGAGGAGCTCGTCGAGGTCACCGTGCACCGTGACGCCCCGGCCCTGGAGCCGGGCCACGATCTCGGCGGACCGGTCCCGGGCCAGCTCGAGGTCGTCGCCGCCGAGCACCAACGGCGTGCCGGGACGGGCTCCCAGCACGCGGTGCGCCAGCAGGAGCTTGCCGACGTCGGTGTAGACGCCCGGCATGGGCACCCGCTCGCCGAGCCGGAGGTTGACCTCCCGCAGGAGGACCGCCTGCTCCAGACCGAGCGAGGTGTTGTCCCGCGGCACGTCGAGCGAGACGATCGCCGGGTCCACCTCCAGCGCGGCGGCGAACCGCTCCCAGAGCAGCGGCTTGGGCGCCCCGGGCGGGGGGACGGTGACGACGTGGACCTGCCCGGCGGGCAGGTCGGCGGCCCACCGCGTGACGACGTCGGCATAGTCCTGGGCCGCCCAGAGGTTGTGGTAGACGCCCGACTCCGGGTCGGCGATCTCCGCCATGAAGCGCGCGAAGTCGATGTGGGACCGGTGCTTGATCCGCTCCTGCCACTCGGCCGGCAGCTGCCGGGCCAGGTCCCGTGCGGTGAGCAGCACGTGGGGCTCGAACCCCTCCTGGACCAGGTCCTGCACCGCGTCCGCGGCGCGGTCCTGGGGGGCGCCGGACAGCAGCTCGTGGGAGATGAGGACGTCGCCCGACCAGTCCCGGGCATCGTCGACCAGGCGTCGCCAGGCGCCTTCGATCTCCTCGGGGAACCGGGCGCGCTGCGGCGTGCCGCGCACGTCGAGGGCGGCCTGGAAGGTCTTGTGGAGGTTCGGTCCCGGCAGCCGGAGCCCGGCCTCCTCCAAGATCTCGCGGTTGCGCCAGAGGACCGTCTGCAGGAACGTCGTCCCCGTCTTCGGGCTCCCGACGTGGATGAGGGCGCGCCGGGTCATGGGCGACACCTTATCGTGGGCGACCGGCGCCCCCGGGCGACGCACGGCGCGGCGCGGCAGCCGGTCTCAGCGCGTCAACCGGCGCCGCACCCGGGCCAGGAAGCCCGGCGTCTCCACGACGATCCGGCCGCTCCGCCGCTCCGCGACGGCCTCGCCGCGGGCGGTCAGCATGGTGGCCAGCGCGGACACCGACGACCGCGCCACCTCGTCCTCGGTCGGCTCGGCGACGTCGGCGGCGAACGCCGCGTCGGCGCACCGCAGGTCGTCAAGGGACCCCTCGACGTGATAGCCGGCGGCCGCCAGCTCGGCGACCTGGCGCTCGGTCACCGCGTCGCACCACGGCCGGAGCTCCGCGGGCACCAGGATCTTCCGCGCCGACGGCTGCGGGGCGAGCACCCTCCGACCGAAGGCGCGCTTGACGACGTCGCCGTAGACGTGGCTGCCGCGGATGCCGTCACCGAGCTCGGCGTTGACGCGCCGCAGGATCTCGGCCTGGACGTGCCCGAGGCTGGAGTTGCTCGGCCGGTCCTCGGGCTCGAGGTGCACCGGGTCGACCCCGAGGACGCGCGCGAACCGGGCGAGCAGCAGCGTGGTGGAGCTGCCGCTGGGCGGCACCGTCACGACGTGGATCCGGGACGCCGGCACCGCCCGCTGCCACCGTCCCAGGACGCGCGGCGGGTCGAGGTGGATCCATGGGTTCCGGCCGTTGCCCGTGCGCTCGAGCTCCTGGAGATCCTCGAGGTACTGGGGGTAGGGGGACGTGCCGCCGGCCTTGACCTGCTCCTGCCACGACGACGGCAGCTGGCGGGCGAGGTCGCGGACGGTCGCCACGACGTGCACCTCGCGGTCGCCGCACGCGGCGAGCAGGCGCTCGATCTGGCGCGGCCCGGCCGCGGCCAGCGACTCCTGGCTCAGCACCGCCCGGGGACCCGCGGCGGCGTCGAGCTGGTCGGAGAACCGGCGGAGGATCCGCTCGTCGGAGACCGGGTCCCGGCGCGACCCGTAGCGGTCGCGGACCACCAGCATCAGCTCGAAGGACTCGCGCTTCGTCGGCGGCACCAGGTCGAGGCCGTGCGCCGCGAGCGCCTCGCGGCTGTTCAGCATCGCCGCCTGGAGGTACGACGTCCCGGTCTTCTGCAGCCCGACGTGGACGAACAGCTGGCGCGACTGCGGCATGCGCAAGTCCTACGGCACGGGTCCCGCGGGTCGCAAGTTCAGCTGACCGCGTCGAACAGGCCCGCGCCCTCGGCGAGCGCGTCCGGTCCGGTGCTGATCGTCACCCGGGTCGGCGCCGCCACCAGGTTCCAGGTGAGCGCCCGGTTGGCCTGGGCCCGGGTCTGCCAGGCGCCGCTCGGGTCGCTCACCAGGACGAGGGCGGGCGGGACGCCGGCGCTCCTCCAGGACTCGAGGCACGTGCCCGAGCAGCGGTGGAGCCAGCTCCCGGCGTCGGCGCGGGCGGCGATCGTCCGCTGCAGGCGCGCCTCGCGCAGCGTGAGCGTCTTGCTCGCGGTCACGATCCGCACGTGCACGCCGCGGGCGAGGGCCCGCTTGAGCGGGCGCGTCACCGCGACGGCGTCGAGGGACCTGGTGGCGAGCTCGATGGTGCCGCCCGGCGGCGCCGACCGGACGGCCTGCGCCAGGCTGCGCAGCGCCACCCGCTGGGTGCCGAGGTCGCCCGACGGGTCGTTCGTGACGGTCCGGGTGCTGACGGGAGCGTCGGTCTGCCAGGCGAGGTCGGCGACCACCGCGTCGTGGTCGGAGTTCAGCTCGACGGGGCGCTGGCCGGTCGCCGCCAGGTCACCGCGGTCGTCGCGCTTGAAGAGGTAGTCGATGGTGGCGCCCTCGTGGTCCCCGGTCGGGAAGTACGAGCCGAGCGCGTCATAGCTCGGCACCAGCGCGTGCGCGGCCAGGATGTCGCGCGGGTAGCGCCGGCTCGTGTAGTGGACGTTGAAGTCGCCGCCGACCAGGACCGGTCCCGCCGGAGCGAGGCTGTCCACCAGCGCGCCGAGACGGCTGACCGACGGACGGATCAGGTCCGGCATGTTGCGGTCCACCGGGGCCGTGTGCACCGCGACCACCGAGACGACGCGCCCGTCGACGCCCTGCAGCGTCACCCAGTTGGCGAACCGGCGGCCGATCTCGACGACGCGGCCCGGGGGCTTCCCACGCCAGTCGCTGATCATCGTGGTGCCCCGGTCGATCGGGGTCCAGCGGTCCGCGCGCCAGGCGACGGGGGTCTCGGCGGTGAACCGGTTCGTCATGCTGCGGTAGATCCCGTAGCCGGCCGGCGCGAGGACCGGGTCCTTGCGGAACATCACCTCGTTGTAGGTGATGAAGTCGGGGTGCTGGGCCAGCACGGTGCGCACGTCGGCCTGGAACCGGTCGACGCTCAGGCCGGTGTAGATGTTGGCCTGCACCATGGTCACGCCCGGCTCGGCGGCCGGCGGCGTCAGCGGCCCGGTGTCGTCCGCCCGCGCCGCGGCCGGTGTCGCCAGCGTGGCGAAGGCGCAGGCCGCCGCCCCCAGTCCGAGCGACGTGACGGCGGCGGCGGCGCGGCGCAGCACCGACCGGGTTCCGGTCGATTCCCAGGCACGTGTCATGGCAGTGAACTCCTCGTCAGGCGGGCCGTGGGCGGCACCGAGCCGAAATCCCAGCAATCACACCATCCCCACGCGTCACTCACAACGCATTCCGGACAACTACAGACGTGTAGTTCGGAACGGGCCGGGGGGTCAGCGGCGGAGGTGGGCGGTGGCGCTCACGAGGAAGTGGTCGCTGATCCGCCGGGTCACGGGTCGGGTGTCGCGCCAGTAGCCGGTCCACCTCGTGCCCCTGCTCCCGACGACCCAGTCGACCGGCACCGGGGTCCGGGGCGGGTGGCAGCCGTGCGCGTAGCTGCCGCCGTTGGCCGCGACGAGTCCCGCCCGGGGCACGACGTGGCAGTAGAACTTCTCGCGGTCGTTCATGTCGCCGGTGACCAGGACCGGCAGGCCGGTCGCCTTGAGCCGCTTGACGACCGAGACGAGCACCCTCTCCCCGTGCCGGCGCTCGCGGAGGTACCGACCGCCGTGGGCCGAGGGGTGGGTGTTGACGACGTAGAACTGGCGCCCGCTCGCACGGTCCTTGAGGCGCAGGATCGGCTGCGGGCGCGGGCGGCCCATGAACGGGATGACGAACTTGCGCCCGCTCACGAACTTGAAGCGGTGCGCGTCGTAGAGGATCGAGTTGTCGGTCTCCTTGCTCCCCCACCGGCGGCCCGGGTAGGCAGCCATGCCGGTGCGCGAGCGCAGGGCCGCCAGCTGGTCGAGCTGCAGCTCCTGGGTGCCGAGGATGTCGACGCGGTGGGCGGCGATCAGCCTGGCCGCGCGCCGGGAGCGCACCGAGGCGGGTGGGAACCGCTTCCGGTCACCGCCGCGAGCGGTGTGCTGACTGCCCAGCACGTTGAAGGTCCCGATGCCGACCGCGATCCGCCGGGCGTGGCGCGGCTCCGCGGCGGGCGCCGCGGCACCGTGCGCCTGCGCGGGGGCCTCGGCCGCCGACGCGACGCTGGCGGGGCCGGCGCCCGGCGCGGCGACCGTGGCGACCGTCGCGAGACCGGCGACGGCGAGGACGGGGGCGACCGCGACGCGGAGTCGCAGCCAGGACGGACGGGGACGGGTCGCAGCTATCCGAGACACGGCCGGCACGCTAACACGGTCGATGGGCCCCGACCGAGCCGACGACGGCCGGCCGTCCTCGGCGCCGTCCGTGGCGGCCGACGCGTCGGTAGGCTGCGCGCCATGCTCTTCACCGCGTCGACGATCAAGGACTCGCTCGACAACGTGCGGTTCTTCGTGGCGGCCAACCTCGCGTCCGGCGTGGACCACATGTTCGTGTTCGTCGACGCCCCGCGGGAGCCGGAGCAGCGCGAGGTCGCCGCCTACCTCACCGACCACCCGCACGTCACGTGCGTGCGCACGCCCCGCGACACGTGGTGGCTGGGTCAGCGACCGGGCGGCCTGAACACGCGTCAGCGGATCAACGTCAACTGGGCCCGGGCGGTCCTGGAGCCCTTCGCGTGGGCCGAGTGGCTGTTCCACGTCGACGGCGACGAGGTGGCGTGCCTCGACCGGCACGCACTGGCCGAGGTCCCGGACGCCGCGGCCGGCGTGCGCCTCGCGCCCTGGGAGGCGGTCAGCGAGTGGTCGGCGGACGCCCGCCCGACCCGCTTCAAGCGTCTCCTCGACGACGGCGAGCTGAACCTGCTGCACGTCCTCGGGGCCGTGCCGGAACCGAGCAACCAGGCGTACTTCCACGGGCACGTGATGGGCAAGTCGGGGGTCCGTCCCGGTTCGGGCCTCGGCCTGACGCTGCACCACGCGCTCACGCCCGACGGCGAGCGGGTGCCCGGCCACGAGGACCCGCGGCTGCGGGTGCTCCACTACGACGCCCCCTCGGGCGAGGAGTTCGTGCGCAAGTGGACGGCGCTGGCGCAGGCCGGGCCGGCTCGCTACCGGCCGTCACGGGCCCCGTCGGCCCGGGCCCTGCGGGCGCTGCTCGCCGGTGACCTGTCCGAGGACGTCCGCACCAAGTACCTGCGACGGATCTACGACCTGACCACCCGCGACGACGTCGAGCTGCTCGAGGAGCTCCGGCTGCTGGTGCACCACGACCCGGTCGGGGCCGACGCGGGCGCGCCGCGCCGGCTTCCCACGGACGCGGCCGCGGCCCTCGAGGCCCGGGTCGCGGAGATGTCCGGGCGGGACAAGGCCCCGTTCCTGGTGGAGGACGCGTCCGACCGGGGCGGTCAGCGTCCGCAGGAGCAGCGTCGCCGGCGCTGGGCCCGCCGCGGCTGACCGGCCCAGGTGCGTTCAGCGGGCCCGGTTCACCAGCCGCCCGAGCCGACCGAGCGGACCCAGCCGACCCAGCCGACCGGGCCGCTCCCGCCGGCCCGGCGCCGACCGGCCGGCGCGACGGCCGGTCCCCTGGGCACGGCGGAGCGCGCGGACGTCGTCCAGCATCCTCGCCACCAGGTCCACGGCCACGTCGGCGACCTCGTCGTCGGTGACCGAGAGCGTGCTGCGCCGGGGCTCGAGGGTGTCCGGGACGCGCAGGTGGTCGGCGTCGCCGACCACGTCGACGGGGGTGCGGCGCAGGAAGTCGAGGACCTCCTCGCCGCGGCGCCGGCAGTCCTCAATCTGGTCGGGCTCCGGCCAGAAGCGCTCCCCGCGGCGCGGCACCAGCCGCTCGTCGGCCAGGAACGTGCGGATGTAGACGCCCCGGTCGAACGCGGAGCGGAAGCCCTGCAGGCGCCCGTTCACCCGGCGGAGGGTCTCCGCCTCCGCGACGCCCATCGAGGTGTTCGGGAAGGACCCGGACAGGTCGATGCCGTCGGTGGGGATCCCGACGATCCCGGCGAACCGGTGCCAGACGTCCTCGCGGGGCGCCCCGGGGTCGAGCACGAGCACGTGGACGCGCTCGGCCGGCACGGCGGTGCACCAGCGCTCGAGGACGAGCCGCAGGTCGAGGGTGCGCCAGTTCCAGATGTCGGTGGGTCGTTCCGACACCGTGCGGGCGTACTCCGGCATGGGGGTCGTCGAGCCGTTCTTGAGGCTCTCCTGCCAGCTCGCGGTGAACAGGCCGAGCGGCTCCCGGGCGGTGACCACGAGGTGGACCTCCGCGGGCGCCAGGGCGTCGACCATCGTCACCGCCTGCGCCGCGGACGCGGCCGCGAAGAACTCGTGGCTGACCAGTCCGGTGCCGTCCGCCTGCGCCAGCTCGGCGCGGACCCGGTCCCACGCGGTGCGGTGCCGCTCGGGGGCGCGGGACTGGCTCCGCTCCTCCCGCACCGTGCGCGAGGCCCACAGGTGGTCGCGCCGCTCGGCGCCCGGGACGACGACACCGCGGGCGCGCAGGGTGTCCCGGTTCGACCAGATGATCGTCTGGAGGTAGGAGGTCGCGGTCTTCGGGAGCCCGATGTGGACGAAGACCCGTTCGACCACTAGATCGACTCCTGGAACCGCTCGATGGCGCGCTGCACAGCGGCCTCGTCACGCGAGGCCATCGGCACGAGGAGCTCCTGCACCACGTCGGCGAGCTCGGCGAGCCGGACGTTGTGCCGGCGCATCTCCGAGAGGTCCGCCTCCAGGGCCGCGACCCGCTCCTCCAGCCGCCGGACGGCCGCGCGCGACGACCTCGGCCGCAGCGAACTCAGATCCACGTCACCATTCTCCCATCACTTGCACCACCGGCCGGCCGTCCAGGTCGGCGTGGGCGACATCGAGCTTCCGGGCTCCGGCCCGGCGCAGGAGCTCGGCGAGCTCCTCGAGGCGCGGGCGCCCGACCAGCCAGTCCGGCCAGTCCGACCCGGTCCGCGCGGCCCGCTCCGGGCCGCTCTCCCGGTCCTCGACCGCGTCGAGGTCGTCGACGTCGGCAGGCTTCGCGCCCGTGCCGTCGAAGGCGTGGAACTCCGCGTGGAGGCGCCCGCCGGAGCGCAGCGCCATCGAGCACAGGCGCGCGAGGGACTCCCGTCCGACGCCGGAGGTCGCGTCCACGACGTGCTGGGCCATGACGACCCGCGGGCGCGGAGCATGCGCGAGCCGCGCGCCCTCGGCGAGGACGGACCGCCACTCCGTGAGGTTGAGGTGCCGACCCGTCAGCTCCACACCGTCCTCCCGGGCCTGCTCGAGCGCCGGCTCGAGGCCGCGCAGGACGTAGTCGTAGGCGGTGACCGTGAGGCCCTGCCGGGCCAGCCAGAGGCTGTCCGCGCCCCGGCCGGCGCCCACGTCGAGCACCTCGGCGTCCAGCTCCACGGCCGAGTCGTGGACGAGGCGGGCGAGCCCGGAGGGACGCTGGCGGACCGGCTTGTCCGACATGATGCTGGCCCGCCGCTCCCAGTGCCGGATCCCGGGCTGGGTGCCCCGGAACCAGTCGTTGAGCGCACGCACGGTGCGGTCGGGCGTGGTGAACTGGAAGGCCGGGTCGGGCACCCGCCACCCGGGGCCGTAGGTCGCCTCGAGCAGCTTCTCCGGCCGCGCCGGGACCGGCATCGAGCGGCCCTCGAGCGTGGCACTGCCGAGGGGGAGGATCCAGCTCCGCTCGAAAGGCGTGCCGATCTCGCCCATGAGGTAGAGCCGGCCGGCGTCGAGGAAGCCGCCGAAGACGTCGAGCCCCCGGGTCACGTCCGCCTCGGTGACCTCGATCTTGAAGGCGGCGCCGCTGTAGCGGGTGATCGGCCAGCCCTCCGCGGCGAGCAGGCGCTGGACCCGGAAGGACTCGCGTGCCACGTCCACCGGGTCGGTGTAGCCGCTGAGGTAGCCGAGGTCGGCGTCGGAGTCGTGGCCGAGCACGGCCCCCTCGCGCACCGCCCCGAGCAGCGTCCCGTAGGCGAGGAACGGCTCGAGTCCCGCGCGCCGCAGGGCACCGAGCACCGCCTCGGTGGCGTCCATGAGGGCACCGATGTCGTCGGAGGACCGGCCCGCGAAGGTCGGAACGAGCCGCCCCGACTTGTCGATGCCCAGCTCGACGCCGTTCTCGTTGCGCACGTCGATGCGCCCCTCGCCGGAGCCCAGCGCGACCTCGCCGTCGTGGTAGACGGCACCCGTCGCCGACGCCCGCACGGTGATGCGGGCGCGGCCGTCGAGATGACGGCGCAGCGGCCCGGGCCAGGGGGCCGTCCGG
>Ga0308173_10000597_pt1 | contig 15852 bp, 27 predicted proteins | sample PhyPR1_FD_203716 | JGI IMG/M metagenome (GOLD analysis project Ga0308173, IMG submission 203716) | Soil microbial communities from UC Gill Tract Community Farm, Albany, California, United States - DLSLS.P.R1 | ecosystem: Environmental > Terrestrial > Soil > Agricultural land | place: USA...
ACGTGACCCCTTCGGCACGATTGGCCGGAAGCTTGGATTCCGCGTGCAGGTTGAGCACGCACCGAAGTCCTTGCCGCTCGGCCAGGTGGAGCGTTTCCTCGGCGGAGACCGGATACATGATTCGCCCCGCGGGCACTGGACCGTGGCGAAGCGTCATGATGAGAGTCCCATCAGGCGCGAGCAGCGATGCGACGATGGGCATGGCCTTTCGGCGTTCCTGCTCGTCCAGGTGCATCCAGACGGCCGTGAGCATGATGAGCGCCGACGCGTGTCGCCGTTGTGCCAGTCGCTCGAGGTCGGGCAGGCAATCGTCGACCCATTCGATCAACGGGGACGTGTGATGTGCCATGCCGTACCGGCGCAACGCATCGGTCGGTTCGACCGCGAGGACGTGATGACCTCGAGCGGCCAACCCTGCCGCATCCGCCCCGGTTCCGGCGCCGATATCCATGACGGTGCACGGCAGGTGCGGAATCAGATGGAGCACCGCCTCATGCTTGTAATCGAAGGACAACGATTCGTAGCGCTCGATCAGCACGGCGGCGTTTTCCGCGTAGCCTTGTGTCGACCGCACGCCGCGGCTCACGGGTGAACGGGTACGTCGTAATGCTCGACCGTGGGGAACGGATCGTAGAAGTGGTGCAACAGCCGCTTCCACTCCTGATACTCGGCGGATCGCCGAAATCCGATCGTGTGAGCTTCGAGTGAAACCCAGTCCACCAGCAGGATATAGCGATTGGGCACTTCGATGCAGCGCCTCAACTGGTGCGCGACATAGCCGGGCATGGCTGAGATGATGGACGCAGCCTGTTGAAATGCCGCCTCGAATGCGCTTTCTTGACCGGGCCGGACGTCGAGCATTGCAATTTCCAGGATCGCGGGAGCGCGCATGGGCATCTAATACGGCAATGCGTCAGGGTGCACGCCCACGTAATCGGGCGCGGGATCTTCGGTGAAGCGCACGGCCGCGATTTCCGTTCGGCCTTCTAGCAGCGCCTTTGCAACGCGATGCATTCCGTCCATGACTCTCCCATCACTGGAAAGGATGATCGGGTAGCGCAGGTCGCACGCCTGGATGAGGCGCATATGGTCCACGATGTCCCGGCAGGTGAGCTCGCGATTACCGCAGTTCGACCAATAAGCCTCGTCCAGCTCCCCCAGCTCCGATAGCGGCACCCGCTGAAGCGGCAGTGAACGGGCGCGCATGATCAGCTTGTCGACATCCCATGCTTTCAGCCCTTGCCCGGACGGCCGGAAGTGATATTGCTTGCGCATCGATGCGATTGCGTCAGCTTGCCAGGCACGACGCAGCGACGCTCAAGGTAATCGTACAACGTTCGGCCGCCGGGGCGTAGCAGCTTCGTGAAACAGGTCGTCGAAGTACTGCGCGAGCTCGTCCTCGCCAAGCGTGCCCGGGATCGCAATGTGCGCCGGCGAGCGCTTCCCGTCGGCCCCCAACGAATACGCGCGCCACTCGCTCCCTACCCGCTCGACAAGGTAGCGGTTCCCGAAGACGTCGAGCTTCACAGTCTGGCTCACCAGCGCGGCGACGCCATGAGCGCCCAGGCTCCGTCGCCGAGCAACTGGATCGGTGCGACACGAGGGACTGCGGCAATCATCGCGCCCGACGGTTGTCCTGCGCGCCTACTCCTCGGAACGACCGCTGCCGTCGCGATCGCGCTCGTAGCGTCTCGCGAGTGGAAAGGACGGCAACCACGATTCGCGACGGACGGTCCAGCTTTCGTAGGTCGGCCGCAGTTGGTCGGGGGCATCGAGCGACCCAAGGTTGACCTCGATTTCATCAGCAGTGCGTGAAAAGACCGACGAGCCGCACTGCGGACAAAAAAACCGTCCGGCGTAGTCGCTCGTTTCGCCGTGAATCGTCACCGCATCCTGGGGGAACACCGCGGAAGCGTGAAAAAGCGCCCCGTGATGCTTGCGGCAGTCGAGGCAGTGACAAAGGCCGACACGGTACGGGCGTCCCGACGCGACAATTCGAACCTGCCCGCAAAGGCAACCGCCGGTGAATTGTTCCATGGTCAGGCCGCCGGGTCGTGGCAAACCGCTTCGACGTTGTGGCCGTCAGGAGCGATGACAAAGGCCGCGTAGTAGCTTGCGTGATACTGCGGCCGCAGCCCCGGCGCACCATTGTCTTGGCCACCCGCATCCAGCGCCGCGCGATAGAAAGCGTCCACCTGTTGCCGGTTGTCGGCCGCGAAGGCCAGGTGCAGACGCGCGGGCTTGTCCCCGGTTTGGTACATGCATAGCGAAGCCCTGCCAGTCGGCTGGCTAAGCTCGATGCCGAGCGGACCCTCGGCGACGACGGTTACGCCAAGCGGCTCGAGCGCCCTGAGGAAGAACGCCTTGCTTGCTGCATAGTCGCTCACTCCGAACACCACGTGATCAAACATGAGGTCTCTTGAAGAGTCGGGGCATTCACGGCACGAGATCCAGGCAGGCCGTACCACCGCTTCCGTTTGGCTTCGCGACCTGCGTATTGCAAAGCATAGCCGCCATGGCCATGACGCTGATCGTCAGCCAATCGTCTCGGCCACAAGCGCACGCTCCGTCACCTCACCGTCTACGGCGGACACGGCATACGCCGTGGCGTTTGCACGCCAACTCACGACACGCACCAAACGAGCATCGTCGAACAGCACGGCAGCGCCGTCGTCGATCGCGAGCGCGTTGTCCAAAGCGCCCGCTTTCAACGCCCGATGCAACGCCGTCCGTCTTTCGGGATTGCCGTTGTAGTGGACGCAGCAGCTCCCGGGAAGGAACCCCAGGCAGTCCAAAGGCTGGAAACCTCCGCCCCAGTACGAGTCGGTGAGCCCTTTGGTGAACCAGCATAGTGCACCGGCGCTCATGCCCGAGAGAAGTAGTCCTCGCGCGAGTGCAGCCCGAAGTACCGTATCGAGCTGCCACTCTCGCCACACGGCCAAGGCGGACTTTGTATTGCCGCCCCCGACGAAGACGGCGTTCTGATTCAGGAGCGCCGCGGCGTAGTCGAACAGCGGCAGCGAAGCACGGAAGGGCTTTCGAAAGAATGCCAAGTGCGAGCAATCGCAGCCAAGCCGCTCGAACGCAGCATAGAATTTCTCGATCATTTCTGGCGGATCGCCGCTCGGCGTCGAAATGAAGCAGATACGGGGTCGCGAATGTCCGGCAAGCTCCGCGATGTAGCGGTCGATTGGCGACGGCGTGTCCTCCATCAGGAAGCCTCCACCGCCGATCGCCAGAATGCGAGACGCCATCGCCTAACGCCTTGGTCCACCGGCGCCGCCTGACCGGCGCACACGGCGAACAAGCCGCGTACCCGCGCATGCGCGTGAGCGCCGCTTCACGTGCCATCCTAATGCCGTGCAGGACCTCATGGATGGGCGAAGCGCACCGTCACGTTCGACGCTCCCCGGTTCGTCCACGACTCAAAAGTCCGTCTTGCCGAATCGAGCGATCCCTTGATTCATTCCCGGCGGATCGAGTACCGACAGCTTCAATGCAAGCGGTTCGCCAATCCACACTCCAAGCGAAGTGTGATCGGCAAGGTCGTCGTCCGTTAACGGATGCACGAGTGCGGTGAGTCGAGAAGTCTCGATCAGCTTGATCACGGCTGGCAATGCATCCTCGACGAAGTGGATCTCGAATTGCGGCTTGGGGTGTGGTCCCACGTTCGCGTCGCGCATCTCGCCGACGAAAAGGAGGTCAACGGGGCGGTCCGGGCCTCTCGCAGTCGACAAAAGCTCATGCAGACGCTCGGCGGGACCGCGATCGTGCAGCTCGTAGTAGATGTGCGCGTGATAAGGCGCATGTTCAGTGGTCATGAGGTTTTGCCCGGCACAAGCTCAACCTCCCCTTCGATCTCGACGGGAATGTTGAAGGGAAGTTCCGCCAACCCGACGGCACTGCGTGCGTGGGCTCCGACCTTTGGCCCGAACAGGCTGAGGATCAAATCAGTGAACCCGTTGACGACTGCAGGCTGACGATTGAACCCGGGCGCCGAATTCACCATACCGAAAATCCTGTTCCAGCTCGCGATGCGCTGCAGGTCGCCGAGTTCACGCTTGAGGCTGCCCAGAATGGCGAGCCCGGTCAGGCGTGCCGCGGCGTACGCTTGCTCAACCGAGACTTCGGCGCCGACCTTGCCAAGCGGTCGAGCAAGCGAACCGTCGACATTCGTCGGTCCGTGGCCGGATATCAGCGCTCGTGAGCCAACGATTCGAACCCACGGAAAGGGAAGAGTAACGCCAGGCGGCATCTGCAGTGGCGCTGGAAGCACGAGGCCAAGGTTCTCGAGCCTGTCTTCGACTGTGGGCATTTCGATTTGCTCCGTAAATGACTCGCAAGCCTGAGCCGGTGACTGGCGCCGGGGTCAGTGGACGAGCGCAGCGACCAGGAGCAGCAATATACCGGCGGTAGCGACGTTCCACGCCAGCGATCGCGCGAGATAAACCCCGAACGCGTACAAGGGAAGGTACGCAATGCGACCCGCGAGGTAAAGAATTGCAGCCCACTTGGAAAGGGAACCATACGAGCCGGTGGCATGGATAACGACGACCAGCGCCAGAAAGAGCGGAAACGTCTCCAGGAAATTGGCCAGCGCTCGCGCCAGCCGCCCTGCTACGCCCGTCAGCGGTGGCATCGGCGCGTCTCTCGCGCTGGCCGCCCAACGGTATCCGCGCTGCAAGCTTGCGGCATGCGCGGCCAGCACGATTTGGACCAAGCCAAGAACGACGCTGAAACAGAGCACGTACAACTCGATGCGCAAGCCCATTCTCCCGCAACGGTCGCCGGACGACGAAGTTACACCGTTCGCTCATCGAGCACGAGTCTCATCGGTTGACAGGTGAGCGCGCAGCCCGGCCGAAGCGCTTCGACCGGCCCGACCGGCTTGAAACCGTGGCGGGCGTACAGCCTTGCGGCCGACGTATCGCCGCAGGTTACGGCGAGCTGGACATAGCGCGCACGTCGTGCCCGCGCCCAAGCAAGCGCTGCGCCAAGCAGTTGGCCTCCAACGCCCCGACCGCGAGATCCCGGTGCAACCCACATTTGAAAGACGTTCACCGCCGATCTATCGATGGGTTCGGTCTTCGCCAATACCAAGCCTATCGTCTCGTCCGCCTGCTCGGCGATCAGAAGACAGGCCTCTTCGGAGGAAACCAGGGCAGACAGTCGCGCTTTCCAGTCGTCATCGGTCCGCTCACGCTCCGCCTCGAACGTGCTTCCAAACGCATGCGGAGATTCGCACAAGGAACGAAGCCGCACCGCTCGATAGCGCGCCCACTCGGACGGCAGCAGCGTACGGATGATGAACGTCGCGCTCATGACAATCCTCGGCTGGACGACCCCATGTCAGCTCTCCGATGCAGCGTTTGCCAAAAAGATCGGCGCGCCGTCGGCCAGCACACGTTGCTTGAATGCGACCGCAGCCTCGGCTTGAGGGGACATGAGCTTGGCGGTCGACCAAAATTGCGGCGAAATTTGCCGGCCACACTCGAGGTAGAGCGGATAGGTGTCGTTTACGAGCGCCTCCTGGATCGCGGGTTCCAACTTCCCTGCGGTGATAACGAGGAGATCGATGTCGGAGTTCATCGCCATGTGACGCGGCAACATGTCTCCCTTCGCGAAGGAGCCGAACAACCAGACTTCCTTCAGCGCGGGACCGAGGACAGAGCGCAGGTGAGAGATGTAACGAAGGACGCAGTCCCGCTCGGTGGGCTGCAGATACCAAGAGGGTCCGTCATGCCCTCGCTCTGATGATCAGGATAACCGGCGCCCGGCCAGCGACGCGCGGATCGAGTGGAGATGGCGTCGATATCACTGGTCTGCCGCACCGCGCAGGCCTGCCCTTTGGACCGCCGCCTTGATCAATCCTTCGGCTTTCGCGTCCTCAATGTACTTCCTTACGTAGGCGACTCCGGCCTCCCTGCCCTTGGGAAGCGCTATGGCAACTTCGTCCACCCCAATGCGGCCATCGAGAACCCGGGACCCGGGCAATCGATCCGACAACTCGAACAAGTTTGCCTTGTTCGCGGCGAAGGCGTCCGCTTTTCCGGACCTCAACATTTCCTCCCCGGCGGGAACACTGGGGCTTGCGATGACCGTGGCATTCTTCAAGGCGCGCGCGAGAAACGCGTTCACCGAGCCGCCCTGTGGCGCACCGACGCGAGTTCCCGGTCGATCCACTGCGTCGATGGTCACGATCGGAGAGCCGGCGGGAACGAGGTAGCCATGCTCGATCACCAGAAACGGTGCAGAGAACGTCAAGATACTTTCGCGTGCCGGCGTTGGTCCGAAAAACGTCACGTCCCACTCGCCGGCCTTCAACCCGTCCATGATGGCTCCCGGGGAGGGATATACCACCGGCTCGAATGGGACTCCAATGCGCCGGGCAAGCTCTTTGCCCAGATCGAATCCAAGACCCTTCGAGTCGTCCAACGTGGCACCGCGAACGATCGATGCGGGGGCACCGACATAGAGCGCTACACGGAGCTTGCCGGTTGGGGCCAGCGCTTGTCGCTCTTGCTGACTAGGTGCGTAGGGGACACCCGCGCAACCCGCAATGAGAAGCCCGACTACCGAAGCAATAAGCCAAGGACACGTTCTCATTGCATCCTCCGTTGACGTTACGGTCGCCGAGACAAACGCAATCGTTGATGTCGAGCTACCATTGAACCGCATGGACCTGAAAATGCCGAGCAACGCGAACGATCGCCATGTGGTCGAACAACAAGGTAATCGACTGCCGGCCGAAAGACTCGCTACGTAGGACCAGCCACCGCAAGTTGCTCGAGCACTTGCAGGAATGCCGTGGCTGGGGAACGCAGCAATGAGCGCGCGTGCATTTTTGACACGGTAGCGTGGCAAAGCCCGGCTAGCTCCACAAGGGCAGCTTGTAGTGCGGCACCGTCGAGAGGACTACCCGCTTGCTCGAGCGGGACGAGAAGCAGCGGGCTGGCACGATTCTCAAGTGTGGTGGCGCTATCGTCTCCAGGCAGGCGACGTTCGAACAGATCCTCAAGCACAACAAGTCTGTCACGAAGGGCATCGAGGAGCGTCTGCGCGTAGACGAGTTCGCCTCTTGCAAGGCGGCGCGCCACTTCAATGGCATACCCTGTCGTCTTGCCAACGGCCTGCTCGACAGCCAGCGGGTCCGCGGGCTCGAAGGCGGGCATGCGCGCTTCCAGCTGCGCGGCCGCAATAAGGCCACTGGGATCGTGAGCTACGCGGACCGGGGTCGACGGTCGCAACCACGCCTTGAGGTGATCGGCAGCGATGTAATAGATGTCGACCTTGGCAAAGTGCTCGAAGTGACACACGCAACAATTAATGTCTTCGTCCCACTCGTTGAAGAGAAAACCCGTCCACCGACGCGGCCGGTCAAGGCGATTCGCACAGACGTCAGAGATGGCGCTCGGTGTAACGACCACCCTTAAATCAATGTCCGAGTGTGTATCCGCGGTGCCGCTGGCCAACGACCCCGCCACGAAGATGCCCACGACCTCCGGGTCTTGCGCAAGGTCGCCGACGATCTCGTTCAGCAGACGTTGTCGCTGTTCCGGTGGAGGTGCCGCGTACACCGATTGCCTAACGAGCAAGTTAACCGCGTACGGCCGCAGGCAGGCACCGCCTGCCGGGGGATGTCGGCTCGATTGAGCGGTCAGGCGTCATTGGACGTTTGCGTGCGTATGGGCGCGAGCAGATTTGCGTCGCGGGCGAGCAGCCAGCGCCCGCCTTGACGGTGAAATACGGTCAGCGTGTGACCTGAACGAGTCGTAGAGTCTGCGCTCCCGGGAGGCGTCGCCACGACCGTCAACTTGCTCCACATGAACGCCCAATCGCCGGATACCTGGACCTCTTGAATGTCGCTGTTGCCGTCGAACGTGGGTGCCTTGCCCGCCGCCTGCGCCTTCGCTGCCTCGGCGAACTGGGCTTTGCGCATAGGCGGCTTTCCTGGCGCGAGGAAAACGACATCGTCCGTCATCAGCCCGAGGACCGTTTCCACGTCACCCGACTTGGTCGCCGCCATCCACGTGGCGACAAGGCTGCGGATCTCTTGCTCGTCCGTCTGCATGTGTACCTCGGCGGTTGCGATGGCGCCTAACGATGATTTAACCGGCCCGCCACCTACCTGCGATTGAACGCACGCTCATCCTCGCCGTCGCCGATCGAGTGCACATACGACCACGCGGCCGATCGGCGATTGGCGCTGCGAACCGCATGCCAACTATGGCAATTTGAAATCTGCAGGAACGCGGCGCTGTGTAAATGTGTACTGCGACACGTCATTTACACATCTCAGGTCGCTGGGGCTGACACTTTCGATTCGGCAAGTGGCATAGCTTTGTTGAGCCCTGCCCAAAACCTTACCGTTCAAGGAGTCTGTCCGTCGCTTGTACAGAGAGTCCGTCACGTACCACTCGCCTGCCTCGTTGTCGACTTGAACAGGATGCCCAGGCTCGGTCAACCTTCGGGTGGTCGTGAACTTGCCATCGGAGCGAAGCACAATCAGCGCGTCGATTTTCGCTTCGGAGTCAGGGTCCTTGGCTTCGGAATACCACGCGCCGACCAGGTTCGCTTTGTGCTTTTTGTCCGACTCGGACTCCATCGCTTGGCAACCGACAACCCCGGCCACCAATAGAGCCCAGACGACGATCGTCCACTTGCGGTCTGGGGACCTATTCGACGGTGAGCTCATACCGGATTGCCTGGCGAAGCGTTGGCAGTTCACCACCAAACCGCAAGGAGTGGCGTCCTGGCGCGAGCGGCGACAGCATCAAGAAGTAGCCATTCGCAGCTGAAGGAAAGACGCTGACGCCCACCTTCGCGCCGGCTGCGAGATCGAAGCAATCAGGTGAAACCTGCCGATATTTCGCCAAGTCGGCAACCTTCCGATCGTCGACCACCGCCACCAATACGGTTCGTGATTCCGTCACTCGTCTCGCTTCGCGTGTAGCGGCGTCACAGGTCAACGGGTGCGTGCCATCGGGTGTGACGACATAGTTGACGAGAGGAAAGAACAAATAAGCTCCGCGCGGAATCGTGCAACGACGCTCCACCAGCGCCGAGCCAAATGCGCCCGCCAGGAACCACACAGGGCCCGTCTGGCCAGCGCCGCAGCGCGCGCCCGTTCGGTCCGATATCGGGCTCGAGTCCGAGGGAAAGGACGAGGCCCAGATCCACCATTTCTTGGACCACTCTCCTTGCGATCGGCCCGACACTGGCGACGTTGGCGAAAGTACCACCTCGACGGTTTGGGCGACGACGCCGCCGGACGTTATAAGCGCGAGGCATGTCAGCGCGACAAGGCGTCGTACTTTGCTTATTCGCATGTGCCCGCGGTAGCGGAGTTGACAAACAATGAACCGAACCGGCGTCCCTGGGCGGCGTGCCCGAGGAACGAGCCGCGCAGCCGGCGTCGGTCGAAGGCAACCCTATGCCCCAAGCACCTAGGCATGGGTGTACACCCAGACACCAAGGCCAACGCTCAGCATGATCCCCAGCAAACCCGCAGTCTTGTTCGGCTCCAGGGCGAGGGACAGGATTCCGACAATGACGCCTGCGAGAACGGCGCCTACCGTACCCACATAAAGCGCGATCGCGATGAAGAGCCCCGCGTATCCATTCGCGCCACTTGCCAGGTGTGGGTTGGCTTCCATGACGACCCATGGGATGGCGACCACAACGGGAAGCGCGAGCGATAGCGTTCCCAGAAACCGGCCGGTTCTTCGGCTGGCCCTCAAAGCGACGCGAGCTGTATCACTCATCGTTGACGTTCATCGTAGGACTTGAACAACTTTACTACACCGCTCGCCGTATTCGAGGCCGAAGCGGAACGCGCACTGTAGGACGGATATGACATCGCGATATGCGCCCGCGGGCTCAACATATAGGCCAAATTGATTTGTTGGAGAGCGTTCTTCATTTCGTCTTCGGTGGCCCAGCCCGGCAAGGTGCGGATGCTCATCTTGACTTCGCCGTGCCGTCCCGCGTGCCAGGAACGGTCCGAAGCTACGTACTCGATCGTCATTCCCGCGGTTCTCAAGTAGCCCACGAACGCCTGAATGCGGGGCGAGTCCGGATCGAGACCGGCGTTGATCTCCACCGTGCTGATCGTTCGGGCCCACGTCTGACCGGTCAGAGCCACTGCCAGAACCAGAGTGGCAAGCGATCGTACCGTGCTTGCTTTCACGACCGCTGTTCCCTGCCTTCCCGGCAGTCCGAGTGACCCGCTCAATGTGGCGCGCATGATCCATCGTATCCTTCTTGGGGCGTTCCGTTGCACGCCAGGCTACGCCGCGGGTTCGGAAATGGCCTTTATCAGCAGCAGGCAAGGATTGCCGGGCCACAAATTGGTGAACTCCTCCACCGGCAAGAAGCCGCGGGCCTCATAAAACCGGCGTGTACGCTCATAGGAGAGGCTAGGGCGGGACGGGCCGAGAGTCTTGACCTGAACGAGCCGACCGCCGCGTTCATACCACCATGCCTCGGCCGCGGCGCATAACCGAGTGCCGATCCCGCGCCGGTGCACATCCGGCGCAACCGCGAGGCAAGTCATTTCCACGGTGACGGAATTGTGTTGCCGCAAGGACACGAAACCGACGATCGCTCCGTTCAGTTTCGCGGCGAAGTTGGGCAGCACTTGCGCCTCGGCCGCATACGCCAGCAAGGCGGACTCGATTCCGAACCATTCGGGAAGCCGCCGAAGAATGGCCTCTGCTTCGCTCGCAGCAATGGTCCGTGGACCGTCGATTTGAGTCATATCCAGGCAGCCTGAGGAATACGCTAACCGCCGCGCCGCGCTGGCGGTGGCCAAGTGGAGGTCATGAGTCGGCGGGTCCGGTTGACCGCCGGGTCAGGCGTCATTTGTGGTAATGGGCGATGAGTTCGACTTCAACCACGAACGACGGCAAATAGAGCCGCTGCACTTGAACCCACGTTGCCGCGGGTAACCGCGAGCCGTAGAACGGCTTCCGTGCGTCGCTGAATTTGATGAAGGCGTCGAGGTCAGTGGCGTATACCGTTTCCTTCACGACCTCGGCGAACGTGAGGCCGTTTGCCTCCAGGATGCGACGTAGTTGCTCGTAGACTCGGGGAACAGCCGTTTCCATCGGAGCCGCACCCGTAACGCCTGATACATAAAGCACGTCGCCGATGCGAACCGCTTGGCAGAAGCCAATCGATCGCTCCGCCGCCTCGTTCTGATGCACGCAGCTCGCGGCGACGTGCGGAACCGCTGTGGCACAGCCAGTAGCGATGGCAACAACGAGAGGCAGCAGCACGGCAAATTTCAGCATATCGGGACGAAGCTTAGCGATCCAACGATCGAGTTAACCAGCAGGCCGCCACGCGGTTCGCCAGAAGCAAGCCAGCTAGCGACGTGTCCGGTTGAGCGCCATGTCAGACCCATGTCGGCGTAATTCGATTCAAGCTATGGCTCATTAGCGAGACGACCAGAAGCCGATGAAGCCAGCCTCCCTGCCTGCGTGCTTTTTCGATTGCCCGTACGCGGCCATCAGCAGCGAACCGTCGGGTGCAACCACGACGTCTGGCGCAAGAACGCGCAGATCGTTCCAGGTTCCCGGTGCACCGGGGGTGATGACGGGATTTCGCGCGTGACGCGTCCAGTGGATGCCGTCGGGTGAGGTTGCAAGTCCGATCGAAATGGCGGTATCAGCCTTGAGTTCCCCTCGCCAGCCCGAATACCACAGATAATATTGTCCGTTGGCGTAGACCACGGCTTGCTCGAGGATTTCGTCATCCCACGCGCCGGGCTGCCTCTCCAAAAGCGGGTTGTCCGGGTGGGCGGTCCAATGCTTACCGTCGCGTGAGGTGAGCAGCCCGATGCCGTTTCGCATTCTCCCGTTGCTCACTCCGAATCCGGCGTAGTAGAGGCGCCACACTCCATCGGGGCCACGCAATACGTTGGGACCTGTGACCAGCTGGCTGTCCCACGCGCCTGGCGCCGGACGATAGATAGGCGCGCCCGGACGGCTCCATGCGGTGCCCGTCACATCATCCGCCGTCATCTGTCCGATGGCAGGCGCTACGAATCCTGGTTTCGAATATCCGAGGTACCACATGGTGAGCGTGTTGCCGATTTGCCGCACAGTGGGCGTCTCTACGTAGCGGTCCCACGCGGCTTCTGGGCCGACCGCAATCACCGGGGCTTCGGGCACGATATGCAACGTGCCGGACGACGGCATGTCACGCACGGCTCTGCCGATCATTGGGCCCGTGGCCACATACGCTCCGTTTTCCTGTTTTATGCCCATCGTGGTGAACCAGACAGAGAGCGTTCCTCGGCCGTCGACAACTATCGTCGGATCGCCTACGCCCGCGCATCTCCAGGAGAAACACGCGCCCGGCGTGAGCGCGGGATTGCCTGGAACTTCTTGCCATTCAACCCCGAATGTTGGCGTGGGAACGGAAGTCTCATTGTGGACCGGCGCGGTCTCGCCGCGACCTCGCTGCAGGAGTGCAAGGCCCGCGATAGCGAGCAGCGCGATGGCAGCGATGCCGAACGCTTTGATCAGCACTGGGCGCTCACGGACCTGGTCCGCGTGAGCAAACGGTTTGGCGCCACTTCCGCAGCTGGGGGCTCGGACATTGCGCCATCGCAAACGTGTGTGTCCCGAGCGACCGCTGGAAGAGCCAACGCAAGGTTAGCCACGGTCATACGCGTTGCGTGCCAAAACCTTTTACGGCCGGTACTCCGGCGCAGACGGCTCGGAAGAATCTCCGTGAACTACGACGACGCGTCCCCAAGCGCATCCCGCCGCCGAAGGTATACCTCCCGAGCGACGGGCACGGTCGTGAGCACGCCGATGGCCAGTAACGCCAAGCCGACGCCCTTGCGCTGTTCACCGCTTAGGCAACCGGCCAGCAAAAGCCCGATACCCACACCGCCAACGCCGCGGGTGCCTGCGATGAAAGCCAGCTCTGGGATCGATATCGGAAAGCGTGTCATGGAAGCCTCCATGTTAAGGACTCGCGATTGAACCGCACGTGCAGCTCCGGTGTCCCGCAAGGGGCGTGCGGAGTGTCGATACGGGCCGACGCCAATTGGTCGGCGCACGCGACCATGACGTATCCCTATTGAACGGTGAGAGTGCGCTTGATTTCATTCACGTAACGATAAAGTTAACTGCGAACCGGCTTGGCTCACATGATCTTTCGCATAAAAGCGTTAGGAACCTCGACGTCACGCATAACTGGCACTCGGTTCTCGATGACCACAAATCCAAACCTTGCAAAGAATGGCTGTGCTGTGCGGCTGACATTTGAGGTTAGCTCAGTGACACCCATATGCACCGCTTCGGATTCAATGAATTTCATCAGCGCGCTACCGATGCCTTGTCGGGGATGCCAGCCGGAGACGAAGAAGTGGTCAATGTACCCCGATCCCTGGACGTCCGCGTAGCCCACCGGCCTGTCCTCGATCTCCGCCACGAATGGGTTGATTCCACGAATGCGATTCACCCAGAGGTCGCGATCAAGGTCTGCTGGCGCCCATGCGTTGAGCTGTTCTTCGGTGTAATCGCGACACGCAACGAGATGAATCGCGGAGTGATAGATCTCGAAGAGAGCCAGCTCTTCGCCAACGTTGAACCGGCGGATACGCATGGGGTCGCCGTCTTCTGACCCTAACGGTTAAATTAACCGACGTGCCGCCAGCGCGCCCCGGGAGACGGAAGCCGCGTACCGGCGTGTCCGGTTGAACGCCATGTTAGGCAGCACGTCGCTTCGCTTTCGCTGCTCTTAACGCCAAGACGATGCCAATAGCGGTGAAAAACAAGACGGCTGCGCCGACACCCGCGAGCAACGACAACGCCCACGGCTCGGACCTGACGTAATACGCAAGGCAAACAGCTACTGTGAGAAGCCAGGGCCCGGAGTGCAAGAGCAGTGCGCTCACCAATCGTCCGGATGGTCGAACCGCAGACTGAGACTCACGAACGGATTGGTACACGGCCACCACCCATTGGCCGACTCGTGAAAAGAGCAACGCGCCAGCAACGAAGCCCAACATTCCCGCTACGAACTGAGCGACCGACGGCCCCATGGTGTGCTGCCTGACGATTAAGTTGATCGGCCCCAGTCTTCGGTGCTCGGGAGAAAGGAGCCATGTGCCCGGGCGTCTGGTTGAACGCCAGCGTAGACCACGATAGTGCAACTCATATAAAGACCCTCACACGCGGTTCTTCGCGTCAGGATTGGGCGGCGCGACCAGCTGTTCCGTAACCCGTAGCCGATGCACAACGAGTTCGTCGATTTCCAGGCGCCGTATGCGCGCTCGGCCGATCAGCAAGCGTCCAATGGCAAGGGCGCCTAGCGCGGCTGCGCCCATAGCGAGTGCGCCCACCGCCACCGCCCCCACGGCTTGCGCGCCGACGCGAAGAGCGCTGAATGAGCGGGAAGCAACCAATCCGTTAGCGCGAGAGGGGGCGAGCCGACGATGTTTCATGGCGATATTGAGCAGGAACGCGTGGCTTGGGTTAGCGCGGCCTGACGATTAAGTTGAACGGCGCGCCCCATAAGACGTCGCGCGAATGAAGCCGCTTGCCGGCGCATCCGGTTGAACCACATGTTCGGCGACATGGTCGAGAAGAAACTTTGCATTGGCCTTCTGGTAAATCCCGTCTAGGCGCCACCGCCGCTCAAACGCAATTGTCATGCGTGAACACATGCACCTGCGCGACCATCGCGCCGTCAGGCACGATGATCGCTTGTGTCCGCGCTGCACACGCCATGTTCAACGGCACTTGCCTCTGGCACCACAAATGTGATGGTGCCGTATCCGATGCGCCGGCCTCGGTAAGAAATCGGCCAGAGCCGCGAGAGCACCGAAATCCGAGCTCATTCATCCTGCTCTCGGCTGCGCCGAATGCAGCACCGACTGGGACGGCATTGTGAACTTCGCCATGCTCGGTCATTCTCACGCCGTCCAGCGATTGACATCCTGTCAACAGTACAACAGCGCATGCAGTGGACGCGATTGGCGTTGGAAGCAGCATAAGCGCCTAACGATCACGTTAACCGGCGCGGCGCCACAGGCGCTCGCGAGAAAGAAGCCGCGTGCCCGAGCGCCCGGTTGAACGCCATGTCAGGCAGGCGTCTGATTCGCGCGCGGAACGCGCAGCCCTTTGCCCAAGCGCCGCATGCTGCACCGCTACCCGGCGTAATTCGCTCACTCGCGCTCGCGCATCAGCTCGATCGCAGGGTCAAGCGTCGCGCGTACTAACCCGTGCACACGTTGCCGGTGTAGTCGCCGCTCGTCGTGCCCTCCGTCGCGCTGAAGTCGCCACGCAGCCTGATCTGTCCGGTGGCGGCGGCCATCGAGCCACTACCGCCATCGAAGGTGATCAGTGACGCGAAGCCGCCCTGACCCGGCGGCAGATCAAGGCTGCCGGTGTCGGCTCCCAGCAGTTGATCACCTTGCTTCAAGAAAATCGTGCTGTGACCTGTGAAGAAGAGGACCGTCGAGGTACCGCCGATCAGTGCGGCGGGCGAGGCGCCCGTCATGATGAACTGGTAGTTGCCCTGAATGCCGCCCCACACGCGCCCGGCCGTACAAAACGTGCCCGTGATCGCCGGGCAATGTCCTTGACCCGGGGGAACTACGGAGGCTTCGAAGCTGCCGACTACCGGCTTGCAACTCTCGCTTGCCCACGCTGCAGGCAGGCTACCTACGAGAAGCAGAACACAGGCACCGAGGACCGAAGACTTGCGCGTCATACGCACCCCCTGCTGGTGAAGTGACTGGAGCTTCGCCTCGCGACATCGAGCGCAGAGGCGCGAACAGTCTACGCCTCCTTCGGACATGAGCCCGCAGGTTTATGGCGAGTCGATGAT
>Ga0308173_10000598_pt1 | contig 15844 bp, 12 predicted proteins | sample PhyPR1_FD_203716 | JGI IMG/M metagenome (GOLD analysis project Ga0308173, IMG submission 203716) | Soil microbial communities from UC Gill Tract Community Farm, Albany, California, United States - DLSLS.P.R1 | ecosystem: Environmental > Terrestrial > Soil > Agricultural land | place: USA...
CGCGGCCCGGGCCATCGTCTGCCAGCGGTCGTCGCGGGGCAGGGCGAGGATCCTGGCGACCAGCGCCGAGAGCCCGAGCCGCTCCCCCAGCGCGAAGTGCACCCGGGCGACCTCGATCGGGTCGACGTCGTCGCGCTTGGCGGTCTCCACGATGTTGAGGGCTTGGTACGCCGGCGGCAGGATCGCCACCCGGACGGCGAGGTCCTCGGGCACGCCCTTGGCCACCAGCGCGTCGCGTCGCGCCGCGAAGGCGTCGACCTCCCGTCCACCGAGCAGCTCGGGCAGCGCGGTCACGACCTTCTGCGCCACGACACCGAAGAAGTCGACCGTGCGCTCGCTGTCCATCGGCGGGCGGCGGTTGTTGATCAGCCACCGGGAGGCGCGCTCGACGAGCGTGCGCATCTCCAGGCGCATCCGGGTCTGCACCGCCGCGTCGATCTTGTTGTCGTAGGAGTTGATCTCGTCGATGAGCGCGCGGGACCCGAAGATCTCACGGGCCACGAAGTTGGCCCGGACCAGCTCGTCGGCGGTGGCCGAGGTCTCCTCCGACAGCCGGTGGAAGAACGTCATGCCGGCGCCGTTGACGAGGTCGTTGACCACCTGGGTGACGATGATCTCCCGGCGCAGCGGGTGGCTGTCCATCTGCTCGCGGTAGGTCTGCCGCATCTGGGACGGGAAGTAGCTGAACAGGTCGCTGCGCAGGAACGGGTCGTCGGCGAGGTCGGTGCCGACCAGCTCGTCGGCGAGCACGATCTTCGTGTAGGCGAGCAGCACCGACAGCTCCGGGACGGTCAGCCCCTCCTTGCGCTCGAGGCGGGTGCCGATCTCCTTGCGCGACGGCAGCGCCTCCAGCGCCCGGTCGAGCAGCCCCTGCCGCTCGAGCCGGCGGATCCAGTCCTCGTGGACGTGCAGCAGCTGCGGGGCCTGGATCGCGGCGTTGGCCAGCGCGTGGTTCTGCTCGTAGTTGTCGCGCAGCACCAGCGTGCCGACCTCCTCGGTCATCGAGGCGAGCAGGTCGTTGCGCTGCTTGCCCGTCAGGTCGCCGTTGGCCACGACCTGGTCGAGCAGGATCTTGATGTTCACCTCGTGGTCCGAGGTGTCCACCCCGGCGGAGTTGTCGATGAAGTCGGTGTTGATCCGCCCGCCGGTCCGGGCGTACTCGATCCGGCCGCGCTGGGTCAGCCCGAGGTTGCCGCCCTCGCCGACGCACCGGCAGCGCAGGTCCCGGCCGTTGACGCGGATGGCGTCGTTGGCCTTGTCCCCGACCTCGGTGTCGGTCTCGCCGGCGCTCTTGACGTAGGTGCCGATGCCGCCGTTCCACAGCAGGTCGACCTTCGCCAGCAGGATCGCCCGCATCAGCTCGGCGGGGGTCATCGAGTGCACGTCGTCGCCGAGCGACAGCGCCGCCCGCACCTGCGGGCTGACCGGGATCGCCTTGAGCGAGCGGGAGTAGACGCCGCCGCCCTCGGAGATCAGGTCCGTGTCGTAGTCCTGCCAGCTCGACCGCGGCAGCTCGAACAGCCGCTTGCGCTCGGCGTACGACGGGGCGGCCACCGGGGACGGGTCCAGGAAGATGTCGCGGTGGTCGAACGCGGCGACCAGCCGGGTGTGCTCGGAGAGCAGCATGCCGTTGCCGAACACGTCGCCGGACATGTCGCCGATCCCGACGCAGGTGAAGTCCTCGGCCTGGCAGTCGACCCCCATCTCCCGGAAGTGCCGGCGCACCGACTCCCAGGCGCCGCGGGCGGTGATGCCCATCGCCTTGTGGTCGTAGCCGACCGACCCGCCGGAGGCGAAGGCGTCCCCGAGCCAGAAGCCGTAGTCCTTGGCGACCCCGTTGGCGATGTCGCTGAACGTCGCGGTGCCCTTGTCGGCGGCCACCACCAGGTAGGAGTCGTCGCCGTCGTGGCGCACCACGCGCTCCGGCGGCACGGTCTCGTCGCCGACGAGGTTGTCGGTGATGTCGAGCAGCCCGGAGATGAACGTCTTGTAGCAGGCGACGCCCTCGGCCATCCACGCCTCCCGGTCCCCCGGGTCGGGCAGCTGCTTGGCGAAGAAGCCGCCCTTCGCGCCGACCGGCACGATCACGGTGTTCTTCACCATCTGCGCCTTGACCAGCCCGAGGACCTCGGTGCGGAAGTCGTCGCGCCGGTCGGACCAGCGCAGGCCGCCGCGGGCCACCGCGCCGAAGCGGAGGTGCACCCCCTCGACCCGCGGCGAGTACACGAAGATCTCGAACTTCGGCCGCGGCTCGGGCAGGTCCGGGATGGCGTCCGGCTGCAGCTTGAGCGAGATGTACGCCTTCGGCCGTCCGTCCGGGCCGGGCTGGTAGTAGTTCGTGCGCAGCGTGGCCTTGATGACCGTGAGGTAGGACCGCAGGATCCGGTCGTGGTCGAGGCTGGCCACGTCGTCCAGAGCCCGGTGGATCCGGTCCTCGATCTCGCCGGTCTTGGCCTGCCGGGTCTCGCCGTTGGCCGCGAGGTGGCCGTTGCGGCCCGGGTCGAAGCGGGCCTCGAACAGCGCGACCAGCGCCCGGGTGATGTCGACGTTCTGCTGCAGCGCGTCCTCGATGTAGTCCTGCGCGAACGGCGTGCCGCCCTGCCGCATGTACTTCGCGTAGGCGCGCAGCACCGTGGCCTGTCGCCAGGTGACGCCGGCCGCGAGCACGAGCGCGTTGAAGCCGTCGACCTCGTTGACGCCGTCCCACACCGCGTTGACCGCGTCCTGGAACAGCTCGCGGCTGCGGTCGGGCAGCGGCCGGGAGTAGCGCAGCCCGAAGTCGTAGATGTACGACGGACGCTCGAGCCCGTCGAGCCCGTAGGGCCGCTCGTCGACGACCTCGACCCCCATCGACGAGAGGGTCGGCAGCACCCCGGACAGCGAGAGCGGCGTGCCGACGCGGAAGATCTTCAGCCGTGCCTCCTGGGGGCCGGCCTCGGGGAGCTGGTAGAAGGACAGGTCGAGCGCGCCGTCGGCCGGGATGCCCTCGAGGCGGCCGAGGTCGACGGCGCCGGTGCGGGGCGCGTAGTCCTCCTTGTAGGCCTCCGGGAACGACTCGGCGTACTTGCGGGCGAGTCGGGCACCCTGCTCCTCGCCGTACTCCGCGTGCGCGGCGGTGACGAAGTCGTCACGCCAGGACCGCGCGGCCTCCGCCAGCCGCCGCTCGAGGTCGGCCTGGTTGAAGTCGCCGATCGTCTCGCCCGCCTTGGGCCGGACCACGAAGTGCAGCCGGGCCAGCAGCGACTCGCTCACCCGGGCGGTGTACTCCAGCGAGTCGCCGCGGAGCTGGGTCTTGAGGATCCCGGCGATCCGCTCGCGCACCGCGGTGTTGTAGCGGTCGCGGGGCAGGTACACCAGGCAGGACAGGTAGCGCCCGTAGGTGTCGCGGCGCACGAACAGCCGGACCTGGCGGCGCTCCCGGGCGTGCAGCACCGACTCCGCGATCGGGCTCAGCTCGTCGACCGGGGTCTGGAACAGCTCGTCGCGCGGGTAGGTCTCCAGCACGTCCATCAGCGCCTTGCCGCTGTGGCTCAGCGGCGCGAAGCCGGCGCGGTCGATGACCTGCCTGGCCTTGACCCGGATCACCGGGATGCGGGTCAGCGACTCGGTGTAGGCGGCGCTGGAGAACAGCCCGAGGAAGCGGCGCTCGCCGACCACCTCGCCGCTCTCGTCGAAGGTCTTGACCCCGACGTAGTCGAGGTAGACCGGCCGGTGCACGGTCGCCTTGGAGTTCGCCTTGGCCAGCACCAGCAGGGTCTTCTCGCGCGCCTTCGCCCGGACCAGCGGCGGCAGCTTGGCGAAGGACGCGGACATGTCCTGGTCGGAGCGCAGGATGCCGAACCCGGTGCCCGGCACCGCGCGCAGCGCCACGTCGTCGCTGTCGTCGCCGAGCTCCTCAAGGCGGTACTCGCGGTAGCCGAGGAAGGTGAAGTGCGTGTCCGCGAGCCAGCGGAGCAGCGCCTGCCCCTCCTCGATCTCCTCGCGCGGCAGCGGCGGCGGGTGCTCGTCGAGGTCGTCGATGATGTCGAGGGCCTGCTGGTTCATCTTCGGCCAGTCCTCGACCGCCTCGCGGACGTCCTGCAGCACCTTGGCCAGCGCCCGCTCGATCTCCTCGCGCTGGTCGGCGCTGGACTCCCGGCCGATCTCGATGTGCATCCAGGACTCGCGGAAGACGTCGTGCGAGAGGTCGGCGTCGGCGCGGTCGGACTGCTGGTCGTCGCCGCTGAGGATCTCCTCGAGCTTCCCGGTGATGTCGCGACGCACGAGGATCTGCGGGTGCACGACCAGCTGCACCTCGCGGTTCTGCTCGTTGAGCACCATGGTCACCGAGTCCACGAGGAACGGCATGTCGTCGGTGACCACCTCGACGACCGTGTGCCCCTCGGCGGACCAGCCGTGCTCGGCGACGGTCGGCGTGAAGACGTGGATGTTCGCGGTGCCCTGGGGCCGGTTCGACGCCGTCTTGTACTGGCTCATCACCGCGCCGAACAGGTCCATCTCGGTGCGCGCCTCGATGTCCTCGGCGGCGACGTGGCGGTAGAAGTAGCGGAGCAGGGCGGCCGAGGTGTCACCGGGGGGACCGCCCGAGCCCTTCCTGGTGGCAGCGAACGCGGCGGCCTTCTCGATCAGGTCGTCGCGCTCGGCGTTCGCGGTCTCTTCCAGCGTCGTACGCACGCAGCATCAACCTCTACGGATCTCCCCGAGGGCACGTCGTTGTGCCGTCAGGCCGACACTAGAACCATCGCCGCGGGGCCACCAACCCGACGCTCCCGGGGCGGGTGGACGGCCTGGGCTAGAGCACCGACCGCAGGTCCCACAGCAGCGGGAAGTAGCGCAGGTCCAGCCGGCTGCGCAGGTAGCTCGCGCCCGTCGACCCGCCGGTCCCGGTCTTGGTCCCGATCATCCGCTCGACCATCACGACGTGCCGGGCACGCCAGGCCGCGCCGAGCTCGTCGTGCTGGAGCAGGGCCTCCGCCAGCGCCCACACGTCGGCGTACGTCGACCGGTCGTGCGCCACCCGGCGGACCGAGTCGGTGACCTCGTCGTCGCCGGCCACCGGCAGGCCCCGGGCGGCGAGCACCCCGAGGAACGCGTCCCACAGGGTCGGCTCGTCCAGCCGCTGCTGGAGCCGGGCCCGCTCGTCGTCGGTGAGACCCCGGAACCGCCGTACGAACGACGGGTCCTTGGCGCCGGAGAGGAACTCCAGCTCGCGGAACTGCACCGACTGGAAGCCGCTGGCCGGCGCGAGGGTCTGCCGGAACTGCAGGAAGTCCTGCGGCGTCATCGTCTCGAGCACGTCGACCTGCTGCACGAGGACCCGCTCGATCACGTGCATCCGCTGGAGCAGGTGCTGGGCCCACCAGGTGCGGCCCTCCTGCATCGCGTCCCGGGCGGCGGTCGCCTCGTGCAGCAGCTGCTGGAACCACAGCTCGTAGACCTGGTGGATGGTGATGAACAGCAGCTCGTCGTGGGCCGGCGGGTCGGACTCGAGGCGCTGCGCGGACAGCAGCCGCCCGAGCTGGAGGTAGCTGCCGTAGGTCAGCCGGGCGCCCTGCTCGCCGAACTGCACCTCCGGGTGGTCGCCCCACTGCCCCGCCACGTCACCCTTGGTCTCGTCGTCCACCCGGTGAGGGTAGGGCATGATGCGCGCATGAAGTTCTCCCACCGGATGACCTACGACGCCACCCCCGCCGACGTGCTCAAGATGCTCTCCGACCCGGACTTCCGGGAGAAGGTGTGCGAGGCGATGCACGCCGTGCGCCGCGACGTCAGCATCGACGGCGCCCCGGAGACCATGGCGGTCGTGGTGGACCAGACCCAGCCGGCCAAGGGCATCCCGTCCTTCGCGAAGAAGTTCGTCGGCGAGCAGATCCAGATCGTCCAGCGCGAGCAGTGGAAGGGCGGCACCGGCGCCAGCCTGAAGGTCGAGATCCCCGGCAAGCCCGGCGCGCTCGACGGCTCGATCGCCCTCGCCGAGCAGGACGGCGGCACGGTGGAGACGGTCGAGGGGGACATCACCGTGAAGATCCCGATGCTCGGCGGCAAGCTCGAGGCCCTGATCGGGGACCTGCTCGCCTCCGCACTGCGGGCCGAGGAGCGGGTCGGCAAGGCCTGGCTCGCCGGCGACCGCTGACTTGTCAGGCGCTGGCGTCGTCCTGACGACGTGAGCGCCTGACAACTCCATCACGCCGGCGGACGACGTACACGACGACGAACAGCACCACGAACGGCCCGAACGCGACCAGCGCGACGATCAGCTGCTCGAAGGGGTGCAGGGCGCCCAGGTGCAGCGGGAGTGCGGGACTCATCACGTCCCATTGTGCCGCCCGGGCGGAATGTCCGGGGCACCGGGCGGCGTTAACTGCGATGTTCAACTGTTCCCGACAGACAGGACGTCGTATCTCATGCCCGACCTCTTCGAGCCGCTGCGTGTCAAGGACTGGGAGCTCCCCAACCGCCTCGTGATGGCCCCGCTCACCCGCAACCGTGCCGCCGTGGGGATGGTCCCGAGCGACCTCGCCGTGGAGTACTACCGGCAGCGCGCCGGTGCCGGCCTGATCATCAGCGAGGGCACCCAGCCCAGCTCCGTCGGCCAGGGCTACCTCGACACCCCCGGTCTCCACACCCCCGAGCAGGTCGCCGGCTGGCGCCGGGTGGCCGACGCCGTGCACGGCGAGGGCGGCCGCATCGTCGTGCAGCTGATGCACGCGGGCCGCGTCGCGCACCCCGACAACAAGGGCGGCCTGGAGTCCGTGGCGCCGAGCGCGCTGGCGGCCCCGAACGAGATGTTCACCGCGGACGGCATGAAGCCGCACCCGGTCCCCCGCGCCCTGGAGACCGACGAGATCCCCGGCATCGTCGAGGACTTCGTGCACGCCGCGCGCTGCGCGATCGAGGCCGGCCTGGACGGGGTCGAGCTGCACGCGGCCAACGGCTACCTGCTGCACCAGTTCCTGGCCCCGGGCTCCAACCGGCGCACCGACGCCTACGGCGGCAGCCCGGAGAACCGTGCCCGGCTGGTCGTCGAGGTGGCGCACGCCGTCGCCGAGGCGATCGGCCCGGAGCGGGTCGGCATCCGGATCTCCCCCGCGCACAACATCCAGGGCGCGACCGAGGAGGACCCGGCCGACGTCGAGGCGACCTACGGCGCGCTGGTCGAGGGCATCGCGCCGCTGGGCCTCGCCTACCTCAGCGTGCTGGCCGACCCGTCGACCGAGCTCGTGCAGCGGCTGCGCAAGGACTTCGGCGGCGTGCTGGTCGCGAACACCGGCTTCGGTGAGGTCACCACCCGCGAGCAGGCGCAGGGCCTCCTGGACGACGACCTGGCGGACGCCGTGGCCGTCGGCCGGCTGTTCCTCGCGAACCCGGACCTGCCGCGCCGCTGGCAGACCGGGGCCGAGCTCAACGAGCCGGACCCGGCGACGTTCTACGGCGGCGGCGCCGAGGGCTACACCGACTACCCGTCGCTGGCGGGCTGACCCACCGCGACAGCACGAGGGCCCGGGCGGATGATCCGCCCGGGCCCTCGTCGCGTCTGCCTACTGGATCAGCCGAGGTCCATGTACGGGTACCGGTAGTCCTTGGGCGGGTCGAACGTCTCCTTGATCGAGCGCGGGGACGTCCAGCGCAGCAGGTTCTGCGGCGAGCCGGCCTTGTCGTTGGTGCCGGAGGCCCGGGCGCCACCGAACGGCTGCTGGCCCACGACCGCACCGGTCGGCTTGTCGTTGACGTAGAAGTTGCCGGCGGCGAACCGCAGCTGCTCCTGGGCCCAGGCGACCGCGCCGCGGTCCTGGGCGATGATCGAGCCGGTCAGGGCGTACGGCGCGAAGGACTCCATCTGCGCGACGACCTTCTCGTAGTCGCGGTCCTCGAACACGTGCACGGCGAGGATCGGCCCGAAGTACTCGGTGGAGAACATCTGGTCGGTCGGGTCGCCACCCTCGACCACGGTCGGCCGCACGAACCAGCCGAGCGAGTCGTCGACCTGGCCGCCGGTGAGGATGTCGAGCTTCGCGGACCGCTTCGCGCGGCTGATCGCCTTCTTGTGCTTGGCGAACGCCCGGTCGTCGATGACCGCGCCCATGAAGTTCGAGAAGTCCGTGACGTCACCCATGGTGATCGACTCGACCTCGGAGACGAACGAGTCGCGCATCTTCTTCCACACCGAGCGGGCGACGTACGCGCGCGAGGCGGCCGAGCACTTCTGGCCCTGGAACTCGAAGGCGCCACGCAGCATCGCGGTGCGGAGCACGTCCGGGTCGGCGGACGCGTGCGCGACGATGAAGTCCTTGCCGCCGGTCTCGCCGACGATCCGCGGGTAGGAGCGGTACTTCGTGATGTTCTGCCCCACCGTCGACCACAGGTGCTGGAAGGTCGGGGTCGAGCCGGTGAAGTGGATGCCGGCGAGGTCTGGGTGGCTCAGCGCCACCTCGGAGACGTCGAGCCCGTCACCGGGCAGCATGTTGATGACGCCCGGCGGCAGCCCGGCCTCCTCGAGCAGCTCCATGGTCAGGTGCGCGGCGACCTGCTGGGTCGGCGACGGCTTCCAGATCACCGTGTTGCCCATCAGCGCGGGCGCGGTGGGCAGGTTCCCGGCGATCGCGGTGAAGTTGAACGGCGTGATCGCGTAGACGAAGCCCTCGAGCGGCCGGTGGTCGGTGCGGTTCCAGATGCCGCGCGAGTTCGCGATCGGCTGGTCGGCCAGGATCGTGCGCGCGAAGTGCACGTTGAACCGCCAGAAGTCGATCAGCTCGCACGCCGAGTCGATCTCCGCCTGGAACGCCGTCTTCGACTGGCCGAGCATGGTGGCGGCGTTCAGCCGCTGCCGCCACGGGCCGGCGAGCAGGTCGGCGGCCTTGAGCAGCACCGCCGCCCGGTCGTCGAACGACAGCGCCCGCCAGCCGGGCGCCGCGTCGTTGGCCGCGGCGATCGCCGCACGCGCGTCGGCCTGGGTGCTGTTCTTCAGGACGCCCAGGACGTGCCCGTGGTCGTGCGGCTGCACGACCTGGGTCTCGGCGCCGCCACCCATCTTCTTCCGCCCGCCGATGGTGGCGGTCAGCTCCAGCGTGCGGTCCTCCTGCCGCTTGAGCTCCAGCTCCAGGGCGGCCCGTTCCGGGCTGCCCGGCGCGTAGGTGAGGTTGGGCTCGTTGACCGGAGCCGGGGGGTGGGTGATGGCGTCCATGCGGCTGATCGTGTCACGCGCCCGCGGCGGAGCCCAAGTCCGTGGTAGAGATCTGGTTCAGACCTGGTCGGTCTGCCCCAGCAGGTCGCCGATCTCCTGCGTGGCCCACCACGCGAGCTCGTGATCCAGGCACCGCTCGGTCAGCTCCTCGGCCCCGTCGCCGCCCTCGAGCAGGGCGTCCCGGGCGGCCGTGACGGCGTCCTCGGCGTCCTCGGTGTCGGCCAGCACGGCGGCCACGTGCCGCATCGGCACCACGTCGTCGACCTGGACGACGGTCGGGTCGTCGGGGTCGGCCGGCCGCGAGGACTCCACGTCGACGGCCACCACCACCCGGCGCGGGGTGTCGTCCTCGTGGAGCAGCGCCAGCGACGACTGCGCGGCGGCCGTCGACGCGGCGTACTCCCACTCCTCGTCGCCGCCGTCGGCGTAGGCCTCGCGGAGCGCCGGCGTCACGGCGTGCGCGGCGAACGGCGCGGGGCCGATGCCGTCGGAGGTGACGATGCTGCGCAGACGACCCAGCGTGCTGGGGACGTAGACACGGGTGCTCATGGGCTCACCGGCTTCTTCGTGGTCTTGCGGCCGCGCGGTGCGCGCTGTCGGCTCGGCGAGATGCTGTCGACGAGCTCCTCCAGGGACTCTGTCACGCACTGCCCGAGCACCTCGAGGTCGGGCAGCGCGTCCCGGTCGCCGTTGAGCCCGAAGAACACCCCGCCGTCGTACGACGTGACGCCGATCGACAGCGCGTGCCCCGGCAGCAGGGGCTGCACCGGGTAGGACTCGGTCATCTGGGCGCCGGCGGCGTACAGCGGGAACTGCGGCCCGGGCACGTTGGTGATGACCAGGTGGAACGGCCGCCGCGACTGCAGCGCCGCCAGCCGCGACCCCAGGGCGTGGAACGTTGTCGGCGCGAAGCCGGCCACGCCCGCGAGCCGGTCCGCCGCGACCGCGTGCCCGGTCTCCTTGTGCGCCTTGAGCGCGTAGGACACCTGGTGCAGGCGTACGACGGGCGACGACTCGCCGATCGGCAGGCTGAGCAGGTGTCCCGCGACCTGGCTGCCCAGCGAGGTCGGCTCGAGGTCGCTGTCGATCACGCTCATCGGCACCATCGCGCGCAGCGTGCGGCTGCCGTGCACCGACTCGGCGCGGGTCATCAGCCAGTTGCGCATCGCGCCGGTGATCGTGGCGAGGATGACGTCGTTGACGGTGCCGCCGTGGAAGCGCCGCACCGCCCGGTAGTCGTCGAGCGAGGTCTTCACGGTCACGAACCGGCGCTGCTGGGACAGCTTCGCGTTCACCGGCGACTCCGGTGTCGGGCGCCGGTTGGACAGCGCGCCGGCGACCTCGGCGACCCGGCCGCCCACCGCGCCGGCGGTGCGCGCGACGCTGCCGGCGTTGCCGGCGAGCACGCCGAGCGCCCGGCGGGGGTGCCGCACCGACTCGCGGACCGCGTCGACGACCAGCGTGGACGGCGCCGGCACCCTGGCCGGGTGCCAGTCGACGTGCACCGAGCCCTTGGGCTCCGGCTCGACGTCGAGGATCACCTGGCCGAGGTCGATGGTGGCCACGCCGTCGACGAGGATCTGGTGCGACTTGGACAGGATCGCGAAGCGGCCGCCCTCGACGCCCTCGATGAAGTACATCTCCCACAGTGGCCGGCTGCGGTCGAGCTGCCGGGACATGATCCGCGCGGTGAGGTCCCGCAGCTGCTCGATGGACCCGGGACGCGGCAGCGCCGAGCGCCGCACGTGGTAGGTCAGGTCGAAGTCCTCGTCGTCGGTCCACACCGGGTTGGCCAGCCGGCCCGGGACCGAGCGGAGCCGTTGCCGGTAGCGCGGCACGTACGCGATCCGGTCGCCGATGAGCGCGACCAGCCGGTCGTAGTCGAAACCGCCGGACGGAGGCTCGAAGATCTCGAGCGTCGCGTTGTGCCGGGGCGTCGTCGCGGACTCGGTGACCAGGAAGGCCATGTCGTCCGGACGGAGCCGCTCGCTCATCGTGACCCCTCTCAGGACTCGTTCAGCGGATCATGCGATTCTGACAGAACACCTGTTTCGGACGGCCGCAGGCCTTGATCGTCTGAGGAGTTCGCATGGTCTTCGCGCACGGCATCGGTGGTGCGAAGGACCTGCCCGTCCCGGCCGAGTACGCCATGGCCGGCGCCGGCGCGGCACTGGCCGTCTCGTTCATCGTGCTGGCACTCGCCTGGCGCACGCCGCGGTTCGACGCCGCCACGCACGGCCGTCCGGCCCCGGCCTGGCTGGCCGCGCTGGTGGACAGCGCCGGTTTCGCGCTCGCGCTGCGGGTGCTCGGCCTGGTGTTCTCCGGGTACGTCGTCTGGGCCGCCGTGGCCGGGCCGGACCTGCTGGTGAACCCCACGTTCGGCGTGGTCTACGTGCTGCTGTGGGTCGGCCTGGTCCCGATGTCGCTGCTGTTCGGGCCGTTCTACCGGGCCGTCAGCCCGGTGCGCACGATCCACCTCGCCTTCACCCGGCTCACCGGCGGCCGTCCCGACCAGGGCATCGCCACCCTCCCGCGCTGGGTGGGTCTGTGGCCGGCCGCGCTCGGCCTGCTCGCGTTCGTGTGGCTGGAGCTCGTGTACCCCGGCTCGACGTACCTCTCGCCGGTGCGGCTGTGGTTCGCGGGCTACCTCGCGATCACCATCGTGGGCGCCGCGGTGTTCGGCAGCGAGTGGCTGGAGAAGGCGGACCCGTTCGAGGTGTACTCCACGCTGGTCGGCCACCTGTCGGTGTTCGGGCGCACCGCGGACGGGACGCTGGTGCTGCGCAGCCCGCTCGGCAACCTCGACGGGGTGCCGGCGGACCGGGGGCTGGTCGGCGTGGTCGCGGTGCTGTTCGGCAGCACGGCCTTCGACAGCTTCAAGGACTCCAACGAGTGGCTGAGGTTCACCCAGGCCTCCGGCCTGTCCTCGACGTGGCTGAACTTCGCGGCCCTGCTGGTGTTCTGCACGGTGGTCGGCGTGACCTTCGCGGCCGCGACCATGTCGACCGGCGTGCACGAGGGACTGGGCCGTCGTACGCTCCCGGACCGGTTCGCGCACTCGGTGGTGCCGATCGTCGTCGGCTACGTCGTGGCCCACTACCTGAGCTACTTCGTCGAGGTCGGCCAGCAGACGGTCGTGCAGCTCTCGGACCCGCTCGGCAAGGGCTGGAATTTGCTCGGCACCGCGGACTGGAAGGTGTCGTACTGGATCTCGACGCACCCGACGTTCCTCGCGGTCGTCAAGGTGCTGGCGGTGGTGACCGGGCACGTGCTCGGGGTGGTCGCGGCGCACGACCGGGCGGTCAAGCTGCTCCCGAAGCGGCACCAGCTCACCGGCCAGCTGCCACTGCTGTTCGTGATGGTGTTCTACACGGTCACCGGGCTCTACCTGCTCTTCGGCGCCTGAGCCCGCGCCCCGTCGCCGGCGCCGGGTCGCCCGCCACGGCCCGGGCCACCGCCGCGAGCGCGGTGCGCAGCTCGGAGTCACCGGTCTCCGCCAGGCTCTGACCGGCCATCAGCGCCCGGTCGGCGGCCGGCCGGTCGTCGGGCAGGAAATGCACGTCCAGCGGGGTCACGAAGCCCTCGACCATGCCGCGGATCTCCCGGTCGCTCCAGCCCAGCGACGACCGGGTGCGGTTGACCACCACCCGGGGCCGCACCCCGGGCACCAGGTCGCGCAGCTCGACCAGGCCGCGCGCCAGCCGGGCCAGGCCCACCGGGTCGGCCGCACCGACCACCAGGAGCTCGTCGGCGGAGCGTACGGCGGCCAGGGTGGTCTGGTTGCGCTGCGGGGCGGCCCCGCCGAACGGGTCGGAGGCGTCGGCCTCGAGGCTGAACCCGGTGTCGAGGACGACGTGCCCGGCCAGGTGGCGCGCCCGGTCGAGGAGGTCGTCGAACGCGGCCGGACGGACCTCCTGCCAGCGGTCCGCGCGCGGCAGCCCGGTCAGCACCCGGAGCCGATCGCCGACCTGACGCGCGTAGGCGCCGAGGCGGTCGGCGTCCAGCAGCCCGGAGTTGGCCGAGCGCGCGGCGGCGAGCAGCCCGGAGACCTCGTCGAGCACCCCGAGGTGCTGGGCGACCGCGCCGCCGTACGGGTCCACGTCGAGGAGGAACGTCTCGTGACCCGCGCGGGCCAGCTCGGTGGCGACCCCGACCGCGACCGTGGTCCGGCCGGGAGCACCGGCGGGACCCCAGACGGCCAGCAGCCGGCCGCGGGGTGCGGCGTCGCCGGCGCCGACGTCGTCGCTCTTTGCTCGCTGCTCGACACCCCTCTGGTCACCGTCCTCGACCCCGGCCTCGAGCACGGCGTCGGCGAGGTCGTCGAGCTCGGTCGCCGCGAGCACCCGGGAGACCCCGAGCCGGAGCAGCCGGTCGGTCTCGCCGCCGAGGAGGTCGTCGGGTCCGCCGACCGCCACGACACCCACGCCGTCGCGGCGCAGCGCCGCGACGCTGTCGGCGTCGAGGCCCGGCAGGTCCACGGCCAGCACGGCCGCCCCGGCGAGGCCGGTGGAGGCACTGGCCAGCAGGTCGGTCAGGTCGACGCAGCGCTTGGCCAGCACCAGCGCCGGACCGCCGCGTTCGAGCCGGTCGAGGACCTCGGCCTCCCAGCCGCCGCCGGCTGCGGCCACGAGGACGGCGACCCGGGCGCCGGGGTGGTGGCCCGTCATCGCCGCGCGGTCAGCAGGACCGTGCCGCCGGCCAGCGCCGCCAGCGACGTCGGCAGCCGCGACTGCTGGTCCCGGCCGACGCCGACGATGACCTGCCGGGTGGCCGTCGGCCCGAGCGAGGACCCGGTCCGCGGCACCGAGAGCACGGCGACGTCGTCGAAGACGAGCTCGGAGCGCGGGGCGCCCGCTGCGCCGCTCGGCGCGGACGCGTCGGTCGCGCGGTCCGGGGTCACCCACACGTCGACCACCGCGCCGACCCGCAGGGTGCTGGGGACCGCCTCGCTGTCCACCGACAGCGGGACCTCGGTCAGCGAGCCGGCCCCGACGGTGCCGAGCGCGCCGCGGGGCACGAGCTCGCCGGCGCCGACGGGCCGCGCGAGGGTCGCGCCGGCCGGCGGCGGGCTGTCAGCGGAGAGGTAGGCGTCCGCGCCCCGCTGGTCGGCGAACCGCAGGTCCCGGCGGACCAGGTCGGCGGTCCTCAGGGTCTCCCCCGCGTTCAAGGCCCGGCGGGTGGCCCACACGCCCACGGTGGCGTCGGAGCCGCCCAGCAGCGTCGCCCCGAGCAGCGCGCACACCGCGACGATGACGACACCCACGACCAGCCGCGGGTCCCGCCACCGGGACCGCGTCGCGCGCGTCGCGGCGGGTGAGGCCGGCACCGAGCCGGGCGGACGTGCGTCGATGTCGGGTCCCCGTACTGACATGCGCCCATCATGCTCGGTTCGTCCCGTTCCGGCACCTGCTCGTCCACAGCCAAACGCGGGTCGGCGAGGCGAAACGCCGGCAAACGCTGGCATAGTGGCGCCATGTCCAGCACGCAGGGCGACCCGGCCCGTCGGTTCCTCACGCTCGCCGACGTGGCGGAGATCCTGGCCACCTCGGTGGCGCAGGTGCGGGCGCTCGTGCAGTCCGGCGAGCTGCGCTACATCCAGATCGGCGGGCGCCAGCAGTACCGCATCGAGGCGGTCGAGCTGGAGAAGTACATCGCGCGGATGTACGCCGAGTCCGACGCGAAGAAGGACCGTCGCCCGGCGCAGGCCCCCAGGGAGTGACCGGCCACCACTCGGACCTCAGCCGGACGACAGCGCGGCGACCGCCGTGAACGGCACGACCTCGACCACGCCGTCAGCCGACCGCACCTCCACGAAGTCCCGCCCGACCCGGCCGAGGACCGCGCGGGTCACCTGACCGTCCGGACCGTGCAGCACGGTCTCCCACCGAGCCTCCGCGAGCCCGCGCAGCGCCGAGGCGAGACCGAGCCGGGTGGTCAGCGGCCGGGCGGCGGCGTCGACCGCGCCGTCCGAGAGCCCGCGGGCGCGCCGTACGGCGGCGAGGACCACGACCCAGGTGCGGCCGCCGGCGTCGAGCACCAGCCAGCCGTCGCCGGTCCGCCGCAGCACCCCGTCGAGACCGCCGACGCCCCGGACGTCGAGCCACACCCGCGCACCCACCGACGCGGCGAGCCGCGCCGCGAGGTCGACCTCGGCGTACTCGGCGCGGCTCTGCTCGCTCACCAGCGCGTCCCGCTCGGCCAGCGCCAGACCGTCCGCCTGCTGCTCGAGGTCGTCGAACAGGTCGAGGAGCCGCTCTTCCCAGCGCATGCCCGCACGCTGGCCGCTCGACGGCGCCGTGTCAACCGACTGTGGACGAACGGTTGACGTCGCGCTCAAGTTGGTCCTGAATGGATCAAACGACATCAAACGACAAGGTTCGATCGTGCGTGATCTCGGGTCCCTCCTGCTGCGCGGCGCTCTGGCGGTCACGCTCTGCGTCGCCGGGACGGCCGGCACGTGGATGCTGGCCGGGGGCCCGTTCCTGCGGGTGGTGCGGCCACTGCTCGAGAACGGCCCGGCGACGCTGCGGGACCTGCCATTCGACCGGGCGCTGACCGGACTGTGTGCCGCGGCCCTGCTCGGCTGCACGGTCTGGCTGCTGGGCACGGCCGCGCTGGTCGTCCTGGCCCGGATGGCCGCGGCGTTCGCACCGGGCAGCCCGC
>Ga0308173_10000600_pt1 | contig 15820 bp, 14 predicted proteins | sample PhyPR1_FD_203716 | JGI IMG/M metagenome (GOLD analysis project Ga0308173, IMG submission 203716) | Soil microbial communities from UC Gill Tract Community Farm, Albany, California, United States - DLSLS.P.R1 | ecosystem: Environmental > Terrestrial > Soil > Agricultural land | place: USA...
CCGCCCTCGCCCGCGAGGCCCGGGCGGCGTTCGCGCAGCGGTGGGACCGGGAGCCCGCCGTGGTCGCACGAGCGCCTGGTCGGGTGAACCTGATCGGCGAGCACACCGACTACAACCGCGGCCTGGTCCTGCCGGTCGCGCTCCCCCACGCGACCTACGCCGCGATGGCGCCGCGCGACGACGACACCGTCCGGATCGCCAGCACCGAGCAGGACGAGCCCTGGACCGGCACCCTGGAAGGACTCGGGCCGGGTGACGTGGACGGCTGGGTGGCGTACGTCGCGGGCGTGCTCTGGGCCCTGCGCGAGGACGGCATCGCCGTCCCGGGCGTCGACGTCCTCGTGCACGGCACCGTGCCGCTCGGCGCCGGGCTCTCCAGCTCCGCCGCCCTCGAGTGCTCGGTGGCGCTCGCGGCGTGCTCGTCCGCCGGCCGCACCGTCGACCCCGCCCTGCGCCGCCGGCTCGTGGACGCGTGCATCCGCGCCGAGTCGGACGTGGCCGGCGCCCCGACCGGGGGGATGGACCAGACCGTCTCGTTGCTGGCGTCCCCCGGCGCCGCCCTCCTCGTCGACTTCGACGCGGGCACCACCGAGGACGTCGCGCTCCCGCTCCCGGACGCCGGCCTGGCCCTGCTCGTCACCGACACGCGGGTCCAGCACGCCCTGGTCGACGGCGGGTACGGCGAGCGGCGGGCCGACTGCGAGAAGGCGGCCGCCGACCTCGGGCTGTCCTCCCTGCGGCAGGCGGCGCCCGCCGACGTCGACACGCTGGAGGACGAGCGGGTACGCCGCCGGGCCCGCCACGTCGTCACCGAGGTCGAGCGCGTGCGGGAGGTCGTGGCGGCCATCGGCGCGGGCGACTGGGAGGAGGTCGGGCGGCTGTTCGCGGTCTCGCACGTGTCGATGCGGGACGACTTCGAGATCTCCTGCCCCGAGCTCGACGTCGCGGTGCTGACCGCCGTCGAGGCCGGCGCGGTCGGCGCGCGGATGACCGGCGGCGGGTTCGGCGGGTCCTCGGTCGCGCTGGTGCCGCTCGAGCGGGTGGGCGCCGTCGCCCGCGCCGTCGACGCGGCGTTCGCCGCCCGGGGGTTCCGATCGCCGGCCCACCTGGTCGCCGAGCCCTCCGCGGCCGCCGACCTGGTCGACTGACCCCCGGCCAGACCCCGGGGCAAGACTCCGGGCAGAGCCCGCGGGCCGCGGTGGCGGAGCCGGCACGGCTCAGGTCGACGACACCCCGATGCGCCCCTCGCGGAACGCGTTGACGAACAGCGCGTGGTCCTGGCGGACCCGGTCGGCGTAGCGCAGCGCGAACTCCGTCAGCCACTCGCCGAGCTCGCGGCGCCGGCCCTCCACCGACCGCGCGACCGCGTCCTCGACCTGGAAGTCGACGAGGTCCTGGTCGCTGTCCTCGTCAGAGGCGCAGTGGATCTTGGCGGTCGCCCGTCCCAGCGGGTCGACGACCGCGAGGATCTGGTCGGGCTCGGTCAGCATCGACCAGTCGAGGTCCACCTCGTACGGCGACAGCTCGGAGACGACGTACCCCGTCCCGTCCATCACCGCGTGCCCGAGGAGTGGGTCGGTGTGCGCCTGCAGCGCCCGCTGGCTCATCACGGTCCGGTGCCCCTCGTGGCGGAAGTGCCGCTGCACCGAGCCGGTGTCGACGAATCGGCTCACGGCGGGAACGTTCGCCTGCTTCATGCTGAGCACGACGTCGTCGTCGAGCGCCTGGCTGTAGCCCTCGACGAGCAGGTTGTAGGCCGGCAGCCCGGCGCTGCCGATGCCGAATCCGGTCTTGCCGACGACGTCCCGCACGCCGTAGAAGAGGCGTCGGTCGAAGCGCTTGTCCTGCGGGATGGAGTCCAGGTAGTCCTCGAACGCCTTCAGCACCGCCGCCCGCTCCTTCTGCGGCAGCGCGCGGACGGTCGTGTCGTCGCGGAACACCCGGACGCCGCCCTCGACCCGGGTCAGGCCGTCGAGCAGCTCGGCGCGGCGCCGGAGGCGCGCCGTGACCAGCGCGTCGTGGACCGGGCCCTCGGTGTTGTCGAGGTGCAGCGCGAAGTCGTCAACCTCCGCGCGCCGGTAGTCGTCGACCTGGGAGAGGTAGGACCGCAGGTAGCGGCCCACGAGCCGGCGCACGTCCGCCTCGGGCAGCGCCTTCTGCCACCCGACCAGGGCTAGCGAGGCGGCGAACCGCTGGAGGTCCCAGGTGAACCGGCCGAGGTAGGCCTCGTCGAAGTCGTTCACGTCGAAGACCAGCAGCCCGGCGGAGTTCAGGTAGGTCCCGAAGTTCTCCACGTGCAGGTCGCCGTGGATCCAGATCCGCCCGCTCCGCTCGTCGCAGAAGTCGTCGCGCAGCTCCCCCTCCGCGTCCCCGCCGTCGGCCGCGACGTCGGCGTAGAACAGGCAGGCCGTGCCCCGGTAGAACGCGTGCGGGTCCGAGGCCATCCGGCGGTACTTGCCCCGGAAGGCCACCGGATCGGCCTCCATCAGCGGGGCGAACGCCTCGTCGAGCACCGCGACGATCCGGTCGGCACGGTCGCTGGTGGCGGCGGACGGAGTGTGACGGGGCGTACGGGCCATGCACGCAGCATGCCCGGGGGAACCGGGTACATGCTGTACTGCACGGCAAGGACCAGAGGACCGATCGAAGGGAAGCTCCGTGGCGAACAACCCCCTGCAGAAGCTCCAGGACGCCGTCGTCGGCACCGTGAAGGGCGCCGTCAGGCACCCCGTGGGCACCGCCGGCAAGGCCGTCAGCCAGGCGAAGGAGACCGTCGCCGTCGGCCGGACGGTGGCCGAGCAGGTCGTCGGCGGCGTCGTCGGCGGCGTGGCCGGTGGAGTCGCAGCACGGGTCGGCCGCGTCGCGCGGGGCGGTGCGCCAGAGACGCCGACCGAGTCGCCGGAGACCGGTGCGGAGACGGCCGCCGAGAGCGCCACCGAGCTGACCGACGCGAACGCCGAGACCGCGACCGCCCCCACGCCGATCACCGAGGCTCCGACCAAGAAGGCCGCCGCGAAGAAGTCCGCGACGAAGAAGGCACCGGGTGCCAAGCCTCACGTGACCAAGCCGCCGGTCACCGACCTCGTCAGCAAGGTGGTCGCCGAGCAGGCGAAGCACCAGCCGGTGAAGAAGGCGCCGACCGGTCCGGAGAACCCGATCGACGCCGCCGCCGACCCGCGCCTGGTGGACGCCACGCCGGCCGACGTCGCGAAGAAGACGTCCGCCAAGAAGGCCACCGCCAGGAAGTCCACCGCCGCGGCGGTGGCGGCGCCCGCGGAGGCGCCCGCGACGGGGACCGCGACGAAGAAGGCCGCCGCCGCGAAGGCCGGCACCAAGAAGGCGTCGCCGCGCAAGGCCGCGACCCCGAGCGGCTACCTGCCGGTGCCGGGCAGCGCCGCCGGGAAGGAGCCGCTGGGCGCCGAGGAGCTCGCCGCCGGCGCCGGCCCCGAGACCATCACGCCGGTCGGCACGCGCGGGGCGGACGTCGCCCGCAACCCTGACACCACGAGCGAGGACCTGCAGCAGCCCGGCACGCCGCCGCTGATGGACCCCGGGACCGTGCACGCGGTTCAGGCGGAGGCGAAGACGCTGTCCCGGGCCGCGGACCCCGACAAGGGCTGAGCGCGCCGCCACGCACCAAAGACCGTGCCGCCGGGGATCGCCCCGGCGGCACGGTGCTGTCTCGCCCCCCGGCCGGTCGCCTACTTCAGCTCGGCGCTGCTGAGGCCGAGGACGCGCCGGGCCACGATCAGCTGCTGGATCTGCTGGGTCCCCTCGAAGATGTCGAGGATCTTCGAGTCCCGCGCCCACTTCTCGAGCAGCTCCGCCTCGCTGTAGCCGAGCGACCCGGCGAGCTCCACGCACGAGAGCGTGATGTCGGAGCCGACCCGGCCGGCCTTCGCCTTGGCCATCGACGCCTCGAGCGAGTTGGGCCGCCGGTTGTCGGCCATCCACGCCGCCTGCAGCATGAGCAGGTACGCCGCCTCCCAGTCGGCCTCCATCTGGAGGAGCTTCGCGGCGGCCGCCGACTGGGTGATCGCGGGGCGGTCGTAGTCGACCACCACGCCGGCGTCGGCCAGGAGGTCGCGGGTCAGGTCCAGGGAGGCGCGAGCGCACCCGACAGCCATCGACGCCACCAGCGGGCGTGTGTTGTCGAAGGTCGCCATCGCGCCCGCGAAGCCCTGCTGCACGTCGACCTCCGGTGAGCCCAGGAGGTTCTCCTTCGGGACCCGGCAGTCCTCGAAGACGATCGCCGCGGTGTCGGAGGCCTTGATCCCCAGCTTGTGCTCGAGCCGCTCCACCCGCATGCCGGGCGTGCCCTTCGGCACCACGAACGACTTGATCGCGGCGCGCCCGAGCTCCCGGTCGAGCGTCGCCCACACGACGACCGCATCGGCCCGGTCGCCGGAGGTCACGTAGATCTTCTCGCCGTTGATCACGTACTCGTCGCCGTCGAGCACCGCCGTGGTCTTGATGTTCGCGGAGTCCGACCCGGTCCCGGGCTCGGTGATCGCCATCGCGGCCCAGGAGCCGCCGAAGCGCTCGAGCTGCTCGGCGTCGGCCACCGACGCGATGGCGGAGTTGCCGAGACCCTGGCGCGGCATGGACAGCAGGAGCCCCACGTCGCCCCAGCACATCTCGGCGATCGACAGCACCGAGGCCAGGTTGGCGCCGTTCCTGACGCCTCCGTCCGCGCCCGGGCCGGTGTCCTCGCGCCGCACCCCCGCGGCGCCGGCGCCCTCGCCCGCACCCGACTCCGAGAGCCCGTCGATCATGGCGGCGAGCATGTCGAGCTCCTTGGGGTACTCGTGCTCCGCCTTGTCGTACTTCCGCGAGATCGGCCGCAGCATGTTCATCGCGACCTGGTGGGCCTGCCCGGTCAGCGCCCGGAACTTCTTCGGGTCCTCGAGGTTGATCGCCATCAGATCAGCACCGCACCTTCCATGACGCCGACGGCCCGGAGGTCGCGGTACCACCGCTCCACCGGGTGCTCCTTCACGAATCCGTGGCCCCCGAGCAGCTGCACGCCGTCGAGACCGATCTGCATGCCCTTGTCGGCGCACAGCCGGCGCGCCAGCGCGACCTCGCGGGCGTAGTCCTTGCCGGCGGCCGCGCGGGACGCCGCCTTCCAGGTGAGCAGCCGCATCGACTGGAGCTCGATCGCGATGTTGGCGACCATGAACGCCACCGACTGGCGGTGCGCGATCGGCTCCCCGAACGCCTCCCGCTCCTTGACGTAGGGGGTCACGTAGTCGAGCACCGCCTGGCCCGTGCCGACGGCGAGCGCGCACCAGGCGAGGCGCGACAGGCGCACGCACTCGACGTACGTCGACCCGTCGGTCTCCCCCAGCACCGCGTCGGCCGGGACCCGGACCCCGGTGAGCTCGAGCCGCGTCATCCCGGCGGCGCGCACGCCCATGCCGGGGTCCGCCACGACCTCGAGGCCGGCGGCGTCGGACTCCACGAGGAACAGCACCGGCTCGCCGTCGAGGGCGGCCCCGACGACGAACAGCTCCGCCTCGGCGCCGCGGGGGACCGCGGACTTCACGCCGTCGAGGACGAAGCCGTCGCTGGTCCGCCGTGCCGTGGTGGCCGGGCTCAGCACGTCGAGGAGCACGGTCGGCTCGGCGAGCGCCAGCGCCGCCACCGGCACCTGGTCACCGGTGAACGCCGGCAGGTAGGTCTGTTGCTGCGCCTCGCTGCCCCAGAGCCCGAGCGCGGTGGCGACGGCGCCGGGCGCCAGCGAGGCCACGGCCAGGCCCATGTCTCCGCGGGCCAGGGCCTCGGCGACCAGCACCCCGGCGGTCGCGGAGCGCTCCTCGGCGATCCCTCCGACCGCCTCCGGCACGCCGAGGATCGGCAGGCCCACCTCGAGCCCGGCCTTGAGGACGTCCGGCGGAGCGGCGCACGCCTCGTCGGCGTCCGCGGCCGCGGGACGCAGCACCGCGGTCGCGAGCTCGCCGACCACGTCGACGAGCATCTGCTCGTCCTCGGTCGGGGTGAGGTCGAAGACACCGGACCGCGGCGCCGCGGTCGGCCGCACGCCCGGGGCGTCCGAGGAGCCCGAGCGCGCGAACGTGCGGCCGGCGGCGGTCACGGTCCGGAAGCCGCTCCGGGTGGTCGTGAACACGGCCTGCTCGGCCTGCTTGCGCAGGCCGACGCGGTCGAGGAGGTCGCTCGTGGCGAGGCGGCTGAGCGCCGCGACGGCGTACCCGATCGGGTCGCGCGACTCGCTCGACGCGAGCCCGTGGCGGCCGCCGGGCCGGAGGCCGCGGGTGAGGGAGGAGACGGGTGGCATGACCTCAATGTAACTCCCAGTTACACTGGCCGCTACAGCGCCGGTGGTGGTCCGGGTCACAACCCCCGGCCCGCGGCGCGGCAGCGGTCCGACCGCGCTCGTTAGGCTCGTGAGCATGGCCGCCGAGACCCCCTCCCCCGCTGCCGCCGGCCCCCTCGCGCCGCACGGCCCACTGCCCGAGGGCGGCACGGTGCGGCCGATCACCCGCTGGGGCACGCCGGTGATGCATCGGCCGCAGCGGCCGGTCACGGCGTACGACGACCGCCTGCGGGCGCTCGCGGCCGACCTGGTCGCCACCATGCGGGCCGCCGACGGTGTCGGCCTCGCCGCGTGCCAGGTCGGCGAGGACGTCCAGATGTTCGTCTTCGACTGCCCCGACGAGTCGGGCCGACGGGTGGTCGGGGTCGTCTGCAACCCGGTCGTCGAGCTGCCCGAGGGCCGCGACCGGGTGCTCGACGAGGACGACGAGGGCTGCCTGTCCCTGCCGGGCGCGTTCGTGGCCTGTGCCCGCCCCGACCTCGCGACCGTGCGCGGCACCGGCCTCGACGGCGAGCCCGTCGAGTTCTCCGGCGACGGGCTGCTGGCCCGGTGCCTCCAGCACGAGACGGACCACACCCAGGGCACCGTCTTCGGTGACCGGCTCTCGACCAAGCTGCGCAAGAAGCTGCAGAAGGCGCACGACAAGACCGCCGACCGGTACCCCGCCGACTGGCCCGCCGGCTGACCCGCCGAGCGACCCGCCGAGCGACCCGCCGAGCGACCCGGGCCCGCCGCGGCTAGACGGGCACGGGCCGCTCGTGGGCGGCGTCCATGCCGAGCCAGAGGCTCCACCCGCACGTGCTCGCGCCGACCGCGACCACCGCCGCTCCGGCCCCGTTCCACCAGCCCAGCGCCACCCCGGCGCCGCACAGCACCAGCGTCCCGGCGTTCTGGATCTGCTGCTTGGTCGTCATCGGGCTCGGCCCGGCGTACTCGCAGACGTCGAACCCGTAGGAGTACGGGCTGTAGGAGCCCTGGCCGTCGCAGGTCGAGCCTCCCCACAGCCGGGCCGTGTAGTAGCGCGCCGACCGCAGCGACCTCCCGGCGGTGCCGCGGTCCCGCATCCGGGCGATCCGCCGCGTCACCATCCGGTGGATCTCCCGCTTCGCGACGCGGGGATGCCGGAAGAACCACGCCGTCCGGTGGTCCGCGTGGCCCATCCGGCCGCGCTGGAACGAGCGGGCCGCCCAGCGGGCGGCTCCTCGTCGGCACGGCTCCTGGTGCATGTCCACGCACCGCGACGGGTGCGCACGGTCCTCCGGCGGGGCCGCGGCGGCCCGCCCGATCCCCAGACCCAGCAGGAAGCAGACCAGGCCGACCGCCACCACGACGGTGAGCACCTTGGCGGCGCGCTGCGGCCACTTGGCGCGGAAGCTGCGTTGGAACCACGGGTCGACGCCGAGACCGACGTTCCAGTGCGGCGTGTCGACGTACGGGCGTTTGTCCTGTGAAGCCATGAGGCCCCTCCCGAGATGACCCCGCGCCCCCATGCGCGGGCTGTGGCCCAGGATCCTGACCGAACCCCGCGACCGCCCGCCCGCGGTATCCACAGGCTCCAGCCCGCCAGCTCTGCTGGCCGGCCCGCGCGCTACCTCCGCGCGGCGACGTAGCAGGCGACCGCGGTGGCGGCGGCGACGTTGAGCGAGTCGATGCCGGCCCGCATCGGGATGATCGCCCGACGGTCGGCCGTCTGCTCCCAGCGCGCCGACAGGCCGTGTCCCTCCGAGCCGAGGACCAGCGCCACCCGGTCGAGCCCGGCGACGGCCTCCTCGACCGGTCGCGCGTCCGGCGCCAGGGTCAGCGCGACGGTGGTGAACCCGCGGGCGGACAGGTCGGGCAGCGCGTCGTACCAGTCCGGCAGCCGGGTCCACGGCGTGCTGAACACCGCGCCCATCCCGACCTTCACCGCGCGTCGGTAGAGAGGGTCCGCGCACCGGGGGGCGAGCAGCACCGCGTCGAAGCCCAGCGCCGCGCCGGAGCGGAAGATCGCCCCCACGTTGGTGTGGTCGACGATGTCCTCGAGCACCAGCACCGAGCGCGCGTCGGCGAGCACGTCCGCCACCGACGGCAGCGGCCGGCGCTCGAGCGAGGCCAGCGCGCCGCGGTGGAGGTGGAAACCGGTCACCTGGGCGGCCACGTCGTCGGGTACGAGGTAGCACGGTGCGTCCGAGGCGGCGGCGAGCACGTCGGCCAGCCCCTCGGCCCACCGCGGCGCCATGAGGAACGAGCGCGGGCGGAAGCCGGCCGCGACGGCCCGGCGGACCACCTTCTCGCCCTCCGCCAGGAACAACCCGTGCTCCACCTCGACGTGCTTGCGCAGCTGGACGTCCCGGAGGTCCCGGTAGTCCGCCAGCCGCGGGTCGGCCGGGTCGGACAGGTCGACGAACGTCGCCACGACGGGTCCGCGCCTCAGGAGAAGTGCGCCGGGTGGGCGACCGCGACCACGGCGCCGACCACGATGACCGCCGGCGGGCGCACCTGGTGGTCAGCGATGCGGTCGGCGAGGGTGCCCAGGGTCGCGAGGACCGTCCGCTCCCCCGGCATCGTGCCCTCGGCGACGACCGCGACCGGCGTCCGCGCGTCCCGGCCGCCGTCGACCAGCGCGGCAGCGATCGCGGGCGCGTTCTCGACCGCCATCAGCAGCACGAGGGTGCCAGTGGTCTGCGCGAGCGCGTCCCACCGCACCATCGAGCCCTCGTGCCCGGGCGGCAGGTGCCCGGACACGACCGTGAACTCGTGCGCGACGCCGCGGTGGGTGACGGGGATGCCGGCGACGGCGGGTACGGCGATCGAGCTGGTCACGCCCGGCACCACGGTGACCGGCACGCCGGCCTCGCGGCACGCGATGACCTCCTCATAGCCGCGGCCGAAGACGAAGCTGTCCCCGCCCTTGAAGCGCACCACGCGCTTGCCGGCCAGGGCGCGGTCCACGATGACCCGGTTGATCTCCTCCTGGAGCGCGGACCGTCCGCGCGGCAGCTTCGCGACGTCGACGAGCTCGACGTCGGGCCGCAGCTCGCCGAGCAGCTCCCGGGGGGCCAGGCGGTCGGCGACGACGACGTCGGCCTCCATCAGCGCCTTGCGGCCGGCCACCGGGATCAGGTCGGGGTCGCCGGGACCGCCGCCGACCAGCACCACGCCCGGGGTGGCGTCGACGTGCTCGTGGGCCACCAGGCGCCCCTCGCGCAGGCCTTCGAGGATCTCGTCGCGGAGCGCCGCCGAGCGTCGGGGCTCACGCTGGCCCAGCACGGCGACGGTGACGCCCGCGTGCCGGCCGACTGCCGGCGTCCACGCGGTGGCGCGCCGACCGTCGTCGGCGCGGACGCAGAAGACCCGGCGCTCCTCGGCCGCCGCGGACACGCGCTCGTTCACGGCGGGGTCGTCGGTGGCGGCGACGACGTACCACGCCTGGTCCAGGTCGGACTCCTCGAACCCGCGCTCGTGCCAGGTCAGCTCCCCGGCCCCGGCCATCCCCTCGAGGGCCGGCCGGATCACCGGGCTGACGACCTGGACGTCGGCGCCCGCGGCGATGAGCTGGGGCACCCGGCGCTGGGCGACGTGCCCGCCCCCGACGACCACGACGCGCCGGCCGGCTAGCCGCAGGCCGACGGGGTAGGTGTCGCCGGCCGGGGTCGTCGCACCCGCCCGCTGCGTGACCGCATCCATGTGGAGCATCATCACCGGCCCGAGCCCCGTTCCCGTGACCGGCGTTCACCCACCGGACTAGGTTGGACCGCGCGCCGCGGCCGGGGTAGCGCCGCGCCGACCGGCGCGAGGACCTCCGCAGCCGCACGAGAGCGAACCCGACACCGCGAAGGAGCACCATGAGCCTCGACCGCCCGGTCACCCCGAACCCCTACGACCTGTTGCCGTCCGTCCCCGCCTTCGCGGTCACGAGCACCGACGTGGTGGACGGCCAGCCGCTCGAGGACACCCAGGTCGCCGACGGCGGCAACACCTCGCCGCAGCTGTCGTGGGAGGGCGCTCCGGAGGGCACGAAGAGCTTCGTCGTCACCTGCTTCGACCCGGACGCGCCGACGCCGAGCGGCTTCTGGCACTGGGTCCTCGTCGACCTGCCGGCCGACGTGACCTCGCTCGAGACCGGCGCCGGAGCCGTGGGCGCGGACCTGCCGGGCAAGGCGTTCATGTGCCGCAACGACGGCGGCCAGCACGGCTTCACAGGCGCCGCGCCGCCGAAGGGTGACCAGGTGCACCGCTACTTCTTCGTGGTCCACGCGGTGCGGGAGGAGTCCCTCGGCGTCGACGCCGACGCCTCCCCCGCGGTCGTGTCGTTCAACCTGGCGTTCAAGACCCTCGGGCGCGCGATCCTGCACGGGACCTACCAGCACTGACGGCGTGCCGGGCCGGCGGGCCCGTCAGGCGCGGCGGAGCATCTCCTCGAACGGCACCGGGTCCGCGAACGGGTCCTCCGGCTCCCCGGCGGACCGGCGCGCCGTGCCGCCCAGGAGCAGGACCAGCTCGCCGGCCGCGCGGTCGATCCGCTCGTCCAGCCCGGTGGACCCGAAGTCCTCGCTCGCGGCGAAGACACCGGTCGGCACCACGACGGCGCGCAGGTAGCCGAGCAGCGGCCGCAGCGCGTGGTCGAGCACCAGCGAGTGCCGCGCCGTCCCGGCGGTGGCCCCCACGAGCACGGGCACGCCCCGGAGCGAGTCCGGGTCGAGGACGTCGAAGAACGTCTTGAACAGGCCGGAGTACGACGCCGTGAACACCGGCGTGACCGCGACGAGGGCGTCCGCTCGGCGTACCGTCGCCAGCGCCTCCGCGAGCTCCGGGCTCGGGAAGCCGGTGAGCAGGTGGTCGGCCAGCGCGTGCGCCAGCGGCCGCAGCTCCACGACCTCGACCTCCACCGGTCCGAGCGGACCGGCCGCGGCGCGGACGACGGCGTCGGCGAGCCGGTCGGCCAGCAGCCGCGTCGAGGACGGCACGCCCAGGCCGGCGCTGACGACGACGAGCCGGGTCGTCGCGGGATGGATCCGGGCCGTCTGCTCGGTCATCGGGAGACTCCTGTCACGTCGTCGACCGCGTGCACGGTCGGGTCGGTCGGGCCCCCGGCGGCCGCCACCAGCGAGGCGTGCGTCGGGGCGTCGGGGATGTGGTCGGGGCGGCCCTCGGCGAAGCCCTTGCGCAGGTCGGGAAGGATCTCGCCGAGCAGGTCGAGCTGCTCGAGGACGGTCTTCAACGGCAGTCCCGCGTGGTCGACGAGGAACAGCTGCCGCTGGTAGTCGCCGACGTACTCGCGGAATGACAGCGTCCGTTCCAGCACCTGCTGCGGCGACCCGACGGTGAGCGGCGTGGCCTGGCTGAAGTCCTCCAGCGAGGGGCCGTGGCCGTAGACGGGGGCGTTGTCGAAGTACGGACGGAACTCGTCGACCGCGTCCTGGCTGTTCCTCCGCATGAAGAACTGCCCACCGAGCCCGACGATGGCCGTGTCGGCGGGGCCGTGGCCGTAGTGCTCCCACCGGCGCCGGTAGAGGTCGACCATCCGCTGGGTGTGCCCGGCGGGCCAGAAGATGTGGTTGTGGAAGAAGCCGTCGCCGTAGTACGCCGCCTGCTCGGCGATCTCGGGGCTGCGGATCGACCCGTGCCACACGAACGGCGCGACGCCGTCGAGCGGTCGCGGCGTGGAGGTGAAGCCCTGCAGCGGCGTGCGGAACCGGCCCTCCCAGCTCACGACGTCCTCACGCCACAGGCGGTGCAGCAGCGCGTAGTTCTCGATCGCGAGGTTGATGCCCTCGCGGATGTCCTTGCCGAACCACGGGTAGACGGGGCCGGTGTTGCCGCGGCCCATCATCAGGTCCACCCGGCCGTCGGTGAGGTGCTGCAGCTTGGCGTAGTTCTCCGCGATCAGCACCGGGTCGGTCGTCGTGATCAGCGTCGTCGACGTCGAGAGGATGATCCGCTCCGTCTGGGCGCCGATGTAGGCCAGGGTCGTGGTGGGGGCCGAGGCGATGAACGGCGGGTTGTGGTGCTCACCGGTGGCGAAGACGTCCAGCCCGACCTCCTCCGCCTTCCGGGCGATCGCGACCGTGGCCTTGATCCGCTCGTGCTCGCTGGGGGTGCGGCCGGTCGTCGGGTCCTGGGTGACGTCGCCGACGGTGAAGACGCCGATCTGCATGGGTGTCACGTCCTCGAGGGAGATGGGAAGTTGAAAGACGAACTATCCGTCCCAACCGCTCCGTCTCCCCCGGTATTCCTGCGCCGACCCGTCCCACGACCCGACGGGGACGGCCGGCGCCGGGCGTCACCGCTCCGGCGCGCGGGGGGTCGCGGTGACGACGACGTTGCTGAGGTAGCGCACGCCGTTCCAGTCCTCGCACGTCAGCAGCACCAGCCGGCCGGGCACCCGCTGGCTGAACAACCGACGGGCGTCGGCGGCGATCCGGCCCTTGGCGTAGACCCGCACCTGCCGGACCACGTAGTGGATCACCCCCCGATCGGTGTGCACGACCACGGGGTCGCCACGCCGGAGGGTCTCCAGGTCGTCGAGCGCACCGCCGCCCGTGTGCACCGTGTGCCCCGCGACCAGGGCGCTCCCCCGCCGCGCACCCGGCACGGCGCCGTCCGCCCACCACCCGAGCCGTCCCGGGTCGCTCGGGGGGACCAGCGTCCGTCCGGGAGCGTGCACCGGCACGACGGGCGCGTCGACGTGCAGTGCCGGGATGACGACGCGGCGCGGCGACCCCGCCGGGACCCGGCGGGCGACCACGGGCTCCGGCGCGGGTGCGGCGCCGGCCGACACCGAGGCGTGGCCGGCCGCAGCGCCGCCCGCCGACGTCGGTGCGGCCCGCTCCACCGGCGACTGGGCCCACCACGCGACCGCGCCGACCGCCGCGAGCACGAGACCAGCCGCCGCCACCCCCAGGGGGCGGCGGCGGCCGGTCGTGGTCATCGGTTCCTCAGCCACGCGCCCGGCTGCGCCGGACCAGGCCGGCGGCGGCCAGCACGAGGCCGCCCGCGATCAGGGCCAGCGGCAGCGGCGAGCGCGCCCACTCGGGCAGCGCCGACCCGCCCTGGCCCGCGTCGATCGACGTCGGGACCGCGGCGCCGTTCGCACCGACACCGCCGGGGCCGCCGGAACCGCCGGCGCTCCCCGGGGCCGACAGGGTGCTCGCCTCCACGCCCTGGGGCGTCGAGGTGTCGTTGCCCGACCCGGTCGTCGCGGTCGTCGTGGGCACGTCCGTGGGGCTCTGGCTCGGGCTCACGTCCGGGGTCTGGGTCGGGGTGGGAGCGGAGCTCGGCGCGGTGTCGTCGCCGCTGCCCGACGTCTCGCAGGGCTGGACCCAGAACACCTTGGTCTTGGTGTCGTTGCCCAGCGAGTGCGGCGTGCTGACCGTGACCTTCACGTGGTAGCCCTGCTTCGGGTGCGGCGCTCCGCCGGAGAACGTCAGCGTGTAGGACTGCCGGCCGTCCACGTCGGTCCCACCACCGGCCGGGTCGCCGCCCACGAACACCTGCGCGGGCGCCGTGCCGCCGATGGTCACGTCCGAGGTCGGCGCCTGCGGGGCGAAGCTGACCGTCGAGACGACGTCGCTGCCCTGGTCGTAGCCGAACCACTCGACGTAGAACGTGCAGCCCACGTGCGGGTTGTTGCTGGGGGTGCCGGCCGGGTCGCTGGCCGCGGCGATCTTCACCGTGCCGTTGTTGCCCGGCGGGTTCCCGTGCCCGGCGCCCGGTCCGGGGCTGGTGGGGGAGTCGTCGGTGCCGCCCTGCCCGTGGCTGCCGCTGTGCCCGTGGCTGCCACTGTGCCCGTGGCCGGAGCTGGCGTGGGAGCTGCTGTCCGCTGTGCCCTGGTCGCTGCCGTCGTGGTAGCCGTGCCCGGTCGCGTGCTCGTGGCTCGCGCCATGACCGGCGCCGTGGTCCCCGTGGGGACCCGCCTGGCCGTGGCCGGCGCTGGTGCTCGTCGGGCCATGGGAGCCGGTGCCGCTGCCCGTGCTGGTCCCGGTGCTGCCGCCGGTGCCGTTCCCGGTGCCGTTCCCGGTGCCGTGGTGCGAGCTTCCGTGCCCTCCGCCCGGTCCGGCGAGTGCGGCTGCTCCGAAGGCGCCGCCGGCGATGGTCACGGCGACGGATGCCGTCGCGGCGGCGAAGGCTCGTTGGCTCCAAGACGTGGTCATGCTGTTGATGTCCCCCCCAAGGGATTCGGGTGGCCGCGGTGGCGGCACTGCTCGTGTCGGTGCCGACGATGGTCGGCCGGGCGCGCAACGAGGCGCGACACGGCGAGGTTCCGCCGAAAGCGCTCCAGATCGGGCATCGGTCTGGACCGCCCGAGGCCGGGGAGTGAGGGTGCGGGCCAGGGGGAACGCGGGCGCCGGGGCCGGCGGCCCGGAGCCGCGGAAGGGAATGCTCCGGGCCGCCTGGGACCGGCCCCCGGGTCGGAGAGCCGTCGGCGTGCCCCGGACGTACGAACGTCGGCCACCCACCGACACGATCGGTGAGTGGCCGACGCCACGTGGTGCTGCTGAACGACCTCTCAGGCGGTCATGGCCCGGTCCACCCGGTTGTGGTAGCGGTGCCCGACCGTGCCGCCGAGGAGCGCGGCGAGGAGGGTCACGAGGATCACCGCGACGGCCGTGATCAGGGCGCCCCACCCGAGGTGGGTGGTGTCGATGGGGATGCGCGGGAGGCTGACGCGGTCCAGCAGGTTGTACTGCGTGCCGAACGCCGCGCCCAGCGCGATCGCGACGAGCGTGACGACGAGGCCGATCAGCCACGTGCCGGCCCCCTGCCGGGCACCGTCGAAGCGCGACATCCGCCCCGCGACGTACCCCCCGGCGTAGTAGCCGATGGCGAGCACCACGAGGAGCGTGATGGCCGCGGCGATGCCGATCGTGCCGGCCTGGCGCTGCGCGTCGGACTGGGTGATCGAGGTGTTGGACCCGACGCCCGCCAGCACGGCACCGATGATGCTGGTGAGCAGGATCGACAGGGCGATCGCGACCAGCCAGCCGAAGAAGCAGGAGCCCCAGTTGATGCCGCCGAAGCGCCTGCGCGCGTGCTCCTCGGCGATCCGGTCGCGCTCCTTAATCGAGACGGCGCCGGTGTCCCCGGGCACGGTGCCGGGCACGGTGCCGGGCGCGGTGCCCGTCTCGACCGGGCCGTCCGCGTGCTTGCCGAGCCGCTGCCCGGTCTCGCTGTCGTAGCGCGCCGTGCCGCTGGAACCGCCGCCGGTCAGACGTGTGTCGTCGTTCGTGCTCATGGGTGAGGCCTTTCACGAGGTGACCTGATCCCTGGAGCCTGCCCCGAGGAGCAGCGGGTCATGCGTGGTCCCGGACCGGCACGTCCCGGCGCCGCTCCCCGCCAGCGGCGTCTCCTGCGCCCCTGGAGGCGTCGGCCCACCCCTCCGGGGGTACTTGGCCTGCTCAGCACCAACAGCCGTGGACGAGGAGGGGAGGCGTTGCAGGCCGACCTCGTCTACCTCGTCGCGGGCGCTGCGCTCCTGCTCGCCATGGTGCTGCCAGAGCTGCT
>Ga0308173_10000601_pt1 | contig 15804 bp, 13 predicted proteins | sample PhyPR1_FD_203716 | JGI IMG/M metagenome (GOLD analysis project Ga0308173, IMG submission 203716) | Soil microbial communities from UC Gill Tract Community Farm, Albany, California, United States - DLSLS.P.R1 | ecosystem: Environmental > Terrestrial > Soil > Agricultural land | place: USA...
GTGGGCTCGACGACGATCGGCCGGAGCCGCGTCCACAGGGCGAAGGCCACCCCGAAGACGATCATGCAGATGCCGACCCAGAGGTTGGCGTTGAAGCCCCCGGCCTTCTTCAGCGCGTCCCCGCCGTTGTCGACCAGGCCCAGGACGACCAGGACGACGCCGTAGAAGCCGATCAGCCCGGCGATGACGTTGCGGACGTCGAAGGCCCCAGCCTCGTGCCGCTTCCCGGACCCTTGTCGCTCGTTGCTCATCGCAGTGCCTCCTGGCTCAGCGGAAGATGATGTTGAGGACGGTCACCATGGCCAGCGAGATGCCGGCCAGCTTCGTCGGCGACCGGTACCAGGGCAGCCGGCTCGCCTCCGGGTCGGTGCGCTGCTCCTTGGGCGTCTCGGAGTAGACCAGCCCGGCGAGCTCTTCCACCGGCTTCGGCTGGGTCACCTGCGTGACGACGACGCTGACGAGGATGTCGACGACGAACGCGGCGCCGGCGGCCGCGAAGCTGGCACCCTGGCCGCTGAGGGGGATCACGCCGAGGGATGCCGCGCCGAACGCGTCCTCGCTCAGCAGCGCGACGCCCACGGCAGCGAGGGTGCCCGAGACCAGGCCCGTCCAGCCGGCCGTCGGCGTCATCCGCTTCCAGAACATGCCGAGGATGAACGTGGCGAACAGCGGCGCGTTGAAGAAGCCGAACAGCGTCTGCAGGTAGTCCATCAGGTTCGTGTAACCCGACGCGATCAGCGCCGTGCCGATGGCGATGACCGTGGCGCCGAGGGTCGCCCACCGGCCGACCTTCAGGTAGTAGTCATCGGGCCGGTCCTTCTTCACGTACTGCTGCCACAGGTCGTAGCTGAAGACGGTGTTGAAGGCCGAGATGTTGGCCGCCATGCCCGCCATGAAGGCCGCCAGCAGCCCCGCGAGCGCGACGCCGAGCAGCCCGTTGGGCAGCACGTCGCGGATCAGGTACAGGATCGAGTTGTTGTAGTCGAAGTCCGGGTTCCCGGACGACTTGGCCTCGACCACCTCTGGCACGAGAACCGTGGCGATGATGCCGGGGATGACGACGATGAACGGCACGAACATCTTCGGGAACGACCCGATGATCGGGGTCGCTCGCGCAGCCGAGATGGAGTGCGTCGCCATGGCCCGCTGCACCTCGACGAAGTTCGTCGTCCAGTAGCCGAACGACAGGACGAACCCGAGGCCGAAGACGATCCCGATGACCGACCAGAACGGGCTCTCGAAGCCCGTCAGGTTGGTCGCGGGCCAGGACGACAGCATGTCCTCGTTGCCTGCGTTGGTGACCTTGTCGACCAACCCGCCCACGCCGCCGACCCGGTGCAGCCCGATCAGCGTCAGGGGGACCAGCGCCGCGACGATCACGAAGAACTGCAGGACCTCGTTGTAGATGGCCGCCGAGAGCCCGCCGAGGGTGATGTAGCTGAGCACGACGACCGCGGCGATGATCAGCGAGACCCAGAGCGGCCAGCCCAGCAGCAGCTGGACGATGTGGGCCAGCAGGTAGAGGTTGATGCCGGCGATGAGGACCTGCGCGACGGCGAAGCTGATCGCGTTCACCAGGTGCGCGCCGGTGCCGAACCGCCGGCGCATGAACTCGGGGACGCTGCGGACCTTCGACCCGTAGTAGAAGGGCATCATCACGATGCCCAGGAAGAGCATCGCCGGCACGGCGCCGATCCAGAAGTAGTGCATCGTCGCCATGCCGAACTGGGCACCGTTGGCCGACATGCCGACGATCTCGACCGCGCCGAGGTTCGCCGAGATGAACGCCAGCCCGGTCACCCAGGCCGGCAGCGAACGCCCGGAGAGGAAGAAGTCGAGGCTGTCCGACACCCGTCGGCGGGCGGCGAAGCCGATCAGCAGCACGACGGCGAAGTAGACGACGACCAGTCCGTAGTCCACGGGAGAGGCGTCGAGTCTCAGGTTCTCGCCCACGCGGCTGCCTCTCCTCAGATCCGGTCGCTACGCCAGGCGGCGGGCGCCGTCCGACGGAACCGTCACGAACGTGCGGGGAATCCCCGCGGCCTCCTGATCGAACCGCGCCCTGATCGCATCGACCACCCGAGCGAGCGATTCGTCGTCCACCAGCGCGATCGCGCTGCCCCCGAAGCCACCGCCCACCATGCGGGCACCGTGCGCGCCCGCCTCGAGCGCCGCCTCCACGATCGCGTCCAGCAGTGGTACCGAGATCTCGAAGTCGTCGCGCAGCGACGCGTGCCCCGCGGTGAGGATCGGCCCGATCGTCCGCGGGTCGGCGTCCCCGCGCAGCCGGGAGGCCACCTCCAGCACGCGTGCGTTCTCGGTGACGATGTGCCGCGCCCGGCGCACCAGGACGTCGCCCTCGGCGGTGCCGTCGGCGAGAACGTCCAGCGCGGCGACGTCGTCGATCTCGCGCAGCAGTCCGACGCCGAGCCGGGACGCGGCCTCCTCGCACTCGCGACGCCGGTCGCCGTAGCCGCCCTCGGCGTGGTCGTGCGCGACGCCGGAGTCGATCACGAGCAGGGCCAGCCCCGCGGCCGCCAGGTCGAGGGGCACCTGCCGGCTGGTCAGGTCGCGGGTGTCGAGGAAGAGGGCGTGCCCCGCCGTGCATAGGACCGACGCCGACTGGTCGAGGATGCCGGTCGGCGCTCCGACGAAGTCGTTCTCCGCGCTGCGGGCCAGCTCCACGAGGTCCTGCCCGTGCAGGTCGGGGGCGACGAGGTCGCTCAGCGCGAGCGCGACCGAGCAGGTGAGCGCGGCCGACGACGACAGGCCCGCCCCCACGGGGACGTCGGTGTCGACCAGGATGCTCACGCCGTCGGCCAGCCGGTCACGAAGGCCCAGCACGACGCCCGCCGGGTAGCCCGCCCAGCCGCCCGGACGGCCCGGGGTCAGCTCATGGACCTCGAGCTCGACCACCGCCCCGTCGCCCTGGAGCGAGGCGAACGCGACCCGGCCGTCGTCGCGTCGGGCGACGGCGGCCCGGGTGGTGTGCTCCATCGCCACTGGCAGGACGAAGCCGCCGTTGTAGTCGGTGTGCTCGCCGATGACGTTGACCCGGCCGGGCGCCGCCCACACGCCCTCGGGCTGCGAACCGAACCGCTCGACGAACCCCGCCCGGGCCCGGGCGACCTGCTCGCCGCTCATCCGACGACCACGGCTCTGAGCTGTTCGGCGACGTCCTCGGGGTTCGTGTCGGTGATGAACGCGCCCATCCCCGACTCCGACCCGGCGAGGTACTTCATCTTCCCCGGGGCCCGCAGCAGCGAGAACAGCTGCAGGTGCAGCCACCAGTCCTCCCGGCCCTGGCGCACGGGCGCCTGGTTCCAGGCGGCGATGTAGGGCATCGGGGCCTCGAACCGGCGGGCGAACCGGGCCAGCACGTCGAGGTAGACCTCGACGAAGGCGTCCCGCTCCGTGTCGGTCAGGGCCGGGATGTCGGGCACCTTGCGGGTGGGGAACAGCTGCACCTCGTAGGGCCAGCGGGCGGCAGCCGGGACGAACGCCGTCCAGTGCTCATTGGCCGTGACCACCCGCGGCCCGCAGCGCTCGGCGGCCACGACGTCGGCGAACAGGTCGCCGCCGGTGGCCTCCCGGTGCCGGTGCACCGAGGCGAGGAGCTTCTCGGTGCGGGGCGGCAGATAGGGGTAGCCGTAGATCTGCCCGTGGGGGTGCGAGAGCGTCACCCCGATCTCCTCGCCGTGGTTCTCGAACGGGAAGACGTACTCGATGCCGTCGATGGCGCCCAGCGCCTCGGTGCGGTCGGCCCAGACGTCGACGACCAGCCGGGCGCGCTCGGCGCCCAGGTCGGCGAAGACGCGGTCGTGCTGGTCGGTGAAGCAGACGACCTCGCAGCGCCCGAAGCCCGGTCGGAGCTCGGCGCCGGGGTTGCCCGGCGCCGTGGGAGGGACGTCGCGGTCGACGCCGGTGGCCAGCGACGGGAACCGGTTCTCGAAGACGACGACCTGGTAGTCGCTCTCGGGGATCTCGGTCGGGCGGCCGGGCCGGGACGGGTCGAGCGGGCACTCGTCGGCCGGGGGCAGGAACGTGCGCGTCTGCCGGTGCGAGGCGATGGCGACCCACTCGCCCAGCAGCGCGTCGTAGCGCAGCTGGGACCGGGTCGCGACCGCCGGCAGGTCACGCGTGTCGACGGCGTCGCGCGGCACGGGCTCGGAGTCGAAGTAGAGGATCTCCCGGCCGTCGGCGAGGCGACGACTCGTCCTGATCACGCCGACGACGCTATCTCCCCGGCAAACCGCGAGAGCCCCCGGCATGTTCGCCGGGGGCTCTCGCGCTGTAGCCCCGAAGGGATTCGAACCCTCGCTACCGCCGTGAGAGGGCGGCGTCCTGGGCCGCTAGACGACGGGGCCGTGCAGACGGATCTGCACGCCGATTGTGCCATGCCCCTGCCGGGGAACGCCGAGAGCCCCCGGCCGGGGGCCGGGGGCTCTCGTGTGCGTAGCCCCGAAGGGATTCGAACCCTCGCTACCGCCGTGAGAGGGCGGCGTCCTGGGCCGCTAGACGACGGGGCCGTGCGTTGCTGCAGAGGAGATGGAGCTTCCTCGCTGGGGTACCAGGACTCGAACCTAGACTAACGGAACCAGAAACCGTCGGGCTGCCAATTACCCCATACCCCATGGGTAGCACCTCGCGGCGCCGCAGAAGACGATACCCGACGGGTCGGAAGCCGGTCCCACCCACCCCGGGGCGGCGGGTCAGCCGGCGGCGATCGGGACGGGCGCCCCCGGCGTCCGCAGATCGAGGGCAGCGGTGTGGGTCTCGGGCCGGAGCCGGTTCCCCGAGCGCGCCACCACCCCGACGTAGGCGGCCACCGACAGCACGCTGACCAGCAGCAGCACCGGACCGAGGCCGCTGGGGTAGGACTGCGTGTCGACGCCCTCCCCCAGCGCCCCGGCGAGCACGAACACGAGCACGTTGTTCACCGCGTGCAGCACGATCGCCGCCTCCAGGCCGCCCGTCAGCCACACGACCGCCGAGGCCGCCAGCCCGAAGGCGAAGCGGTCGAGGAAGGTCGGCAGGTCGGGCGGCAGGTGCGCGGCCGAGAACAGCGCCGCGGTGAGGACCGCGGCCAGGACCGCCCCACCCTTCGGCGAGCGCACCCACGCGGCGAGGCACTGGCTGAGGTAGCCGCGGAAGAGGTACTCCTCCGCCGCTGACTGGAGCGGAGTGGTGAGGACGACGACCACCAGCAGCCAGCCGAACGACGCGATCGGCCCGGTGACCGTGTCCTCACCGAGCACGAGCGAGAGCAGCGCCGACAGCACGACGCCCACCCCGAGGGTCGCCAGCGCCATCAGCGTGTACGGCAGCACCAGCCGCCGGCGCAGCCGGGCGAGCACGGAGGAGGACCAGCCGCGGCCCATGCCGTGCACCGCCACCCACGCGAGCCACACGACGGGGATGGCGACGATCAGCGACAGGTTGGTGATCAGCAGCGTGACGGGGTCGGCCAGGTCCATCTGCGCGAGGTCGGTGCCTACACCGGTGGCGATCGTCACGAGGACGATCCCGGTGGCCGCGACCAGGTAGACCACACCGAGCAGCAGCAGGCCGAGCAGCGGGCGCCACCATCCCCAGTCCCGCGAGCGCATGGCGCGCAGGTACGGCTGGGGGACGTCGTGCGGCGGGGTGCCTGGCGGCGGGGCCCAGCGCACGGACGGCAGCGGTGGCGGCGGCGCGTGCGGCGCCCAGGGCACCGGCCCGGGCACGGGTTGCCAGGGCGCGGGCGGCCACGGCGTCGTGGCCTCCTCCCAGCGCTCGGGACGGCGGGTCGGGGGCGGGCCGAGGTAGGGCTCCTCCCCCGCTCCCGGAGAGGTCATCCGGCGGACGGCCGCTCGGTCAGCGCCCGCGCGGCCGCCAGGCGGCCCAGCGTGCGGTCCCGGCCCAGGAGTTCCATCGACTCGTACAGCGGCGGGGACACCGTGCGGCCGCTGATCGCCACGCGCACCGGGCCGAAGGCCTGCCGGGGCTTGAGGCCGAGCCCCTCCACCAGAGCACTCTTGAGCGTCTCCTCGATGGTGGGCGTCGACCACTCGGGCAGCTCGCGCAGGGCCGCCGTCGCGGCGTCGAGGATGGCGGCGTCGTCCGGGCGCAGGTGCTTGGCCGCGGCGGTCTCGTCGACCTCGACGTCGTCGACGAACAGGAACCGGAGCAGTCCGACGGCATCGGACAGGACGATCATCCGCTCCTGGGCCAGCGGCGCGATGGCCTCGAGCACCCGCCGCTGCTCGGCCGTGGGCGGGTCGCTGACCAGCCCGGCCCCGGCCAGGAACGGGATCACCCGCTCGGTGAACTCGGCCACCGGCAGCGCGCGCAGGTGCGTCGCGTTGATGGCCTCGGCCTTCTTCAGGTCGAAGCGAGCCGGGTTCGCGCTCACCCGTGTGACGTCGAAGGCCTCGACCATCTCCGCGGGCGAGAAGACGTCGCGGTCGTCTGCGATCGCCCAGCCGAGCAGCGCCAGGTAGTTGATCAGCCCCTCGGGCAGGAAGCCGCGCTCGCGGTAGACGTCGAAGTTCGACTGCGGGTCGCGCTTGGACAGCTTCTTGTTGCCCTCGCCGAACACCAGCGGCAGGTGGCCGAACCGCGGGGTGCCCTTGGCGACGCCCACGTCGGTGAGTGCCCGGTAGAGGGCGAGCTGGCGCGGGGTGGAGGGCAGCAGGTCCTCGCCCCGGAGGACGTCGGTGACACCCATCAGGGCGTCGTCCACCGGGTTGGTGAACGGGTACAGGGGCACGCCGTTGCCGCGCAGCAGTACGAAGTCGGGCACGGAGCCCGCCGCGAAGCGGATCTCGCCCCGGACGAGATCGTCCCACACCAGATCGTCGTCCGGCATCCGCAGCCGCAGCACCGGCTGGCGCCCCTCGGCGCGGAAGGCGGCCTTCTGCTCGTCGGTGAGGAAGCGGTCGTGGTTGTCGTACCCGAGCTTGGTGTCCTGGCCGGCGGCGAGCCGGCGGGCGTCGACCTCCTCGTTGGTCGAGAAGGACTCGTAGGCGTGCCCGGCGGCCAGCAGCTTGGCGGCCACGTCGGCGTAGATCTCGTGCCGCTCGGACTGGCGGTAGGGCCCGTTCGGGCCGCCGACCTCGGGGCCCTCGTCCCAGTCGAGCCCGAGCCAGCGCATGCAGTCGAGCAGGTGCCGGTAGGACTCCTCGGAGTCGCGGGCGGCGTCGGTGTCCTCGATGCGGAAGACGAAGGTGCCGCCGGTGTGCCGGGCGTGGGCCCAGTTGAACAGCGCCGTCCGCATGGCGCCCACGTGCACCAGGCCCGTCGGTGACGGGCAGAAGCGAGTGACGCTCATCGGGCGCTCGCCGTGGACACGGGCTCGGCGGCCGTGACGGTGTTGGAGAGGGTGCCCAGCCCCTCGACCGTGCACTCGACCACCTGGCCGGGACGGATCGGGCCGACACCCGCCGGCGTGCCGGTGAGGATCACGTCGCCGGGCAGCAGGGTCATCACCTGCGAGATGTAGGAGATCAGCGTCGGCAGACCGAAGATCAGCTGGCTGGTGCGGCCCTTCTGCCGCGGCTCGCCGTCGACGGTGCAGGAGATCTCGAGGTCCGCCGGGTCCAGGCCCAGGCCGCCGAGGTCGGTCTCGATCCACGGCCCGAGCGGGCAGAACGAGTCGAAGCCCTTGGCGCGGGTCCACTGCCCGTCGGACTTCTGCATGTCCCGCTCGCTCACGTCGTTGCCGATCGTGTAGCCGAAGACGCTGGCCATCGCCTGCTGCTCGGTGACGTTGCGGGCACCGCGGGCACCGATGACGACGGCCAGCTCGACCTCGTGATGCACGTTGGTGCTGCCCGGCGGGATGCGGATGGCGTCGCCGGGGCCGATGACCGAGGTCGAGGGCTTGAGGAACATCAGCGGCGCCGTGGGGGCGTCACCGGTGTTCATCGTCTTCATCTCCTCGATGTGGTCGGCGTAGTTCTTGCCGATCGCGACCACCTTGCTCGGCAGGATCGGCGACAGCAGCCGCACGTCGGCTTGCGCGAAGCGGGTGCCGGTGAAGGAGATCCGGCCGAAGGGGTGGCCCTCGATCTGGGCCACCTGGCCGTCCCCGTCGAGAACGCCGAAGGACATGCCCTGAGGTGAAGCGAAACGGACGATGCGCACGTCCCGAGGTTAGACGGGGCCGGTTGCTGCCTACGGTGAGCCCATGGCCTGCCGCTTCTCCGAACTCGTCGTCGACAGCCGCGACCCCGAGTCCCTCGCCGCGTTCTGGGCGGCCGTGCTCGACTATCGCGTCCTCGGCCGGGAGGAGGACGGCTCGGTCGAGATCGGCCCCGAGGCCGGTTTCGGAGGCGCCGCGCCAACTCTGGTCTTCGGCCCGGTGGCCGACCCGACGCCCGGCAAGCTCCGGATGCACATCGACCTCAACGCCACCGACCGGGACCAGGACGCCGAGCTCGAACGGCTGCTGGCGCTCGGTGCCGTCCGGGCCGACGTGGGGCAGAGCGGGGACGAGGGCTGGCACGTCCTGGCCGACCCCGAGGGCAACGAGTTCTGCCTGTTGAAGCGCCGGCTCGATCCCCTGTGAAGGAGTTCCCGTGATCCTGATCGTCGTCAAGTTCCCCGTGCGGCCCGAGCGCGCCGAGGAGTGGTCCACCATCGCCACCGACTACGCGCACGCGGTGCAGTCGGAGGAGGGCAGCCTCTTCTTCGAGTGGTCGAAGAGCCTCGAGGAGCCGGACACGTTCGTCTGCGTCGAGGGCTTCCGGGACGCCGCGGCCGGCGCTTCCCACGTCGATACCGATGCCTTCAAGAACTTCGTCGAGGTCGCGCCCGATCTGGTCGCCGCCCAGCCGGAGATCATCTACGTGGACGCGCCCGACGTCCCCGGCTGGGGGCCGATGGGCGAGATCGCGCCCCGCGGCTGAGCCGCGTCAGCCGCTGGTGCTCGGCCGGCGGAGGACGGCGTAGGTCAGCGCGTCGACGAGCGCGTGCCAGGACGCCTCGACGATGTTGCTGTGGACGCCGACGGTGGTCCACTCCCCCACGCCGTCCGTGGTGTCGATGAGCACCCGGGTGGTCGCGCTGGTGCCGCCCTTCCAGCCCAGGATGCGGACCTTGTAGTCGGCCAGCGACACACCGGCCAGCTGCGGATACCGCCCGACCAGGGCCTGCCGCAGCGCGTTGTCCAGCGCGTTCACCGGTCCGTTGCCCTCGGCGGTACAGATCATCCGTTCGCCCTGGCCATGCTCGTCCTTGATGTGGACCTTGACCGTCGCCTCGCTGACGACCACGCCGTTCCCCCAGTGCTCGACGGAGGTCTTGTAGCTCTCCAGCTCGAACAGGGGCTCCGGGGCGTCGGGGAGCTGAGCCCGAAGCAGCAGCTCGAACGATGCGTCGGCGGCCTCGAACGACCAGCCGTCGGCCTCCAGCACCTTCACCTGGTCGACGACCCGCCCGATCGCGTCCGCCTGGCCGGCGAGGTCGACGCCCAGCTCGCGGCCCTTCAGCTCGATCGAGGCGCGGCCGGCCATCTCGGTGACCAGGATGCGCATGTCGTTGCCGACGACGGCCGGGTCGAGGTGGTTGTAGAGCTCGGGGCTGACCTTGATGGCGCTGGCGTGCAGCCCGGCCTTGTGCGCGAACGCGGACGCGCCGACGAACGGCTGGTGGTCGTCGGGGGCGATGTTGGCCAGCTCGGCGATCGCGTGGCTGACCCGCTGGAGCTCGGGCAGGCACTCGGCCGGCACGACGGGCAGGTCCATCTTCGTGACCAGATTGCCGATCAGCGCGAAGGTGTCGGCGTTCCCGGCCCGCTCGCCGTAGCCGTTGGCCGTGCCCTGCACGTGGGTGACGCCGGCCTCCACCGCGGCGAGGGAGTTGGCGACCGCGCACCCGGTGTCGTCCTGGCAGTGGATGCCGAGCTTCCCGCTCACCCGCGCGCGGACGTCGGCGACCACCCGGCCGATGCCCATCGGGAGCATGCCGCCGTTGGTGTCGCACATGACCCCGACCTCGGCACCGGCGGCGAACGCGGTCTCCAGCACCCGGACCCCGTAGTCGCGGTCGTGCGCGTAGCCGTCGAAGAAGTGCTCGCAGTCGAGGAAGACCCGCCGGCCGTGGCCGACGAAGAAGGCGACCGTGTCGGCCACCATGGCGAGGTTCTCCTCCAGCGTCGTCCGCAGGGCCTCGAGGACGTGCCGGACGTCGGACTTCGCGACCAGGCAGACGACGGGCGTCTCGGCGTCGAGCAGCGCCCGCACCTGCGGGTCGTCCTCGACGCGGACGCCGGCCTTGCGGGTCGCGCCGAATGCGACCAGCTGGGCATGCCGCAGCTTCAGCTCGGTGCGGGCGCGGGCGAAGAACTCGGTGTCCTTCGGCAGCGCCCCCGGCCAGCCACCCTCGATGAAGCCCACGCCGACCTCGTCCATCAGCCGGGCCACGGCCAGCTTGTCGGCGACGGAGTAGCTGACGCCCTCGCGCTGGGCGCCGTCGCGCAGGGTGGTGTCGAAGACGTGGAAGTCGGTGGTGGTCATCTGGATCTCCGGAGCTGGGGATTCGGCCCGAACACGAAAAAGACCCCCCGGGTACGGGAGGTCTGCGCGCAGTCGGGGAGGTGACTGCGCGCTAGGTGATGATGATCGAGCCGGTGGTGTGCATCGCCACAAGTGAACCACGCCGGCCCCCGGCCGCGGCACCCGCCACGGCCGGGTCCCGGTTCAGCCGCTGGCGAGCGCCGCGAGCCGGTCGCCGACGTCCGCCGTCCGGACGGCGCCTCCCGGGTTGCGGGTGGAGAGGTCGAAGGCCACCGCCGCGTTGACCTTCTTCGCCTGCTCGGTGCGGCCGAGGTGCTCGAGCAGCAGGCCGACCGACAGGACCGTCGCGGTCGGGTCGGCGATGCCCTGCCCGGCGATGTCGGGCGCCGAGCCGTGCACCGGCTCGAACATGCTCGGGTTGGTGCCCGAGGCGTCGAGGTTGCCGCTGGCGGCCAGCCCGATGCCGCCGGTGACCGCGGCCGCGACGTCGGTCACGATGTCGCCGAAGAGGTTGTCGGTGACGATGACGTCGTAGCGGCCCGGGTCGGTGATGAAGAACATCGAGGCGGCGTCGACGTGCTGGTAGGCGACGGTGACCTCGGGGAACTCGTCGGCCACCTCCTCCACGACCCGCGACCACAGGCCGCCGGCGTGGGTGAGCACGTTGGTCTTGTGGATCAGCGTCAGGTGCTTGCGCGGCCGGGCGACGGCCCGCTCGAACGCGTACCGGACGACCCGCTCGACGCCGAACGCGGTGTTCAGCGAGACCTCGGTGGCGATCTCGTGCGGGGTGTCCTTGCGCAGCACGCCGCCGTTGCCGACGTAGGGACCCTCGGTCCCCTCGCGGACGCAGAGCATGTCGATGGGGCCGGGGTCGGCCAGCGGGCTGCGCACCCCGTCGAAGAGCCGCGCCGGGCGCAGGTTGACGTGGTGGTCGAGCTCGAACCGCAGGCGGAGCAGCAGCCCGCGCTCGAGGATGCCCGGCGGCACGCTCGGGTCGCCGATCGCGCCCAGCAGGATCGCGTCGTGCTGCCGCAGCTCCTCGACGACCGTGTCGGGCAGCAACTCCCCGGTGCGCTGCCAGCGCATCGCGCCGAGGTCGTAGTCGGTGGTCTCGACGTCCGGCGCCACCTCCCGGAGGACCTTGAGGCCCTCGGCCACCACCTCGGGACCGATCCCGTCTCCTGCGATCACTGCCAGGCGCATGGCTGGGAACCCTAGGTCAGACCGTGCGGAGGTCGACGGACCGGGCCTGCCGCGCGCCGATCCGGCCGGCGATGTCGGCGAGCAGTTCGGGCTCCACCTGACCGTCGACCGTGACCGCCATCAGCGCCTCGCCGCCGCGGGTCGTGCGGCTGACCTGGGCGCCGGCGATGTTCACAGCCGCCTCGCCGAGCGCGGCGCCGACGGTGCCCACGACCCCGGGCCGGTCGGTGTAGGTGAAGAAGAGCAGGTAGCCGGACAGATCCAGGTCCATGTCGAACCCGTCGACCTCGGTCAGCTTCGGCACCTGGTTCTTCCCGAACAGGGTGCCCGAGACGGTCACCTGGGTGCCGTCGGCCATCGCGCCGCGCACGGTGACCAGGTTGCGGTAGTCGGGGCTCTCGACGTCGCTGGACAGCGACACCTCGAGGCCGCGCTGCTCGGCCAGGAGCGGGGCGTTGACATAGGTCACCTGCTCCTCGACGACGTCGGAGAACACGCCCTTGAGGACGGCGAGCTGCACCACGGAGACGTCGAACTCGGCGATCTTGCCGCGCACCTCGACGTTCACCGACTGCGCCAGCCCCCCGGCGACGGCGGTGAACACCCGGCCCAGCTTCTCGGCCAGCGGCAGGCCCGGACGGACGTCCTCGGCGACGACCCCACCGGCCTGGACGTTGACGGCATCGGGGACGAACTCGCCCTGCAGCGCCAGCCGCACCGAGCGGGCGACGGCGGTGCCGGCCTTGTCCTGCGCCTCGGTGGTGGACGCCCCCAGGTGCGGCGTCACGACCGTGTTGGGCAGCCCGAACAGCGGGCTGTCGGTGCTGGGCTCCTTGGCGTAGACGTCGATGCCCGCCGCCCCGACCTGCCCGGACTTGAGCGCGTCGGCGAGCGCCGCCTCGTCGATCAGGCCGCCGCGGGCGGCATTGACGATGATCACGCCCTTCTTGGTCGTGGCCAGCTCCGCGGCGCCGATCAGACCCAGGGTCTCGGGGGTCTTCGGCAGGTGGATCGTGATGAAGTCCGACTCGCGGAGCAGTTCCTCCAGCGACACCAGCCGGACGCCGAGCTGGGCGGCGCGGCCGGGCTGGATGTAGGGGTCGTAGGCGATCAGCGTGACGCCGAACGCCGCCAGGCGCTGGGCCACCAGGACGCCGATCCGACCGAGCCCCACGACGCCGACGGTCTTGTCGGTCACCTCGACGCCCATGAACTTCGACCGCTTCCAGGCGCCCTCGCGCAGCGAGGCGTCGGCGGCCGGGATCTGGCGGGCCGCGGCGAGCAGCAGGGCCACCGCATGCTCGGCCGCGCTCACGATGTTCGACGTCGGCGCGTTCACGACCATGACGCCGCGCTCGGTCGCGGCCGAGACGTCCACGTTGTCCAGCCCGATGCCGGCACGAGCGACGACCTTCAGGTTCGGTGCGGCGGCCAGCGCCTCCGCGTCGATCTGGGTGGCGCTCCGGATCATCACCGCCGCCGCGTCCGCGAGAGCAGGAAGCAGGGCCGACCGGTCGGCGCCGTCGACGTGCCGGATCTCGACGTCGGACCCCAGCACTTCCAACACGCTGGGAGCGAGCTCTTCGGCGATCAGGACGACGGGCAGGGTCCCCGACACAGAGGCAGTCACGAGGTAAAGCGTAGGGAGCCCACCCAGTGGGATCACACCGCCTGTCGGGAAGGGGCCTCCTTGTGCCCGGCCGACCGTGTCGACATCCTGGCCGCATGGAGCCGCGCGTGCGGCTGCCCCGGGAGGACACGATGAGCCAGCCCACCGATCCCAGCCCTTCCGACACCCCCTACGGCGAGAGTGGGGGTAGCGGGCAGCCCTACGGCGCGCCGGCGGATCCCTACGGCCAGCAGCCCGGGTACGGGCAGCAGCCCCAGTACGGCCAACCCCCGTACGGGCAGCCCCCGTACGGGCAGCCCGAGTACGGCCAACAGCCGTACGGCCAACAGCAGTACGGGGCGCCGGCCCCGTACGGCGCCCAGTACGGCCAGCAGCCGGCCTACGGGCAACAGCTCGGCTATGGGTCCTACGGCACGTCCGCGGTGCCGGCGCGACCGCCGCACGTGATCATCGCCGCGGTCCTCGGTTTCATCCTGGGTGCGTTCGGGGTGCTGGTCTCTCTGTTCGCCGTCATCGTCGGTGCCGTCGCCTCGGGCGCCGCGAACAACAACAACGAGGAGATCCCCGGGCTGGGCACGTTCGCCGGCGCCATCGGCGGGGTCCTCATCGTCGTCGGCCTGCTCGCCCTGGCCTGGACCGTGGTCACCATCTGGGGGTCGGTCTGGGCCCTCCGGGGGCGCAGCCGGGTGATGCTGCTGGTCGCGGGGTCCATCGCACTCGCGTTCAGCGTGATCGGGTTCCTCGGCAGCCTGAGCGACAGCAGCAACAGCAACGGCGGCGGCATCGTCGTCCAGTTGCTCTTCCTGCTCGCCGCGGCGGCGATCGTCGTCCTGCTGTGTCTGAAGCCCGCAGCCGACTTCTTCGCCGCGCACCGGGCCCGCCGCACGATCTGAGCGTCACCCCGTCGATCGACGCGCGTATCCGGATCGATATCGAGGAACTCTCACCCACGCGGTGTGATCCCCCTTACACTCCGCCACCGACCCGCCGACTCCGGCGGCCCCTCAGGAGGAAGCTGCCTCATGTCCACCCCGACCCCAGGTTCCGACCCGAACTACCCCCAGGGCGCCACGCCGCAGGGCCAGCCCGGCTGGGGTGCGCCGCAGCAGCCCGGATACTCCCCCGCACCGTCCTACCCGGCGGGGCCCCCGGCCGGCGCCGGTCAGCGTCCCGGCCAGGTCAGCGCCGCAGCCATCGTCGGCATCGTGATCGGCGCCCTCGGTGTGCTCGGCGTGTTCGCTGTCGGCCTCTACTTCGCGTTCAGCGCGGTTCTCGGGCTGCTGAGCCTGCTCGCCGTGGCCGCCGCCGCCGTCACCCTGGTCGGCGGGATCCAGGCGATCCAGGGGAAGTCCCCGCGGCTGCTGATGCTGGGTAGCTACGCCTCCATCGCCGTTCAGCTCCTCACGTTCCTCTGGGCTCTGATCAGCGGTTACGGCTTCATCTTCTTCGGCTTCCTCGGCCTGATCCTGCCCGGCCTGATCGTGTTCCTGCTCATGCAGCCGCAATCCAAGCAGTACTACGCCTCGCGCGGCATCAGCTACTGACGCTCGACGCGAACGGGCCCCCCGCCGATCGGCGGGGGGCCCGTTTCGTGTGTCGGGAGGATCAGCTGCGGGCAGCGGTGCCCGTGTAGTCGTCGGACGCCGACACCCAGCTCATCAGGCCGCGCAGCTTGCGCCCGGTCTCCTCGATGGGGTGCGCCTCGGCGGCGGCCCGCTTCGCCTTGAAGTCCGGCGCGCCGGCGTCCTGGTCGGCGATGAAGGCCGCGGCCCACGAGCCGTCCTTGATCGCCGCGAGCACCTCGCCCATCGTCTCCTTGACGCGGGCGTCGACCACCTTCGGGCCCGAGGTGTAGTCGCCGTACTCGGCGGTGTCCGACACCGACCAGCGCTGCTTGGCGATGCCGCCCTCGTACATGAGGTCGACGATCAGCTTCAGCTCGTGCAGGCACTCGAAGTAGGCGATCTCGGGCTGGTAGCCGGCCTCGGTGAGGGTCTCGAAGCCCGCCGTCACCAGCGCGGACATGCCGCCGCAGAGCACGGCCTGCTCGCCGAACAGGTCGGTCTCGGTCTCCTCGGCGAACGTCGTCTTGATCACGCCGGCGCGGGTGCCGCCGATCGCCTTCGCGTAGGACAGCGCCAGCTGCAGCGCCGACCCGGAGGCGTCCTGCTCGACGGCGACCAGGCACGGCACGCCCTTGCCGTTCTCGAACTCGCGGCGCACCAGGTGACCGGGGCCCTTCGGGGCGACCATGGCGACGTCGACGCCGGCCGGGGGCTTGATGTAGCCGAACCGGATGTTGAAGCCGTGCCCGAAGAACAGCGCGTCGCCGTCCTGCAGGTTGGGCTCCACCGACTCCGCGTACAGGGTCCGCTGCACGTGGTCGGGCGCGAGGATCATGATCAGGTCGGCCTCGGCGGCCGCCTCGGCCGGCGTCACCACGCGCAGGCCCTCGGCCTCCGCCTTCGG
>Ga0308173_10000602_pt1 | contig 15801 bp, 14 predicted proteins | sample PhyPR1_FD_203716 | JGI IMG/M metagenome (GOLD analysis project Ga0308173, IMG submission 203716) | Soil microbial communities from UC Gill Tract Community Farm, Albany, California, United States - DLSLS.P.R1 | ecosystem: Environmental > Terrestrial > Soil > Agricultural land | place: USA...
CCGACGAAGTTAATCTCTATAATCCATTCAATGAGACCCAGCGCATCAAGTTCCAGCCGAAAACGAAAAACACCGGGCCGGGCTTTTATCGGACGGCTTCACTCGTTAGTCTGTGGAGCTCCGCGCCTTTCCTGCACAATAACACGCTCGGCAAATTCACCGGCGACCCTTCCGTCGCCGGCCGGCTTGACGCTTACAATGACGCCGCCGAAAAATTGCTCTGGCCGGAGAAACGCCTTGGGAAAGCTTCCATCTGGCGGACGGAGAACGAATGCAATCTGCATCTGCGGAAGGAATTTGTCCCGAAGCCGCTCCAGACTCTCGCCGGCAAGGACGGTTACCTGAAGCTAGGACCAATCCCGAAAGGCACGCCGATCAACCTGCTCGCCAACCTCGAACCTAACTTCGGCGACCTGCCCGCGCTGCAGTTGAAGTTGAGCAAGGCGCTGCTCGCAATCCATGCAAAAAACCTTTCGCCGGAAGAAGCGCGGGCCGAGCTGATCAAGAGCGTTCCGCAATTGCTCGCCGCCAACAAGTGTCCCGATTTCATCGAGGATGAAGGCCATTACTTTGGCACGGATCTGCCCGACGAAGACAAGCGTGCGTTGATCGAATACATGAAGACCTTCTGATGAACCGACTCGCTCTGAAAAACACTGTCATCCCGATCCGGCGAAGCGCGGAGAGGGACCTCGCAAGCAATGTGCGATGCGCGCTGCCAAAACGCCCTCGAGATAGCTTGTGAGGTCCTTCGCCGTCTGCGCGACTCAGGATGACAGACTGAAGAGATAACAGCTTGAAGAAAGGAACACATGACAATCCCTGAGCTACTGAAAATGTCCCAGACTGACTTGGATGACCTGTTCACTAAAAGTCCACCCGGCGAGATTCCCAAAGGCGAGGCGAAAGGAACGGCGATCGTCGCGCCGGGGACCACCTACAGCGAAAACATCGCGAACTTCATCAGCCACTTCGCCTGGCAGGGAAAGGTCTTCGATCCGGAGAAAGGCGTGCTCCGGAACAAGATCACTCCTTTCGGCCTGAACGCGATTATCGCGAAAGTTTACAAGGGCGAAAGCTGGCTCGACGGCAAGGAGTGCATCGTGCTCGATTATTCTGAGACTTCGCTTCTCGCGCACTGGATCAGGGATGAAATCCGCGCAATCGCTCCCGGCGCGTATCTCGGAAAAGTTTACTGGAGCAAGAAGCGCCTGATCGATTTCGCGCTCCAATTTCCCGTTGCCACCTAACGAGAAGCGGTCTGTCATGGCGGACCTTCGCGAAGCCACTTCAAGCCCGCCGCCGGATTTCAATTCGAACGCGAGCCGTCCGATGCCCGGCGCCGATACCGGTTCCGTGTTCTTGAATGGGCTGAGCGATTTCTTCACCTTGCTTCTGCATCTGGAACGCCGGGTTGATCCCTGGTTTCGCCCGGGCTTCGACGCCCTCCTGCGCGATCCTATCGCGCGCTTCACGACCGATCTGATCAATCGGAAACGGCCTAACGAAGGATTGAGGATCGCCGAGGAAAAACTCCTTCCGGAAGAAGAGACGTTTCTCGACTCGATCATCGACACTTTCGAAAAACAGATGCGCAAGCTGTGGAAGCCAGGCGGGATGGAGCGCGGCGGCAACACCAAGACCCATGGCATTGTCCGCGGCGAGTTTATTGTTCATGACAACCTCGCGCCGGAATTCCGTCATGGCATTTACGCGCAGCCGCAGACTTTCCCAGCCTGGGTGCGATTTTCCGGTCCCGGTCCCTACATCACACCTGATATCGACGACGTGGGCTTTATGAGCATCAGCGTTAAGCTCATGGGCGTTCCTGGCCCCAAGCTGATGGAGGAGGAAAAAGCGACTCTCGATATGTTTGGCGTTTCCACTCCAACCTTTGTTACCCCCGATACTAGGGCGAACGCGCAACTTCAAATCGAGAGTCTGAAAAACGCGCAGATCTATTACTTCCTGAATTTTCATCGCCCACATATGCTCGACCTCATCATGCAGTCACTCTGGATCAAGACCCAGAGCAGTCCTTTCGAGGCGCCTTACTTTAGCTGTGTCCCTTATTTGTTAGGCGAAGGTCAGGCCATGCAATATTCCGTCTGGCCTAAGTCCAGGCGACGGACGCCGATCGCGCGCCTGCCGTTCCGGCCGCCGGACGATTATCTGCGAGATGCGATGGTCGCGTCGCTCTCCGAGGGCGATGTCGAGTTCGACTTTCGCGTGCAGCTGCAAACCGATCCGCATCTCATGCCGATCGAGAATAACGCCGTTCTCTGGCCAGAAGAACTTTCGCCCCGCGTCTCGGTCGCCACTTTGCGCCTGCCGAAACAACGATTCGATTCCCGGGCGCAAATGGAGTTTGCAAAGAAGCTTTCCTATAACCCGTGGCACACGATTGCGGAGCATCGCCCGTTAGGTAATCAGAGCCGGGCCCGGCGCCGCATGTATGAGAGTCTCTCGAAGCTCCGGCACACCGAGAATGCCGTCCCACATTACGAACCAACCGGTAACGAAGTCTTCGAGTGAAGCGCGATGACTCCGCAATCCAATTTCATGGTCCTGGCGCCGATCGAGCCGTCACGCGAAGTGGCGTTGCGCGCTTTACTCGATTCCATGAACGAAGCGCCCGGCCGGGTGAACCCGAAAAACGCGCTTATCCCTTTTGAGCAATTTGACCGTCTACATTTCGGACGATTAGTCATCCTTAACGATCAAACCACCGGCGATATCAGAGTCTACCGCCGTGAACCCCAGACTTATCCGCTCTATCTCGCATTGCTCGGAGACATCGACGGTGACGCTAACTCTTTTCTTACCGACCTGGCGGGGCGCGCGGCCGCCGGGCTCCGCGCGATATTTTCCTGCTGCGCAGATTTCTACGCTGATACCGATCTGGTCAGCTGGATGCAGAGCCATGAAGCACCGGCGATTGCAAATTATGTGAACTGGCGCGGACGTACGGTGCGCCGGGCCCGGGAGGAAGCGAAGCTGCGTGATGCGATCGAGGATTACCTCCGAATCCACGCTCCCGCTCTCGCGGATCTTCCTGCGCGAGAGATTCACCAGCGTTTGCGGCAATTCGTTCAAGCCGAAAAGACCGCGGGCCGGCTGCCACTCGCGCCGGAAGAGCGAACGCCTCTCAGATGGTCGATCAGCAATCTGCTCCACCTGCTTGGGATGCCGCTGCTTTTCCTGCTCGTGCTGCCGTTGCTCCTTCTGATTACTCCCTTCTATCTCCTGCGCCTGCGGCATTTGGAGAAAACCGATCCTGAACTCTGCGCGCGCGTCGACCAGACTTACTCCGATGGGCTGGCGCAGGCTGAGGATCATCTGGTGACCAATCAGTTCACTGCCATGGGCAGTCTGAAACCTGGGCTCGTTAGGCTAGTGACCACGATTGGCATCCTCTCGATCGTCAACTGGGGCGCCCGGCATATCTTCACCAGAGGGCGGCTGGCGCGGATTCGCACGATTCACTTTGCCCGCTGGGTCTTTCTCGATAATCGCAAACGGATGGTTTTCTTCAGTAACTACGACGGCACGGTTGAGAGTTACATGGACGACTTCATCAACAAGACAGGTTTCGGCCTGAACATGGTCTTCAGTAACGGCATTGGTTATCCGCGGACCAATTGGCTCGCGCTCGACGGCTGCCAGGATGAGCGGAAATATAAGGATTTTCTCCGGCGGCACACTTTGCCCAGTCAGGTTTGGTATAAGGCCTACCCGGGCTTAACCGCGATCGATCTGGAAAGAAACAGTCGCATTCGGCAGGGGCTCGAAACCGCGGCGTTAAGTGAAGCGGATGCCCGTAACTGGATCGCACTCTTATGACGGACGTCGATTTCAATGACGTGCAAGGTCTGCTTCGCTTTGGCTACGGGAAAATGACTCAGGCTTCTTATGCGCTTCTCCGAGTGAGAGACGCCGCCGCCGCGCGCGCCTGGTTGCGCGCTGCGCCAGTTACGAGCGCGCTGACGATGAATCCACCGCCGCCTACCGCACTTCAGGTGGCTTTTACCGCACCCGGGCTATCGGAGTTAGGTGTGCCATCCTCGGTCATTGCCGGATTTTCTCCTGAATTCGTAACCGGAATGACGGAGGAAAGCCGAACTCGGCGCCTCGGCGATGTCGGCAGCAACGCTCCCGCGCAGTGGTCGTGGGGTTACGACTCCGATCTGCCACATCTCGTCGTCATGTTCTTCGCTCAACCTCCCGGCCTAACGACCTTCATCCAAAGCGCCACCGGCCCCGATTGGAGCCGTGCCTTTGAAGAAATGCGCTGGTTAAAAACCGCCGATCTCGATGGAGTCGAACCGTTCGGGTTTACCGACGGCATTAGCCAGCCGCGAATCGACTGGGAACGCCAGCGCGATCCGACTCGCCCCCAGATCGACTACAGCAACGTCGTGGCGCTCGGCGAATTCCTGCTCGGTTACCCTAACGAGTATAACAAGTATACCGACCGCCCTTTGCTTGACCCCGACGCAGCCAGCGCGAACTTGCTCCCGGCAGAGGACGCGCCGGCAAAGAAGGATTTGGCGCGCAACGGGAGTTATCTGGTAATGCGCGAGATGGAGCAGGACGTGCGGGAGTTCTGGAAATTCGTTAGTCAGGAGACCGGGAACCGCGATGCCGCCGCGAAACTGGCGGCAACGATGGTCGGTCGCACCCGGGCCGGCGATCCGCTAGTGCCGATTCAGAAAGAAGCGATCCCCGGGATCAGCCCCGATGAGGCCGGCCAAAATCGCTTCACTTACGGCGGAGATCCGAGCGGCAGCGCCTGTCCTTTTGGCGCGCACATTCGCCGCGCTAACCCGCGGAATCCCGATTTTCCGGGCCGGCCCGCGAGTCTTATAAAACGAGTCATCACCATGCTGGGCTTTGGTCCGAAAGGTTTTCGAGACGACCTGATGTCGCCCGTCCGATTTCATCGCATTCTGCGCCGCGGGCGCGAGTATGGGCCTGGGCTCCTGCCGGAGGATGCGCTGAGCCCCGCTTTGCCTAACGAACCAGCGCGGGGTCTTCATTTCATTTGTCTGAACGCCAACATTTCGCGTCAATTCGAGTTTCTCCAGAACGCCTGGATTGTGAATCCGAAGTTCTCCGGCATGACCGGCGAACGCGACCCGCTGCTCGGGACCCGGGCCGAGTTGCCAGGGTGCCCGGTGACGGCGGATTTCAATCAACCGCGCGATGGCCGGCTGAGAAAACGCGTGGACGGATTGCCGCAATTTGTCACGGTGCGCGGCGGCGCCTATTTCTTTCTCCCAAGTCTGCGCGCATTGCGCTACTTCGCGGCCAAGCGAAGCAATTAGGTGTTTGATGAAGTAGCGATGGGACTTGCCGCCGGGCATCGATTAAGCTTACGATTGGTTCCCGATGATCCAGGCGAATTGTCGGGCGCGGTTCACGGCGGCGGATTTTCAATTCATCGTGCGCACACTGGCGCGTTCGCCTAACGATCAGGTCTCACTGGTCGACCTCTTAAGCGATGCCGAGACGCGCGACGCCGTGCTCGATCATCCGCGATTGGTGGATGCCATTCTTTCGCACGCCGGGCATCTCTCGATTTCTTCCTCGTTTTATTTTTATGTCCTCGCCCGGCACGTTTTGAAGCGGGCCGATATCACTGACCGGAAACTCTCGGATTACATCGGCTCACTCCTCGAGACATTTTCGCGCACGAATGGCCTCTGCCCGCCTAACGTCGAGGAAGATTCGGGCCGACAGTATCTCTCCGACATGCTGATTGCGCTGACTCGGGCCACTGCCGAAGAAAGCTTTCTCCTGCGCGCGCATGTGGGGAACTACTCGCTCTTCGTGAGCGGAATTTTTCACGAAAATGCGCAGCGTCGCAGCCGGCGTGGAGCGCCCGGCCTGGAGTTTTATGAGCGAATCGGCCGGACCAATTTTCAGCTCGTCGCCGCGCACTCGACCGCGCGCCGCTGTGAGCTGAACGATGTCTTCGAGGAGCTGGCCGATCGTTTTCATGATGTCCGCCTCGCGCTCAATCGCCTCTCGGACGAACTGCTCAACCTGGACGACGATCCGAGCACTTCGCTTTTGCTGTGAACGAGACGCTCTTCAGTCAAATCCAGCGCCTCTTCGAGCGCACTTATGCGCAGGTCGGAATCAACCTCGAGGATTGCCTGATCGATCAGCGCCGTTGCCGGCAGCTGACCAGGCTGGCGGGCGCTTCGGCGCGCGAGCTGAGTGACCTGGCGCGGACATTTCTGCGCACCGCGGACGACCAACTCTATGTCGGAATCTACTATTCGCGGTGGTTGATCGAGCAGCTCGAGAAATATGACCCGCGCGCTGGCCTAACGAATCGGAACATTCGTTCCCTCATTATGTTTGTCGAGGAGATCAATCATGCGCTGCACGCGGCATTGCAGTTCCGGAAGGGCGAACGCCGAATTAATTCGGAGGATTTTGCGCGCGATCTGGAGTTACAAGCGCGGGTCGATACCTATCTCGTGCTGCTTTTATTTGTCGCCTTTTTTCGTAAGACTCAGCGGGTCTCAAGGGCCGATCGACGCTGGCTCCGTTTCCATCTTTTCGAAGCGCAGCATCCGGGCGCCTTTCAGGACGAGAACTTACGTGGTCGCTATCTCGAAACGACGGAGCTGGCCGCAAGCTATACTCGTTTCCTCGACAGCATTAATGGGATGCGGCGGGTGGAGGAAATTCGGAATTTCCGCGCGCTCGAGTATGGCGCTAAAAAAGAGCGCATCCTTGCTTTGATGGACGCCTCGACAAAGCCTTCCTGAGACTCAGCGGCGGACGGAGGTTCGTTTCGACTTACGATTGGGCAATTCTTTCCTGTCATTCGTGCCTCGATCGTGCTGAAATCCTGATCTTGCGCCAGGATCACGGCCTAACAACTTCGCCTCGCGGCCGGTCGACCGCGCCGGTTCCAGTGTCGGTCATCATGCCGATTAAAGAAGAAGCCGGAAATCTGCCGCGCTCCCTCGCTTCGGTGCGGTGGGCCGACGAAATTTTCGTGGTCGACTCGCAAAGCGCCGACGGCTCAGCGCGCATCGCGGAAGAATTCGGCGCGCGCGTCGTGCAATTCGAGTTTAACGGTACCTGGCCGAAGAAAAAAAACTGGGCGCTCGAAAATCTACCCTTCCGCAATGAGTGGGTTTTCATCCTCGACGCCGACGAAGTGCTGCCGCCCGAAGCCGAGTCGGAATTTCGAGAAGCGATCGCAAATGCCGGTGAGACGGCCGGCTATTGGATCAATCGCCGTTTCATGTTCATGGGCCGCTGGCTCCGGCACGCCTATTACCCGAACTGGAATCTGCGGCTTTTCCGTCACTCGTTAGGGCGTTACGAGAAACTAACCGATGTCCCGACCGCGAGCGGCGATAACGAAGTGCACGAGCACGTCGTCGTGCAAGGGCCGACCGGCCGGTTGCGCTGCGAGTTGGATCACTATGCTTTTCCGTCGGTCGAGGTATTCGTGGAAAAACATAATCGTTACTCCAACTGGGAAGCGCGCGTCGCGATGGCGGAAGAATGCGACCCGGGCGGCGGCCGATTGCAAAGCGCGCGCGTCGCACAACGCCGCCGGCTAAAAAGGTTTTCGCAACAGTTGCCGTTTCGGCCGCTGCTGCGTTTCCTTTATGTCTATCTTTGGCAAAAAGGGTTTCTCGACGGTTGGGAAGGATATTACTTCGCGCGCCTGCACGGCTTCTACGAATTTCTTTCCGTCGCTAAGACTGGCGAGTTAAAGAAATATGCCGGAGGCAGGCGCCTGTAGCGCACGGTGCAGCTGGAAGTTCGTGAGCGAGAATCAGGCGTGAGTCCCATTCGCTGGACCAGATCGGCATAGCGCGGGTCACTGCGAAGATGTTCAAACTGAAGCCGCCAGGTGATAAATTGTAACTCTGCGCTGTGTTGTTGGAAATCCTTCTCCAGCCAGGCAAACGCCTGATCGCGATCGCCGAGGCCTTCCCAGATCGCGGCCAGGTGTTGGCCGACCGCTTCTCCTCTGTCATATCGCTTTTCAATTTCCTTCAATATTTCAAGCGCCTCAGCTCGCCGGCCCGTGATCGCATAAAGATAGCCAACCCCACTAAGCTGCGGGCCCGATCTTTGCGACAGTTCAGCCACTTTCTCACGTTCCCTGGTGGCCTCCGCGAGTCGCCCCTCTTTGAGATAAGCCCAGCCTAACCAGTCGTGCCCTGAGATATGGTTGGGCTCCAGTTCGATGATCTTCTGACACTGTTCGATGGCAGCCTTGGTGTCGTTTTTCGCCAGGAAGATAAGCGCGAAATTGGCGCTGATGATCGGCGAAAGTGGATCGAGGTCCCGCGCGCGGCTGATTTCGCGCAAAGCATCATCGAATCGCCCCTTAACCTCGAGATAAGCGCAATACCAGTGATGCCCCGTCGCATAGTTGTCATTGAGGCTGATGGCGCGCCGGAACTCTTGTTCGGCTTGCGTCCATTGCCACATGAACTGGTAGGTCAAGGCGGAGGAGGCATGTGCTTCGGCGAGCGAGTCATCAATCTGGAGAGCTCGATCTGCCGCTGCTCTGGCCATGGGCATCGCCTCACTCGAAGGAACACCTACATACTGCTGGAGTAACAGATAAGTGTCAGCCAAGCCGGCATAGCCCAGGGCGAAATTCGGATCGCGCTCCATCGCCGTTTGAAATTCCTCGATCGCTTGCTGAAGTCCATTCGGAGTCCGCCGGTTCCAAAGGTAACGTCCGCGCAGGTATGATTGATAGGCCTGGGGATTAGACGTGTCGCGTTTGACAAGCCGGCGCTCTTCTTCACCCGTTAGTCTTACCTTTAGCTTCTGAGTCACTTCGCGGGCGATGGCCTGCTTCACCGTGACGAGGTCGGAGACTTTGCGGTCGTAGGCGGCCCCCCAAAATTGCGCGCCGGTGATGGCATCGACCAGATCCACCTGAACGCTGAGCGCGTCTTGTAACTGTCGCACCCGGCCAGTGAGCACCGCGGTCACGTGCAGCTCGCGCCCAACCCGCTGCGGATCGACATCCTTGCCCTTGTAATGGAACGCAGTGGAGCGCGCGATCACCCGCAGTTGCTGTAACTCAGTCAGGCTATTGATTAGCGCCTCAGAAATGCCTTCCGACAGATACTCGGTGTTGGGATCGTTACTCGCGTTCTCAAATGGCAGAACGGCAATCGAGTGACTGTTAGCCTGCGCCGCGGCCGTGTCCTTCCATAACTGCAAGACCTGGGGATGGAGGAATACAACAACGCCTGCAACAAGGACGGCCAGGAGGAACATGACTCCCGCGATTAGCGCATACTTCGATCCATGAGAGCCAGCTGCGACAGAAGTCGATTTTGCGACTGCCTCGCCACCCTCCGTGACGCATCTCGTCGGCACCTCAGGATTGCCAATCTCGTCCGTGTAGAAATTCACGAGCGCGACTTTGCGGCCATGTTTCACCTCGCACTCACCAAGAGGATGCAGATAGGGGTTCCAACGCGGAAACGGCGCGAGATCGTCCGTCACTCTTTGGAAAGCAAAATGTGACCGGCATCGACGCAATCCATCACTCGTTGCGCCATGTCCATCCCAGCCCCCGCGAGATTGGAGCGATCGCTTACATCAGTTACCTCATTCACCGGCCCGCTATGATCCCCATCCGCAGCCGGATGTCGGGCTGAGTTTTCAGCGCGGAGGCAATTTCGGTTGCACATTCAATCGGTGCCTGCGGATCGTAGAAAAATACCAGGCTCATTCCGTCATCCATAGGAATACGAACTAGCTTTCCGCGGGCATCCGCGTGGCGAAATTGCTCGGTGTTTTTGGGGATCGAAGCCAGCTCATTCATTAGCCGGGTTTGCTGGGTGATGAGAAGCAAGGAATACCCGACCACATCGATGGAGAGCACATGGGCGATCTCGACCTTCTCCTTCGGCTCCCGCTCGCTGCCCACAGCTGCAGTGTGCGAGCGAACGCGTTGTGGAACAATCAGGATTCCGCGCTGCCAGGGGTGCGGGCGAAAGGGATCACGTCGCGGATGTTTGGCACGCCGGTCACGAACATCAGCATCCGCTCAAAGCCGAGGCCGAACCCCGCGTGCGGCACGGTCCCGTAGCGGCGCAGATCGAGGTACCATTTGTAATCAGCCAGATCCATGTTGTGCTGACGCAGGTTCGCCTCCAGGACCTCGAGCCGTTCCTCGCGCTGGCTGCCGCCGACGATTTCACCGATCCCTGGCACGAGCAGGTCCATTGCGGCCACCGTCTGATTATCGTCATTCAGCCGCATGTAGAAGGGCTTAATCTCCTTCGGATAATTGAAGACTGTGATTGGCGACTGGAAATGTTTTTCGGTTAGCCAGCGCTCGTGTTCCGATTGGAGGTTGAGGCCGTACTCGACCGGAAATTCAAATTTCTCGCCACTCCGTTGGAGTAGATCGACGGCCTCAGTGTAGCTGATCCGCTGGAAGGGTCGCTCGACGACAAATGCGAGACGCGCGGGCAATTCCTGATCGACAAATTTTGCGAAAAGCCCGATTTCGTCCGGGCATGTTTCGCGAATGTCGCGCACCAGATACTTGACCAGCTCCTCGGCCAGATCCATGTCGCCCTGCAAATCGCAAAAGGCCATTTCCGGCTCGATCATCCAGAACTCACTCGCGTGCCGCGAAGTGTTGGAATTCTCCGCCCGAAAGGTCGGCCCAAAGGTGTAGACCTTCGAGAGCGCGCAGGCGAAGGCCTCCGCCTCGAGCTGCCCGCTGACTGTGAGGTAAGTACGGCGCGCGAAGAAATCCTTTGTGTCATCGACCCGTCCGTCAGGCAAACGCGGTGGATTATTTTGGTCGATCGTAGTGACGCGGAACAACTCGCCCGCGCCTTCGCAATCGCTTCCGGTGATGATCGGCGTGTGGACGTAAACAAAGCCGCGTTCCTGGAAGAACTGGTGAACTGCGAAAGCGACCCGGCTTCGGACGCGGAAAACGCAGCCGAAAAGATTGGAACGTGGGCGCAGGTGAGCGATCTCGCGGAGAAACTCAGGCGTGTGCCCCTTTTTCTGGAGCGGATAGGTGTCGTCCGATGGGCCGATGATTTCGATTGAATCCGCGGCGACTTCCCAGCTTTGCCCCTTGCCTTGCGAGGCGAGAAGCGCTCCCTGCACGGCGATCGAGGCGCCGGTCGTGAGACGCTGCACCGCGCTGTAGTTCGGAAGCGTGTTCCGGGCAATAATCTGGAGGTTTGGCAGGCAAGATCCGTCGTTCAGCTCGAGGAATGAGAAATCTCTCGCATCCCGGCGGGTGCGCACCCAGCCCTGCACCAGGATCGCATCGGCAGGAGCCTTGCTTTCGACTGCTTCTTTGACCGAGATAGGCGCGGGCATGGGGCTTATTTGGGCCACCAGGTTCGGTCGCGCAAGCTTCCAGCTTGCATTCTCCTCAGCGGCAGGCGGGAAGCTTGCGCTATCTTGAGACGCGGAACTTGCGTTTATCGTTCAGCATCTCGGCGATGCAGTTCACCATATCCTGGAGGAGGAATGGGTTCGCCACAAAAGTGTAGCCGCCGAAAAATCCGACCGAGCCGATCTGTCCGTTTGGAGAGAGGCTCGTTAGGCAAACCACCGGCACGTCCTGGAGCGACGCGTCGGCGTGAATCTGGTGTGCGACCTGGTCGAGTTCCAGATGCTCCGGAACGGCGTCGAGCAGGATCAGGTCGGGCTGAAAATGGCGGGCGGAATGGAGCGCGCGACGGCTGTGGTTTTCCTGCCGGATGAGATATCGGCCGGTCGCTTGCAAGGCCGATCCCACAACCGCGGTGAGATGCGGTTCGTGATCTATCAAAAGGATGCGTTTGGGAAAGGTCACGATCTGGCTAACGAACTCAATTATGGTAATTAGCACTCGGTGTGCCATGAGGTGATGGTCGCCATTTGCCCTCGACCTCACGCGCGCCTCGGCTAAGTGAGCCTTTTTAATTGGACTGCCTATGCTTAATTGCCCTCTTGCCGAGTATGTCGAACCAAGTGAAGAAGCCCGCTCCCGAAGCGAACTTCGAACAGGCCATGAAACGGCTCGAGATGATCGTGGAAGAGATGGAATCAGGTGAGCTTCCACTCGAGAATTTGATCGTCCGCTACGAGGAAGGGATGAAGCTGGTTAAAATATGCCAGGAACGTCTCGCCTCGGCCGAGCAACGGATCGAGATCATTACCCGCAACAGCGCCGGCAAACCAGTCGTGAAAGAATTTGAACCGACCGCCATGGCGCAGCCGGAACCCCAAGGAGAACCGAAAAATGTCGATGTCAGCCTCTTCTGAACCAGCCGAGCAAGACCTTCGTTTGCTCGACTCAATCCATTCCCCGGCGGACGTAAAAGCGTTACCGGAAGAAAGTCTGCCGCAGCTTGCGCAGGAAGTGCGCGATGAACTAATCAAAGTCCTTTCTCAAACCGGCGGCCATCTTGGGCCGAATCTCGGCGTCGTCGAGTTGACGATCGCGCTTCATCGAGTTTTCACCACCCCACAAGACAAATTTGTCTTCGATGTCAGCCATCAAGGTTACGTCCACAAAATGTTTACCGGCCGGCTCAATCGCATCGACACGATGCGACAGTACGAAGGGCTGAATGGCTTTCTCCTTCGCACCGAAAGCGAGCACGATTGCTACGGCGCAGGGCATGCGGGCACCGCCTTGTCGGCTGGTCTTGGGATGGCGGTCGGGCGCGACTTGTCAGGCGGCGATGAGAACGTGGTCGTGGTGGCAGGCGACGCGGCGCTCACCTGCGGGATCAGTTACGAAGCGCTCAATAACGTGCGGGCGCAGACGAAGCGTTTCATCGTCGTCTTGAACGACAACGAGTGGTCGATTGCGCGCAACGTGGGCGCGATCGCGACCTACTTGAACAACATTGTGACGAATCCGACCTACGCGCATCTGCACGAAAAGGCGGGGCGTTTCATTAAGGCCGTCGCCGGCCGAGGCGTGTTGCACCTCGCGCAGAAGGTTGAGGAAGGAGTAAAGAGCTTGCTCCTGCCGAGTGTGATTTTCGAAGAGTTAGGACTCCGTTACTACGGCCCGATCGACGGGCACGATATCCCGCTGCTCACTCGCACGTTTGAATTCCTCAAGTCGCAGGATGAGCCGGTTCTGCTTCATATTCTGACCAAGAAAGGCAAGGGCTACGAGCCAGCCATCGCCAAGCCGGACAAATTTCATGGCCTTGGAAAATTCACCGCCGCAACCGGCGAAACGGCCGCCGCTCCCATCCCGACCTACTCGGAGATCCTCGGCAAAACGTTAGGCAAATTTGCCGATACCAACCGCAAGATCGTCGCCATCACTGGCGCCATGCCGAGCGGCACCGGCCTCGGTTTCTTCCAGGCCCAGCATCCCGACCGCTATTACGACGTTGGGATCGCCGAGGAGCATGCCGCGCTTTTCGCCTGCGGCCTCGCGACTCAGGGATTGAAGCCGTTCCTGACCATCTACTCGACTTTCATGCAGCGCGCCTACGACATGATCATTCATGACATCGCGCTACAGAATCTGAACGTCGCGCTCTGCATGGATCGGGCTGGCTTGAGCGGCGACGACGGCCCGACTCATCACGGCCTCTTCGACATCGGCTACCTGCGCCACGTACCGAACATTGTTCATATGCAGCCGAAGGATGAGGACGAATTCGTCGACATGCTTTGGACGATGTCGAACTACAACTCTGGCCCGATCGCGATCCGATACCCGCGCGGTCCCGGCACAGGCGCGAAGCCGAAAGCGACTCCGAAATTGCTCGAGATCGGCAAAGCCGAGGTGGTCCAGCACGGCAAGGACGTCGCCATCTTTGGCCTCGGTAATATGTTTGAAATGGCGCAGGAAGCAGCGCAGAAACTCGAGGCACAAGGCTTCTCCGTCGCGCTGATTAATCCGCGCTGGATCAAGCCGCTCGACACCGGCACACTCGAGTTCTTCGCGCGCGGCGTGCAGGTCCTCTGCACGCTTGAGGATCACGTTTTACACAATGGCTTTGGCTGCGCCGTGATGGAGCACTTGCACACCCAGATGATCAACACCCCCGTCGTGCGGATCGGCTGGCCCGATCAATTCATCGAGCACGGCAATATTCCCGTTCTGCGCCAAAAGCACGGCCTAACGAGTGATGCGCTGGTCGAAAAGGTCTTGCCGCTCCTAAAGCGGCGGGCCGAGAAAGCGCGGCCGACCGCCGCGTAATTTCCGATCGCGTCGAGTCAGTCTCTGCCGTTCGCCTTCTCCGGGACGCCGGGTTCGGCCGGGAGGGGCGCGAGCCCGCTCCCCTTGCGCGTGGCAACGATGAGGGTCGATTCCCGCGGGCTCCAGCGATAACCAATCCCAAAACGAATCGGTGCCGGATTGCTCTGCTCGTACAGGCCCTGCAATTGCGGCTGGAAATATTGCTTAAAGAGGTCAATCGGGCCGGCGTAGCTGCCGAAAAACCGGAGGAACCATTTCGACTGATCGAAGGCTGCGATCGGAATCCCGGAGTCGTCCTGCACGATTGCTTTGCTTTGATCGAGCAGAAATCCCCGCACCGTGCTGAACCCGTTCTCAAACATCAGATATGAGGACGATTTCAGGAGACTGACGCCGGTTCCTTGCCTCGCGCAGAATTTTAGAAAACCCGGTTCGCTCCGGATCCCGTCGTTCGAAAGATCAGTCGTAAAATAATAGAGGGTCTGCGGTGACGTATCGGGCGTGCTCGTAAAGGTGACGCGCACCCCGGAGGTGATCCCCTTCCTTTTGTCGTTAGGCGCAGCTGGACGCGGCTCGCCACTTTTCTCGAGCGTGATAAAACTGATGTCAGTGATGACTTTCCCGGCGCGGGCGAGAAAGACGTAGAAGATCGGGAGCGTGCCTTGAAGTTCCTGCTGTTGCAGGTCGCTCTTCATATCCTTGGTAATGAAGAAGGAAAAGCTAAGGACGTTGTTGAGCGACTTTTCCAGATTTTGCAGGACGGGATCAAGTGCGGGTGTGGCGAAACGGAGGACATCGGGCAGCGGTCCAATCGGTTCGGTTCCGGCGAGGATGTAAGTGCTGGCGTTCGGGAAAAATTGGTTCGCGTAAAGAAAATCGGGGCCGCTGAACATGTAAAAAACCACTGGGAGCGACTGCGTCGCGTCGGGCAAGTAGTTCACCTCCCAATCGCGAATGCCGGCGAACTGGCGCGCCGCCAGTTTCGACCAGGCTTGATCGAAGAAGGTCGCGTGCTGCTGCCAAACCGCGGTCTGCTCCAATGGTAGAAGCGGTGAGTCTTGCGCGACCGGAAGGCCGGCGAGAAACCGGGCCGTGTCGTTGACGGACGCCGGACCCACCGCCGGCAAATGAGACGGCGGAGTTACGGTTGGAAGAGGTGCGGAAGCTTCCTGCCCGAGAACCGGAGCGGGCGTTTCCGCAATCGAAGGATCGACCGGAATCGCGCGACGAACTTCCTGGCCCTGGCTTGCCGCCGCCGCGATCCAGCAAAGCAGGAAGGTTAGCCTAACGAATAGTTTTGGAACAGATTTCACCGTCTCTCGATGCGCGCGCGGTGGTCTCGCCTAACGAGAAGGATCCGCCGCTCCGCCCGGTTGCGCCCCTCGCGCGACCCGCGTCCGTAAGCTCACGACTTCGGCAAACATGCGCAAGCTGTCGCGCACAATCTGCACCTTGCTACCCTCATTGTGATTCCACCGGACCGGAACCTCGAGCATGCGCAAGCCCGCGCTTTGCGCGAGAAAGAGCAGTTCGACGTCGAAGCCGAAGCCATCGATCTGCGCCTGCTCGATGATCGGTCGAGCCGCTTCCAT
>Ga0308173_10000603_pt1 | contig 15798 bp, 17 predicted proteins | sample PhyPR1_FD_203716 | JGI IMG/M metagenome (GOLD analysis project Ga0308173, IMG submission 203716) | Soil microbial communities from UC Gill Tract Community Farm, Albany, California, United States - DLSLS.P.R1 | ecosystem: Environmental > Terrestrial > Soil > Agricultural land | place: USA...
ACAGGAGCGGCGTCGCGGGATCGACATCAAAGTGGTGCGACTGCCTGTTTACGGTGAGGGTGATGGCCGCCATGGGCGGATGGTAGCAAAGTCGTTCGAATCGTTCGAGGCGTTCGACAGGTTCGAATCGTTCGAATCGTTCAGACGGGGTGGAGCATCGCGATACAACGTTGTTCCAGCTCGCCGAGGCACCGCTCGAGCTCCCGCCGGTGGCTCTCCAACTCGTCCGCTGTAGCTTCGCGGGGTATGTACAGCGGCTCGCCGATGGCGACCGCGACATTGGTGAAGGGCCACGGCACCTGTGTGCGGTCCCAGCTCTTCGCCGTCCAGTGCGCGGCCGATTCGATGTGGAACGGCAATACCGGGTTGCCGCTCGCCCGCGCCAGCCACACGGCGCCGGGCTGCGCGACGCGCGCCGGCCCTCGCGGTCCATCGAGCGTGAACGCGGTCGGCTTCCCGGCTTCCATGTCGCGCACCAGCTTCAGCATCGCCTTCAGTCCGCCACGTGAGGAGGACCCGCGCGCGGTGCCGTAGCCGAATCGCTCGATGATGCGGGCGATCCATTCGCCGTCGAAGTGTTCGCTGGTGATGACGATGATGCCGCGGTCGCGGAAATACAGGGTGGCCGGCAGGATTCGGCCGTGCCAGAAGGCCATGATCGGCTGCCGTCCCGAGCTGGCCACCGCATCGAAGTGCGGCTGCCCCTCAACGCGCCAGCGCAGCGTGCGGCCGAGGGCGTTGATCAGCGGGTAGCCAAAAGCACTGATGAGCGCGACCTGCGCTCGCTTGCTCCGTGATGCTCGCCAGTCGCTCATGACTCCCAACGCCCGACTTCCAGCTTCCAGCTTCCACGGCCTCGACTGTGGGAGTTGGGAGTTGTCTCGTGGGGAGTTGTGTCACATGCCATTGTATTGCGGGCCGCCACCGCCTTCCGGCGGCACCCAGGTGATCGCCTGATAGGGATCCATGATGTCGCAGGTCTTGCAGTGGACGCAGTTGGAGGCGTTGATCTGCAGGTGCGGCGTCCCCGCGGCGTCGTGCTGGATCTCGTACACATTGGCCGGGCAGAAGCGTACGCACGGGTGCCCGTACTCGGGCCCGCAGATCGTGCTGCACACGTCGGTCTCCACCAGCAGGTGCGGCGGCTGATCCTCGTCGTGCGCGGTGCCGGAAAAATGTACGTTCGTGACTTTGTCGAATGTCAGGCGACGGTCGATGGTGGTGGCGTTGCTGGCACCGGCGGCCGCCTTGTCGATGCCGTAATACCAGGCCAGCGTCCGCATCTGATCATGACCGGCGTGGCCGGGCAGATCGTCGAGCACCGCGCCCCTGGTCACGAGAGCGGCGCCCGACAGCAGGAGGCCTGGAATCAGCCCCTTGCTGAATGCCTGGTGGACGCTGCGCACCGGATACAACTCCTCGCGGACGGCGCTGGCATCAATGCGGCGCTGGTATCCGCTCAACGCGGCCTGCGACGTATCGCCGCGGCGAACGGCTTCGAACGCCGTTTCGGCGGCCAGCATTCCCGTGCGCATGGCCAGATGGATTCCTTTCAGCCGCATCGAATTCAGAAAACCGCCCGCGTCTCCGGCGATCAGGCCGCCGTCCATGTAGGTTTGCGGAATGGTGTTCCAGCCGCCCTCGGGCAGCGCCTTCGCGCCATACCGCACCATCTGGCCACCGGCCAGCAGCCCGGCGACGAACGGGTGCTGCTTGAAACGGTTGAACGCCATGTGCGGATCGAACAGCGGGTCGCGATAGTCGAGGCCGACGACGAACCCGACGGAGAGCTGGCCGCCGGGCATCGCGTAGATGAACGCGCCGCCGAACTCCTCGTGGCGCAGCGGGTAGCCGAGCGTGTGGATGACGGTCCCGGCGGCCAGCCGATCGGCGGGCACTTCCCACAACTCCTTCAACCCGACCGCGAACTGCTCCGGCTGACGCCCGCGCCCGAGTTCGAGCCGCCGCAGCAGCTCCTTGGTCAGGTTGCCACGCACACCATCGCAGAAGATGGTGACCTTGGCCTGGACGTCGACGCCGGCCTCGAACGTCGGCTTCGGCTGGCCGTGCCGGTCGATCCCGCGATCGCCCGTCCGGACGCCGATCACCCGGGCGCCGTCCATCAGCACATCCTGGCCGGCGAAGCCACTGAAGATGTCGATCCCTTCAGCCTCGACCTGCTGGGTGAGCCACTGGGTGAACCGGTTGAGCGAAATGATGTAGTTGCCGTGATTCCGCAGCGGCGCCGGAATGATCGGAAACGGCAGCTTCGAGCGCTCCGTCAGGAGGTAGACATGATCGTCCGTCACCTGCGCCGCGAGCGGCGCACCCTTCGCCTGAAAGTCCGGAATCAGATCACGAAGGGTGGACGGGTCCAGGATCGCACCCGACAGCTGGTGGGCTCCCCCCTCGCGGGCCTTCTCCAGGACCGCGATGGAGAGCGGCGGATCGCCCGCCGCCTGCAGTTGGGCGAGACGCAACGCTGCGGACAACCCGGCGGGCCCCCCGCCCACGATCAGGATGTCGACATCGAGCGTCTCCCGCGTCAACTCTTCTCGAGCTCCGCGGCGATGGCCGGCGCCAGCTCGAAGAGATCGCCGACGATGCCGTAGTCGGCGACTTCGAAAATAGGCGCATCGGCGTCCTTGTTGATGGCGACGATCGTGCGGCTGCCCTTCATGCCGACGAGGTGCTGGATGGCGCCCGAAATGCCGAGCGCCACGTAGAGCTTCGGCGCAACCGTCTGACCCGAGCTGCCGATCTGGCGTGCCATCGGGAGCCAGCCGCTGTCGCAGATCGGCCGCGACGCCGCGAGTTCCGCACCCATCGCCCTGGCCAGGGCCTCGGCGAGCGGCAGGTTCTCCTGGCTCTTGATGCCGCGCCCCACCGCCACGATGCGCTCGGCCTGGCCCAGGTCCACCGCCTGCTTCGCTTCCTGGAACGGCGCGTCGGGCTTCTGGCGGATCGCGGCTTCGTCGATGTGGACGTCCACCTGCGTCACGGCAGCTGCAGAGCCTCTCGCGACGGCGTCCGCCCGATAAGCGCCGACCTGAATCGTGATGAAGTACGGCCCATCGCCCTGCGGACGGACCTCCGCCACCAGCTTTCCCTGGAACATCGGCCTGGTGAAGCGAGCATCGATCCCGGTGCCGCTGATGCCGACCACGTCGGTGATCAGTGGTTTGCGCAGCCGCGCGGCGAGCATCGGCGCGAAGTCACGCGCCTGGTAGGTGTGGGGCAGCAGGACGAACGCCGGAGCCGCCTCTGTGACAATCGCCTGCAGCGCCTGTGTCCAGCCGTCGGGCGTGTACTGCGCCAGGGCCGGGTGCTCGGCCACGAGCACATTCCCGATGCCGGCGGCCGCCAGCTCCTGCGCCACCGCCGTCAGGCCCGCGCCGGGAATGGCGACAGTGATCGGCATCGACGCGCCGCTCAACGCCTGCGCCGCCGCCAGCGTCTCCCAGGTGGCGCGATTCAAGCGTCCGGCGCGTTGTTCGGCGATGACGAGAATCACAGGACCCTCGCGTCCTCTCTGAGCCGCCGCACCAGCTCCTTCGCGGCTTCAGGCGCCGAGCCCGCGATCATCTGCGTCTGCTTGGACCTGGTCGGAACACTCAGCGACAGAATCTGCTGCGTCGGCTGAAGATTCGCGGGCATCGCCACCTTGCGGATCTCCTTCTTCTTCGCCGCCATGATCCCCTTCAACGTCGCGTATCGCAGCTGGTTGATGCCGCTCTGGATCGTCAGGAGCGCTGGCAGGGGCATGACGATCGATTGAAACCAGCCGCCTTCGAGTTCGCGCTTGACGCGGACGGATGCCACCATCGCGTCGGTCGCGGGCTCGACCTGGACGTCCATGATGATCGTCGAGTGCGGGATCCCGAGACGCTCCGCGAGCACCACGCCCATCTGCGCATGCCCCTGGTCGTCCGACTGCAGGCCGGTGAGGACGAGGTCGAATCGCTCCTCGGCCATCGCCGCCGCGAGCGCCTCCCCCACCATCGACGCGTCCGCCGCGGCGAGCGCGCTGTCCTCGACGTGAATGGCGCGGTCGGCCCCGCGCGCCAGCGCCTCGCGAATCACCTGCTGGACACGTGACGGTCCCGCCGAACAGACCACCACTTCACCGCTGTGCTTCTCGCGGAGGCGCAACGATTCCTCGAGGGCGTACGCGTCTGGTTCGTTCATCTCCCAGCCGGCGTCCTGCTCGCGGATCCACGTCCTATCGTCGGTCAGCCGCGGCTGCCACTCGCGGGTGGGGACCTGCTTGATGCAGACGGCAATCTTCATGCGGTTTCACCCACGAATGACACGACCGCCGCGACCACCACGAGGCCAGCGCACAGCATCTTTCGTGCCTGTCGTGCCGTCGTGATCCGTCGTGGTGTTCGTCGTCAGTCCTCGTATCGCTTGAACAGCAGGGTCGCGTTCGTCCCGCCAAAGCCGAACGAATTGGACAGGGCGTAGCGGATCGACATCTCGCGCTTCGTGTGCGGGACGTAATCGAGATCGCACTCCCGGTCGGGATGGTCGAGGTTGATTGTCGGCGGCACCACGCTCTGCTGGACGGCGAGCGCGGTGATGCCGGCCTCGAGTCCGCCGGCGCCACCGAGGAGGTGCCCGGTCATCGACTTGGTCGAGGAGATGACGACGCGGTAGGCGTGGTCGCCGAACAGGTTCTTGATCGCCAGGGTCTCGAGCTTGTCGTTGTACGGCGTCGACGTGCCGTGCGCGTTGATGTAGTCGATCTCGTCCGGTCGGATGCCGGCCTTCCGTACCGCCATGGCCATGGCACGCCGGGCGCCATCGCCATCCTCGGACGGCGCGGTCATGTGGTACGCATCACCGGTCGACCCGTAGCCGACCAGTTCCGCGTAGATGCGCGCGCCGCGTGCCTTCGCGAATTCCAGTTCCTCGAGAATCACCACGCCCGCGCCCTCGCCGATGATGAAGCCGTCGCGGTCCTTGTCGAATGGACGGCTGGCGCGGCCCGGGTCGTCATTGCGCGTCGACAACGCCCGTAATTGGCCGAAGCCGCCAAGGCTCATCGGCGTGATGGCCGCTTCGGAGCCGCCGGCAATCATCGCCGACGCGTCGCCGCGCCTGATGATCTCGAACGACTCGCCGATCGCGTGCGCCGACGCCGAACACGCCGTGCAGGTGGCGAGGTTCGGGCCCTTGGCGCCGAAACGGATCGACACCTGGCCGGACGCGAGGTTGATGATGGCTGACGGAATGAAGAACGGCGACACCTTGCGGGGCCCGCCGTTCAACAGCGCCTCGTGTTCGCGCTCGATGGTGATGAACCCGCCGATGCCGGATCCGATGAACGCGCCGATCTCCGGCGCGACATCCGGCGTGATCGTCAGCGCGGCATCGTCCACCGCAAACTGCGACGCCGCGATGGCGTACTGGATGAAAAGGTCCATCTTCTTGACGTCCTTTTTCTCAATCCAGTCGAGCGCGTTGAATCCCTTCACCTCGGCGGCAATCTGCGCCGCATACGCGGTGACGTCGAACCGCGTGACTCGACCCACCCCGCTCTGCCCGGCCAGCAGTCCCGCCCAGGTCTCACGGGTGCCAATGCCCAGCGCCGACACCAGGCCGATGCCGGTGATTACGACCCGCCTGCTCAACACTCCTCCGTGGGTATCCGTCTCCGGGGCGCCCGGGCTACTTCTTGCCCTTCGCGTGCGCCTCGATGTAATCGATGGCTTCCTTGACGCGGGTGATCTTCTCGGCGTCCTCGTCCGGGATCTCAATCCCGAACTCCTCTTCGAACGCCATCACGAGCTCCACCGTGTCGAGCGAGTCCGCACCGAGATCGTCCACGAAGGACGCATCGGGCGTGACTTCCTCTTCATCCACTCCGAGCTGCTCGACGATGATGCTCTTCACCTTGTCTGCGACTGCCATCTGTCCTCCAGTAGGTAGTAGGTAGTAGATAGTAGGCGGTGGTCGGCGGTAGGTAGCCACGACAGCAGCCAACCACCTACTACCCACCACCTGCTACCGACAGCTGCTACATGTACATTCCGCCGTTGACGGCGAGTACGTGACCCGTAATATACGACGCCTCATCCGAGGCAAGGAAGCACACCGCGGCGGCTATGTCCTCCGGGGTACCGATGCGGCCGAGCGGAATCTGCGCGGCCCAGTCACCCTGCGCCTTCTCGGCGACTGCCCGGGTCATGTCGGTTTCGACCAGGCCTGGCGCCACCACGTTCACGGTAATGTTCCGCGACGCGAGTTCGCGCGCCAGCGCCTTGCTGAAGCCGATCAAACCGGCCTTCGACGCGGCGTAATTCGCCTGGCCCGCATTGCCCGTCTGCCCGACCACCGAGCTGACACTGATGATGCGGCCGGCACGCTGCCTGACCATCGGCTTGATCGCCGCCTGGACACAGGTGAAGGCCGCCGTCAGGTTGGTGGCGATCACGTCGTCCCAGTCGGACCGTTTCATCCGCAGCATTAACTGGTCCCTGGTGATGCCGGCGTTGTTGACCAGGATGTCGATGCGCCCATGCGCAGTCAGTGCGCCGCCAATCATCGCGTCCACCGAGGCCGCGTCCGCCACGTCGACCGATGCCCGCTCCGCCTGGCCTCCGGCCGCCGTGATGGCCGCCACGGTGTCACCGGCGTTCTCCCCGCGCGCGCCCGCAATCACCACCGCCCCGCGCGACGCCATCATCGTCGCGATCGCGCGGCCGATGCCGCGTGACGCGCCGGTGACGATCGCTACTTTTCCGTTGAGATCGAGCATGCCGCTACGACCGCCGCGAGATCCTCGGGCGATCCGAAGTGAGTGACGTGGGCATCCTTGTGGATCTTCTTGACGAGACCGCTGAGCACCGTTCCGGGGCCCACCTCAACATACGTGGTGACGCCTTCTGACGCAAGGCGCTGGATGACCTCTTCCCAGCGGACTGGCGCGGACACCTGTTGCACCAACGCATCGATGGCCGCCCACGCTTCGCGCTTCAACCGCGCGTCGACGTTGGCGACGATGGGGACGCGCGGCGTCCGCGCATCGAGATCGCGCAGCTCTGGTTCGAGCCGCGCTTCGGCCGGCTTCATCAGCGCACAGTGAAATGGCGCGCTGACCGGCAGCGCGACGGCCCGTTTGGCGCCGAGCGCTTTCGCGCGATCGGAGGCCCGCCCGACCGCCGCCGTGGTCCCGGCGATCACGACCTGGCCATGACAGTTGATGTTCGCCGGGCTGACGACGTCGCCCTGCGAGGCTTCTTCACACGCGCGCCGAACCGTCTCAGGATCCGATCCGAGAATGGCGGCCATCGCGCCGGTGCCGACCGGAACAGCTTCCTGCATGTAGCGACCGCGACGCTGGACGACGCGCACCGCGTCGACGAACGACAGGGTGCCGGCGGCGACGTTGGCCGAATACTCGCCGAGACTATGACCGGCCACCAACGCCGGGTACAGACCCTGCGCGGTCAACACCCGATACGCGGCGATGCTGGTCGTGAGAATCGCCGGCTGCGTGATCTCCGTCAGGCGGAGCTGCTCTTCCGGACCGTTCCAGATGATGTCGGTCAGCGTGCGCCCGCCGGCGGCCGCCGCCGTCCGATCGAAGGCGCCGTCGGCTTCGGTGAAGGCCGCGCGCGCATCCGGATAGGCCTCGGCGAGCGCCTGTCCCATGCCCACCGCCTGTGAGCCCTGACCAGGAAAGAGGAATGCAATCATCGTCTAATTTGCGAGCTCGGACACGCGCGCCATGTCGCGCTCGACGCGCGCGACAAAATCGCCCGCGGCCAGCTTGTACGCCATCGCGATCGCATTGCGGACAGCCTTCACCGACGAGCGGCCGTGACCGACGAGCACCAGTCCGGCGACACCGAGCAGCGGCGCGCCACCGAACTCCGAGTAATCCACACGCCGCTGGAACCGGCGGAACGCGCGCCGCGAGAGCAGGTAGCCGACCTGGCTTGAGAACGTCCCCTGCAGTTCATCACCCAGCAACGCCGCCACCGTCTCGACCAGGCCTTCGCTCGTCTTGAGGACGACGTTGCCGGTAAACCCGTCGCAGACGATGACGTCGGCGACACCGCTGTAGATTTCGCGCCCTTCGACGTTGCCGATGAAGTTGAGCGGTGATGATTTCAGCAGCTGGTGCGCCTCGCGGGTCAGCTCGTTGCCCTTGCTCGCTTCCTCGCCGATCGACAGCAAGCCGACCCGCGGACGCTCGACCGTGAGCACCTGGCGGGCGTAGACACTGCCCATGATCGCGAACTGCAGCAGGTGCTGCGGCCGACATTCCACGCTCGCGCCCGCATCGAGGAGCACCGCCGCGCGCCCGCGGGTGGGAATCGTGGTCGCCAGCGCCGGGCGATCGATACCGGGAATCATGCCGAACGCGCCATGCGCCGCCACCACCGTCGCGCCCGTATGGCCGGCGCTGAAGAGAGCGCGCGCCTCGCCCCGCGCGACGAGATCAGCAGCCACCCGAATCGAGGCCTTCGGCTTCCGCCGCAATGCCGCCGCCGGCGCGTCGGCCATCGCGATCATGTCGGGCGCCTCGACGATGGCGACGGGCAGCGTTGCCGCATCGGGGTGCGCCGCGAGCGCCTCCTGCAGCGCGGCCGTCGGCCCGACCAGCGCGATCTCGACGTCGAGGTGACGCGCCGCCGCAACCGCCCCTTCGATGATGACCGCCGGCGCATGGTCGCCGCCCATGGCGTCGACTGCGATTCGGATCATGTCAATCGTGAATCGTGAATGGTGAATCGTGAATGGGGCAGCGGAGTCGGTCTCGCGAACACGGTCATTCGCCATTCACGATTCATGATTCACGATTCGGACTATTCCTCGCTGACCGGCCGGACCTGGCGCTGGCGGTAGAAGCCGCAGTGCGGGCACACGCGGTGCGGCGCCTTTGGCTCCTGGCACTGCGGACAGAGGCTGGCGGCCGGCGCCGTCAGGGCGTCGTGCGTCCGGCGCTTGGCCGTACGGGTCTTGGAATGTCTGCGTTTCGGATTCGGCATGGTGCTCTCTACGATTCTTTCTTCAACTGTTTCAACGGCGTCAGCCGCGGGTCTTCCCAGGTGGTACTGCAGCTGCACGTCGCGCTGTTCAGGTTCGTGCCGCACTGCGGGCACAGGCCCCGGCAGTCCTCGCGGCACAGCGGCTTCATCGGCAGCGCGAGGTAGAACTGTTCGCGCAGCAGTTCCTTCAGGTCGATCTGATCATCCCGGTAGTAGCTGGTCTCCAGATCGTCTTCCTCGATCTCGCGTTCCTCCTCCTGCGTCATTTCGGACGCCGGGTGGTACCGCAGATCGAAGGACGCGTTGACCGGGAGCCGGAACGGCTCCAGGCACCGGCTGCAGGTCAGCTCCAGATCCGTCACCACGGATCCGACGAGCCGGAAGCGATCCTTGTCCTTGTGGATCTCGAACGCGAGCATGACCGGCGCAACAATCCGGTAAGCGTCCCCCGCCTGAGCCACTTCCTCCGGCTGGAATGTGCGGGAAAAGTGTCCCAGCGGCTGGCGATACCGGGTGAGGTCCAGTTGCATGTGCACGGCCCCAGACACGAAAATCGTGCGAAGGGCGACCGGTAATTATACCCAATTCACCAATTCTGTTTCTCGGTTCCCGGTTCTCAGTGCCAGGTTCGCGCTCCTGGTTCCTGGTTCGAATCCCACGCCCCACCGCAATGCTGGACCACGGATTTTGAACGAAGAACCCCGCACACGAACTGAGAACCGAGCACTGAGAACCGGGAACTGAAGACCAGCCTCGATCAGATCTGCGTCCAGGCCAGGGGTCCAATCCAGGGGCGGGGGATGAACAACCGCTCATAAAGGGTGACCGCGAAACGATCCGTCATGCCGGCGACAAAGTCCCTCGCCGCGACATCGAGCCCTTCGGCCTCGATGATGCGCGCGTCCAGGAATTCTCCCGGCCGCTCACGGACCTTCTCCCAGAGCCCCCCGAGGATCCCGCTTGCCTTCTTGAATTCGGCCGTCGCGACCTCGTTCTCGTAGACAGCATCGAACAGGAATGCCCGCATCGACAGCGTCGCCTCGAGCACGTCGTCGCTCATCCGGATTTCGGTCAGACCGCCGGCTTGGGTCGCCAGGACGACATCCTTGACCATCCGGGCTATGCGCGCCGACGAGGTGGTGCCGAGGACGCTGCGCGCCATCGCGGGGAGCGCGACTTCCTCCAACACGCCCGCCCTGACCGCGTCGTCGAAGTCATGGTTGACGTAGGCGATCAGGTCCGCGACGCGCATCACCTGTCCCTCCAGCGTGGCGGACCGCTGCTCCGGTGGCAGGCCGACGGGCGAGCCGTTCTTCCCCTTCGAGTGGCGCCCGATGCCATCACGCACTTCCCACGTCAGGTTGAGGCCGCGTCCGTCGTTCTCCAGAACATCGATGATCCGCAGGCTCTGCTCGTAATGGCGGAACCCACCCGGGACGATCGCGTCGAGGACACGTTCGCCGGCATGACCAAACGGCGTGTGCCCGACGTCATGGCCGAGCGCGATCGCCTCGGTCAGTTCCTCGTGTAGGCGCAGCACCTTGGCGATCGTCCGGGCGATCTGCGACACCTCGAGGGTGTGCGTCAGCCGGGTCCGGTAGTGATCACCGGCGGGCGCGAAGAACACCTGTGTCTTGTGCTTCAGCCGGCGGAACGCCTTGCTGTGGACGATGCGGTCTCGATCGCGCTGAAATGCCGGTCGTACGTCGTCCTCGGGCTCGGCGCGGAGCCGGCCGCGTGAGTTCGCGCTCTTCGCCGCCTCCGGCGCAAGGACGTCGAACTCCCGCTGCTCCAGCGCCTCACGAAGGCTTGACAAGGATCTCCTCCAGGAAGCTCGTGCCGTGAGACAACGCCGCCACGCCGAAGTTGGCGGCCAGCGTCTGCCCGAGATCGGCAAACGTCTGGCGCGTACCGAGATCGTGGGCGCGCTTCACGCGTCCGCCGGCGATCAGGAGCGGCACGTGCTCGCGGGAGTGATCGGTGCTGGGCGTCGACGGATCGTTGCCGTGGTCACCCGTAATGATCAGCAGGTCATCCGCCTCGAGCGCATCCAGCACCGGCCCGAGCCGCTCATCGAAGCGTTCCAGGTTAGCGGCGTACCCCGCGACGTCGTTGCGATGTCCGTACAACGTGTCGAAGTCCACGAGGTTGGCGAAGATCAGGCCCTGCTGCTCCTCGCGCATCGCGGCGGCGATGCAGTCCATCCCCTCACCGTCGCTGCCGGTGGATATCGCCCGGGCGATGCCACGGCCCGCAAACAGGTCCTTGACCTTACCGATCGACAACACCGGGATGCCTTCGACGGTCAACCGATCGAGCAGCGTCTCGCCGGTGGGGTTGAGCGCGTAATCGTGACGGTTGGCGGTCCGTCGGAAGGATCCGGGCTCGCCGATGAAGGGCCGCGCGATGATGCGTCCGACGTTCATGCCGAGGCCGACCAGGTCAAACGCCACCTCGCAAATCCTGTACAGCTCGGGCATCGGAATGACGGATTCGTGCGCGGCGATTTGGAAGACGCTGTCCGCCGAGGTGTAGACAATCGGCTTGCCCGTGGCCACGTGCTGGGCGCCCAGACGCTCGATGATTTCCGTTCCGGAGGCGACGACGTTACCGAGCGTCCCGCGACCGATGCGCCGCTCGAATTCCGCGATGACATCCGCGGGGAAACCCCGCGGGAACGTCGGAAACGGACGCTCGAGCACGATTCCCATCATCTCCCAATGACCGGTGACCGAGTCCTTGCCGGCCGACGCCTCCGCCATCCGTCCGTACGCGCCGCGCGGAGCGGCAGCGCGGTCGGCTCCGCCGGGGCTGCTGCCTGCCGGAGCGATCTCGACCACGCGATCGAGGCCCAACGACCGCAGGTTGGGAATCCGCAGCGGCACCTGTCGCGCGATGTTGCCGAGCGTGTTGCTCCCCTCATCGCCGTACGCGTCCGCATCCGGCAGCTCGCCGCAGCCGACGCTGTCAAGGACGATCAGGAAGACACGAGGAAAAGGAGTCAGGCGTGCTGGGGTGGAAAGTAGCTCGCGACGGAGCGTTGCGTCTCGATGGTCGAGATCGCGTGCTTGAAGATCAAGTGATCGACGCCCTCGACCTCGACGACGACGGCAAACTTGTCGAAGTTCTTGATACGGGCCTCGAAGTGGCGACCGTCCATCAGGTACACGGTGACCACAAGGCGATCGCGCCGCGCGTTGTTGAGAAAGACATCCTGGATGTTCGGTTGCGCAGCCGACGCAGTGGTCCTGGGTTCTGACACCTGGGCCATCAGATGGCGACTCCTCTTTGTCTCAACGCCTGTTCGACCAGCGAAAGTGTCTGCATGCGCTCACCGGGGCCGTCAAACCAGATAAGGTTAGGCTCTTTGCGGAACCAGATCAACTGCCGACGCGCGTACCGACGATTCTCCTGGACGATCAGCGCGCGTGTTGCCGCCTCGTCGCGCACGCCGCGCAGCATGTCCATGATCTGACGATAGACCAGTCCGCCAAACGGCCGCGCGTCGGGGGGGACTCCACGCGCCAGCAATCCCGTCACTTCCTCCACGACGCCGCGAGCGAATTGCTGCTCGACGCGCCGGGCGACCCGTTCGGCCGTGAGCTCCGGCGGCAGCTTCAACGCCAGCGCGACCACCTCACAGTCAGCAATCAGCGACCGGGTCTCATCAAAATGCGCGGTCAACGCGCGGCCAGTAGTGAAGTACACCTCGAGCGCCCGCACCAGACGCTTTTGATCGCGCGGCATGATCCGGGCGGCGGACTCCGGATCGACCCGCGTCAGCAGGCGATGGAGGCGCTCCGGCCCTCGCCGGCTGGCAATGCGATCCAGCCGCGCCCGCATCTCGTCGTCCGCCGCCGGCCCTGGAAACAGCCCGCGGACCAGCGCGCGATAGTAGAACCCGGTGCCGCCGACCAGGATCGGCAGCTTTCCGCGGGCGTGGATGTCCCTGATGAAGCGCTCGGCGTCGCGGGCAAACTGTGCCGCCGTGTAAACAGTCGTCGGCTCGGCGACGTCAATCAAGTGATGCGGCACGCCGCGCCGCTCGTCGGCCGACACCTTGTCGGTGCCGATGTCGAACCCCCGGTAGACGGCGGTCGAATCGACATTGATGATTTCGCCGCCGTGCCGCTCCGCGAGCGCCAGGCCAAGCGCGCTCTTACCCGAGGCGGTCGGACCAAGGACAGCGAGTACGAGTGGTCGGCTCACAGCAGGTTCGGGCGTCTGGCGACGGGAGTTCCGCCGCGACGCTAGTTAGGCTGTTCGTTGTAATAGAACGTGACGGTGAACAACGCCTTTTCGTCCGGATACTCCGGCGGCAGGGGCTCAGTGGGATTCGAGCCCTGGATGGCGTTGACCGCGGCGCGCGTGAACGATTCGATTTCTGAGGGTCGCACCACCTGCAGGTCGGTGATCGCGCCGGTCTTGTGGATGTTGAACTGCAGGATCACGCTGCCACGGAACGTCATCGCCGCCTGGGGCACGAACCAGTTTCGCCGCACCTGCGCCACGAATCGGCGGATCCACGGGCCAAACTCGACGCCCTTCGTATCGAACTGAATCGCGGAGCCGGGATCCTGGTTGCCCCCCTGCGGGTTGTTGAACGTTTCGCTCTGAACGTAACGCTGGAGGTTCTTCACCGCATCGCGCAGCACTCCGCCCGTATTCGGCCGGTCCGACTCGATCGGCCGCGGCGTGCCGTTGGGGCTTTGTGGCAGGTTCCTGGCCACCTGCTGTTCGGGCTTGGCCTGCTGCGGCGGCGTCGGCTGGGGCTGCGGCTGCTCCTGGTTCTTGGCGCGTTCCCCTTCATCCGGCTCGGTCCGCTCCGCGGAATTCCCGCGCGAGTACGGCAGCGGATTCTGGGGCTGCGGCGCCTTTTCCACCGTCTGCGCCTTTCGATCCAGGTCCGACAGTTCCGCACGGGGCGGAGGCGTCTTCGCCTTCATATCCAGCCTTGGCTGGACGAAGACCATCCGCCGATTCTGCTCCTCGATCTGCCGCAACTGCTCCTGGCGCTGCGCTTCGAGTTCCTCCGGCGACGGTTGAAACAGTCCGAGCCGCGGGCCCAGGATGAAGGCGATGATGAGCAACAGGTGCACGACGACGGCGTAGGCAATGCCTTCGCGCCGGGTAATGGCGCTGCCGACAACGAGTTCGTCGGCGTACCGCTCTTCGAGATCGAAATGAATCAAGGAACTCAGTACACCATGACTTCAGGGTTTTCGGCCGACGTAGAGATAGACGATCCCGAGCGTAAGCGGGACGGCGCGGACGTCGCCAAACCCCGACTGTCTCAGGATTTTCATGAACTCGCCCGGGGGCGGGAATGTCCCCACCGAGGCCGGCAGGTAGCTATAGGCAGCGGTGTGCCCCGAAATCAGCCGCCCAATCCGCGGCAGCACCTGTTTGAAGTACCAGAGGTACAGTGCGCTCACGCCGGGTATCCGCGGCACCCCGAACTCGAGGATGGCCAGGCGGCCGCCGGGGCGCAGCACGCGAGCCATCTCGCGGCAGGCCAGTTCAGGCTGCTGCACGTTGCGGATACCAAAGGAGATCGTGACCGCATCGGCTGACGCACTCGCGACCGGCAGGTGCATCGCATCGCCCCGTACCATCGCGATCTGACGGCTCTCGCCGGCAGCGCGCACCTTGGTGAGGCCCAGCGCCAGCATCGCTCCGGCGAAGTCCACGCCCACCACACGCGCGGCGCCCCCGGCGCGGCGCGCCGCGAGAGCCACATCCGCTGTCCCCGTGGCGACGTCCACGAGCGTCTCGCGCCCCGTCAACTCCAGGCTGCCGATGGCCCTCGCCCGCCAGCGCTTGTCGATCCCGGCGCTGAGCAGATGATTGAGCAGGTCGTAGCGCGGCGCGATCGCATCGAACATCCCGGCGATGCGATCCGGTGCTTTGTCGGGAGCGGCATTCACCGTCACGACAGGACACCACGACGTTCACGACGTTGTTGCACGACGTTCACGATGCACCTTGAGAACAGAATCCACATACGTCGTGGCCGTCGTGAACACGTCGTGGCGTCGTGCTGTCTTTCTTGGTCAGCCAAAGTAAAGAGAAAGGGCGGTGGCGGCGAAATAGACGATGCCGACGTATCCATTCAGGTCGAACGCCTTCTTGACCTGCGATAGATCGCTGTCGCTGACGAGCGACTGCTCGTATGTCAGCAGTACTGCCACGAACAGCACCCCGGCGAGGTACAGCGCCGGGAGGTGAGCGGCCTGCCACAGCCCGAGCATCGCGACGATGGTCAGGATGTGCATCGATCGCGAAATCCTGATCGCTGTGGCAACGCCGAAGCGCGTTGGAATGGAGCGCAGGCCGGCGCGACGATCGAACTCGACGTCCTGGCAGGCATACAGGACGTCGAATCCGCCCACCCACAGGCCGATTGCAAGTCCGAGCAGCCACGGCTCCGCGCCCCACCTCCCGCCCGCGGCGATCCAGCCGCCGACGGGCGCCACCGCCATCGCGACGCCCAGAAACATCTGCGTGTAAGCCGTGTAGCGCTTGGCCAGCGAGTACCAGAACACGATCGCAAGGGCGACGGGCGACAACGCGAAGCACAGCGGCGGCAGTTGCGACGCGCTGGCGACAAACAGCACCGAACAGACGACGACGAAGATGGTGGCTTCGCGCGACGACATGACACCGCGCGGCAGTTCGCGCATGGCGGTGCGCGGGTTCTGGGCATCCCAGCGCGCGTCCACCAGACGGTTGAAACCCATCGCCGCGCTGCGGGCGCAGACCATGCAGGCCACAATCCATCCGACCTGCGCCCATG
>Ga0308173_10000604_pt1 | contig 15784 bp, 16 predicted proteins | sample PhyPR1_FD_203716 | JGI IMG/M metagenome (GOLD analysis project Ga0308173, IMG submission 203716) | Soil microbial communities from UC Gill Tract Community Farm, Albany, California, United States - DLSLS.P.R1 | ecosystem: Environmental > Terrestrial > Soil > Agricultural land | place: USA...
CCACCGCAACCGCCATCGCCCAGGAAGCCCTCGCCACCGGCAAGGGCGTCGCGGAGCTCGTACTCGAACACGGGCTGCTCACCGCCGAGCAGCTCACCGAGCTCCTTAGCCCGCAGCGCCTGGCCAACCTGAGCAAGTAGACAAAGGAGTCCCATGACTTACCCCGAAGCCGCCCAACAACCGCAGGCCGCACAGCAGGCCGTCACCGACCACACCGTCCCGGCACACGCCCACGCCACCGAGGCCGCACTCCACGCCGAGGACCAGGGCTACCACAAGGGCCTGAAACCCCGGCAGGTCCAGATGATCGCGATCGGCGGCGCCATCGGCACCGGCCTGTTCATGGGCGCTGGCGGCCGGCTCGCCGCCGCCGGACCGGCCCTGATTATCAGCTACGCCGTCTGCGGTTTCTTCGCCTTCATGATCCTGCGGGCTCTCGGCGAACTCGTGATGCACCGGCCGTCGTCGGGCTCCTTCGTCTCCTACGCCCGCGAATTCTTCGGCGAGAAAGCCGCGTTCGTCACCGGCTGGCTCTACTGGCTGAACTGGGCCATGACGGCGATCGTGGACATCACCGCCGTCGCGCTGTACATGAACTTCTTCAAGAAGTACTGGGCACCCATCGCGGATGTGCCGCAGTGGACCTGGGCGCTGGCTGCGCTGATCCTGGTGCTGGGCCTGAATCTCATCAGCGTCAAGGTGTTCGGCGAGCTCGAATTCTGGTTCGCGCTTATCAAGGTGGTGGCGCTGGTGTCCTTCCTGATCGTGGGCGTCTACTTCGTCATCTTCGGCACGCCCGTGGCCGGCCACGAGGTCGGCTTCAGCCTCATCGCGGACAACGGTGGAATGTTCCCCAACGGCCTGCTGCCGGCGATCGTGGTGATGCAGGGCGTCGTGTTCGCGTACGCCTCCATCGAACTGATCGGCACCGCCGCCGGCGAAACCGAAAACCCGGAGAAGATCATGCCGCGGGCCATCAACACGGTGATCGTGCGCATCGCGGTGTTCTACGTCGGTTCGCTCGTGCTGCTCTCCCTGCTGCTGCCCTTCAGCTCCTACAAGGCCGGCGAGAGCCCGTTCGTGACGTTCTTCGGATCCATCGGGGTGGATGGCGTGGACGCCATCATGAACCTCGTGGTCCTTACCGCGGCCCTGTCCTCCCTCAATGCCGGCTTGTACTCCACCGGCCGGATCATGCGGTCCATGTCCGTTTCAGGATCTGCACCGAAATTCGCTGCCCGGATGAACAAGTCGGGCGTCCCCTATGGCGGCATCGCCCTGACTGCCGGCGTGGCTGTCCTGGGCGTGATCCTGAACGCCTTGGTTCCGGCCGAGGCCTTCGAGATCGTCCTGAACGTCGCCTCGCTGGGCATCATCAGCACCTGGGCGATGATAGTCCTGTGCCAGATGCAGCTCGCCCGGCTTGCGGCCCGCGGCGAACTGCTCCGGCCCTCCTTCCGGATGCCCGGCGCACCCGTCACGGGCTGGATCACCCTGGCCTTCCTCCTCGCCGTACTGGTCCTCATGGCGTTCGACTCGCCGGTAGGAACGTGGACCATCGCGTCGCTCGTCATCATCGTTCCGCTCCTGATGCTCGGCTGGCGCCTCTGCCGGCACCGCATCCTGGAACTCGCCGCCGTCCGCGACGGGTTCACCGGCCCGTATCCGCTGGTGGCCAACCGGCCTACCGGGAGCGCAGGCAGCGCAGGCGGCGATCCGAAGTAGCACCCGGTACGCCACCGCGTAACGGAGCAGTACGTAACGGAACAGCGCGCAGCGTCCCGGCCCGGATGGTTCGCATATGCTCAGCAGAGGCGCCCACTCTGGCACCCACCGGCTCAGCGACGAACCATCCGGGAGAGACTTCATGACCAACTGGCGGATCAGAGACTTCCACTCGGCCGATCTCGACGGCATCCTGCACCTCTGGGAATCCCTCAAGGAATCCAACGTGGAGCCCGTCTACGCGCTCTCCGAGGTCCTGGCCTCGTGCGAGAAGGACCATGCCGTCGTCGCGGTGCAGGGCGAGCAGGTGGTGGGCGCCGCCGTCGGACGTGCCGCGCATGACCAGGGCTGGATCGTCTTCCTGGCCACGTTGCCCGAGTTCCGGGGCCGCGGCATCGGCACGTCGCTTCTGGCCGCCGTCGAGAACCGGATGGCCCCGCACGGACTGAACAAACTCTCCGCGCTGATGCCGGAATCCGAGACCCGGGTGGAGGCGTTCCTGGGCCGGGGCTTCGTGCTGAAGAAGAACCTGCGCTACTTCGAACGGAAAATCCCCGTCCAGCGTCAGGAGCTGGAACCGCTCAGCCTGCTCGGCGGCCGTATCCTGGCCCGCGACCTGTGGGAGAACGTGGCCGGCATGCGCCGCGAAAAGGAACTGCTGGAGCGCCGGCTGGTCCTGCCGCTCGCCGAGGCCGACCTCGCCGACGAATACGGCGTGGTGCCCCCGCGCGCCGTCGTCCTCTTCGGCCCGCCCGGCACCGGAAAGACGACGTTTGCCAAGGCGATCGCGTCCCGGCTGGAGTGGCCGTTCGTGGAGGTCTTCCCCTCACGGCTGGCCGCCGATCCGCAGGGCCTGGCCGGTGCGCTGCGGGAGACGTTCCTGGAGATCGCCGAACTCGAACACGCGGTGGTCTTCATCGACGAGGTCGAGGAGATCGCCGCGCAGCGCTCGGGCGAACCCCCGTCTCCGCTCCAGGGCGTCACCAACGAGCTCCTCAAGATCATCCCCGCCTTCCGCGAACAGCCCGGCCGGCTCCTGGTCTGCGCCACCAATTTCATCCGCGCCCTGGACTCGGCGTTCCTGCGGCACGGCCGGTTTGATTACGTCATTCCGATCGGCCTGCCGGACCGGCAGGCGCGCGAGGCCATGTGGCAGCGTTTCATCCCCGCCGCCGTGGTGGACGACGTCGACGTCGAGCTCCTGGTGGACCGCACCGAGGGCTTCTCCCCTGCGGACATCGAGTTCGCGGCCCGCAGCGCCTCCCAGCGGGCGCTGGAAAAGGCGGTGTACGACGACGGCGGCGCGGCCTCCGGGGGCGACAACGCCTCCCGCGCGGCCGTCCGGAAAGGCCCCTCCACCCAGGACTACCTCGGCGCCATCCGCGACACTCGGACGACGGTCAGCGACGAGGTGCACCAGGACTTCCTCGAGGACATCGACGCCCTGGGCCGGGTGTAGGCGACCCAGCCCAGCCAAAGCAACGCGAGGTCAGATACGGCCCAATAAACCCCAATTATTGGGCGGTAAGTGACCCCGCGTTGCAATCATTGCCGAGCCGGGGAGCGACGTGATCCTTATTCTGACGATCGTCAGCGGCGTGGCTTGGACCGCGGTGTACACCGACGCCATCCGGATCGGCTTCCGCGACCGCAGCTACGCCATTCCCGCGGCCGCGCTGGGGCTGAATTTCGCCTGGGAGGTCCTTTACGCTTCCCGCGCCGTCGCCACGGGGATCTCGGCCCAGGGGGTCTTCAACATCGTGTGGGGGCTGGCCGACGTCGTCATCGTCTTCACGTTCCTGAGGTTCGGCCGGGCGGAACTGCCGGCATGGGTGACGCGCAGGCTCTTCATCGGCTGGGCGCTGCTGCTGGGCCTGACCTCGTTCGTGGTGCAGTGGCTCTTCGTGGTGGAATTCGGCTGGACGCAGGCTTCCCGGTACTCGGCGTTCCTGCAGAACCTGCTGATGTCCGGCCTGTTCATTGCCATGTTCGCGGCGCGCGGCGGGCTCCGCGGGCAGTCGCTGCTGATCGGTGTGGCCAAGTGGATCGGCACGCTGGCCCCCACCATCGCGTTCGGCTGGCTGGGGAACTCGCCGCTGATCCTGGGGCTCGGCGGCCTCTGCAGCATCTTCGATCTGACCTACATTGCGCTGCTGTGGCGGGGCCGGTCCTTGTCCCCGCCCCAGGCACGGCCCGCGGCGGGGATCCCGACCGGTTACGCCTCCGGGCCGGCCTTGTAGGAGAGGCTCCCGTGCTTGGCGGGGCCGGCCTCTGCGGTGAGGCCGTCCAGCTCCCCGAGCAGCGACGGGTTGATTCGCGCCAGGATTTTGCGGGTCTCCTCGACAGGGACGGCGGCGTAAAGCACCGGGCGGGCCTCGTTGTAGCGGGTGACCGGCGGCTTGTCCGGCCACTTCTCCGCAAGCGCCTGGACGCGCTCGGGCAGCGAGTTGTGCGCGTTGTCTGCGATCTTGACCAGGGCGGCGTCGTGGTCTTCGGCGATGTAGCGAATGCCCGCCTGGTAGTCGTCAGGGTTTTCGTGGAAGCGCTTCGTGACGCGCTCAATAATGCCGGCCGCCCGCTCCGACACTCCCATGTCCAGCAGCGCCTGCCGCGTCATCGGGGTGTCTTCGGCGATGTCGTGCAGGTATCCGGCGATCCGGATGTCGTCGTCGAAGTCCGCCAAGGCGTCCCCGACGGCGAGTACATGCTCCCGATACGGCCGCTTGAGCTTGTCTTTCTGGCGGTTGTGCGCCACCTCGGCCAGGACCTTGGCTGTCTCGACAGTGAAGCGGTGCTGGGCGCGTGCGGGCTCGGTCATAAATCCAGCCTACGCGCCGCGGTTGCCACGCCGGGCCACACCCACGGTCCGCGCGGCAGCGCGGCAGCGTCAAAGTGGGTTAGCGCATGCTCCAACCGGCCGGCCGGAAGCCCGAGGGACGCCAGCAGCGCGTCCCGCACGTCGTCGTTTCCGAAGCCTGCCAACGCCAACTCCGCGAGCGTTACTGCACCGTCACGCTTGGCCAGCCGGACGCCGTCGGCGTTTACCACGAGCGGCACATGAACGTATTCCGGAAGCGGCATATTGAGGAGCTTGGCGAGATAGGCCTGCCGCGGCGTAGAGGGCAGCAGGTCATCACCGCGGACCACCTGGTCAATCCCTTGGGCCGCGTCGTCCACCACCACGGCCAAGTTGTACGCGGTCACGCCGTCGTTGCGCCGGAGCACGAAGTCATCCACTACCCCGGTGTACTTCCCGTGCAGTAGATCCTGCACTGTTCCTTCCGTCACGGCACTACGGAGACGGATGGCTGCCGGCCGGACGGTCCGCTTAAGCTCGCGTTCGGCCTCGGAGAGGTTCCGGCACGTGCCCGGGTAGGCGCCCTGCGGGGCGTGCGGCGCGGACGGGGCCTCCTGGATTTCGCGGCGCGTGCAGAAGCACTCATAGGTCAGGCCTGCCGCCGTCAGCCGGCGGATCGCCGCGGCATACAAGTGCTCACGGTCCGTCTGGCGCACGACGCCGCCGTCCCAAGTCACGCCGATCGCCGCAAGATCGCGGAGCTGTTCCGCCTCCGCACCGGCCCGGGCGCGGTCCAAATCCACCACCCGCATCAGGAACAGGCGGCCGGTGGAGCGGGCAAAAAGCCACGCGAGGATTGCTGTCCGAAGGTTGCCCACGTGGAGCTCGCCGGACGGGCTAGGGGCGAAGCGGCCGGCTGAGGTCATGGCACCAGCCTAAGCCGAACAACACAAGAGCCCCTCAGCTACCGATGACTTCGGGTAATCCGACGTCGGTAGCTCAGGGGCTCTTGCCCTGTGGAATGCGGAATGACGATGCGTGAACAAGAGTCAACCAGCGGCGGGTTCCTTGCGGGAGCCTCGTCCGGGGGTCCGGGTGGTGTGCCGGGGTGCCCGTAGCCTTCGGGGCCGTGGCGGTGGCCGCGCCCTTTGTTGTCATCATTTGAGCAGAAGCCCTACAGTTGGTGCAACGGACAGGCATTGAAGTGGTCAATCTGACCAACTGCCGCAGGAACGACGAGCAGGAAGTGGTCATTTTGCAGGAGCTGGACGCAACCGACCGGCGGATCCTTGCCGGACTGGACGAGGACCCCCGCGTCCCGATCATGGTGCTGGCGCAGAAGCTCGGCCTAGCCCGCGGCACCGTCCAGTCCCGGCTGGAGCGGATGTCGGCGTCGGGCGCGCTGCGGCCCAACAGCAGCCGGGTCCTGCCGTCCGCGCTGGGCCGCGGCGTGGGGGCCGTGGTGAGCGCCGAGCTGGACCAGAGCCACCTCAACGAGGCGATCGCGGCCCTGCGCACCATCCCGGAAGTGCTCGAGTGCCACGCCCCGGCCGGTGACACCGATCTCCTGATCCGGGTGGTGGCCAAAAGCCCGGACGATCTCTACCGCGTGTCGGAGGAAATCCGGCTCTGCCCCGGCATTATCAGGACCTCGACGAGCATGTTCCTGCGCGAAGTCATTCCCTACCGGACCACGGGGCTGCTGGATGCCTGACTCCGGCCCGGCAGAGCTCCCCTACACCGGCGGCCCGGTGTTGGCCTTCAGGTTCTTCATGACCAGCGTGGACGTCAGGCGTTCGACGCCGGGCAGTGAAGTCAGCTCGCTGTCGTAGAAGCGCTGGTAGGACGGAAGGTCTTCCGCAATGACTTTGAGCAGATAGTCCGGCGACCCGAAGAGCCTCTGTGCCTCCACGATGTTGGCATTGTCCGCCACCCGCCGCTCAAAGACTTCCATTGTGGAGCGGTCCACCTGGCGCAGGGTCACGAACACGATCGCTTCGAATCCGAGCCCGACGGCGGCCGGGTCGATGTCGGCGCGGTAACCGCGAATGACCCCGGTGGTCTCTAAATCCCGCAGCCTGCGATGGCACGGCGCGACGGTCAACCCTACCTTCCCGGCCAGGGCCGTGGCGGTCATTCGCCCGTCCGTTTGGAGGTGGCGCAAAATACTTCTATCGATGCCGTCAATCACGCAATTATCTTATCGAGACACCCGCGCTTTGTAGTAAATAAGCGAACACTTCCGGGCCGAAATTACCTAGAGTTTCCCCTGTACCTACTTCCAGGTGCCGCACTTCTGGAGCCCGCCATGAACCCCCAGCTTTTCCTCGCCTTCCTGGTTGTCGCCGTCGCGCTGGCCTGCACCCCCGGCGTCGACTGGGCCTATTCAATCGCTGCCGGGCTGAGGCAGCGCAGCTTCGCTCCCGCCGTCGCCGGTTTGTGCGGCGGCTACGCCCTCCACACGGCACTTCTCGTGCTGGGCCTGGCGGCACTGTTGGCCGGGATGCCCGGGGTGCTCGGCTGGCTGACGGCCGCGGGTGCCCTCTACCTGCTGTGGCTGGGCTTCAGCACCCTGCGGTCCTGGCGCGGGGCGAGCTTCGGCAACGGCCCGGCAGGTGTGCCGGCGGCCGCCCCCGTAAGCCAATTCCGGATTTTCCTCCAGGGCATGGGCATCAGCGGAATCAATCCCAAGGGCCTGCTGTTCTTCGTTGCCCTGGTGCCGCAGTTCGTCAGCCCAGACGCCGCATTGCCAGTTCCGGTCCAGTCCGGACTGCTCGGGCTCACGTTCGTACTGCTCGTGGCAGTCATCTACAGCTGCGTGGCACTGCTGGCCAGGAAACTGCTACAGGCCCGGCCGGGCCTGGCCCGTCAGGTGACGCTGGCCAGCGGGATCATCATGGTGGTGCTGGGCGCCCTGCTGCTCGCCGAACAGATCGTGCCCGCCGTCAACGCAGCCATGAAGCACGTCTGAGGCGGAAAGCCGAAGCAGGCTACTTGCGCTGCATGTACCACTCGGTGAAGGACGACGCCCGGCCGTCCGCGGTCAGCTGGATGACCCAAAGGTTGTCATAACTGCGGCTGTTGCCGCGGTACGTGGTGAGGCCCTGCACGAACGCCCGGCCCCCGTCGACGCCCAGAAGCTTCCACTCAAACGTCCAGTCATCCGGCTCGTCGCGCCCAGCTATCCAGTGCTCCACAATGGCGTCCCGACCCTCCCAGGGTTCGGGTTCCTGGGGGCTCGTCGCATAGACGGCGTCCTCGGTAAACAGCGCCCGGATGTCTTCGGGAGCGTTCGTCGTCCACGCCGTGATGTAGTGCTGCATCCAGCGCTCCACCGCATCTCTCATGCCTCGTTTGTACCTCCCGTCACGGAGCCCCGCAAGGGTAGTGGGTACGCGTATTTGTTAATGGGTGCGGGAGCCTGTCAGCCGTCCTCCGTGCCCCCGTATTCGCGGTCCCAGAGCTCGTGCATTTCCGCGTCTTTGCGGATGGCCTTCACCATGTCCACCTGCGCCGATTTCCGGCGCTGCCAGTCCCGGCCGCCGAGGGTTTTGCGGCCGGCGTCCAAGAGGAGCAGGGCCCGGTCCGTCAGTGCGTCGCTGCGCAGGGCAATGCTCGTCTTCCGGCGCCGCAGTACCTCCTGCAGGTCCGAGCGGGCCGCGCTGTAGGCCCCCATCCTGCGCAAGGACCGGGCACGTACCAGCAAAAGCGCGGCGGCCAGATCGTCAGCATTCATCAGCCCCTCGGTGTCAGCCACCACCTCCATGTCGTGCCCCAGTTCGGCAGCGAGGGAGCACCGGGCCAGCGCCAGTGGCAGCGAGGGCGGCAGGCCGGCCAGCGCAGCGAGCGCCGCTTCCGGCTGGCCGGTCTCGCGCAGGGAATGGGAGAGGGCAAGGAAGACGGCTTCCTCGCTGAAGAGCACGGGAACTTCGATCCGCTCTGCCACCTCTACCCTGGTGACCACGCAGGCGAGGTACACGGCCGCGTAGCGGTTGGCATCGGTGTCGTTCCGGAGACTGAGGCCATGCTGCAGGAGTTCGGCGGCGCGCAGGTGGCCGCCATGGGAGTACTCCAGCAGCCCGGCCATGAGATAGCAGACGCCGGCCCAGCCGGGGTGGGTGCGGGCCAGCATGATGAGGCGGTCCGGATCGGTGCTGCCGAAGACCGCGGAGTGCACGGCTTTCGTTGTCCTGCCTGGCATCCGGCCGCCGCCCAGTTTGCCCAGCCGTGGCACTCCGCCCTCGGCGGCCAGTGTTCCGGGGATCCGGCCGGCGATGAGTCCGTTCACCACACCGCCGACGTCGACGGCCAGGCCGCGGACGGGCGTGCGGACTACGGCCCTGCGGAAGGGCGTCAGGTCGCGGGTGTCGGTGTACGGCCTGCGCTTCCGCGGAGCCCCGCCGAATTGGCCGCTACCGATGTGCCCGGCGGGTAATTGGCCGGCAGTTAGTTGGCCGGGAAGGTGGTCAGTTGCGATGTAGGAGGCGGAGTCTCCAGGTCCGACGCTCATGCCCTTATGGTAGTTCGACCAGCAGCGCGCTGCTAGGCGGCCGAGGCAACCCAAAGGCCGATCACCCAGGTGCTGGCGGCGAGGCATGCGAGGCCGAACTCCACGATCATGCCCAGGCCCGTGGCCTTCAGTGCCGCCCAGCTCGACGCCAGCGCGGTACTGACCACCCGCGTGCGCTGCAGCTCGCTGAGCAAAAGCCCTGCCGCGAAGCCCACGAACAGCCCCACGACAGGGATGATGAACATGCCCACGACGCCGAGCACTATTCCGACCACCACGGAACGGCTCGGGATGCTGTGCTGCTTGAGTTTCCGGCCGGTCAGGACGGCGCTGGCGGCCATCCCGCCCAAGACGAATACCAGGCCGACCCCGAAGACTACCCAGCCCGTGGTTCCGGCGCCGCCCCACAGTGCCCAGGCAAGGAGGCTCAACCCGATCAGGATGCTGCCGGGCAGCACGGGGATGACCGTTCCGGCCACGCCCACCAGGATGGCCAGGCCGCAGAGCGTGGTGACGACAGTCTCGGGGTTCATGGCCCCAGTCTAGGCCGCGCCATCTATCCGACCGGCACCGGGCCATCCCGCTGGGGCCGTTAAGGCGGCAGAACGGGACGGCGGCGCCCCAAAGGAAGCGCCGCCGTCGTCGTCGGGCCTGTTGACCGCTGACTGTGCTGAATTACTCGGCTTCGGCCGCCGCCGCAACCGCTGCGGAGACCGCCGGGGCCACGCGGGGGTCAAGCGGGCTGGGCACGATGTAGTCGGCGGACAGGTCGTCCACCGCCAGTTCGGCGATGGCCTGGGCGGCGGCGAGTTTCATGGCGGGCGTGATCCGGCGGGCGCCGGCGTCGAGGGCTCCGCGGAAAATGCCGGGGAAGGCGAGGACGTTGTTGATCTGGTTCGGGAAGTCGCTGCGCCCGGTGGCGACCACGGCCGCGTACCTGCTGGCGACCTCCGGGAGGACTTCGGGGTCCGGATTGGACAGCGCGAAGACGATTGAGCTGTGGTTCATCAGTTTGAGGTGTTCCTCGTCCAGCCGGGAGGAGGAGACGCCCACGAACACGTCTGCGCCGAGCAGCGCCTCGCCCGGGCCGCCGGTTACGCCCCGCGGGTTGCTGCGGGCGGCGAGTTCGGCTTTCTTGCTGGCCGGGTCGGCGGCGATGTCCGCACGGTCCGTGCTGATCGCGCCCCGGGAGTCCAGGAGGACGACGTCGCCGATCCCTGCCGTCAGCAGGATTTCGGCGACGGCGATGCCGGCGGCCCCGGCACCGGAAACCACTACGCGCAGGCTGTCGAGCGTGCGGCCGGTGACCTTGGCGGCGTTGGTGAGGGCCGCGAGGACGACGACGGCAGTGCCGTGCTGGTCATCGTGCATGACCGGGCAGTCCAGGGCCTCGATGAGCTTTTCCTCGAGCTCGAAGCAGCGGGGGGCGGCGACGTCCTCGAGGTTGACGGCACCGAAGCTCGGGCGCAACCGCACGAGAGTCTCGACGATTTCGTCGACGTCGGTGGTGTTGAGGACCAGCGGAATGGAGTCGAGCTCTCCGAAGGCCTTGAAGAGCGCGGATTTGCCCTCCATCACGGGCAGCGAGGCGCTGGCTCCGATGTTGCCCAGGCCCAGAACGGCGGTGCCGTCACTGACGACGACGACGAGGCGCTGGGCCCACGTGAGCGTCTTGGCGAGCTCCGGGTCGGCGTGAATGGCCCGGCTCACCTGGGCGACGCCGGGCGTGTAGGCAATGGAGAGGTCGCGCTTGCTGGCGAGCGGGACGGTGCTGGAAATCGACAGCTTGCCGCCCTGGTGGGATGCGAAGATTTCCTCGTCGCTGAGCGCGGCAACTGTCTCCGCCGCGGAAGCGGAAGCAGAATCGGCGGGAATGATCGTTTCAGTGGACACGTCGTTGTCTCCTGGGAAGCACCGTGGGCGCACGGCTCGGGGAAGCTCGGACACAGGGGTGCCCGAGTCGGTCTGGCGGGGGCGTCGGTGGCAACCAGAGGTGGCGGTCGCCGGTGGAACCCCCGGAGTTGGTGGCGTCTGCCGTCTCCGGTCCCGTAATGGTAATCAAGGAATCCTGCCGCTCTCGCCACCTAAGGGCCGTCCCTAACCGCCGGTGGAAGGTTTTCCGCGGGATTAGTGAGCCAGATCACGCACGACGGGATGTTTTTTGCGTCTTTGGTCTAGACCAGTTACGCAGCCTGACGTGCACGGTGCAGTAGCGAACAGGCCTTCTTCAGGTCTTCCTCCGCTTCGAAGAGGGACAGCCGGCGGCAGCGGACGGCCTGGACCAGCCCAGTGACCGTCAGCAACAGGACCCGGGCGATGGCGGCGTCGCCGCACGCTGCCGTCACTGCCTTCTCGGCCGTGGCATCGATGTCGCGCAGCAGCCGCGTGGTGTCCGCGTCCTTGACGTAAACCGCCCGGTTAAGAGACTGTTCCACGGCAGGCTGCATGAGGCGCATATGGAAGATCTCCATCGCCACGCCCACCAAGGCCTGGGCCGCAACTTTTCCCGCAGCCGGCGAGCTTCCCGCGAGCAGATCGCTCAGTTGCTTGCGGTAAAGCGCCAGGACCAGCTGCGTGGCCGAGGGAAAGTAGCGGTACAGCGTCCCCAGCGGAACATCCGCCTTGGCCGCCACCTCGGAAAGGACCACGGAGTCCAGGCCCTTGCGCGCAAACCCCGCGGCAACGTCCAGGATCCGCAAGTAGCGGAGCCGTTGCCGGGGCAGGGTGGGCGGAGGGGCCATCGGTGGAAGATCTGAGTAAAAGTCCGGCATCAGCACCGTTCCGGGTGTCGTTTTTTTCGGCAGCCGGAGGTATCTCCCCACAGCGCTGCCGCGGCAATTGCCGTCCACTATACGCCACCGAACAGGGCGTTTGGCTGGCAGGCAGGGGCTTCAGAAACCTCCGGGAGGGGCCCGCCGGCCTCAGTCCACGCCCTTGATCTTCACCACGAACACGGCGCCGAGAAGCCCGATCACGGCCGCCGCCACATACAGGCCGACATAGCCGCCCCAGAAGGCCACGAAGGGAAATGCGATGAGCGGGGCGAGCACTTGTGGCAGCGAGTTGGCGATGTTGATGACGCCGAGGTCCTTGCCCCGGTTCAGCGCCGTCGGAAGCACCTCCGTGATGAGGGCGAAGTCAACTGCCAGGTAGCAGCCGAAGCCGATGCCCAGCACCGACGCGCCGACCAGCGCACCGGCCCAGGTCGGGGCGAACGCCAGGATCAGGGCGGCCGCGGCGATCACGGCGGACGAGAGGATGACCAGCGGCTTCCGCCGGCCCATGCGGTCGCTCAAGCGGCCGCCGATCACGCTGGTGATGATCACCATGACCGCGTACAGCCCGGTCAGGATCAAGACGCCAACCTCGGGCTCGATCCCCTCGGTTTCATCGACTCGGACGGCGTCCTTGAGGAAGAACAGCAGGTAGAGGGTGACCATGTGGTTGCCGATGTTCACCAGCAGGCGCGTCAGCCAGGCCCAGGCAAAATCCGGGTGGCGGGTCGGGGAAATCCAGAAACCGCGCAGAAAGACGGCCAGGTTGAACGGGGGCCTAGCCTGCGCAGGCAACGGGACGTCGTCGTTCTTGAAGAAATAAAGCACGACGCCGGCGAGCAGCGCCACCGCGCAGAAGACGTATCCCGCCGCGAAGTTTCCGGCGACGGCGGCGGCGATCACGGCCCCTGCCAGGATCCCGACCGTCTGCCCCATGGCGGCAAGGCCGCCCACCGTGCCGCGCTGCGGGACGGGCACCCGGTCCGGGATCGCGGCGGTAATGGCCGCATAGGCGCCGTTGCAACCGGCCTGGACGAGGCACCAGAGCAGCATCATGACGGCGATATTCGGTGCGCCCGCCAGCCCGATCAGCGCGGCGGCGCCCAGGACCGCGCCGAAGAGCACCCACGGCACCCGGCGGCCCCGGCGGGAGGTGGTGCGGTCGCTGAAGGCGCCAAACAGCGGATTGGCGACGAGCGAGACGACGGCGCCAGCACCCGTCACGAGGGCGAGGATGGCTTCCTTGTCCGGCTCGCTGAACGCTGCCGCCTGCTGGCCAAGGAGCACCTGGAGCGGGCCGAAGAACGCCGCGTTGATGCCCACGTTGACCAGCACGACGCCGGCGGTCCAGACGGGGCGGACACGGCGTTCGGGTTCGGCGAGCGCCGGCGCGGTGGTATCGGACATACTCATGGCTCCCCCTGGAACTGATGACCGGGCATATGTAGGCATATGTATCAATGCGGAGCCAGACTATCGCGGGGAGGCTTTCCGCCAGGCAAGGCAATCGGGCGGATTTGCGTTCCGGCGCAGTAAGGTCATCGATGAACCTCCAATTTTGGAGTAAGTCACCATCACTCATTCCGCGGGGGAATCTATTTTGTTGTCACCAAAATCGGGCTATGGCGCCCGAACCCAGGCCGCCGGACTCGCCCTGGCGGCGGTTCTGGCACTCAGCGGCTGCAACTCCGGCACCGCACCGCAGGCAGAACCAGCCGCAAGCTCAGACACCGACTCGGGCACAGCCCAGGCCGCCGTGGTGCGCGTCATCGACGGCGACACTTTCAAGGCCTCGATAAACGGGGAAGAAAAGACTGTCCGGCTTCTGAATGTGGACACTCCGGAGACCAAGGACCCGGATGCGCCCGTGGAGTGCATGGGCCCGGAGGCGACCAAGGGCCTCGAGCAGCTGTTGCCGGTTGGCGCCAAGGTCAGGCTCGAACTCGACGTCGAGCCCCTCGACAAGTACGGACGCACCCTGGCCGGAGTCTTCGACTCAGACGGCAGGCTCGTCAATGCCGAGATCGCCCGGCTAGGCCTGGGAGTCCCCGTTCTGTTCGAACCCAATCGGAAGTTCTATCCGCCGGTGGTTGCGGCCTTCGACGAGGCCCGGACCCGGGGGGTCGGCCTGAACTCGGCCGACATCTCTTGCCTGCCGGCCCAGCAGATTGAAAAGGCCGCGAGTGCTGTCGATGCACTAGTTGCGGCCCCTCTTTCGGCTTCCGTGTCTGACCTCGACAAAAGCCATACAGCGCTGGTCACGGCTCTCGCGGCCGTGGCAGTGCTCAAAGCCGAGTCCAGCGCCAAGAAGCTCATCCACTGGGCCGCATACAAGCCCGCCAAGTTGGCGGCACTTGTGAGCAGGCTGGACGCGGCCACTGCTGCCGGGTCGGCCAGAAAGACCGCCATTGGCACGAAGAAGAAGCAAATCGCCGATGCGGCCGCCGCCAAAGCCGCCCGTCAGGCCGCAGAGGCTGCTGCGGCAGCGGCTGCCGCGGCGGAGGCCGAACGGATCCGCAACCTGCCGCCCGCGCCAGCGCCCTACGTAGCACCCGCGCCCGCCCCCTACGTGCCGCCGGTGTATGTGGCTCCGGCCCCGGCGCCGGCCCCCTACGTGCCGCCGGTGTATGTGGCTCCGGCCCCGGCGCCCAACCCGTATCCGGGATACACGGGCCCCCGCTGCTATGCGCCGGGCGGCAGGACGTGGACGCCGTGCAGTAAGAGGTAGTTCCGGCCGATTCTCCTGGTCCCCGGGACTCGGCAAAGCCGGCCGAATGTGCGAGTCTCGGGGATGAAGCCCCCTGCCACTATCCGCTTTAGCAACTAGGAGAATCCGTGAACGCTTCCGCCGTCAATACCGCCGACCTCTACGACGAGCGCGGCGCGGAACTCAACTCCGTGTCCCTTCAGTTCCAGTCCTTGGGCGGTCACACGCATTTCAGCGGGCCGGTCCGGACGATCCGATGCTTCGAGGACAACGCGCTGGTCAAGTCCGTGCTGGCCACTCCGGGCAACGGCTCGGTCCTCGTGGTGGACGGAGCGGGCTCGCTCCGCACGGCCCTGATGGGGGACCTTATCGCGGCGAGCGCCGTGGCGAACGGCTGGGCCGGCGTCGTAATCAACGGTGCCATCCGGGACCGGGTGGCGATCTCCGAGTTGCCCCTTGGGGTGAAGGCGCTGGGCAGCAACCCGCGCAAGAGTGCCAAGGCCGGCGCCGGGGAGATCGACGTGCCGCTGGAGCTCGACGGCGTGGCCATCCGCCCCGGCGCACTGATCTGGTGCGATCCGGACGGCGTTCTGCTGGAGCGCTGAGGTCTTTCTTCTCCTAGTGGTAGCAGCGGGAACAATTGAGCCCGTAACATAGTTACTGAAAGCAACTATCCGCTTAATCCCCATCACTTCCCTTGGAGCAGTCATGTCCAAAACCACCTCCGTGCCTGCCGCGGGAGAGGTCCTGACCCACCGTCAGACCGTCACCGTCATGGTTGGACTCATGCTCGGCATGTTCCTGTCGTCGCTGGACCAGACGATCGTGTCCACCTCGATCTACACGATCGCCAACGACCTCGACGGCCTGTCGCTGCAGGCCTGGGCCACCACCGCCTACCTCATCACGTCCACAGTGAGCACGCCGCTCTATGGCAAGCTCAGCGACATCTTCGGACGCCGCCCGCTGTACCTCATCGCCATCCTGATCTTCCTCGCCGGCTCGCTCTACGCCGGGTCAGTCCACTCGATGACCGAACTCGCCATTGCCCGCGGCATCCAGGGCATGGGTGCCGGCGGCCTCCTGGCCCTCGCCCTGACCATCATCGGCGACATTGTGGCGCTCAAGGACCGGGCCAAGTTCCAGGGCTACTTCATGTCCGTGTTCGGCATCTCCTCCGTCCTGGGACCGGTGATCGGCGGCGCCTTCGCGGGCACCGAAACTATCCTCGGGATCGACGGCTGGCGCTGGGTCTTCCTCATTAACCTGCC
>Ga0308173_10000605_pt1 | contig 15777 bp, 17 predicted proteins | sample PhyPR1_FD_203716 | JGI IMG/M metagenome (GOLD analysis project Ga0308173, IMG submission 203716) | Soil microbial communities from UC Gill Tract Community Farm, Albany, California, United States - DLSLS.P.R1 | ecosystem: Environmental > Terrestrial > Soil > Agricultural land | place: USA...
TCATCCATCTGGTTGCCCGCGACACGTAAGGAACGCGAGTAGACGATCCCGGACAGCGAAATCACAGCGATATCAGTTGTGCCGCCGCCGATATCCACGACCATGTTGCCGCTCGGCTCCGTAACCGGGAGCCCCGCCCCAAGCGCCGCCACCATTGCTTGCTCCACCAGGTGGACTTCGCTCGCTTTGGCTCGATATGTGGAGTCCAGAACCGCCCGTTTCTCCACTTCAGTGGTTTCGCTGGGAACGCCGATCACGATGCGCGGGTGAACCAGACTCTTGCGCCGGTGCGCCTTGCGGATGAAGTAGTTCAGCATGCGCTCGGCCATCTTAAAATCCGCAATTACGCCGTCGCGGAGCGGCCGGATCGCGACTACATTAGAAGGCGTACGGCCGAGCATTTCCCTCGCCTCGGCGCCACAGCCCACAATCTCTCCGGTTTGCCGGTTTACCGCCACGATGGACGGCTCATTCAAGACGATCCCTTTACCCGCCACGTACACCAGTGTGTTGGCAGTGCCCAGATCAATGGCGAGATCAGACGAGAAGACGCGGAACAGCGAACGATAGGTCATGCTTCAATCACTTAGTGAAACAGCTAGAATACGAGTCTCAGCTTTTTATAGCGTTTTTTTAGGATTTTTCGCTAGCTGCCCTGCCCGTGTGATAGGGAATCGGAGTACAACAGTGAAATGACTCGAATCCTTGCTCTTCTAATATGTATGGCTACATCTCTTTCAGCCCAGGACTGGGCACGCCAGCGACTGGAGCAATCTCCGCGTCACCGCGAGTGGGTTACGGTGAAGCACGACGGGCGCTCGGTCGAGACTTTTATCGCTTATCCCGAATCGAACGCGAAAACTCCGGTTGTGCTGATCATCCATGAGATTTTCGGCATGACAGATTGGGCCCAGGAAGTGGCCGACGAGTTCGCGGCGGCCGGTTATATAGCGGTCGCTCCCGACCTGCTCTCCGGCATGGGACCGAATGGCGGGCGAACAAACAGCTTTTCTCAAAGCGACGCGACCGAGGCGGTGAGCCACCTGAAACCAGATCAGATTACCGCAGATTTGAACGCCGCTGCCGATTACGCCAAGAAACTGCCCTCCACCACGGGCAAACTATTCGTGGCCGGATTCTGCTGGGGAGGCGGCCAGAGCTTTCGGTTCGCAACAAACCGCCCCGATCTCTCCGCGGCGTTTGTTTTTTACGGGCCGCCGCCGGATAAAGACGCTATGGCCCGGATTAAGGCGCCGGTTTATGGATTTTACGGCGGCAACGACGCGCGCATCGACGCAACCATCCCGGGCGCAAAGGCAGACATGAAGGCGCTTGGCAAAACCTACGAGCCGGTTGTCTACGAAGGCGCCGGGCATGGATTCATGCGAGCCGGGGAAGCGCCCAATGCGACGGAAAGGAATCGCAAAGCGCGCGATGAAGCCTGGGTGCGCGTAAAGAAACTGCTCAAGGGCGAATGAAACGGAGCGCACTGAGCACCCGCTTTCCAGGTCCAAGTCTGTGGCATAATAAGCCAGCCGGAGATGATAAGCGGCCATGACTTCACGCACAGATTTACATCGGGCAATCGACGAACTCGACGACGACCAGCTCAATCAGGTGACTGCGATTGTGGAGAATTTGCTTGCTAGACAATCCGATCCCGTTTGGGAGCGTCTGAGGCGGATTCCCGGAATCGAATTGCCCGCGCACTGGCCACCACGGTTTAGAGTGGTTTCGCCGTTGAAAGTTGAAGGTGAGCTGCCGTCCGAACGGCTGATCCGAGAACGGCGTTGAGCATCTTTTATCTCGATTCCAGTGTCTGGGTAAAACGTTATTTGGACGAACCTGGGACGCTGCGCGTTCAACAGCTATTCGCACGTGAACGATTGGCAAGCAGCGGTTTAGGTTACGTTGAGGTCGCATCAGCATTGGCGAGACAGCAGCTCGAAAATACAATGGCGGTGAACTCGCCCGGCTTGAGCGGGACCTTGAGGCAGATTGGACCGATCTGTTTCGTATAGCGATTGAGCGTACAACGATTGACCAGGCTGCTGCGCTGGCAAGGCGCTACAAATTACGAGGAGCCGATGCGGTGCATTTGGCTTCGGCGCTAAGCTTACGAGATGGACTGGCCGAGTTGAACGAGCCCGTGGTGTTGCTGGCCTCCGATCAAGAATTGCTCGAAGTAGCGGCCCGAATTGGATTCAGAGTCGAAAATCCGACAAATACAGTCGCCTGAATGTTTTGTTCCTAAGCTCACACCGCATGGATCTTCGGCCATGCCAGTTCGAAGCCCTGCTTGGTCAGGCGTGCTTGAAAGTCACTGAGCAGCTTAGGGCTATTTCGTATCGCGCGCGGCGATTGGCTGGACTTGATTGCGTGCGCGGCGACAGCTCCGGCTGCTTCTCCAATGTTCCACTCCACCGGATGCAGCCGGTAACAGCCGTTCGTGATGTGAGTGGTACCGATATTCTTACAGGCCGGGAGCAGGTTTTCCATCCTGCGCGGGATCAGCGATCCCAAGGGGATCTGAAACGGTAACGAACTGATATCAATGTAATTCGTTCTGGCCGCTGAGGGATGGAGATCGATCCGGTAGCAACCGATTCCAACAGAATCAGGAAAGACCTCCGCCGAGAGCTCATCCGTTTTCCCGCCCATCGCGCGGGTTCGCATTTCGGTTCCGACATGCTGCTCCAGAATCGTGAAATCGGCCTGGATTCGCCGTGCCTCCCGGACATACGCAGCTTTCGCCAATCCATCTTCGGTTCCGAGAATGTCTTTTCGCAGCCGCAATCCCTTCCAGCCCTGGCCCCCATTCGGGCGCGGTGCTTCAGTCTGCATCCAATACAGGAGCGAGAGGCTCAATTGCTTCCCGCTGTTGAGCAGTTCGAGCCTTTTCTTTGGCGCGGCGTTCACCAGATCTCCGAGCCAGTAGTCGTTCTGTGGCCAGTTCACGAGAGTAATGTCACTCTTGTACAGTCCGGGCTGAAAGTTCGCCCGGTCAGCGGTGCGGCGGTATAGCCAGAGATTCAATCCCTGGTGCGCGACGCCTTGTGGATCCGGATCGAAGAATGCACTTCTTGACTTAAGCGTTCTGGGATCGCACATGGTCCAACTGAGCAGCGGGCCGGTCCAGGGCGGGGTCAGCGAGGGGACGTACGAACGCCACTTCCCGTACTCGACAGGCCTCTCAATGGTGTGATCTTCACCCGGAAGGTAATCCACGGCAAAACAGAACGTAAACGCCTGGGTATTGTGGGGATTTGCTTTCGCTGGCGCATGCGCTTCGCCGGTCTGCGCGTGCGATTCCGATCCTGTAACGAACTCGGTTCCGGTCAGGGGCAGCAAATCGCCGAGTTCCGTCGCATCAACATAGTATTTCGCAGTGACGTTTCGCTTTACATCGCGGCGGCTATCGCGTAGGGTTACACCTCTTACGTGATTACCTGATGCAACCGCCGTTTCCGGCACATGCTCCAACAAGACGATAAGCTGTCCGCTTCCAACATAGGGTGCGAGCATCCCGTTCAGGACCGCGACTGAGACACGTGGCTCGTGCGTGAGCCGCGAAACGGACCCGTTCCCCGGATTGAGATATGGATTCGCGCGAGCCAATTCGGTCAGCGGATAGTGTGCCCGATAGTACGCGCGCACAGCGTCGCGGTAATCACGATAGCTGCGCGTGCAGCCGAACTGCTCGATCCAGGGATGCTCGTCGGGAGGAACGGCCTGGCTGGTAAGCTGGCCGCCCAGCCAGTTGGTCTCCTCCGTCAGAATGACGCGCATGCCATTGCGGAGCGCGGCTAATGCGGCGGCAAATCCGCCAACACCGCCACCCAAAACGGCGACATCGCAGTTGAGTTCCGCAGCATTCGCGAATTGCAGTGCCAGCGGGAATGCCAGCGATTGAAAAAGGAACTGCCGCCGGTTGAACCTCACAGCTACGAGGATAGCGGCAGTTCCGCGCTCAGCTTATTGCTTCTCGTAAATTGCGACGTTATGCACCTTTTGACCCTGACCGTTCGTGCCGGTCATTGTGTATTTCATGGTTTTGCCGTTTTTGGAAACGACGCCATGGCCGGTTTCGTTCCCGCCTCCAATTTTCCAGGTGTGCTCCACCGTATTGCCGGATATCTTCTCCAGGACGGTTGCATCCTGCAAGCCCTCAATGGGAACGGCCGTGTCGCCCGAAGGTGTGAATGACCAGTTGACCGTCTTGTCCTCCGCATCCACCTCCTCTACGCTGACTTTTCCATCGGGCGCTATCGTGACGGTCTCGCCCTTCGGCGGCGGTCCGGGATTGAATTTCGATTTCGCCACGTTCAGCTTCCAGGTTCCGGTGAACGGGCTGTTCTGGTCCGTTTGCGCTGCCAATACGACTGCCGATGCAAGCAAAACCGCTGCAAACGAAATTCCGTAAGCGTACTTTCTCATTTGGGGTTCTCCTTCCGAACAGGTCAGGGCGATTATACGCCTTTTGGTACGGCCTAGATCGGTACGAGCCCGCGCCGGATGCCGATGGCAACGGCTTCGGTCCGGCTCGCAGCGCCTAACTTTCCAAGGATCTGGGTGACATGAAACTTCGCGGTGTGATCGGAAATGCCCAGTCGCGCAGCGATTTCCTTATTCGAAAGCCCGTTCGCCAGCATTCTCAAAACCTGTAATTCACGAGGGGTTAACGTCTCAACCAGTGCATCGTGTTGCCTTGGCGCGGTATCTCGAAACCAGCGCCGAGCTTGTGCTTTCGTCAAAACCGTGAGGTCGCTCGCGGCCGCGATAATGGCGGCGACGATCTCCGAAGCTGCGGAGTTGAGAGGAAGCAGGGCACGGATCAGCGGCTCATCAGGCGAGGCTTCCAGGTATTCTGAAAGCACCACGAGCGGCGGGCCGTCGGCTGGTACTTGATCGGTTGGAATACCGGCAGCCAGAATTACATCGACCAGCAACGCGTGACCATTGTCGAGTCCTTGTGAAACTCTGGCATCCAAGACTTCGATCCGCTCCTCTTCGCTGAGCAACTCGGTCAGGCGGCGGGCCCGGCCGGGCGAATCAGCAAGAATGGCGATTCGAATCAAGCTGCGCTTCGCACCTGCTCAGGTTGCAATTGCGCCACAACGTGCCGGAGCGCCTGCTGCCCTCCGCGATAGAAATCAAGGCGGAGCAGCGCGCCAGGAGCTTGTTCGATTGCGGTTTGCAGGTCATCCACAAACCGGAAGTGCCGATCGTTTGCGCCGATCAGAACATCGCCTGGCAGCAGCGATGCGGCTTCGGCCGCGCTCCCCGGAACCAGTTCCAAAATTATGACCCCGAACTCGCGCGCACGGAAAGAGACCGGACGCACAACAACGCCCAATGTCCGCGACGCACTGCTTCGCGCAAGGAACGTCTGGACGGCGCGGCTGGGGACAGCAAACGCGAGCCCATTGGAAGCCACCTGATCCCATACAACCATGGTGTTGATGCCGACAATCTGCCCGTGAAAATCCGCCAGCGGGCCGCCCGAGTTACCAGGCGCCAGGCGGATGTCAACCTGAACCCAGGGCATTCCGCTCATTGGGTCCATCCCGATGGGACCGAGTGCGTGAACGACTCCGCTTGATATGGCGCCGATAAAGCCAAGCGGGTTGCCGATGGCGAACAGAGGCATTCCCGCCCGCAACGCATCCGAGTCCCCGAGCGAAGCGGCAGGCGCATTCAGCCCAGGCGCGGAGATTAGCGCCAAATCTCTGCGTGTATCAATTCTGAGAACGGAAGCAGACACGGTCTTCCCTTCCCAGGAATTGATGGAGAGAGATCCGCCGCGCACGACGTGGGCATTCGTGACGACCTGGTCCGGCCGGATGACCGTTCCCGAGCCGTTCCCCTGGTAGTAACGGGTGCCGCTGCGAATCTCAACTGTGGATCTGCGGAGCGCTTCGGCGACTCGCCCCGGAACGGGAATCGGCATATCAGCTCTCCTTTTTCGTTCGCTCCGTGATCGTGATCGGCACTTCGATGGGTTCCCCGCCCCGTATGGTAAGAGCCTTCACCGTCTGGCCAACCACATCTCCTCGCAGCGCCGCCTGTAAGTCTTCAATTTCGGCAACGCTTCTGCCGTTCAGCGACACCAGAATATCTCCAACCTGCAGCTTCGCGGTTTCAGCCGGCGAATCAGGCTCAACGCTGAGCACAATCAGGCCCGATTCGGCCGCCGCATCGATCCTGCTTCGGAGATTCGCCGGGAGGCGGACGGGTTGCAAGCCGATGCCGAGATAGCCGTGACGGATCCGGCCTTCTTTCACTAACTCGTCCGCTATGCATTGAATCGTTTTCAATGGAAGCGCCACCGCCGAATGGCGCAGCAGGCCTGGCGTCGCCATCCCGATCAACTGTCCTTCCGCCGTGACAACCGCCGCGCCCGATTGCGACGGATAGAGATTCACGTCGAGCCGGAAGAAGTGATCGAGCCGGCCGCCGCGCCAGGTGCCGCGAGCGCCGCCGACCGCTCCGAGAATGCCGAGACTAGCGGATGGACCAACATCGATTGTGAGCCCGACCACGGCCGCTAGCATGCCCGGCTTGAGCGCGTCCGCATCGGCACCAGGTAACGGTTCACTGGTTAGTTTCTCTGGTTTCAAAATCGCCAGATCGACGCCGGGATCGCGGCCCAGAATCGCCGCCGAAACCTCCGGGCCGTGTGCAGTGTGAATCGGAACGCGGCCTTCGCGCCGCAATGTATGGTCCGCAACAGCAATCAATCCGCTTTCTAAAACAAGGCCGCTCACCACGCGATAAGGCGCGGCTTTTACGGCTACTACGCCCGACGCGCTCCGCTCTATGAGGTCTACGAGAGCGTTCGAAATACCGCTAAGATCCAGCGATGTGCTACTCATAGCCTCACTATGGCCGATATGAGGGAAAGGCACATCAGCCGTTTGGGCAGGTAAGTTGATTTCGTATAATCGCCCAATCTCGTCTTTCGGGACGGTGGCATTCGATTTCTGGAGGTTTTTATATGAGGATTCGAAATGGGTTCACGGCTTTTCTGGCATTCGGGTTCTTACTCGTCACCGCTGGAGGGTTCTACGCACAATCGATTGAGGAGCATGATCGCGACCTTGCGCCGACCGGGCGCGGCATTGGGACACGGTACCGTCCCGGCATGCCGGCAGACCATTTCGGCCCGCAGCGCTGGGCTGGTCATGGACACAGGTCCGCGAACGGCATCTCCTATCATGGCGGGCCGCTGATCCTGAACGGGGTGAATGTTTATTACATCTGGTACGGGAACTGGAGCGGAAACAGCGCAACTACCCTGCTGACCACTTTGGCCAAGGACATTGGCGGTTCACCGTATTTCAACATCAACACCACGTATTACGACGGGAGCAGCCAGCATGTCGCCAATCTAGTGCGATATAGCGGCTCGACGACTGACAATTACAGTCATGGCACATCGCTCAGCGATTCAAGCGTACAGGCTATCGTGTCGGGCGCGATCAGCGGCGGCAAACTTCCCATGGACACGGATGGAGTTTACTTCGTTCTGACTTCGGCAGACGTGAACGAAACCAGCGGGTTTTGCACACAATACTGCGGGTGGCATACGAATGACGCAAATCTTAACGGGTCCGATATTAAGTACGCATTTATCGGGAATCCGGCTCGCTGCCCTTCTGCATGCGAAGCGCAGACCACCTCGCCAAACGGGAACGCCGGCGCCGACGGTATGGCGTCGATCATTTCTCATGAACTGGAAGAGGCCACCACGGATCCCGATTTGAATGCCTGGTATGACAGCCGCGGCGAAGAGAACGCGGATAAGTGCGCGTGGACGTTTGGGCAAACATCGAAAGCGTCAAACGGCTCGGCGTACAACGTAGTTTTGGGCGGGACGAAGTTTTTGATCCAACAGAACTGGGTGAATGCAAGCGGCGGTTATTGCGCCATGAGCTATTAAGAAAAAGCATGTGACACGTGGGCCATGCTCGACCCCCACGTAGGCTGCACATTAGCATTATTTTCCGGCGGGGACGACGGGCTGATTCCTGCCACTCACGGCGCGATTGTAATTCGGGTACGGCGGTCTGCGCGGCCGCAGTGGCGTCCGGCGCGACACCGTGGTTCTCTACAACTTTGCGTGCCGAAGATACCACGGCATGGCATCTCCGCCCGAACCTGAGAGTTCGTTGATCATCATGACTTTGGGTCCGATGATGGAGGCGCTCGGGGTTCGATAGTTAGTACGGTAGCGTGGCGCGCAATAGCTGAGCAGGTCTCGCCACATCACCTGAATGATGTAATCGGCAGCCTGTCCGCCGCTGTTGAACGCTCGTCAATTATCTCGCCATCCTTGTTTGTTTGCGCGAAGTAGTAAACCTGCGAAGTTTGTCAGGCCGCCCGGGGCTGTATCGGAAGCCGCTGGAACCACGCTGACGTCCCGCGCATTCCTCGCGGTTGTATTGGACGATACCTTCGCTCTGTCCGTCCTCCGGTTTCTTCCAGGAATTGCTGAATGTTGTCGTCCGGCTTCAACTCTTCGCCGTTCACGGCGAGGATATAATCGCCCTTCGAGAGTTTGAGACCCGGTTGGCCCAGTGGCGCGTGAAGTTGCGAGTCCCCACGCAGATGGCCCACCGTAAAGCTGCCAAGCATCTCTGAGCGATATAGTTCGAGTCCGCGCGCGAGTCGTAGCAGCCCTTCATACGCTCGCGTGAACTCTTTGGTATCGCACACGGTGCTAAGGCCCGCGAGGTCAATATGGTGCGGAGAGGGGGACTTGAACCCCCACGGTGTTACCCGCTAGCACCTCAAGCTAGTGCGTCTGCCAATTCCGCCATCTCCGCAATCTGAAAATGCTACTTCTTGGCTGGGTTTGAGTGAGCCGGCGGTGGCGTCTTCGGCGCGGTGATGGGCGCTGTCGTCCGATGCTCGAGAACACTACCCGAACTCGGCGTGCGGTTGTTCGCCATGATGACCAGCATCAAAGAGGTCAGCATGAAGAGCGCCGCCGCGATGGTGGTTGCCTTGGAGAGCATGGTTGTGGTGCCGCGCGGGCCAAATACCGTTTGAGATCCCATTCCGCCGAAGGCGCCGGCCAAATCGGCCGCCTTGCCGCTCTGCAGGAGAACCACGATGATCAGAAAAAAGCACAAGACGATGTGCAGAGTGGTGATCAGGTACAACATGTCAGATCCGAGTATACCAACGAAATTGCAAATGGCAGACTGAGGCTATGCCCATTTCTGCCAAACGAACTCACCGGCTGTCGCTGGCAGGGCTGCGCGAGGATTACCGGACGGGGGCTTTCGATGAGAAAAATTGCGAAACGAACCCAATCGTACAGTTCGAGAAATGGTTCAAAGAAACACAAACTGTTGACAGCAAAGAGCCAAATGCGATGACCCTGGCGACCGCCACGGTCGATGGACGCCCTTCTGCCAGAATCGTATTATTAAAGGAGGTCAGCGACGCTGGCTTCGTTTTTTACACCAACTACGGCAGCCGCAAAGCGCAGGATTTAGAAACGAACCCAAGGTGTGCGCTCACGTTCTATTGGAGCGAACTGGAACGCCAGGTTCGGGTGGAGGGGCAGGCGCGCCGTGTGACGCAGGCGGAATCGGAGGCATACTTCCGCACGCGGCCGAAGGGCAGCAAGTTGGGCGCGTGGGCATCCCATCAGAGCGAAGTGGTGGCCAGCCGGGACATTCTGGAAGCGAAGCTGTCGGAGCTTCAGGCTGAATACGCTGGCCAAGACGAGATCCCGCTGCCGGAGTTCTGGGGCGGGTATTGTGTAGTCCCCGAGGTCATCGAGTTTTGGCAAGGGCGGGCGAATCGGATGCATGACCGGATACAGTATCGAAGGAAAGGCGAAACAGAGTGGGTGATTGATCGGCTTTCGCCCTGATTCAACGGAACATGAATAGCGTACGTCTGTTAGGTGTGTTTCGGCTTCTCTGCCTGGGGGCTCTCGGTGTGTCCGCGCTGCCGGCGGAACAGACCGCAAATCAACTGATCAATCAAGTGCAGGACCGGTACAACGAAGCCAAGACTTTGTCGGTGCATTTCGAGGAGAATTACAGTATCCAGGGACACCCACGACCAACGGAAGCAGGCGACCTGGTGCTCAAAAAGAAGGGCAAGATGCGGTGGGATTACACGCGGCCGGAGGGCAAGCTCTTCATTTCGGATGGCAAAGAAGTATACCTATATACCTCACAGGACAATAGGGTAGAAAAAGTTCCGCTGAAAGACACTGAGGATATGCGGGCCCCGCTTGCATTTTTGTTGGGTCACCTGGACATGAAGAAAGAGTTTCGCGATTTTCAAGTGCATCCTGGGGATGGCGGGACTTGGCTGAACGCCCTGGCGAAGAACGACCGTGTGCCGTACGAAAGGGTGGACATGCTGGTCGCCCCCGACGGAGCCATTCGAGAACTGAAGGTGCTGGGCCGCGATGAATCGGTCATGACTTTCGCCTTCAATGGTGAAAAGTTGAACCCGCCAGTGGCCGACAAGCTATTCCACTTCACGATTCCGCCGGGAGCCGATGTGGTGGATGCGGTTGAGTCGGGATCTCAGGAATAACACATGGCCGAGTTTCTTCTGAGATATGCCGATGCCCGCGGGCAGATGCACGAACAAGTTTCAGACGCGGCTACGGAGCGGGATGCGCGGGAGCGGCTTGCGCAGCAAGGTTTCCTTGTCTATTCGGTTCGCGCGAAGGATCTCAGCGCCCGGTTGAGAGGCAACACCAGCCGGCGTAAATCGGTTAACCTCGAGAAATTCCTGATATTCAATCAGCAGTTTGTAACTTTAGTTCGAGCCGGACTGCCGATTCTGAAGAGTCTCGATCTGCTTGCGGACCGCCTTACGGACGAGAAACTGGGGCGGCATATCAAGGCGGTTCGGGACGAGGTGCGAACCGGAACTGTTCTGTCCGATGCGTTCGCGCGGCAGGGCGTGTTCCCGCCGATCTACATTACTTCTGTTCTGGCGGGTGAAAAAAGCGGCTCGCTGGCCGAAGTGCTTGATCGCTTTCTCACCTATCAAAAGCTGACCTTAGCGGTTCGAAAGAAGCTGCTGGTTTCTCTGCTCTACCCCTGTGTTTTGATTTGCCTGGTCGTCTGCCTGATGGTCTTTCTCATCACGTATGTTGTGCCGAACTTCGCGGCGCTGTACAACAGCATGGGGGCGAAACTGCCGGCCGCGACCGAGATCCTGATTGCCATAGGAACAACGGCTCGCAGCTACGTGCTGTTGGGGTTCGGGGTGCTGGTAGTGACCGCGATCATGCTCTATTTCTGGTCGCGGCGGGAATCTTCGCAGGAGGCTCTTGACCGGGTCAAAATGGGCACGCCGGTTTTGGGCGAGATCTGGACGAAATACCAGGTTGCACAGTTTGCGCGTGTGATGGGAACGCTGCTGGTGGGCGGCATTCCTCTGGTACAGGCGCTGGAAACTTCAGGCCGCTCGCTGGGTACGGTTCTGCTGAAGAAGACACTTGACCGCACGGCGGTTCTGGTGCGTGAGGGCAAATCACTTTCCGCCTCGCTTACTAAGACCGGCATCGTTCCAGCGTTAGCCATCGACATGATGGAAGTGGGCGAATCGACGGGTGCGCTTCCGCAAATGCTGACCAGCGTGGCCGAGTTTTACGAAGAAGATGTTTCAACGCGAATGACCGCGCTGCTATCGCTTATTGAACCAGCGATCATGATCTTGATGGGCATATTTGTGGCGTTTGTGCTGGTGGCGCTCTACCTGCCTATTTTCTCGCTAGCGGACACGATCAAGTAATGGCCACGGAAACTCTGAAATTGAAAACCGCTTCCGAAGAGGCGGAGCAAGCCCAGATCATCGCCCGGCGGTATCGCTGCGAGTTCGTGGATCTCCACGCGACCAAGATCGATCACGAACTGTTCCGCACCGTGCCCGTGGACCTGATGTTCCGTTACCACTTCGTGCCTTTGCATGCGCAGAACGGAACACTCGAAATCGCGCTTTCGGACCCGCGCCAGATCGTTCTCATCGATGAATTAGCGGTATTGCTCGCGAAGAAGCTTAAGGTCAAAGTCGCGACGTATTCGCAGATTTCGGACCTGCTGAAGAAGACGGAGCAGTCGCAGCGGGTACTGGAAGAAGTAACCGAAGGGTTCACGCTGGATGTAGTCGGCGACGACGAGAATGCGGATGAGAACCTTTCGATTGACCGGCTGGCATCGGACGAGGGCAATATCGCCCCGGTCATCAAACTGGTGGACACGACTATCTTCAACGCGCTGGAGCGGCGCGCGAGCGATGTGCATATTGAAACGCGCGACCAGGAGGTTGCGATCAAGTATCGAATCGATGGCGTGCTGCAGTATGCGATGAGTCCGATTGCGAAGGAGTGGTATTCGGCGGTCATTTCGCGCATAAAAGTAATGAGCGAGCTGGATATCGCCGAGCGGCGCGTGCCGCAGGACGGCCGATTCCGGGTTCGCTACAAGGGACGGTTGATCGATTTCCGGGTTTCAATCATGCCGACGATTTATGGCGAGGACGCCGTGCTGCGCGTGCTCGACAAAGAATCGATGAGCGAGAAATTCTCGCAATTGACACTGGACGTGGTCGGTTTCGCGGACCAGGATCTGGCGAAATTCCGGCGGTTCATCAAAGAGCCGTATGGCATGGTGCTGGTGACCGGGCCTACGGGTTCCGGTAAAACGACCACGTTGTATGCGGCCTTAAGTGAGATCAAGAACGACGAAGACAAGATCATCACGATTGAAGATCCGGTGGAATATCAGATCAAAGGCATAACGCAGATTCCGGTCAACGAGAAGAAAGGGTTGACGTTCGCTCGCGGGCTGCGATCGATTCTACGGCACGATCCCGATAAGATTCTGGTGGGTGAGATCCGCGACCAGGAAACCGCCCAGATAGCCATTAACGCCGCACTTACAGGGCATCTTGTCTTCACCACCGTTCACGCGAACAATGTGTTCGATGTATTGGGCCGGTTTCTAAACATGGGAGTGGAGGCTTATAACTTCATCTCTTCTCTAAACTGCATTCTGGCGCAACGCCTCGTCCGGGTCATCTGCCCACACTGCCGCGAACGTGTCACGTATGACGATGATTACCTGAAAGAGAGCGGACTTGATCTGGCGGAATGGCGCTCTTTTCCGTTTTATGAAGGGCGTGGGTGCATGGAATGCAGCGGCACTGGATTCCGCGGGCGGTCGGCGATTCATGAATTGCTGGACCTGACGGAAAATATTCGGGAACTGATTCTGGAGCGCAGGCCGACCTCTGAGATAAAGCGGGCTGCGAAAGCAGACGGTATGACCTTTTTGCGGGCTTCGGCACTAGACCGGATTCGGGAAGGAATCACGACCCTGCGCGAGGCCAACAAAGTAACATTCATCGAAGGGTAGGAAACGTTGTCGTTTATCGATAAAGTCCAGCGCTGGGTCGCAGATCCGCCGCCGGACCATCTGTTCGAAATCACCGAAGTCTCTCTCGCAGCGGGATCGCCGCGGATGCCGGGACAGCACAAATTTGAAGTGCTGGCCGAGCATGGATTAACTGCGTCTCCAAGCGCGCCGAACCTGTTGAAGCCATACCTTTATCGCGATGTTCTGCCGCGGCTCTTGCCTGTGAACGGCACAAAACGCCCGGCGGCCGCACTGGTTATACCGGATTACGCAGTGCGAATGGCGATTCTCGATTTTGAACAATTCCCGGCAGGGGAGGCGGAACGAGAGGCCCTGATCCGGTTCCGGCTGCGCAAGAGCGTGCCGTTTCATATCGACGAAGCGCAGCTCTCGTATTCGATTCAAAGGGAAGAGCCGAAACGGCTGGAAGTGCTGGCGGTTTCTATTGCGCGACCGATTTTGGACGAATATGAAGCGCTCTTTACCGAAGCCGGTTACCGCTTAGGTGTTGTGGTACCGTCCTGCCTTTCCGTGCTGCGCCTGTGCGATCCCGGGCAGACCAGCCTCACGCTGCTGGTGAAGTCTGCCGGCGCCGCGATTTCGGCGGTGCTGTTTGAGCAGGGCCGGGTGCGGCTGGTCCGCTGTCTGGATCTCAGCCACAGTGAGTTGGCCGGCGAGGAAGGGCTCGAGGAGCAGCCGGAAGGAGATTTGATTCTGGCGCTTCTGCAGCAAACTCTGGCGTACGCAGAGGACCAGCTTGGCAGAGCAGTAACACGGCTGCTGCTCTGCGGTTTTGGACCGGAAACGGATCGATTGGGGCAGCTTGCAGAAAGAGAGTTCGGAGTAGCGTATGCGCCGGTGCGCTCGAAATTTGGTCCCGCTTCGCAGGAAAACGCCGGTCTGCTCGGTTTACTGGAGCGCTACGCGGCATGACGACCTCTCCGATGGAAATCAACCTTGCATCGCAGCCGTTCCGGCGGGAGCGGGCATACACCGCAATCATCGCCGGCGTATGCGTGGCACTAATCTGTTCGCTGCTGGTGCTGACCGGCCTGATTTTGCGAGAACGCGCGCAAGCCGCGGATTTGCGGACGGTAATCGGCGCACAGAACACCAGGCTGCACATCTTACAAAGGCAGCAGGCGCAATTTTCAGGAGTGCTTGCGAAACCGGAGAACGCGGACGTATTTTCCACGAACGTCTTTCTGAACGAATTGATTGCGCGGAGGGGCGTGAGCTGGACACGCGTGTTCAGCGACTTAGGAACGGTACTACCGCAGAATATGAGGCTGCTCGCGATTCGTTTACCGCAGGTGGGAATGGAGGATGCGACTGGAACGAACCGGATACAGCTCGACATGATTATTGCGAGCGAACGGTCGGATGCGGTGATTGGATTATTGAAGAACCTGGAAGGATCACGGCTGTTCGGTGCGGCGTCGGTGGTAACGCAGACGCCGCCGAGCCAGAACGATCCCTATTACAAATATCGAGTGACGGTTGCTTATGCTCAAAAACTTTGAATCGCCATTCTCGAAGCGCAGTATCGGCCAGCGAGGAGTCCGCTTTTGGCTGCAGGTTGCCGCTGGCGTGCTAGTTCTGTTGAACGGTGCGGCGCTGTTTCTCTACTTTGCGCCACCGGGTGGTTCGCGCGCGGATCTTACCGAAGATAGCCAGCAGATTCGGATGGAGATCGCGACCGCGAAAGCGCAGGCTGCGCATTTGAAAACGATTTCCGAGAAAGTTCAGGTTGGGAGCCTGCAATCCGGCGCTTTCGAAGGCAAATATTTCCTAGCGAACCGGACGGCATATGAACTGGTGATTGAGGAGATCCAGCGCATGGTGAAAGAGGCCGGGCTGCGGGAGCGGGACGCGGTGTTTAGCGAGGAACCGATTGAGGGCACTTCGGATTTGTCGCTGTTGAATGCGACCGCCAGCTATGAAGGATCGTACGAAAGCCTGATGCACTTCCTGAACCTGACAGACCACTCACCCATGCTTTTGATGCTAGATAATCTGCAAGCCGCGCCCCAGCAGAAGAACGGACAGATTAACACGTCAATACGATTCCAGGCCATTGTCCGCGAGAATGCGAGCGGCTCCGCTGGAGGACAGCCATGAGCGCGGCCGCACAGACAAGAATTTTTGGCATGCGGGTAGGCATAGACCCGAAGATTCTAGCGGGCGGATTGATCGCAGTGGCTGTGGTGTTGTTTTGGTATAACTTGCGGGGCGAGGGAGGAAGCACTCCGGCTGTAACACGCCCACACAGCAGCGCGACGCCAGCTACCAATTGGAACAGGCGGACACCGGTTACGCGCCGTCAGGCACGAGCGAACGATCGGGGCACGCTGCGCCTGCGTCCGGTAGACCC
>Ga0308173_10000606_pt1 | contig 15749 bp, 18 predicted proteins | sample PhyPR1_FD_203716 | JGI IMG/M metagenome (GOLD analysis project Ga0308173, IMG submission 203716) | Soil microbial communities from UC Gill Tract Community Farm, Albany, California, United States - DLSLS.P.R1 | ecosystem: Environmental > Terrestrial > Soil > Agricultural land | place: USA...
GACAACAAATGGGTCGATAGCGTCTCCCGCAAAACATTTGAGACCACAAATCCCGCAACCGGCGAGGTGCTGGCGAAAGTTGCCGAAGCCGATGCTCCCGATGTCGATCTCGCCGTGAAGGCTGCCCACAAGGCATTTCATTCCAAAGCTCCTTGGCGCAGGATGTCCGCATCCGAGCGCGGCAAGCTGCTGAACCGCCTTGCCGACCTGATCGAAAAGAACATCGAAGAACTCGCCACGCTGGAATCGCTGGATAACGGCAAGCCCCGGCACGTAGCGCGCACGGCCGATCTGCCGCTGGTCGTCGCCTGCTACCGGTATTACGCAGGTTGGGCGGACAAGATTCAGGGCAAGACCATACCGGTCAATGGAGATTATTTCTGCTATACCCGGCATGAACCGGTTGGCGTCGTCGGCCAGATCATTCCCTGGAATTTCCCGCTGTTGATGCAGGCGTGGAAGCTGGGGCCCGCGCTTGCCTGCGGCAACACGATTGTTTTGAAAGCCGCCGAGCAGACTCCGCTTTCGGCTCTGCGCGTCGGCGAACTGATCGTCGAAGCCGGATTCCCCGAGGGCGTGGTCAACATTCTTCCGGGCTACGGTCCGACCGCCGGGGGAGCGATTGCGCATCACATGGATGTCGATAAGGTTGCCTTCACCGGCTCGACCGAAGTGGGGCACCTGATCATGAAGGCGGCGGCGGAAACCAATCTCAAGCGGGTCACGCTGGAACTGGGCGGCAAGAGTCCGAATATTGTGTTCGCCGATGCCGATATGGAGCAGGCGGTGGAAGGCTCGCACTTCGCGCTGTTCTTCAACCAGGGGCAGTGCTGCTGCGCGGGTTCGCGCGTGTTTGTCGAGGAAAAGGCCTACGACGAGTTCGTGGCGCGCAGCACCGATCGCGCGAAACAGCGCCGGGTAGGCGATCCGCTGGATCGCAAGACGGAACAAGGGCCGCAGGTGGATAACGATCAGTTCAACAAAGTTCTGAGCTATGTCGAATCGGGCAAACAGGAAGGCGCGAAGCTCATGTGCGGCGGCGAGCGCGTTGGCGATCGAGGCTATTTCGTCGCTCCGACGGTTTTCGCCGATGTCAAAGACGAGATGAAAATCGCTCAGGAAGAGATCTTTGGGCCGGTAATGAGCATCATGAAATTCAAGGACATGGACGAACTGGTGGAGCGCGCCAATAAAACGATTTACGGATTGGCGGCCGCGGTCTGGACCCGCGACATCGGCAAAGCCCACCATATTGCTAATAACGTACGGGCCGGCACGGTCTGGGTGAACTGCTTCGATGTGTTCGATGCGGGCGCGCCTTTTGGCGGGTTTAAGCAATCAGGAATCGGCCGCGAATTGGGCGAATATGGCCTGCAGCAGTATTCGGAAATCAAGACGGTGACGGTGAAGCTGTAAGGCTGAATGGTCCATTATCGAAGCGGCACGTTATCGATCAGGCGTACACCCTCCAGGAAAGCTGCGGCGAAGCGACGGCCCCAGTGCTCCTCGACATAGTCCACCGTAAGACCTTCCGATTCGAGAATCACTTTCGCCTCGCTTGGATTTGCAGCCGTCGTCAAAGCGCGAAAGAGCGAGGCTGCTTTGTGTCGCGCCGCGGCTGAAACCAGCATGTTGCGAGAGCTTTCCGCCAGGCCTGAGTCATCGCGAACCGTCGGACACGCGATGATCTCCGTCGGGATGAAGAAATCAGTAACCATGTCGGTGACAATTTTGAGCTGCTGATAATCTTTTTCTCCGAAATAGGCACGTACGGGGCGAATGAGGTTGAGAAGCTTCAGAACAACGGTCATGACACCTGGAAGAAAGCCAGGCCGATGCGCCCCTTCCATGAGGTTCGTTACGCCGGTCTCTTCCACTCGAAAGCGATATCCCTGCGGATACAATTCCAACGCCCCGGGCGCAAACACCTCATCGGTTCCCAGGCTTTCGAGGAGCGCCAAATCGCTCTCTAGCTCGCGTGGATATCGATCGAGATCATTCGGATCGTTGAATTGCGATGGATTTACGAAAATGCTGACCACGACCGTTTCATTTTCGCGGCGGCATCGCTCCACCAGCGAAGCGTGTCCCCGGTGGAGTGCGCCCATCGTCGGAACGAAACCGGTGGTGCGTCCGGCCAGGGCTTCGCGACGGCCTAGCCAGCAGCCTATAGTCTTTGAAACGTGCATGGTTAGTAGCTCTCTTCGAGTGTTGGAAAGGCGCCGGCTTTCACGGCTCGGTCGAAATTCGCCACCGCATCAAGAATGTTTCGCGCCCCGTCCGAAAAAGGGCGGGCAAACTTCGGACGAAAATCCGTGTTCATTCCAAGCAGATCCTGAAGCACCAGGATCTGTCCATCGCATCCCGCGCCCGCGCCGATTCCGATGGTCGGAACGCGAAGACTCGCGGTGATTTGCTGGGCGAGAGTCGCCGGAATGCATTCGAGCACTATTGCGAAAGCGCCAAGCTCTTCGAGCGTGTGTGCCTGACGGACGATATTTCGAGCGGCCTCGTCGCCGCGGCCCTGCACTCGAAACCCGCCGTAAGTACGGATAGATTGCGGCTGGAGTCCCAGATGGCCCATAACGGGTATTCCGCTCTGAATCATGCGTTGAATCACATCCTCATGACCGTCAACACCCTCGATTTTCAGTGCGTGCGCTCCGGCGCTCAAAAGAACATGTGCGGAATCCAGCGCCTGGGGCAAACCTTTTCGATAAGAGAGAAAGGGCATGTCCGAGATGATGAATTTGTCCTGCGCGCCCCGGGCGACCGCCTCAGTATGGAGCCGCATCAGCTCCACATTCATGGAAAGCGTTGAGCAGTGGCCGTGCATGACCATGCCGGCGCTATCGCCGACAAGAATTGCGTCGATTCCGGTTTTCGAGAGCAGACGCGCGAACGTGTAGTCGTAGCAGGTCAGCAGTGAAAGCTTGCGGCCCTCGATTTTTGCGCGGAGAAAGTCTGCTGCAGGCATGGCTCACGTTGAAGGTGTCGCTGCAGGAGTTCAGCGCCAGAAGAATCATAACATTCAGGCCAGTGCCGGAAAACGCGGCGTTCCGATTTAGATTGCGGCCGATCTAAAATCAACTTGTTGGAACCCAGTGAATTGCGTGATGCAGCGTTCCGGCGCGTGATTCTTTCGATTCCCAAAGGGAAAGTAGCCACGTACGGGCAAGTGGCGGCGGCGGCCGGATACCCGCGCCTGCACCGCGCAGTGGCGCGACTGCTGCGGGACGGCCCAACCGATCGCCTTCCCTGGCACCGTGTAGTGGGCGCAGGCGGCGAGATCAAACTGCGCTTTCAAGCCGGGGCTGAACAGCGGCTCCGGCTGCGAATGGAAGGCGTGATGTTCCGCGGGAAGAAGGTGAATCTGGAACTTCACGGCTTCTGATCCTTCTGCGCCAAACTTTATGCGACCAGCACAATTTTGCCGATATGCTTCCCGCTTTCCAATCGCTGATGCGCAAGAGACGCATCACGCAGCGGAAACGTCGAGTCGATCACTGGGTAGATCAGGTCTTTGCGCGGCAGCAGAGGCCAAACCTCGCGAAGGAGCCGCACGGCAATTTCGCCCTTTTGTGCAGGCGTCCGAATTCGCATAGTGGAACCCATCACCCGCCCGCGCTTCATCATGAGCCGGGCAATATCCAGTTGACCGGTCCGGCCGCCCTGGGTCGCGATAACAGTAATTCGGCCTTCGATGGCGAGCGCATCGATATTCCGCTCGAGGTACGATCCGCCTACGAGGTCCACGATCACGTCCACCCCGCGGCGGCCGGTGATGCGTTTCACTTCTGCAACAAAATCGGATTCCTTGTAATTGATGGCATGCTGCGCTCCGAGCTTTAGACACGCGGCGCACTTCTCACCGGTTCCAGCCGTCGTGATGACGGTCGCGCCCCAAGCGCGAGCCAGCATGATGGCCGCGCTGCCGATGCCGCTTGTGCCGCCATGGATTAAGACCGTTTCACCCCGCGTCAGGGATGCCCGGGTAATCAGGTTATCGAAAACAGTGAAGAAATTTTCGGGCAGTGCCGCCGCTTCCTGCGCGGTCCACCCTTCGGGGATAGGCAAGACCTGCAAAGCCGGCGCGGCGCAGAATTCAGCATAGCCTCCGCCGGCGACGATTGCGCACACGGGATGGCCCGGCCGGAACGCGTTCACGCCCGAACCGGCGGAGTGAACTGTTCCAGCCACGTCGAGACCTGGGATGTCCGACGCGCCGGGCGGCGGCGGATATTTGCCTTGACGCTGCATGATGTCCGCGCGTGAAACACCGGCGGCTTGGACACGAATGACTAGCTCGCCGTCGCCTGGTATAGGCTCGGGGCGCTCAACCGGCTTCAAAACGTCCGGCGGCCCAAATGAAGATATTTCGATCGCGATCATCGGTAATTCCCGGTTATCGAAATGTTAGCCACAGGCCGAGCGCAATTTCCGCGAGAGAGAACTTGCGGGTCAGATCCGGATTTTCAGCGAAATATTCCAGAATATCGTCGATGAGCGGCGGTCCAAACTCGAATCGGCGAGGATATTCGCTAGGGGCGAGAAACGCCGCGACTCCATCAAACAGCAGCAAAAGGCCAATTGAGCGGCGGACGGGCTTGAGTTTCATCAGCAAGTAGTCTAGCCTGCCAGGAAAGTAGGGAGAGGCTGTAACGCTCTCCGCTCCCACGGAATCCAATTGACGCCCGAGGTGCATTCAAGGGCGCAAGGAGAGATTTGGATGAGAGCAGCGTTTTTACTCGGCCGGCTGGCGTTTGGCGGTTTTTTTCTATACAATGCCATCAATCATTTTAAGCAGCGCAAAGGAATGGCCCAATATGCTGCCGCGAAAGGCATACCGGAGCCGGAGCAGGCCGTGGTCGCCTCCGGGGTTCTTCTCGCCGTGGGAGGCGTCAGCATGATACTCGGGCTGAAACCGAAGATAGGGGCTGCGGCGCTGATTAGCTTTCTTGCGTCCGTATCTCCGATGATGCACGATTTCTGGAATCAGGAACCTGGCCAGGAAACGAACGATATGATTCACTTCAGCAAGAATATGGCCCTGCTCGGCGCTGCCCTAGCCCTGCTGGGTGTTCCGGAGCCATGGCCGGCGAGCCTGGGGTGACATGCTGTTGTGATCAATATCATCACCATCGAGCGAGAATACGGTTGCGGAGCGGCTGGAATTGCGAAGGCATTGGCAGGCCGGCTCGGCTGGGCACTGTGGGATCGCGAGATTACCTGTGAGATAGCCCGGCGGTTGAAGTGTGATGTGCGCTCGGTGGAGCAGCGTGAAGAGAAACCCGATCCCGCCTTCTATGGCCTGGTAAAAGTCTTCATGCGCGGCAGTTATGAAGAGCATTACACGGGCGGCGGGATTGAACTACTGGATGCAGAACACCTGGCGGAGCTTTTCGAAAAAGTTGTAAAGGAGGTTGTGAGCCGCGGACCGTGTATCATCGTGGGCCGGGGTTCTCCGTGGTTCCTTCGCGACCGCGCGGATACATTACGCACGTTTCTTTATGCGCCTTACAATGAAAAGCTCCGCCGTACTATGGCCACCGGAAAGAGCCGGGAAGAAACCGAAGATCTACTGGAGCGTGTGGATCGGGATCGGGCGGCATTTGTCCGTAAGTATTACGGCCTGGCCTGGCCCTACCGCGAGATCTATCACCTGATGATCAACACTCTGCCAGGGGACGAGGCCGTAATGGATGTGATTCTCCACGCGAAAGAGCTGTTGAGCCGGGGCCAATAACCTTTATTTCGGCGCACCCGCCGGTTTCAATGGTGGGTGTGCGCTGTACTGCTTCTGCGGCGGATTCAAGGTGATTTCGACCGTCTTTTCTTCGCCGGCAACGTCCATCTTTTTGCCATAGGTCTGATAACGGCTGTTGATCACCTGCAACTGTACCGTCCCCTCCGGCACCGGCGGAAAGTGGGCGACCCCCTCCTGGTTGGTTTTCACTTCCCAATGAATCGGTTTACGTTTGCCGAGCTTCATAATCTGGTGCGAACCCAGAAAGTCCAGAATCACGGCGGCATTTTCGACCGGCTTCTCGTACTGGTTCTTCACAACGACTCTGATCGTGGTTTCCGGGCTGCTCGCCACCATCGGCGCGACCAAGGCCAGCAGCGCCAGTATCAATGTGATTCGAAACTGCATGTTAGAGATTATCGCGTAGCTAAGTTTGACGTCCTGGCCTCGGTGGTGTCCTAAAGTTGCGTTGAAGCTTATTTCTCTTTGAAGCGGGGGCGTAACTAGGCCGGTCTCATGAAGTTTCTCGCGTGTTGCTGGTCAAGTTTCCGAGAACCCGGCTTAACCGCAATGAGCAGGAAATTGGTCTCGACTCCGGCGTTGCTCCAGGTAAACGTGGTAAGGCAAATTGGCGTAACGAGGCGCAAAATTTTCCGTTACGCTCGTTGCATGGCAGTCCTCAGCCAGGGAAACGAGTTGACAGATGTCGAGCCAGGCCAGATCACCTTCGTAGAGCAGAGGGGGGAGAGCGTTGCGCCGACAGTATCGGTTGACCTGAAATCTGCTCTAGAAGCCACCTGGCAGGACAGACTCGACCGGCTAGAAGCCGTGCTGGAGGCCGAATCGGGTCGTCCTGCCCTGGAGGGCGCCCATCTGAAAGCGCTCTTGCAAGCCGGGCGGGAACTGGCGGGAACTGGCGGGCTCGGGAAGCTCTGTGAATTGGTCCTCGACCTTTCGTTGGAGGCCGTAAGAGCGTCGCGCGGCGTCGTAATGACGCGCGAGAAAGGAGGGGAGCTCAAGAGCCGTGCTATTCGCGGCGAGAGCCTTCGGATTAGCACGGCCGTGCGCGACCTCGTGATGCAGCAGGGGAAATCGCTGTTGGTCCGCGACGCCCGGCTGGATCGGGATTTCGCAAGCCAGCCGGCCGTCGTGGATCAGGAAATCGGAAGCATCGTAGCGGTTCCGCTGCAAACGGATGAACGAGTGATCGGATTTCTGTATCTCGATTCGCCCCATCTAATTCGCGAGTTTACGTCTGAAGACCTGAACCTGGTGACAGTCATGGCAAATATCGCTGCCATTCGCATCGAGCACGCCCGGCTGCTGGAGCAAGAGCAAGCGAGAAAGCTGTTGGAGCAAGAGATCGAGCAAGCTGCGAGCATTCAGCGCGGGCTGCTACCCGCGCGGGCTCCCGAGATCGCGGGCCTCGACCTGGCAGGCTATAACGCTCCATGCCGCACGGTTGGAGGAGATTACTACGATTTTCTTCCGTATCCGGATGGGCGTGTGGCGCTGCTGATCGCCGATGTGTCCGGGAAGGGACTTGGAGCGGCGCTGCTGATGTCCAGCTTGCAGGCGCGTGTTCAAGTGCTGTTCGAAGACCCGGATCGGCTTGCCGCAAAGGTTTGCCGACTGAATCGCAGCATTGCGGCGAACTGTCCGGACAATTGCTTCATGACATTTTTTGCCGCCGTGTTCGATCCCGCGAGCAGTGAGCTGGCGTATTGCAATGCCGGGCACAACGCTCCGCTATTGCTTCACGCGAACGGTCGAGTCGAGGCGCTCGGCGCTACGGGCCTCCCACTCGGCATTAAGCGAGATGGCCTGTTTGAGGAGAGCAGTCTCCGGCTCGAACGGGGCGATGTCCTCATTCTGTACAGCGATGGCGTGACTGAGGCTTGCAGGCCAGATACGGATCAAGAATTCGGTGAACAGCGGCTCATCACTGTCGTGCAGAGAAAGCAAAACGACTGCTCCGCGAGCCTTGTTGAAGCAATAAAGGCTGAACTGCTGTCCTTTACCCAGGGAGCGCCGCCCGCGGACGATGTAACGCTGGTGCTAGCGCGCCGCTGCGAGAAACCGGTCGGGCTGCATCCTCCACGAGTGTGCGCGATGCAAGGAGTTGCTCGTGCCGAAGATGAAAACATCGGCTACTGACCATAGCGCCCACGGTCACGTCCGCAACGGGATAAGCGCTCGCAAACGGCTCTCGCGTAAAAATAGTCCCAGCCAAACGAGAATCCCGAAAATGACAGGAAAACTCGTATTAAATGCCGGGCTATCTGCGCGAACATTGGCGGCGGTTGCACCCCCAAAATAGGCCGTCAGCAGAATGGCACCGAGGATCGATGTCCTTGGAATCACATAGAGCACTGTGCAGACGAGCAAGGTGGCTCCAATGAGCACGATTGTGTTCTCAGGAAATCCGATTCGAACCGTGGCTTCGATCACTTGTTGTGCCTTGATGAGTTTCGTGAACGCGTCGAAAAGCATGAACAAAACAGCAACCGCACTTAGAATGATTCCCGTCCATCGGGCGCTTTTCGAAACGGAAGCGGATTCAACAGTCGATTGCATGTGATTCCTCTTTTCTCAGTTACGGCTAACCTGATACGTCAATACGTTGCTACGGCCATTTATTGAATTCGCAAAGAAATTGACAAGAACCGGCACCAGCACCGATGCCTTGACCATATGTGTCTGGCCTGGCAGCATCAGATGCTGCGCGTTCGGGAGCACATCTGAAAGTTCCCTCATTGCCTTTTGCCACCACAGGGGGCTTTTACCCCCGACTGCCGCGAGCACGGGCATGGTCACAGAGGCCCACCGCTCGCGTGAAAGCGGCCGGCCCGCTCGCGTGTCTGACAGGATCGTCAGATCATAGGGGAGCGTATGCGCCACTCGTTTCAACTTGGGCCATATAGGCGTGAACCGCATCAAATTAACGAAGATCGCCGGCGTGCCAACAGTTCTCATGAACAGCTTGAGCGCATCGGCCCGCCGATCCACCTCAATCAGAGCGGTCATTTTGGCAAGATAATCGTCCGGCCGCGGGGGATGGGCTTCATCGAAAAAGAAGGGCGCCTCATACAGCGCAAGTTTCTTTATGCTATTGAGACGAGCCGCTGCTTCAAGAGCGAGAGCGGCACCGGAAGAGGTGCCAAACACATAGGCCGACCCGCCCGCCTCTTGGACGAGGGCCGCGATATCCTCGACTTCACGATCAACCGAATACGGCGTGGTGTTCGTGCTCTCCCCTCGCCCGCGGCGATCAAAAGTAAACACAGTGAAATGCGGCTTCAGGAGCTTGGCCATGGAACGCATCGGTCCGAACCTTCTATGGCAGAGCGCGCCGTCCACCAGCACAAGAGCGGGGCCCGCCCCTGACCGGTCGAATGCGATCGTTGTGCCATCTTTGGATTGAACCGTGTTCATATACACTCCCGTCGCTTCCTGAATGTTCAAAAATTCACTAAGAATTCTTGCAGCCGGTCAAGCTGCTGATTCCAGCCAGTCGAAGCGCCGCGCGTCGCATCAGACTCGAATGAGAACAACTGGCGCACGGTAACTTCGGTCTTTTCTCGCTGATCGGCGAACGTCACTTCGGTCCACACTCGCTGGTCGGGCGATTCGTGGATCGAGCCGTCAAAAACGAGCCGTTCCGGTTCGACGACCTCAACGTACACACCATCGAATGGATAGTCCCGTCCATCCGGCCCATGCATTGAGTAGCGCCAAACTCCACCGGCCCTTACATCCATCTCGTGAACTTCGGTCGTGAAGCCCCGAGGACCCCACCACTGCGCCAAATGTTTTGGATCGGTCCACACCTTGAATACCAGCCTGCGCGGCGCATCGAAGGTGCGCTTGATTACCAACTCCGCTCTGGAGGTAAAGGGAGCTTCGCTCACGGTCTCACCCTTTCGCGCCGCACCCGCTTACTGGGGAGCGGGCCGACATGTTTCTTTTCCTTCTCTTTCAGCTCGTGTAGATATTCGTCCAGGCGATCGAAGCTCTCTTCCCAGAACCGGCGGTAGTATTCGAGCCAATCGGCCGCTTCTTTGAGCGGTCGAGGTTCCAGTTGGCAGGGCCGCCACTGAGCTTCGCGGCTGCGCACAATCAGACCTGCCCTTTCAAGCACCTTCAAGTGCTTGGAGATCCCAGGCAGGCTGATTTCAAAGGGTTCGGCCAGCTCTGTGACGGAAGTTTCGCCTGATGCCAGCCGGGCGAGAATCGCGCGGCGCGTGGGGTCCGCGAGCGCCGCAAACGTTGTACTCAGATGATCGGAAGGCACGTGTATTTAACCTATTGGTAAAATACAACGGGTTCGGGCGGCTGTCAAGGGGTTTTATCGCTTCTTTTATCGGCCGCGCACGCCAGTAGCAGCGGCAAAGGATTCGCGCTGTCTAGTCGTGAGTGAAAGTGCGTGAGATCTGCGCCAGTATGCCCTCGTTAACTACTGATGCTTGCGACGCGGTTGTCGGAAACTAAACCATCAACGCAATCTTTAGGACGCTACCTTCGGCACGGACTCTTCGCCTCGCTGAGAGGCGCGGGCTCACCACTCTTCAGCGGGACGCCCTGAATGGGGCTTGATCAGAGAGCAGCGGCTCAATGGCCGAACGGAGCGCCACTTCGTCCATGACTCCAGGATTGTAGAGTCTGACGATTCCGTGGCGGTCAACCAGCACGATAGTGGGCGTGGTGCTCGCTCCGAAGCGCCGAAAATTTCCGGTATCCACAGGAACCTGCGCATTCGGAATATTCGAGTAATACTTCTGATACACCTTCTCAATGAAGGGCATCTCGATCGCGGGCGGCGCGTGCTCCTCCTGGGCCGTGTAGCCGTACAGGCGGGTAGGCGCAATCACAACCAATCCTTTCGGCGCAAGCTCGGCCGCCAGTTTGGCGATGACCGGCTCCTCGGCTTTGCAGTCGGAGCACCAGTGGGCCCAGAAAAAGAGCAGCAGCACCTTCCCGCGCAAGGCGCTGGCCGGCTGCGGTCTCCTGCCGATCCACTCCGGACTGAGCAGCGCCGGCATCGGCTTGCCCTGCAGCGTCATCAGATTAATGTTCTTTTGCAGGCGGTCAACTAGCGAGGTCCCCTGCCATTTCTTGAGCGCAGCCTGGAGAACCTGCAATGCTTCGGCCCGTTTGTGGGTTGCATAGAGCGCTTCGGCTTGCACTTCGTATGCTGCGCCCAGAGCCAGCGGCAGGTGCGGTTCCGCGTCCAGCTTTCGGGTAGCAAGCGATGCGCGCGAGATGCTCTCAATCTCTTCGGCATCTTTTAATGCCTGTTCCGGATGTCCGGCTATCAACTCCCCACGAGCCAGCCAGGAGAACGCTTCCAACGCTTCGGGCGTATCGCCGTACAGCTTGCGGTATTGCGCGACCATCGCTTCGGCCGACTGCAGATCGCCACGCTGGAGCGCCATTTGTACGTAGGCGACAACTTTCGGTGTCGCGGGCTGACCGTAGCTCGGCGGTATCGAGCTCTGCGCCCAAATTGAAAGAGGGCTCAGCAATAACAGAGCCGCGATGCCGCGGAGCAACTTCATTCCTACTGGATGCACAAATTCTTCAGATAGTCGCGGAACGGATCGCCGAGATCGTGCCGGGACAGAGCAAATTCCACTGTAGCCTTAAGGAATCCGAGCTTGTCGCCGGCATCGTAGCGCGTTCCTTCAAATTTCAGGCCGTAAATGGGCCGGTTTCGCAACATGTATTTCAGGGCGTCGGTGAGCTGTATCTCGCCACCGCGGCCTGGCTCAATCGATTCGATGCACTGGAAAATTTCAGGCGTCAGGACATACCTGCCTATAATCGCGAGGTTGGATGGCGCATCTGCCGGCTTGGGCTTTTCCACCATGTTGCGAACCCGGTACAACCGGCCCTCACGGCCATTGTCGCTGACCAGTTCCGCATCCACTACTCCGTAGGCTGAGATCTGGTCTTTCGGCACCTCCACCAGCGCCACGACCGACGCGCCGTAATATTCATACACATCCAGCAGTTGACGGATGCACGGCACTTCGGAAGCGATGATATCGTCCGACAAGACAACCGTAAACGGTTCATTGCCGACGAGTTCCTTCGCCCGGAGCACAGCATGGCCCAGACCCAGCGCCTCTTTCTGCCGAACATAGGATACGTCGATCATGTCCGAGATCGCCCGCACCATCGAAAGCAGCTCCGTCTTCTGCTTCGATTCAAGCAACTGCTCCAGTTCGAAGCTCACGTCGAAGTGATCTTCGATGGATGATTTTCCGCGGCCCGTAACGATAATGATGTTCTGGATGCCCGAATGCATGGCCTCTTCCACTCCGTACTGAATGAGAGGCTTGTCCACGATGGGGAGCATTTCCTTCGGCTGGGCCTTGGTCGCCGGAAGGAACCTTGTCCCCAGCCCGGCGGCTGGAAATACCGCTTTACGCACCTTTGGAATCATCACCCGCCATTCTACCGGGCTGCTCCGGAGCGCCCGGATTTCATCCCCTCTCCGACATTCAAAGCGCGAATGCGACCACTCGCTGAACCGTCTTTGTCACTCGATGGACGGGTATGCTAATCCTAGAATTTAAGGTTTAGATACTCACCGGAATATAGAATGGCTTACGTAATTGCCGAACCCTGCATCGGAACCAAAGATACCGCCTGTGTAGATGCCTGCCCTGTCGATTGCATTCATCCAAAGAAAGATGAAGAGAAGTTCGAAGGCGAAGAAATGCTATACATCGATCCGGTGGAATGCATCGATTGCGGCGCGTGCGTGCCGGTTTGCCCCGTTTCCGCAATTTTCGCGCTCGACGATCTGCCCGATAAATGGGCCGATTTTGCGCAGCGCAACGCGGCGTTTTTCGGACGATAACACTCAATCAGGAGCAAACGAACAGATTAGGGCCGGTACACCGCATACGAGGTATCGGTTTCCCAGACCCGGACGAACGAAATAGAGGCCGGCTGCAAGCCGCTCTTCAGTTCATCGTAGAAGAACTTCGCAAGGTTTTCCGCGGACGGGTTGATCTGGTCGAACGGTTTCAGGTCGTTGATGAACCGGTGATCCAGGTATTCGCTGGTCGTGCGCAGCATCCGCTTCAATTCGGAAAAATCGAATAGTAAACCATTGTCGTCCAGTTCCGCGCCTGCCACCGCCACCTGGACGCGATAGTTGTGCCCGTGCACGTTCTCACACTTGCCGTGATAATTGCGGAGCGCATGCCCAGCCGCGAAGGTGTGTTCTACGCAGATCTCAAACATCGAAGAATTCTTGAATGTCCTTCAGTTCCCTGGTGAAGCGGTACGGCGGCAGGCTTTCAAAAAACACGCGTCCGTACGGCAGCTTGATAATCCTATTATCCAGCAGGACCAGGACGCCCCGATCGGCAGTTCCGCGAATCAGCCTTCCGAAACCCTGTTTCAGCGCGAGCGCTGCCTGGGGAATCTGATAATCGTAAAAGGCATTTCCGCCGCTCTGCCGGACCGCTTCCGTCCGGGCTGCCACAACTGGATCGGTCGGAACCGCGAACGGCAGCCGGTCCACAATGACGCAGCTCAACTGCTCGCCTTGCACATCTACACCCTGCCAGAAACTCGAAGTTCCGAACAGCACCGCGCCTGGGGTGGAGCGAAACGCCTCAATCATCGCTGTCCTTGGGCCGTCTCCTTGCAGCATCAACGGGTAGTCCAGCCTCTTTTTCAGCAGCTCATAGACCTGGCGCATCTGCTGATAACTGGTAAACAGAACGAAGGCGCGTCCGCGCGAAGCTTCGAGAACTCGCTCAATCTCGCCGGCAGCACGGCTGGTGAAGTCCTGCTGCCGCGGGTCAGGCAGATGCGGCGGCACATAAAGCAAGACTTGCTTGCCGTAATCGAACGGGCTGTCTACATGAAGCGTGCGCGCGTTCTCCAGTCCCACACGTCCCTGACAGTAATCGAAGCTGCCTGCCACGGTAAGCGTTGCGGACGTCATAATGACCGATTCCACGCGATCGAACAGGCGCGCGCGCAGCGCCTGGGCAACATCGATCGGAGTCGCCTGCAGGTAAAGGCCGCGGCCCCGCCGTTCTACCCAGTAAACAAAACTCGCGTCGCCGCTTTCCATCCAGAAACGCAAGCCTTGCTGGATGAGCTTCGCGCGGCGGACCAGCGGCAGGATATCTTCCACTGCGCCTTGCACCAACTCGAGCCGGGCACAAAGCGCGTCCAAGGCAAACAGCAGTTCACCGTACAGGTCGGAATTGCTCGCCAGAAAATTTTCCTGATCGCGAAAACCCTGCCGGCCCTCTTGCGGAAAGAGCGCGAAGAAACCCTCAGTCCGGTCGCCGATATGAATCAGCGCGCGATCCAGTTCCGGGCCGGCAAACAGCTTCTTCCGCGATACCGCTGAGGTGTCCTTCAGCAGCTCCTGAATCTGCAGATTGCTGACGCTTATGCCGAAATACTGGCCCGCGATATCTTCCATCTCATGCGCTTCGTCGAAGATCGCGGCCGAGTAATCCGGCAGGATGGCGCCAAGCGCCTGATCCCGCATCCCCAGGTCCGCGAAGAAGAGATGGTGGTTCACAATGATGATGTCGCTCTGCGCGGCGCGCCGGTGCATCTCGGTGATGAAGCAGCGGTCGAACTGCTTGCATTTCTGTCCCGCGCAATAATCGCTGCGCGCGTCCAGCTTCCACCAGAGCGCGCTGTGTTCGGAAACGCCGCGGAGTTCGCTGCGATCGCCCGCCTGAGTCGTCTTTTCCCATTGCCGGATGATTTCGAATTCGCGATTCTCCGCCATGCCGGTCAAGACAGGTTCCCGCTCAGCGTCGTACACCTTTTGCCGGCAAAGGTAATTCATGCGGCCCTTCATATAACAGACCGACAGAGGACGTTCGAACAGCGTTTGGAGAAACGGGATGTCCTTAAAGAAAAGCTGCTCCTGCAGATTCTTGGTGCCGGTCGAAATGACAATCCTCTTGCCCGATAAGATTGACGGGACCAGATACGCAAGCGTTTTCCCGGTCCCGGTTCCGGCTTCGACGATCAGGTGGCGGCGGTCGGCCAATGCCTCGGCAACCGCCTCGGCCATCTCCAGTTGTCCTGGACGATATTCATAATTCGGATGGGCACGCGAAAGAATCCCACCGCGGGCAAAAAACTGCTTTACCGTCAGCTTAGCCGTGCAGGGGGCTGCTTTCGCGATCTTTCTTTCACTGTTCACCACAAAGAGCTTTTTGCAACGGCTGCGGGAAACCTTGAGTGTAGTACGCCGGGTGCGCCGCCGATTCGCCGCTCCGATGTAGTGCCGCCACAAGTCCGGTTATTCTCAAAGAGGGCACACGGCGCGGCAGCCAGAGGCGCTGGTTTCTATATGTATGGCGGAAGAGATTCTCTACCTCTCGGAACTGCTAGGCGTCAAAGTGTACGATCTGAAGGGCCGCCGGATCGGGACATTCCGCGATGCCGCGCTTGTACCACTGATCGACCCTGTCCGGCTGGACCGCTACCTTGTCGGGGCCGGCCCCGCGTGGTTGAGCATCCGCTATGACCAGATCCAAAGTATCGGCACCGATGGCATCCAGCTTAAAGACGAACGCCTGACGCCCTATCACTCCGACGAATACATGCTGCGCATGGTTCGCGATCTGCTCGATCAGCAGATTATCGATGCGCAGGGCCGGAAAGTGGTGCGGGTCAACGACATTACCTTCCTGAAGGAGCATGAAAACGGCAGCGAGGTCCTGCACATCCTGGAAGTCGATATTGGGGTGCGTTCGATTGTCAGGCGGCTGCTCCGCGGCATTCTTTCTCCGGCAACCGTCCGGAACCTGCAAAAGCGCATTCCCATGCACTCTATCCGCTGGGAATTCTGCAACATTCTGGAAGCCGATCCACAGCGCCGCGTGCGCTTAAACATCTCGAACCGGCTGCTTGAGAATATGCACCCGGCGGACCTGGCCGATATTGTCGAAAATCTCGGACATGAAGACCGCGCGGCCATTTTCAACACGATGGATAGCGA
>Ga0308173_10000607_pt1 | contig 15744 bp, 10 predicted proteins | sample PhyPR1_FD_203716 | JGI IMG/M metagenome (GOLD analysis project Ga0308173, IMG submission 203716) | Soil microbial communities from UC Gill Tract Community Farm, Albany, California, United States - DLSLS.P.R1 | ecosystem: Environmental > Terrestrial > Soil > Agricultural land | place: USA...
TAGGCGTGCGCACGGCGGAAATGATCAAATACGCCTGCAACGCATTTCATGCCGTGAAAATAGCCTTCGCTAATGAAATCGGTGCGCTGAGTTCGCGCTTAAGCGTCGATCCCGGCGAAGTGATGGCCACTCTTTGTGAAGACAAAAAGCTGAACGTGTCGCCGGCCTATCTCAAACCCGGCTTCGCCTTTGGTGGCTCCTGCCTTCCGAAAGATCTTCGCGCCCTGAACTACCGCGGTAATCGGCTCGACCTTCGCCTGCCCCTCCTTGAATCGGCACTGCCCAGCAATCATCACCATCTGCAACGTGCAATAGACGCCGTTCTCGACCTGCCCGCCAGACGGCTCGGCGTACTTGGCCTCGCGTTCAAGGAAAACACCGATGACCTTCGCGAGAGCCCCGTCGTCACGCTTTTGGAACAGTTGATCGGGAAAGGTAAGGACGTCCGCATCTTCGATCCCCACATTCAAATGGAATCGATCTACGGCAGCAACCGTAATTTCCTCCTGCAACAGATCCCGCACATTGGCCGGCTTCTCGATAGCTCCATTGACCAGACACTACAATGGGCAGACCACCTCGTCATTGCCCAGAAGCTCAGCCCTGAACTCACCGCCAAGGTAAAAGAACGCAATCTGCCCGTTACTGATTTGGTCGGCTCGTCACTGGCTTACATCAAATCGCCAGTCGCCGTTGCGGCAAGTTAGATAATTAATACGTAATATTATTAGGCCAACGAGTATCTACGGATAAGCGGCATGCCCGAAGCTTAACCTGCCTCAAGGCGTGCCACTTTATCTAATCCGGCAACGCGTGACACAAGAGAACAATCAGGTATTTTTGAGCGCTTGGGGCGAGCGTCTGGGTGCGCTCAAAAATGTACCACCAGTACTACGAATTGTCTGGAACTCCGGACGCTGGGTCGTTACGGCCGGCCTTATTTTACGTACGATCGTAGCGGTGCTGCCGCTGGCTGCCTACAAGGTGGCCAGTCTGATCATTGGCATGGTGGCGAACATCGTTCACCACCAAAGCGTCGACCAAAATTATCTCTGGATTCTCGTCGCCGTCGAGGCCGGGATCATGATCGTGATCGGTATCTTGAGTCGCGGCATCGACTACTTCGACCAGGTTCTTGCCGACCGTTACACGCGATATGTCAGCGTCCAAACGATGGATCATGCGTCGCAGCTCGATCTGCAGACTTACGAAGATCCGGTCTATTACGATCGTCTGGAGCGCGCGCGCGTTCAGGCAACTGACCGTCTCGTCATGATCCAGGCAATCGGCCGGCTCTACCAATTGCTGATCGCGACTACGTCGCTTTCGGCCGCTATTCTCTGGTACTCCCCTTGGCTTCTCTTCATTTTGGTCGCTTGCATCCTTCCCGCGTTCTTGGGTGAGAGTCACTTCGCCTTTCTCAACTATGCGAAGAACTTTCGCCAAACTCCGATCAAGCGGCAACTCGACTACCTTCGCCAAGTCGGGGGTAGCAAAGAGGCTGCTAAGGAGTTGAAGCTTTTCGGGCTGAGCAGGTTTTTTACGGACCGCTTCACAACCCTATCGAATCAGATACTGGACGAAAATCTCGCACTCTCCCGTAGGCGCCTCATTGCGGGGTCGTTCTTGTCAATTCTCAGCACCGCCGGTTATTACGCATCTTACGCCTGGGTCATTTGGCAGACAGTTCAAGGCAAACTCAGGTACGACGACATGATCTTTCTCACGTCAAATATCCTGAATGCCTCGAGCAACATTTCGCAAATCTTTTCGACTCTTTCCAGCATTGCCGACCAAGCCCTCTTCCTTACGGATCTAATCGCGTTCTACGAAATGAAGCCCAGCGTGGTCTCCAAACCGAATGCGCTGCCTGCGCCTCGCCCCATTAAAGAAGGGTTCGAGTTCCGCAATGTCTCTTTTCGATACCCCGGCTCGGATCGAATCATTCTAAAAAACCTGAATTTTCGCCTCGAGCCCGGCGAAAGAATCGCGCTCATCGGCCAAAATGGCCAGGGCAAGACCACGATCGTCAAGCTCATGGCTCGCCTCTATGACCCTACTGGAGGCCAGGTGCTGCTCGACGGAATTGATCTTCGCGAGTACAACATCGAAGACCTCTGTAAAGAAATCGGCGTTATTTTCCAGGACTTCATGCGCTATGAAATGACGGCGCGTGAAAACATCGGAGTCGGCCGCATCGAACTTCTCGATAACCTGGACCGCATTCAGATCGCAGCAGAAAAAAGCTTGGCGGATGGTGTCATCGCGCGTCTCGGCGGTAAATACGAACAGATGCTCGGGCGTCGTTTCGAAGGCGGAGTGGACCTTTCCGGCGGAGAATGGCAAAAGCTGGCGCTCGCCCGTGCGTATCTTCGCGATGCGCAGGTTTTGATTCTGGACGAGCCAACTGCCGCCCTCGACGCCCGCGCTGAATATGAGGTTTTCGAGCGCTTCAATGAACTGACGCAAACAAAAATGGCCTTATTCATCTCTCACCGCTTCTCTACGGTCCGTATGGCGGAACGTATCATCGTATTAGAGAATGGTGCGATCGTGGAAGAGGGAAACCACGACCGGCTTATGGCCCTAAACGGGCGATACGCCGACATGTTTGAGTTACAAGCTTCCAGCTATCGATAAAGGTTTTCTAAGATGTCGGAGCCAACCATTCAGACCAACAACGACCTGGCGCAGCGGCAAAGCACCGACTTAGATGCGGCCGAACAGGCCGAACTTCACGCTGCGGCGGCCCGCGCCGTCCGGGGAGGCGTCTGGCAACCCGAGAGCAAGTCCTCCACTAAGCCTCGTGAACTCTTCCGCAAGCATCTGAAGTCACTGTCGCAACTGGAACGTGAGCTCTATAACCTTAGGACGCCCGAGCCCTCCAACGATCTCGAGTGGCTCTACGATAACCTGCGGCTTGTTCGGACAGACATTCAAGACCTCCAGGATTCTACGAAGCTCCTGGCCAAGCTCCCTCTTTCCCGTTCATCCACCGGTGAATCGATGCCGCGCTGCATCGTGCTTGCCAAGGCCATGCTCACGGCCACGAACTATCGCCTGAACGAGCCCATCTTTACTTGCTTCATCAAGGCCGTTCAGCAGACCGAACCGTTGCGGCTGGCCGAACTTTCTGGAATGCTGGGAGCCCTCAAACTGGTTCTCCTCGAAGCCCTTGCCGAACGCGGCCATCTGGCACTCAAAGCGTTCCAAGCCCAAAGCCTCCGGGCTCCGTCGTTCGATATCGGCCGCATTATCACCAGCCTTCGCTTCATCGGTGAACTCGACTGGAAAGAAACCCTCGAAGAACTTTCCGTCGTTCACCACATTCTCGCTCTCGATCCGGCCAACGTCTATGCCCGGATGGAATATGACAGCCGCGAATTCTACCGTCGCGCTGTAGCAAAAATCGCCGCGCACTCCGAAGCTGGCGAAGTTGAAGTAGCCCGCCGTGCCCTCGAAATGGCTCGCACGGCAAAAACGAATGCCTTCGCGCCGGAGGCCTTGCGTGAGAGAACCCACCACGTCGGGTACTACCTGATCGACGACACGGGATCTAAACCGCTCTTGGATCGCATTTGCTATCGAGCGCCCGTTGCCACTCGCATTCAGAACTTCTTCCGTCGCAATCCCGACGAAGTCTACATCATCGGCATTGAAATTCTAACGCTGGTCACGGTCGTGGCGCTCATCATGAGCCTCGTCGAGACACACGAAGCGGGCGGCCTCATTCTAAGCGCCCTTCTGCTGATCCTGCCTGCTACTCAAGCCGCGGTGGAACTCGTAAATCATTTGGTTACCGCCGTCCTCTCGCCCCGCCCGCTGCCGAAACTGGACTTTTCCAATGCCGTAGACCCCGATTGCGCCACCATCGTCGCCGTACCCACGCTTCTCATTACCGAAAAGCAGATTCGGCAGCTTGTCGACGATGTTGAAGTCCGCTATCTCGTCAATCGAGATCCGAACATCCACTACGCCCTTCTGACCGACTTGCCAGACTCTGCGGAACACGCCGACGAAAACGATCCTCGCATCGACCTGGCGATTCAGTTGATTGACGGTCTAAACCGCAAGTACGGTCAGGACGGCTACGGTCACTTCTATCTTTTCCACCGTCATCGGATCTACAACCCCCGCGAACGCACCTGGATGGGGTGGGAACGCAAGCGTGGCAAGCTTCTCGACCTGAACAAATTTCTCCGTGGTGCGCTCGATCCCTTCCCCGTGAAAGCGGGCGATCTTTCTCTGCTGCCGCGTATCCGCTATGTCATAACACTCGACTCGGATACTCAGCTGCCTCGAGGCTCGGCTCAGCGCATGATCGGGACCATGGCTCATCCGCTAAACCGTCCCATCATCGACCCCGAACGCAATATCGTCGTCGAGGGCTACGGCATTCTTCAGCCTCGCGTCGGCATTAGCGTTCAATCCGCCAGTCGCTCGCGTCTCGCCAGCATCTACTCCGGTCAGACCGGCTTTGATATCTATTCCCGCGCAGTCTCTGACGTTTATCAGGACCTCTATGGCGAGGGCATCTTTACCGGTAAGGGGATCTATGATGTCGATGCTCTGCGGCAGGTCCTCGAAAATCGATTCCCCCGCAACGCCCTGCTGAGCCACGACCTCATCGAAGGCTCGTATGCGCGCGCTGGCCTCGCCTCCGACATTGAGGTCATCGACGATTATCCGTCTCATTACAGCGCCTACAACCGCCGCAAACATCGCTGGCTCCGTGGCGATTGGCAGATCGTCCGCTGGATCTTTAACAAGGTTCCCGACGAATCCCGTCACCTGGTCCGCAACCCCATTTCATTGGTGTCCCGGTGGAAGATATTCGACAATCTGCGTCGTAGCCTCGTGGAACCGGCTACCTTCCTGCTTTTTGTGGCAGGCTGGTTCTTCTTGCCCGGCGGACCCCGCTTCTGGACAATCGTCAATCTGGCCCTACTGTTCCTGCCTATCTATTTCCGGCTCGTCTTTACGCTGATTCGCACCACCTGGGAGAAAAACTGGATGAGCACGCGCGATGCAGTCACCGACTTTCTCACTGCGCACGTCAGCATTGTCCTGAACATCGCCTTCGTAGCTCATCAAACCCTGGTTGCGATTGATGCGATTATTCGCACCATCGTTCGCAGCACCATCACGCATAGCCGCCTTCTGGAGTGGGAAACGGCCACCGAGGCAGAGCTGGGTATTCGCAAGCGCACCCCGGTTGACACTTATCTGGACTGGATTCCATTACTGGCGATCGCACTCGGACTCTGCCTCTTTGCCCGCCCCCATGCCGCTCCCTACGCGCTGCCGTTTATCATCACATGGTGCTGCTCTCAACTAATCTCGAAATGGCTCAATCGTTCTCCCCACACCGAAGAAGAAGAACTCTCCGCTGGTGATCGCCAGTTCCTTCGAGAGTTATCGCTGCGAACGTGGCATTACTTTACCGAATACTGCACCGAAGCCAATCATTGGCTGATCCCCGATTTTGTCCAGGAGGATCCGGTCAGCATCGCCAACAAGATATCCCCAACAAACCTTGGATTTCTGTTGAATGTCCGCCAGGCCGCCCACGAATTCGGCTACATTACTCTCAGCGAATTAGCGTCCCTGACAGAGCTGACCCTTCAGACCGCTGTTCAACTGCCCCGCCGTTTCGGGCACTGGGTCAATTGGTACGACAACATCACGCTAAAGCCGCTGGAGCCTCAATTTGTCTCTACTGTAGACAGCGGCAATCTTGCTGCATCCTTATGGGCGTTGAAGCAAGGCTGTATCGATCTCTTGGACCAGCCTGTAATCCGGCAAAATGCCCTTAACGGGCTCGCAGATCACCAGAGCTTAGCCTGCAAACCAGCCGGCGGCTCAGGCTTTCTCCATCGCGGCTCCCGCCAAAAGGCTTTCCTTCCTTCTAGTCTTTTCAAACTGAAGAATCCGGCTGATTGGCTTCCGCAAGTCCTAAGCTTAAAAATCCCGGACGCCCCGTCCACTCGGATACCTGCAGAAACCGCCACGCCGGATTGCACCCCATGGTCATCAGAGCTGACTCGGCGCATCGCCGCCTTGCGCGATGACGTACAGAATTTCATGCCCTGGAATCTGCCGGCCTATGACGCTCTCCGCAAGCTGCCCAAGGGAGACTTTGAGCTCCCGGCAAAACCATTGACGCCGCGCGGTGCTGATGCATTCTACGCGGAGTTTGACCGCAGGCTAAACGCCCTGAGTTCCTCTGCCGCTTCTGCGGATGTTCTGTCTGCCGCATCCCGTCTGCGCTCGGAGCTGCCTGATTGCCGCTCCCGTCTCGGCGAATTGACCGCCCGCCTGCAGGTCATTGCGGATGAAGCCGACCGCTTGGTCCGAGAAATGACCTTCGCTCCTTTGGTGGACAAACGTCGCAAATTATTGTCGATAGGCTACGAAGTCTCGGCCGGGCAGCTCGCAAAGTCTTGCTATGACCTCCTTGCCTCGGAATCCCGGGTCGCCACCTTTGTCGCGATAGCAAAGGGCGAAGCGCCGCAAGACGTCTGGTTTCGTCTCGGGCGCGGTCACACCATCTGCGAACACCAGAACGTATTGATCTCCTGGACCGGCACCATGTTCGAATACCTCATGCCGGTCATCTGGATGAAATCGCATCCGGAAACACTGCTCGACCGGGCTACACGCGGGGCCGTGCACGCGCAAGAAGCTTACGGTACGAACCGCCGCGTGCCTTGGGGCATCTCGGAAGCGGCCTATAGCCAGCTCGATGATTCGAACAACTATCAGTATCAGGCGTTCGGGGTTCCCGGCTTGGCCCTGCACGTAGAACGTACCGGCTTTCTTGTCATCGCGCCGTATGCCTCGTGTCTGGCTCTTCTGGTCAACACCGCTTCCGCTATGAAAAACTTGCGAAAGATGGCGCGCAAGGGCTGGGTCGGCAACTGCGGTTTTTATGAGTCGGCCGATTTCACCGACGCGCCTTCCCACTGGCCCTTCCCCCGCAAATACAAGCTCGTCCGCGAGTGGATGGCCCATCATCAGGGCATGAGCCTCACTGCCTTCTGTGACGTCCTTCATAACGATGTTTTTCAGCGATGGTTCCACACCGAGCCTCTCGTTCAGGCCAGCGAGCTGATCCTCCAGGAGCGGCCATTGCGCGTGCGTCCGATGATCGACAACCAGCCGCGCCGGATCCTCCCGTTCGCCAAGCGGACCGATAAGAAGCAGGCCGCCAAAGAGCCGCTTTCCGCCTAGGCTGAACGACACGAAATGGTTGTTAAAACGCATCTGGCTGCGGCGCGCAAAGCACGCAGTATGGGTGCCAGTGAACTTGCACGCCGCGCGGGCATTAGCCGCCAAACGCTTCACGCCATTGAGTCCGGCACTTATGTCCCTAATACCACTGTCGCCCTGCGCCTCGCCCGCACCCTCGACCTCACTGTCGAAGGACTGTTCTGCCTGGAGGAAGAAGACGCTCCACAACAGGTGGAAGCCGAGCTTATCGCGTCCGCGCACATGCGGCCCGGCAATCTTGTTCAACTTTGTCAGGTGGGAGAAAGGACCATCGCGGTACCCTCTAATCACTCGGACTTCTTCATTGGTCCCGCCGATGCCATCGTTGCCCCCTCTCGCCGAAACAGCCGCAGGGCTTCTTTCGAGTTAGTGGGAAGCAGAAGTATGGAGCACAACTTGCTGATTGCGGGCTGCGATCCTGCTCTTCCTGTTCTTTCCCGGCATGCGGCGGAAGCAGGTGTTCACATAGTTCCCTGGTACTGCAACAGTTCGGAAGCTCTGGACCTGCTTGGATCAGGCAAGGTTCATATCGCTGGCTGTCACCTTCACGACGAGCGAACGGGCGAATCGAACATCCCGTCCATTTCGCGGCATTTCAGAGATGTTGACGTTGCGGTAGTGACGCTGGCTTCTTGGGAGGAAGGGTTGGTGGTGGCATCGGAAAACCCCAAAGAGCTTCAGAGCATCGAGGACTTGGCTCGCCGCGATGTGAAGATTATCAACCGGGAAGGAGGGGCTGGAAGCCGCAAGATTTTAGACGTGGAATTAAAGAAGCGGGGTATTCTGCCACGCCAGGTTGCCGGCTACGATCGGATGGTGCATGCCCACGTATCGGCCGCGCGCCAGGTGGCGGAGGGCAATGCCGATTGCTGCATCGCACCTCTCGCCGTAGCCAGGGCTCTCGGACTGGGTTTTATCCCCTTGCTGATAGAACGCTATGACTTCGTTACCTTCCGGCAGTTCTTAATCTCGCCTTCGGTGCAATCCTTCTTCAACATGCTGACGAAGAGCACTCTTCGCCGCAGCCTGTCTGCGCTCGGAGGTTATGACACCTCCGCCACAGGTAAAGCTATCGTGTGACTAGCGCCCGCCGAGGGCCTTGGTTTTTGGAAGACGGTGAAGCATGCCGAAACTGCTTCTTTGGACCGGAACCTGCTTCCTTCCTCGGAGAGAAACTCTTCTTCGAGAAAGCCTTGCCGTTCCCGCTCGGACGAAGAACAACGACCTTGTTATCGGACTCTTTCACTTCCGGCTGGTCTTGCGGCAGTTCATGCGGCACGTCGCGGCGCTGCAAACGCGTCTTCAAAACTCGCTCGATCACGCGGACATTCCCGCGCTCTCCCGGAGCCGCAAACGTCGAAGCCACTCCGCGGTTGCCCGCGCGGCCCGTCCGTCCCACCCGGTGAATGAAATCCTCCGGCCCTTGCGGCAGATCGAAGTTCACCACATGTGCCACGCCATCCACGTGAATGCCGCGCGCCGCTACATCGGTCGCCACCAATACTCGGTAGTAACCTTGCTGGAATCCCTTGAGCGCCTGATTCCGCTGGTTCTGCGTACGGTCACCGTGCAAGCCGACCGCCTTTACCCCAGCTCCCGAAAGCCTTCGGGCCAGCCGGTCCGTACCATGCTTCGTTCGTGCAAAGACAAGAAAAGATCCCTGTTCCTGCTCCAGCATGAAACGCAACAGTCCTAACTTCCGCGTTGCATCGACCTCGTACACGTGAAGGTCCACCTGCTCGGAAGCAGTCGTCGTCGCACCGATCGCAACCCGTACGGGCTTACGAACATGCTTGTTAATAAGATGCGCAATCGACTTCTCGATCGTAGCCGAGAACAAAAGCGTCTGGCGCTCTACCGGCAATTGCCCGATGATTTCTTCAATCGAAGGCAGAAAGCCCATGTCCAGCATCCGGTCCGCTTCGTCAAGAACCAGCACCTGCACGCCGCTGAGATTCACTAGCCGGCGGCCGATAAAGTCGCATAGTCTGCCGGGCGTCGCGATCAGAACTTCCGCGCCCTTCTTGATCTGCTGTAGCTGCGCGTTCTCATTCAGACCGCCAACCGCAATCGCTGCTCGGATGCCCGTGTTGATCGCCAGCTTGGCAAACGTTTCGTGAATCTGGAGCGCCAGTTCACGAGTGGGGCTCAGGATCAAGGCCCGAATCCCCTTCGTTCGCTTTTCGCTGAGAGTATTCAGCAGCGGCAGCACGAAGGCCAGGGTTTTCCCTGTACCTGTCTGTGCTGTCGCTACTACATCGGATCCGGCTAATGCCGGAGGAATCGCCTCGGCCTGTACCGGCGTCGGCTCTACAAAACCATTCGCCGCCAAATTTGCCTGCAGAACAGGCTGGAGCGAAAGTTCAGAAAAATTCTTCATTAAATCTACCAACGGTTACGGCCACCGCCGCCACCGCCACCACGCTTATTGCCGCCGAAACCGCCACCGCCGCCGCTCCGGGGACGATTTCCACCGCCGCCACCAAAGCCGCCGCCTTCGCCTTTCGGACGTGCTTCATTCACGTTCATGGCCCGGCCGTTCAATTCCGCGCCATTCAGGGCTGTAATCGCGCTGTCAGCCTCATTCTTATTTGTCATTTCGACAAATCCAAAACCGCGTGCCTGTCCGGTCATTCGGTCCGTTACAATTGTGGCCCGCTCAACGTTGCCGTACTGGGAAAACGCTGCAACCAGGTCGTCTTGGGTAGTCTGGTAACTCAGATTTCCCACAAAGATGTTGGTCATATATATCTCCAAATGGATTAAAGGGTTATCGTTTTTGTCTCACCGTGCTGAGAACCAAAGCCAGAGGAACGCGAGGATGTGTTGATCGGAAAGGGCACTCGAGGAAGTCGGAAGGAACAAATACATCTAAAGAGTACCAGATTCCCTAGGATTGGTAAACTAGTCGGTCCACCCGTCCATGAAATTTCCCCTACGATTCTTTCGCCTCCGCTTACGCATCCTCGGCGCCGCCCTGGCCTTCTCCTCTCTTTTCGCCTCCCACTCTCTGCAGGCGCAAGATCGCACCACCGGCCTGCTCCAGCGCCTTTCCAACGCTTTCGGCCCCTCCGGATTCGAAGAGCCTGTTCGCAAACTCATGGTCGCCGAGATGAAGCCCTACTCCAGTTCCCTTCGGTTCGACAGCATGGGTTCCATCATCGCCGAGCAGGGGTCTGAGGGCCCGCGCGTCATGATCGATGCGCATATGGATGAACTCGGCGGAATGGTGCGCCGCATCACCCCCAACGGCCTTCTGACCATGCAGATGCTCGGCGGATGGTTCGATCAGGCCCTGGTCGATCAGCGCTGGATTGTTCTCGGCTCGAAAGGTCCGGTCTATGCCATCACGGGCATCCGGGACATCCATGTCGTTCCGCCTGGTGACCGCAATCAGGTATTCCCGCGTGACAGCCTCTTTCTCGATGTGGGCGCCAGGACCGCTGACGACGTCCGCAAGATGGGCATCAGCCCCGGCGACCCCATCGTTCCGGATTCTCCGTTCCGCGTCCTCAATGGAACGGACAACTATCTGGGGAAGGCTTGGGACGACCGCCTCGGCTGTGCCGCCATTATCGAGGCCATGCGGCGCTTAGCTAAGGAACCTCATAGCAATCACCTTTATTACGCCATCACCACCCAGGAGGAGATCGGCCTCCGCGGCGCGCACACCGCCGCCGATGTCATTAGACCGGATATTGGCATCGCTCTCGAAGCTGGTGTTACCGGCGACGTCTTCCCTGGTCACCCGGAGGAATCGCAAGTAAAGCTCGGTGAAGGTCCTGGCCTGTTCTTATATGACGCCTCCGAACTCCCCAATCGCAAGTTCGCCAGGTTTGTCAAGGAAACGGCCGCCGCCGCCAACCTGCCGCTTCAATACGATCTCGTGACAGGCTACGGCGACGATTCCGCTGAAATTCAAAAGAGTAATGGCGGTGTCCCCACGGTCAATCTCGTCGTTCCCGTTCGGTACACGCACGCTCACAACGGAATCATGAATCGCCAGGACTTCGATCGGATGGTAAACCTGCTCGTCGCCCTACTGCAGCATCTTGATGCGCCGACCGTTGCGCGGATCCGGGATTTCGCTCAGTAAACCCGGTTTCCTAAACACGGACAGAAAATCCAGCAAACTTTTCGACTGCGCCCGGCATCTGGTTAATAAGAAAGTTAAGCTGTTAACTAAAGCGAGTAGGCCCTTATCCGCATGGCAGACCCAAAAAACCCAGGTGCCCAGAATATTCAGCCCGGAATAAACCCATGGCTTGTTGCTGTCGCCGTTATTCTGCCTGCGTTTATGGAAGTCATCGATACTTCCATTGCCTCTGTTTGTATTCCCTATATAGCCGGAAGTCTGGCAGCTTCCACCGACGAAGCCAGCTACGTTCTTACGTTCTATCTTTTGTCGAACGCGGTCGTTCTGCCCGCCAGCGCTTGGCTCTCTCTCCGTTTCGGCCGCAAGCGCTTCCTGATGGTGTCCATCATTATCTTCACCATTGCGTCGTTCCTCTGCGGTGCCGCGAATAGCTTAATTCTGATCCTGGTGGCCCGCCTCATCCAAGGTGCTGGCGGCGGTGCTCTTCAACCACTTTCTCAAGCCATTCTCATCGAAAGCTTTCCCGCCGAAAAGCGAGGCCTCGCGCAAGGCCTCTTCGGTCTCGGCGTCGTGGTCGCCCCGATTCTCGGGCCCACCGTCGGCGGATGGCTCACCGATGCATACTCCTGGCGCTGGGCCTTTTACATCAATATCCCGATCGGTATCCTGGCGCTGTTCCTCATTAACCAGTTCATTAAAGACCCGCCGTACATCAAAAATGCCGATCCCGGCAAACTCGACGGCGTCGGCCTTGGATTCCTGTCCCTGTGGCTCGGTGGTCAGCAGTTGATTCTCGATCGTGGTCAGATCGACGACTGGTTCGGAGCTACCTGGATCCGCTGGACTTTCGTGATTACGGTTGCCTCTTTCCTGGGCTTTATCTATACCCAGCTCACGAAAGAAAAGCCCCTCGTCGATCTCAGAATCTTGAAGAACCGGAACTTTGCCATTGGCACCGGCCTCATATTCATGTTCGGAGCCGCAATCTACGGTATCGTCTCCATTCTTCCGCTGTTTCTCCAAAGTCTGCTCGACTACTCCGCCGTCGCGTCCGGCTTCGTAGTAGCCCCCCGCGGTGTCGGCGCCATTCTCGCCATGCCCATTGTGGGTTTCCTGGTCGGCAAACTGGATACGCGGATCATGGTCAGCCTCGGATTCCTGATCTTCGGCATCTGCTCGTTGTTGTACGGCAATATCACGATGGAAATCGGCCCTTGGTCGCTCCTGTGGCCCATCATCATTAGCGGATTCTCTCTGGGCCTCGTCTTTGTACCTTTATCCGCGTCCACTCTCGGAGGTCTTCGGCCGGAACAGGTGGGAAATGGAAGCGGGCTGTACAATCTGTCCCGCAATATCGGCGGCAGCGTTGGAATTTCCATCGTCAACACCCTCGTTCTCCGGCACGAGCAACTCCACCGCAACGAACTTGGGAGGAATCTGTACGGCTCAAATCCAACCGTCCAGAATTCCTTGGACTCCCTGACGAATCTCTTCTCGCAAAACGCCAGCCCGCCCGATGCGCAGCACATGGCGATAGCCCAGCTGAATCAGGTGCTGAATCAGCAAGCCAGCCTCTGGTCCTACGTCGACGATTTTCGTTATCTTGCTTTTGCCTGCTTTCTCTGCATTCCTCTTGTATGGCTTCTCAAGAGAGTCAAGGGCGGAGCTCCCGCGGGCGCTCATTAAAACTATGCCTGAATCACTGAAAAATAAAGTCGTCCTCGTTGTCGGCGCTTCCAGCGGGATTGGCCGTGCAACCGCTGTTTTATTTGCACAGGAAGGGTCGAAAGTCATGGCGTCCGCCCGCCGGGAAGATCGCTTGCGCGGTCTTCAGGATGAGTTAACACGCCAGGGGCATTCGCTGGAGATTGCACCCGCCGATGCTTCGGACCCGCATCAGATGGAAACACTGGCGGCCTACACGCGCGAGGTTCTGGGTCCCATTGACATCCTCGTCTATGCCACCGGAACCAACACCCAGCAGCGCACCCTTCGCAACCTGACGCCGCCGGTCTGGAACGAACTCATCACGGTCAACCTCAACGGGGCCTACTACGCCACAGGTGCCGTCCTCCCGGCCATGCGTGAACGGAGGTCCGGTCACCTCATCTACGTGTCGTCCATCTCGGGAATCCTTCCCGATGTCTCCGGAGCCGCCTACCAGGCCTCCAAGCGAGGCATGCTGGGCCTTGCCCATGCCATTCGCGTTGAGGAAAAGGAAAATGGTATCCGCACCTGTGCTATCTGCCCCGGTCTTGTCGAGACCGAAATCCTCGAAAAGCGTCCCGTGAAACCCGATGCCGCAACCTTATCCAAAGCTCTCCAGCCGGAGGACGTAGCCGAAGCCATTTTAGCCGTCGCCAAGCTTCCTGCCAGGGCGGCTGTCCCCGAACTTCAAATCCTCCCCACGTACCTCTAGGCAATGGAGGAAACAGCGGCGTCGAAAAGAATCCCTCCGGCGCCGCACCACGCCTAAGCCCTGTGAGATCTCCGCATCCTCGCCAGGCCCAGCAAGCCCAATCCTCCACCCATCAAAAGCAACGAAGCTGGTTCCGGAGTCGCCGTCAACTGACCGCGAATAATTCCCGCCGGATGAACGTTCGTGTGGACATTCACATACCAGTCACCGGCAACAATTTGGTCAGCCTGTGCGGCCGTGACAGTCTGAGATCCGACAAACGAGGTGGGAATGGGTGTAAGTGGACTCGTCGTCGACGTGTCGGCGAGCGCGATCACGATGGGACCATCAACGCCCGGGGGGCCTACGTGAAAATGAGCCATTATCGGGACACCATAAACCGCCGTGTCTGAATAAGTGAACCCCACGTTCCAGCTGAACAGGTTCGTCGTCGTATTCAGTGTGGCGGTCTCAGTACCGGTCCAAGGCGTATTCACGTTGTCCTGAGCCCCGTTGATCACTCCACTGAGACTGATGATCGTGTCTGCCTTCCCGGACTGTGCGGCAGCCAAGCCGGCAAGTAACGCGAAAAGAGTTCCCCTTAAAAAAGCACTCGACATTTTCATTAAGCTTCAACTCCTGTCTCTATCTAGGTATTGCGGCCCTGATAAGGCACTGTTCGAACGTTTTATAGACAGAATTGGGCCCGATTTAGACTAATCAAGTTCTTGTTTTCCGGGCTCCTGTAAATTCTTCGGTACTGTCTGGCAGCCGCCGTTCTGGTACTATTCACATCCAAGCCGCCCCCGCGCAAATCAAATATCTATGGATTTCATAAATGGCTAAGTCACGCCTGGGATTTCCCGTCAAAATTTTGGGCGCTCCGGGACTGAAAAGCAACGATTCGCGGCGATGGCAGTCCAACCCGAATCTGGGTGTTTCGATCGGCTATCTCGATGCCATTTTCGATTACCTTTATCGGCACGACATTCGCATGTATCGGATGTCCTCCGACGTGGTGCCTTACGCCACTCACCCCGACCTTCCTCAATTCCACAACCAACTGAACGAATTCAAAAAGGAACTACGCCAGCTGGGTGAGAAAGCGCGAGCTCTGGACCTGCGCCTTTCGCTCCATCCTTCCCAGTTCATCGTTCTCAACAGCCCGGACGAGGCGATCCGGGAGAAAAGCATCTGGGATCTTCGCGTCCAGGCCGAACTTCTCGACAACATGGAACTCGGACCCGAAGCCGTGATGGTCATCCATGCCGGAGGGGCCTACGGCGACACTGCGAGCGGCATCGACCGTTGGTGTCAGACTTGGGACCGCCTGCCCGAACGTGTCCGCGCCCGCCTTGTTCTGGAAAATGACGACACTCGCTATAGCGCGGCTGACATCCTTCGCATTCAGGAACGTACCGGTGTACGGCTCATCTTTGATGTCCAGCACTTCTGGTGCCTGAATCCCGAAGGTCTCCCACTACGACCGACGTTCAAAAGGTTCCTGTCCACCTGGCCCGCCGGTCAGCAGCCCAAAATGCACTTCTCTTCACCTCGCACCGAAATGCGCGAAGTAGCCCGGAAAGACCGCAAAACCGGCAAGAAGAAGATTGTGCTCCAGCAGCCCATCTGGACCGGCCACGCCGATTTCAACCATCCATTCGAATTCATTACGTTCTGCCGTAACATGGCTGATCTCGATTTCGACGTGATGCTGGAAGCAAAAGCGAAGGACCTCGCGCTCCTCCGTTTGCGTCAGGATCTGGTCCGGTATGCCCCGGATGTGGCCGACCGCTTCGGACTCTCGGCAAAACAGGCGCAAGAAGAAAGCTTGGATGGAATTGTCGTAGATCGCTCGGATCTGGAGGGATAACGAGCCACCTCTTCACCGGCCTGCCGGCAAATCTGCTCGGTTGCATGCTAGGAATTCAGATGTCCCGTAGACAAGCTTATCTGGCTAGTTCGTAAAGTAACGTCG
>Ga0308173_10000608_pt1 | contig 15734 bp, 15 predicted proteins | sample PhyPR1_FD_203716 | JGI IMG/M metagenome (GOLD analysis project Ga0308173, IMG submission 203716) | Soil microbial communities from UC Gill Tract Community Farm, Albany, California, United States - DLSLS.P.R1 | ecosystem: Environmental > Terrestrial > Soil > Agricultural land | place: USA...
GTCGCCTCCTCCGCGAGCTCGGCGACGATCTCCTCTTCGAGCGCGAGCAGCCGCTGCGCCTGCTTGTAGAGCTTCGTCCCTGCTTCGGTCGGCTCGACCCGGCGGCCCGAGCGGTCGAGGAGCTGCGCCCCGAGCCGCTTCTCGAGCGCGCGAACCTGGAGGCTGACCGCCGGCTGCGTGACGCCGAGCCGCTCAGCCGCCTGCGAGAAGGACTTCCGCTCGACCACCTCGCAGAACGCCTGCAACTGGCGTGTGTCCATAAAGGAAGCTTATAGGGTGCCGGGCGCCCCCAGCTTGCCCGGCACCCTGGGTCGGGCTAAGGGCGCCAGCCCGAGACTGCGATGTACGCGCCGGCGCCGGCGTTCGGGTGCACGAGCACCACGGGCGCGAGGCAGGTCGACGGCAGGTCGACCGTGTCGTCGATGCGCGCGTCGCCGTCGGCGGAGAGCGGCACCGACCCGGTGGTAGCGGTCGCACCGCCCGCGCAACTGACCGATGCCGACACCGTCGTCACCGGCAGCGCCGTCCCGGCGGGGAACGTGCCGTGCGCGACCGGGATCACGAGCCCGTCGATCCGGACGCGCACGCGTCCGTCGGCCTGCACGCGCGCCGTGCCGCGGTCGATCACCCACGGCACGCCGCCCGGATTCACCCCGCCGATCGCGGGATCGGTGGGCACGCTCGGTGCGAGCGACGAGCTGAACATCGCGTTCGCGTGCTGGTCGTCACTCTTCCCGTGGCCGTCGTGTGCGCTCGCCCCGACCGCCGCCATCAGGGCGAGCGCGAGCGTGGTGAGGCCGACGAGGAAGCGCGTGCGCGTGCGTCTTGTCATGTGAAACCTCCAACGAGTCGCCGTGTGCCTGTGCCGCAGTGTCGGAGGGAGATACGCGCGTCGCGCCGGTGCGGTTTCCCGCTATGCCTGCCGCAACTCGAGCCGGTTGCCGAACGGATCGGCGACATGGCACCGCTTCGTGCCGGGGATCGCGTCGTCCCACGTCACGGCGATGCCCTCGGCACCGAGGCGCGCGGCAAGCGCATCGAGATCCTCGACGACGAGCCCGGGATGCGCCTTCCGCGCCGGCGCGAACGGCTCCTCGACGCCGACGTGAAGCTCCTGTGCCCCGGCCCGGAACCAACAGCCGCCGCGCTTCGCGAGCTCCTCCGGCTTCGGCAGCTCCTCCAGCCCAAGCAGGCCGCCGTAGAACGCCCGCGCCTCGGCTTCGCAGCCCTTCGGCGCCGCCACCTGGACATGGTCGATCCCCGTGACCCGCACGCCCGACGGTCTACCATCGGCGGCGTGCCGGCGGCGACACAACCGCTCGAAGAGACGCTCGTCAGCGGTTACGTCCGGCTCGCCTCCGCGGCCGAGCACCGCCGCATCGACTTCGAGCTGCGCGTGCTCGACCTGGTGCTCGTCGTCTTCTTCGGGATCCTCGCGCTGCCGGTCGCGCTCACGATCGCGGCGATCCAGCTCGCGACGAGCGGGCGGCCCGTTCTCTACCGCGGCGAGCGTGTCGGGCGTCGCGGCCGGTTCTTCCAGATGCTCAAGTTCCGAACGATGAGGCCGGGCGCCGAGGAGCGCATCGGCGCCTACCTCGGCGAGGAGCTCGTGAAGCGCACCGACGCCGAGCTGACCACGCTCGGCCGCTGGCTGAAGGCGTCGCAGCTCGACGAGCTTCCTCAGCTCTGGAACGTGCTGCGCGGCGACATGTCGTTCGTCGGCCCGCGGCCGATCCGGCCGCGCTTCTTCACCGAGCTTGCGCAGGACCTGCCGGCGTACTGGCAGCGGCTCGTCGTCCGCCCCGGCCTCACCGGGTTCGCCCAGGTGCGCCGCGGCTACGAGACGTCGATGGCAGAGAAGCTCGCACACGACCTCGAGTGGATCGCGGACCGTTCGGTGCGCCTCTATCTGCGTACCGTTCTCGTCACGGGAGTCCGCGTGCTCGGCCAGACCCTCGGCCGCCGCAACTAGGCTCCCCCCATGTGCGGGATCTGCGGGATCGCGTCCACGCGTGGCCCGGTCGACGCCGACCGCCTGCGCGCAATGGCGCGCACGCTCTACCACCGCGGGCCCGACTCTGAGGGCCTGCACATCGGCGAGGGCTGCGCGATCGCGGCACGGCGCCTCGCGATCATCGACCTGACGGGCGGCGACCAGCCGATCGCGAACGAGGACGGCACGGTCGTCGTCGTGCAGAACGGCGAGATCTACAACTACCGCGAGCTGATGCACGAGCTCGAGCGCGCGGGCCACCGCTTCCGCACGCGCTGCGACACCGAGGTGCTCGTGCACGGCTACGAGGAGTGGGGCGCCGGGCTGTGGGAGCGCCTGCGCGGGATGTTCGCGGTCGCGGTGTGGGACGCGCGCGAGCGGCGGCTCGTGCTCGCCCGTGACCGGTTCGGGATCAAGCCGCTGTACTACCGCGACGTCGGCGGCGAGCTCTCGTTCGCGTCCGAGCTCGACGCGCTCCCGCACGGCGAGATCGACCTCGACGCGCTCGAGGCGTTCCTCGCGTTCAACTCGGTGCCGGCGCCGCTCTCGATCTTCGCCGACATCCGCAAGCTGCTCCCCGGTCATGTGCTCGCGTGGCAGAACGGCCGCGTGTCGCTCGCGCGCTTCGCGCGCACCGGGCCGCTCGAGCCGAGGCGCGGAGAGGACGAAGCGGAGCTCGTCGAGGAGTGCCGTGCGCGGCTGCGCGACTCGGTGCGTGCGCATCTCGTCGCCGACGTGCCGGTCGGCGTGCTGCTCTCGGGCGGCGTCGACTCGGGGACGCTCGCAGCGCTGACGGCGCAGGAGTCGAGCGAGCCGGTGCGCACGTTCTCGATCGGGTTCGAGGATCAGTCGTTCGACGAGCTCGAGGTCGCGCGCGCGGTCGCGTCGCGCTACGGCACGATTCACCGTGAGCTCGTGCTGCGGCCGGACGCCGCGCTGCTCCTGCCGGCCCTCGCGGAGGCGTTCGACGAGCCGTTCGCGGACTCGTCAGCGCTGCCGACCTACCTCGTCTCCAAGCTCGCTGCGGAGGACGTGAAGGTCGCCCTCTCGGGCGAGGGAGCCGACGAGCTCTTCGGCGGCTACTACACCTACGTCGCCGACCTGCTCGCCGAGCGATTCGGCGGGCCGGCGTCCGCACTGCGTCCTCTCGCCGAACGGCTCCCGACCTCGACGCGCCGCGTCAGCTTCGACTACAAGGCGAAGCGGTTCACGGCCGCCGCGCACCTCCCGCCGCTCGAGCGCCACCAGGGCTGGAAGGAGATCTTCTCCGCCGACGCGCGCGCGGAACTGGCGGGCGAGAGGCGCGCGTTCGACCCGCTCTCGTCCTACCGCGAGCGGTTCGCCGAGACGGAGGGGCACGAGCTCCTGACGCGGCTACAGGACGTCGACTTCGGCCTCTATCTCGTCGACGACCTGCTGACGAAGACCGACCGCGCCTCGATGGCCTGGTCGCTCGAGGCGCGCGTGCCGTTCATGGACACGGTCGTCGCGAATTTCGCGTTCTCGCTGCCTGCGAAGCACAAGGTGCGCGGCCTCTCGAAGAAGCGCCTCCTGCGGAAGGCGGTCGAGCCGCTCCTGCCACGCGAGGCGGTGCACGGGCGGAAGCGCGGCTTTTCGATCCCGGCGGCCGCGTGGTTGCGCGGTGAGCTCGAGCCGTTCGCGCGCGACACGCTCTCCGCAGACACGCTGCGGCGCCAGGGCTTCTTCCGGTACGACGCCGTTTCGCGGGTGCTCGATACGCACGTCGCGGGCCACGCAGATCTCTCGCGCCAGCTGTGGGGGCTCCTCTCGTTCACGCTCTGGTACGAGCACCACGTCGAGGGCATGCGGCGCGACGTCCCGCTCGAGGCGGTCGTCTCGTGAAAGTCTGGTGCGACTTCACGGCGTCGGCGCATCCGCTCGTGTTCCGGCCCCTCGTCGAGCGACTTCACGCGCAGGGGCACGAGGTGGAGATCACGGCGCGCGACTACGCGCAGACGCTGCAGCTGATCGAGTCGCACGGGATGAGCGCGACGGTGATCGGCCATCACGGTGGGCGCTCCTCGCTCGGCAAGGCACGTCAGATGCGCGCGCGCCTGAAGGCGCTCCGCAAGTGGGCGAAACCGCGCGCGTTCGACATCGCGCTCGCGCACGGCTCCCATGAGCTGACGATGACGTCGAAGCGGCTCGGCATCCCGAGCTCGACGACGTTCGACTACGAGTGGGCGTGGCTGCAGCACCAGCTCGGCTGCCGCGCGGCGACGCGCGTCGTCGTCCCCGAGTCGATCCCGGCGGAACGTCTCGCCAAGTACGGGGCCGTGCCGCCGAAGCTCCAGCAGTACCCGGGGCTGAAGGAGGAGTACTACCTCTCGGACTTCGAGCCCGACGACGCGGTGCTGCGCGAGTTCGGCATCGATCCGGAGCGGGTCTTGGTGGTATTGCGGCCGCCGCCGGACGTGTCGCTCTACCACCGGCACTCGAACCCTCTCTTCCCGCAGACGCTCGAGCATCTCGGCCGCTCGGACGACGTCCACGCGTTCGTGATCCCGCGCACCGAGGAGCAGCGCGACTACGTGCAGTCGCTCGCGCTGCCGTCGGTGATCGTCCCCGAGCGCGCGGTCGACGCGCAGTCGCTGATCGCGCTCGCGGATCTCGTCGTCTCGGCGGGCGGGACGATGAACCGCGAGGCGGCGGCGCTCGGCGTTCCCGTGTACACGACCTACGGCGGCAGGCTCGGCGGCGTCGACGAGGCGCTGATCCGCGACGGCCGGCTGCGGCCGCTGACCGATCCTCGTGCGCTGGACCTCCAGAAACGCGACCGCGGGCCGGGCGAGCGCGTGCGCCGCGACCCGCAGCTGATGCTCGACCTGCTGCTCTCGGCGCTGGACGGTTGAGCTACGCGCCCGCGCGCTCGACGGCGGGCTCGCTCGTCTCCTCGGACACCTCATCACTCGTCCGCTGCTCGAGCTTCTCGACGAGCTCGCGCAGGCGCGGCAGCGCCGCATACGACAACGGCATCGTCAGCCACACCGTGAAGAAACGGTAGGAGAACGTGCCGAGCACCGCGGCGGGCCACGGTGCACCGCTGTACCAGAGCGTCGCCGGGATCGCGATGTCGAGGATGCCCGCGCCCCCGAGCGGGCCGGTGCGGCGCGTCACGATCATCGCGGTGCCGAAGGCGACGATCTCGGAGCCGATGTTCATCCGGAAGCCGAACGCGGCGATCGCCGTCCACAACGAGAACATGTCGGCAAGCCAGAAGAGGAGGATCCCGGCAAGCGCGAGCGGGTAGCGCGCGGGACGGCGAAGGAGCGCCGCGAGCAGGTGAATCGCCTCGAGCATCACCGAGACGCTGCCCCGCCAGCCGTCCCGGTCGCGCCAGCTGTCCCGGTAGCGCTTCGCGAGGAAGAAGGCGATCGCCAGACCGGCTGCCGGGCCGATCGCCCAGGGGATCGTGAAGTCTCGCGGCGGCTCGACGATGCCGGTGAAGAGCAGCACGATCGCGGCGATGCTGCACGGCACGGCGAGGAGCGCGTGCTCGACCGACGCGATCAGCGCGACACGCACGCGCGCCTCGCGCTCCGAGGCTCCCGCGGCACGCATCACGTACCGGTCGATCGTTCCCCCGCCGTGGCCGAGGAAGCCGCCGAAGCCGGCGCTGACAGCCGCGACGCGCGACGAACGGTCGAGGTCGTCCGGGCCGCCCTCGATGCGCCCGGCGCCTCGGTAGGCGAAGTAGTAGCCGACGAACGCGATCGCGACGCAGCCCAGCGAGACGAGGAGCCACGGCCAGTCGGGATGCTCGATTCGGTGGGCGACGCGGCTGAAGCCGGCGATGTACGCCATCCCGGCGGTCGCGCCGAGGTAGAGCAGCGCGGCGAGCACCGTCAGCGCCAGGAGCTGCGGCGCGGACGAATGGAGATGGTGCTGCGACCGCCAGCGCATGGATTGCCCATTCCCGGTGCAGCGGAGGCGAATCGCGCGGGTCAGCCGTGCACGAGCGCGAGCACATCCGCGCCGTAGCGCTCGAGCTTCGCGGGGCCGACGCCTGCGATCCGCGCGAGCTCGCCGAGGCTCGCGGGCTTCGCGGCGGCGATCGCATGCAGGACGCTGTCGTGGAAGACGACGTACGGAGGCACATTGTCGGCCTTCGCACGCTCGAGCCTCCACTCGCGCAGCCGCTGCGCATCGCCCGACCAGGCCTTCCTCTCGGTCGGCGCCTGCTGCGTGACACCGAGCTCAGCAAGGAAGCGGGAGCGCTTGCCGCTCCAGGAGAGCCACAGGACGCGCTTCGCACGCGTCATGCCGACGTAGAGAAGGCGCCGCTCTTCGGCTATCTCGCCGTCGGTTCGCGCCTGCTTCGACGGCAGCTCCTTCTCGGTGAGGCGCGGCAGGAACACCGCTTCGAACTCGAGCCCCTTTGCGCGGTGGAAGGTCAGAAGGTGGACGCCTCGTGCGCCGCCGCCGCCGCCGGGGGCGAAGCGCTCGCGGAGGCCAGCGACGAACGCAGCCGCGTCGCCTTCGAATGACGCGGCGAGCGAGACGAGACGGGCCAGGTCCTGCTGGCGAACCTGTTCGCGCTCGCCGAGCTTCTCGGGCGGCTGTTCGAGCCAGCCCGCCTCGAGCGCTGCATCCCTTACCGCCTCGCCGGCAGTCGCAGGTGAGCGCTCGAGCCTTCTGCAGAGGCGCCGCGCGGCATCGCGCTCGAGCAGCGACGCGCCCTGGAACGGGAGGCCCGCGTCGTGGAGCAGCTCCTCGAAGTCGGTCAGGCGCGCATTCGTCCGCGCCAGGATCGCGATCTCCTCGAGCGGACAGTCGAGCTCGCGGATCGCGGCAGCGATCGCCGCGTCCTCGTCGTCCGGTGTCGGGTACGGGCGCACGACGGGCTCCGGCCCGTCGTCGCACGTCGGGCGAAGCGTCTTCTCGGCCCCGCCGAGGTTCGGGACGAGCAGGTTCGCCAGGGCGAGCACCTGCGGAGTCGAGCGGTAATTCTCCTCCAGGCGCACGACGAGCGCGTGCGGGAAGCGGTCGGGCATGCCGAGGAGGTGGTCGGGGCTCGCGCCGGTGAACGAGTAGATCGACTGGTAGTCGTCGCCGACGACGCAGAGCTCGTCGCGGTCTCCGAGCCACAAGTCGAGCAGGGCGCGCTGCAGCAGGTTGACGTCCTGATACTCGTCGACGGTGAACGCGCGGTACTGGTTGCGGAAGGTTTCCGTCGCTTCTGCGCTGTCGGCGAAGAGGCGGATCGCGAGCTCGAGCAGGTCCTCGAAGTCGATCAGGCCCTCGTCGCGCTTGCGGCGCTCGTACTCGGCGTAGACGCGCTGCATCAGGTCGACCGGGATCGGCGGCTCGCGATCTTCGCCGTACTCGTCGGGGCCGATGCGGCGGTTCTTCGCCCACTCGATCTCGGTCGCGAGGTCGCCGGCCGGCCGGAACTTGAACGGCGCCGGGAGCCGGTTCGCGATCTGGCGGAGGGCGAGCGCCTTCGACGGCAGGATCCGGCCGACCGCGCCGGGCGCGAAGTGGCGCAGCTGGCGGAGCGCGGCCGCGTGGAACGTCGAGGCGCGGACGCCCGGCGCGCCGAGCGTGGCGAGCCGCGCGCGCAGCTCGCCGGCGGCCTTGTCGGTGAAGGTGACCGCCATGATCTGGTTCGCGGCGAACGTCCCCGTCGCGACCTGCTGGGCGATACGGCGCGTGATCGTCGTCGTCTTGCCGGAGCCGGCCCCCGCGAGGATGCAGACCGGCCCGCGCACCGCCTCCGCCGCGCGCCGCTGCTCGGGATTCAGTCCGTCGAGCGGATCCACCGGGCCACGGTAGCGGCGGATTCGGCGGGCAACTGTGACGAAATCGCCACGAACCCGTCACCAATCGAACCCCGGGGTCTGACCCGGGTCTGACCCGGGTCTGACCCCGTTGGCTCTAGTGCATTGTGTCTTCGAGGACCGCCTCGGTACCGATGCGCTGCGGTTCCTTGACCATCGCTGCGAGCTTTGCGACGACGTCGACGGTTGCGCCTTCGTCGGCGAGACGCTCGAGCTCGGCGAGGGATTCCTCGAGCCACTCGTGGTCGATCACCGCGCGCGCCGCACGCATGATCTTCGGGTTCGAAGTCGGGCCGACCATCTCGCCCTCGTTCCACAGAACCTCGTGGATCTTCTCGCCCGGCCGCGCGCCGGTGAAGACGATCGGGATCTCGTCCTCGCGCTTCCCCGACAGGCGGATCATCTGCTTCGCAAGATCGAGAATCCGAACCGGCTCGCCCATGTCGAGCACGTACACCTGGCCGCGGCCGCCCATCGCGCCCGCCTGCACGACGAGCGACGCCGCCTCCGGGATCGTCATGAAGAAGCGCGTCATCTCCGGACTCGTCACCGTGACCGGGCCGCCGCGTTCGATCTGCCGACGGAAGATCGGGATCACCGATCCCGACGAGCCGAGCACGTTGCCGAATCGCACCGCGACGAACCGTGTCTCGACATCATCGCGCAGCGCGAACGCCTCGATGATCCACTCGCACACCGCCTTCGACTGGCCCATCACGTTCTTCGGGCTCGCGGCCTTGTCGGTGGAGATCAGCACGAACCGCTCGACGCCGCCCTCGATCGCGGTCTCGACGAGATTGCGCGTGCCGATGATGTTGTTCGTCACCGCCTGCACCGGATTCCGCTCGAGCATCCCGACGTGCTTGTACGCAGCCGCGTGGAAGAGCACCTGCGGCGCGTGCCCCTCGAACACCTCGCGCATCTTCGTGCGGTCGCCGCAGTCGGCGAGGATCGCGTTCGCGGCCGTGAAGTCACGTTCGTCGATCAGCTCGCGCTCGATCGCGAAGAGCGCGGGCTCCGCCTTGTCGACGAGCACGAGCTGCGCGACGCCGAGCCGCGCGAGCTGGCGGCAGAGCTCCGAGCCGATCGAGCCGCCCGCGCCGGTCACCATCACCACGCGCCCCTTGACGTAGGTGGCGACGAGCTCCAGATCGACATCGACCGGCTGTCGGCCGAGCACGTCCTCCACCTGCACCGGGCGGATCTGGCCGGCGAGATCGACGTCGCCGGCGATCAGCTCGTGGAGCCCCGGCAGCGTCTTCACAGGGATGTTCTCGGCACGGCAGTTCTCGACGATGCGCTGGCGCACCGAGCCCGGCGCGGACGGGATCGCGATCAGCACCTCGTCTGGCCGCCGGTCGCGCAGAACGTGCGGCAGGTCGTCCGTCGTGCCGAGGATGCGCACGCCGTGGATCCGGTCGCCGCGCTTGCGCGGATCGTCGTCGACGAAGCCGATCGGCGTGTAGTGCAGCTGCCGGTTGCGCTGCATCTCGCGCACCATCAGCTGGCCCGCGTCGCCGGCGCCGACGATCAGCACCTCCTTGCCGGACGCAACCAGCCGGCCGCGCGACGGCCGCTCGATCAGCGTGCGAGCGAGCAGCCGCGTGCCCGCGACGAACGCGAGCAGCAGCAGGAAGTCGAAGGCGGCGATCCCGCGCGGAAGGCGTGATGTGTGCTCGGGCGGGAACGCATAGAGCACGAGGTATGTGAGCGCGGACGCAACGGTGACGCCGCGCGCCGCTCCCCACATGTCGCGCGTCGACACGTACCGCCACCAGCGGTTGTAGAAGCCGAAGAGCACGAACGTCGCGAGCTTGATCGCGACGACGAGCCCGACGACCTGCCAGTCGAGGAGGTGCCGGTAGAAGACCGGTGTCGCCTTGTCGAAGCGCAGAAAGAACGTGAGCCGCCACGCGCCCACGATCAGGACCGCGTCGAAGACGACCTGCCACATCCGGTGACGGTTCACCGGAAGGCGCATCTAGGAGCGGACGAGCTCGGAGGCGCGCTTCACGACGGAGACGACCTCCACCTGCTGGTCCTCGGTGATCCCCGCCCACAGCGGTAGGCAGAGGTTCTCGCGCGAGGCCTTCTCGGACTCGGGGAAGTCGCCCTCCGAGTAGCCGAGATAGCGCAGCGCCGGCTGCAGGTGCAGCGGCGGCTGGTAGTAGACCGCGGTCGAGATGTCGGCCTCCTTCAATGCGGCCGCGAGCTCGTCGCGCTCGGACGAGCGAATGCAGTACTGGTGATAGATATGGTCGGGCTCGTCGACGGGCGTCTCGACGATGCCGTCGAGCAGCTCCTTGTACCGCGCTGCCGCCTCGCGGCGCTGCCGGTTCCAGTCGTCGATGTGGCGCAGGAAGATGCGCAGGAACGCGGCCTGCATCGCGTCGAGGCGCGAGTTGTAGCCGACGTAGACGAACTCCTTCTTCGCGGCGCTGCCGTGGAAGCGCAACATGCGCAGGCGCTGCGCGAGCTCCGCGTCGTTGACGGCGATGAGTCCGCCGTCTCCGAGCGCGAAGAGGTTCTTCGTCGGGAAGAAGCTGAAGGTGGACGCGACGCTCGTCGCGATGCCGCCGGCGCCGAACGCCTGCGCGGCGTCCTCGATCACCGGGAGGCCGAAGCCGGAGAAGTCGGCGGCGGGCCGTCCGAAGAGGTGCACCGGCATGATCGCCTTCGTCCGCTCGGTGATGCGACGCTCGACGTCGGACGGGTCGAGGTTGAGCGTCATCGGATCGATCTCGGCGAAGACCGGGGTCGCGCCGCGCCGGGCGATCGCCTCGGCGGTCGCGTAGAACGTGAACGTCGGGCAGACGACCTCGTCGCCGGGCCCGATCTCCATCGCGTCCAGCACGAGCACGAGCGCGTCGGTGCCGTTCGCACAGCTGACCGTCTCCTGCACGCCGAGCAGCTCGGCCGCCTCGCGCTCGAACGCCTCGACTTCGGGGCCGAAGATGAACCTGCCGGACTCGAGGGTGCGCGCGAACGCCTCCTGCAGCTCGGGGATCAGCGGGGCGTACTGCGCCTTGACGTCAACGTGGGGTATCGCCATGGCCGGCACGTAGCGTAGCCGTGCGGCGGCGGCGGAGGAGCCAGTACGCGGCCAGAGCGACGATTGCGGCCGCGATCACGTAGTCCACGTAGTGGAAGCTGTTGCTGGCGGAGTGCCAGCTCTCGCCCAGCGCCCAGCCGAGCGCCGCGAGCGCGAAGCAGAAGACGGCCGAGCCGGCCGCGGCGAGCGGGACGAGCCGGCGGAGCCGCCATTCGAGGATCCCGGCGGGCAGCGCGACGAACGAGCGGATCAGGGGGCAGGCGAAGCCGAGCGGGACTGCGATCGTCCCGAACCGGTCGAACCAGCGTTCGGCGCGTTCGATCCGTGCCGGCGTCGCGTGGATCCAGCGGCCGTGGCGCTCGAGCAGCGGATGACCGCCGAAGTACCCGATCGCCCAACCGCCGACCGCGCCGAGCGTGTTCGCGACGATGCCGGTGACGACGACCGCGAGGTAGGCGTTGATCCCATGGTGGAAGTGCGCGATATGGCCCGCGAGCGCGCCCGAGGCGAGCGCGCCGCCGTAGATCATCGTCAGCTCGCTCGCCGCCGGCAGCACGGCCGAGACGAGCATGAGGACGAACACGGCGACGAGGCCGTGGTTCCCGACGAACGAAGTCACCGCGCGACTCTAGCGACGCTCACATTACGTTCGTTTTACGCATGGCTCGCACCGCGCGCACGTGGCTCCCGCAGAGTTCGATCGACCTATGCCAAGGAGGAACTCCGTGCGGAAACTGACACTCGCGGCCGCCGCCGTCGTCGCGCTCGTCGCGGCGAGCGTCGCGGTCGCACATGGGATCGAGGGCGCGAAGACTGCGACGGCGGTGTCCGGGACGTTCTCGGCGACGGCGGCCAACGCGAAGACCAGGACGTGCACGACCACCGCGGGCAAGACGATCGTCGTCACGGACGCGAGGTACACGGGGACTGCGGCGGGCAGCGCCGGGCTCGCGGGCGCGATCATCCTGCAGGCGCGGAGCGTCGTGAACACGACCGACGACATCGGCACGGTCGCCGGCCACTATGCGGTCGCGCATGGCGCGAAGGGCGCGTTCACGACCGTGTACGACCACGGTGCGGTGGCCGGCCTCGCGACCGGGCGACTGCACAACCCGTCGGGCGAGCTCGTCGCGAACCTGTCGGCGTCGTTCTCGCCGACGGCCGGGTTCTCGAACGGGAAGATCGGCGGCGGGACGTCGGGCGGCTCCGCGGTCGCCGTCTCCGGCGGCGCATGCAAGAGCGCGCCGACGGTGCACGAGCACGACGGAGCGCGCGGAACGATCTCGGCACTCAGCTCGACGTCGATCACCGTCGCCGGGCTCACCTGCGCGATCCCGTCCGACCGGTCGTCGGCCGTGAACGCGAAGTTCAAGACGGGCGACACGGTCGAGATCGCGTGCGCGTTCGCAAACGGCGCGTCGACCCTCACCAAGATCGAGGGACGCAAGCACCACTGAGCGGTGCGGTCTGGCTCGCGCTACTGCTGCAGGCGGAGCGCGAGCCAGAGCCCCGCGCAGCCGCCGAGGGCGGCGGTGACGAGCGACGTCAGCGAGAAGTCCGACCCGCCCCAGAGAGCGGGCACGTAGCCGCCCGCGAGGGTGCCGAAAGTCACGCAAAGACCGGTGATCGACCGCATGGAGCGATTATCGACCGGGGCGGCCCGGGTCTTTAGACTCGACGTATGTGCCGGAACATCAAGATCCTCTACAACTTCGCACCGCCGACGACCTCCGACGAGGTCGACGCCGCTGCGCTCCAGTACGTCCGCAAGGTGAGCGGGATGACGAAGCCGTCGCAGGCGAACCAAGAGGCGTTCGCGCGGGCAGTGGCGGACGTCGCGGCCGTGACGTCGCGCCTCCTCGGCGAGCTCGTGACGACGGCTCCGCCGCGCGACCGGGAGGTCGAGGCGGAGAAGCGCCGCGCCCGTTCGGCCGCGCGCTTCGCGTGAGCGTCTCCATCGTCTTCGAGACGCACTCGACGAGCGAGGACAACGAGGCCGGGATCATGACCGGGTGGTTTCCCGGCCGGCTCTCGGCACTCGGCCGGAGGCAGGCGGAGGAGCTCGGCGCGCGGCGGCGCGGGACCGTCGACGCCGTGTTCTCGTCCGACCTCGGACGCGCGGTCGAGACGGCGCGCATCGCATTCGGCGACACGGTGCAGTCGTTCCTCGACTGGCGGCTGCGCGAATGCGACTACGGCGAGCTGAACGGGACGCCGAAGCTGCAGCTGCCGGTCGACGAGCGCTACCCCGGCGGCGAGTCGTGGCGCGAAGCAGTCGCACGCGTCTCGCGCTTCCTCGACGAGCTCACAGCGACGCGCGACGGGGCCCGCATGTGCGTGATCGGCCACGTTGCGACACGGTGGGCGCTCGACCACCGCGTGCGGGGCGTGCCGCTCGAGCAACTCGCCGAAGAGGAGTTCGCGTGGCAGCCCGGCTGGGAGTACGAGCTCAGCGGGTGAAGTCGAGGATCAGCTCGGCCGACTCGAGCGGCACGTCGAGCTGCGGGCAGTGGCCGACTCCTTCGAGCTCCACCCAGTCGGCGTGCGGCAGCCACGCCTCGCGGTAGCGCGCGGCCGCGGACGGCCACGGGAGCACGGCGTCCTCCGTCCCCCAGACGATCCGCACCGGACAGGTGATGCGCTCCGGATCGAGCCGATACCCCTCACGGCGGGCGAGCTCGATCAGCGGCAGCGCGTCGCATGCGGCCGCTCCGACGAGCAGGTGCGCGACGAGATCCACCGGCAGATGCTCGTGGCGAACGGTGACGTACTGCGTGATGCTCCGGCGACCGGCGGGTGTCGCCGCGATCGCGTCCGCGTGCGGCGCCGAGCGCCGGACGAGCCGGTTCGTCTCCACGAAGAAGTCGAGCGTCTCGTGCAGCTCGCGCTCGCTCACCCAACCGCCGGCCGGCGCGAAGGCGACGACCGAACGCGCACGGCCAAGCTCGGCGAGCTGCAACGCGACGTAAGCACCCAGCGAGTTGCCCGCGAGGTGCGCCGCCTCGATCCCCGCGTCGTCCATCGCCCGCTCGACCGCGTCCGGCAGCGTGTCCCGTCCGAGCTCGGCCGGAAGCGGCGGCCCGCCGAGATGGCCGGGTAGGGCAGGCACGAGCACGTCGTGCTCCGCCGCGAGGCGAGGCAGCACGAGCTCCCAGGTGCGCGTCGTGTCGGTGAAGCCGTGAAGGAGGATCAGCATGCGTTAGATTCGACACTTCCCGGCACCCCGACATCTGCGGCGGAAACGAGGAACAACTATGGCTCTACCCTTCGCCCGCCGGCTCGCCGCCGCGGCTGCGATCACCATGATGCTGGTCGCGCCCGCCTTCGCGCGCGCCGGCACCACCGACCTCGGGCCGAACGTGAAGATCTTCGACCCGAGCATGTCGCAAGCCGACATCCAGTCGCAGCTCGACGCGATCGCCGCGCAGCAGATCTCGAACGAGTTCGGGACTCAGCGCTACGCCGTCCTGTTCGAGCCCGGCACCTACGGCAGCCCGGCGCATCCGCTCAACTTCCAGGTCGGCTACTACGAGCAGGTTGCCGGTCTCGGCGCGCGGCCCGGCGACGTGCAGATCTACGGCACCGCGGACGTCTACAACCAGAACGGCCTCGCCCTGACGAACTTCTGGCGCTCGCTCGAGAACCTCACGATCGACGTCGCCGGCAAGGGCGGCTGCCAGTCCGGCGAGTTCTGGGCGGTGTCACAGGCCTCGCCGATGCGGCGCGTCGACGTGAACGGCCAGACGACGCTGATGGACTACTGCACCGGCCCGTCGTACGCGAGCGGCGGCTTCATCGCCGACTCGACACTGGACACGGTGATCAACGGCTCCCAGCAGCAGTGGCTGACGCGGAACAGCACCGTCGGCAACTGGACGAACTCCGTGTGGAACCAGGTGTTCGCAGGGGTCGTCGGCGCGCCGCCGCCGGACTTCGGCAACGGTGCGCAGTACACCGTCCTGCCGACGAACCCCGAGTCGCGCGAGGCGCCGTTCATCTACGACGACGGCGGCGGCTACGCGGTCTACGTGCCCGCGGTACAGAGGAATTCCGCCGGGCCGACGTGGCTGACCGGGCAGACACCGGGCCGCTCGGTGCCGCTCGGCTCGTTCTACGTCGCGCACCCGGGCGACAGCGAGCAGCAGATCGACAACGCCCTGTCACGCGGCATGAACCTGCTGTTCACGCCCGGCGTGTACGACATCGACCGCACGATCCGGATCAAGCGTGCTGACACGATCGTTCTCGGCCTCGGCATGGCGACGCTCACCGCGCAGAACGGTGCCGTGGCGATGAGCGTCGACGACGTTCCAGGCGTCGAGATCTCCGGGCTCATCTTCGACGCGGGGGCGGTCAATTCGCCGGTGCTGCTGCAGGTCGGGACGGCGAACGAGCACGGCCGCGGTCACGGCGGCTTCAGCGACGCGAACGACCCGACGCTGCTTGCGGACGTCTTCTTCCGCATCGGCGGGCCGCACGTCGGCAAGGCGACGACCGCGCTCGAGGTGAACTCGAGCGACACGATCATCGACGACATCTGGGCGTGGCGCGCAGACCACGGCTCCGGGGTCGGCTGGACGAGCAACACCTCCGATCACGGCGTCGTCGTGAACGGCGACCGCGTGCTCGCGACGGGTCTCTTCGTCGAGCACTTCCAGAAGGACGAGGTCGTCTGGAACGGCGAGTCCGGCGAGACGATCTTCTTCCAGAACGAGATGCCGTACGACCCGCCGACGCAGGATGCGTGGGAGCACGACGGCATCCTCGGCTACGCCGCGTACAAGGTCGCCGACACGGTGACGACGCACGAGGCGTGGGGCATGGGGAGCTACTGCTTCTTCAACGTCAACCCGTCGATCCACGCGACGCATTCGTTCGAGGTGCCGAC
>Ga0308173_10000609_pt1 | contig 15720 bp, 10 predicted proteins | sample PhyPR1_FD_203716 | JGI IMG/M metagenome (GOLD analysis project Ga0308173, IMG submission 203716) | Soil microbial communities from UC Gill Tract Community Farm, Albany, California, United States - DLSLS.P.R1 | ecosystem: Environmental > Terrestrial > Soil > Agricultural land | place: USA...
ATGCTTTCCGTCAGCTGATCGAGAAATGCCTGGTGAGTCTGGCTGAATCTTTCGAACGAAGAAAGCTCCATTACTGCTTTCACCTGGCCCTCGAAGACGATCGGCAGGACGACGATGTTCATTGGCCTCGATTCGCCGAGGCCGGAGCTGATCTGGACGTAATCGGAGGGCACGTTCGTGAGGAGAATTCGTTCCTTTTCCAACGCCGCCTGCCCGACCAATCCTTCGCCGAGACGGAAGTGATTGTTCACGCCTTTGCGTTCGCGATAGGCGTAACTCGCGAGCAACTTCAGCTCCGGTTCTGATACGCTGCCGTCCATCAGATAAAACACGCCTTGTTGGGCGGAGACGACTGGCGCGAGCTCGGAAAGAATAAGGCGGCCGACCGTGAGCAGGTCTTTTTGGCCCTGCAACATGCGGGTGAATTTTGCGAGATTGGTTTTGAGCCAATCCTGCTCGTCGTTCCGCAAGGTCGTGTCTTTCAAATTGCGGATCATTTCGTTGATGTTGTCTTTGACAAATGCGACTTCGCCCGCGGCATCGACTTGAATCGAACGAGTGAGATCGCCCTTTGTCACGGCCGTGGCGACGTCGGCAATGGCGCGCAGTTGCGTCGTTAGGTTGGCGGCCAACTGGTTCACGTTATCGGTCAGGTCGCGCCACGTGCCCGAGGCGCCCGGCACGTGCGCCTGGCCGCCAAGTTTTCCTTCCACTCCCACCTCACGCGCGACCGTGGTGGTTTGATCAGCAAAGATCGCCAGCGTGTCCGTCATGCTGTTGATCGTGTCGGCCAGCTCCGCGATTTCGCCTTTCGTTTCGACGAGCAGTTTTTGCTTCAGGTCGCCGTTCGCGACCGAGGTCACGACCTTCGCGATTCCGCGCACTTGATTCGTTAGGTTGCCGGCCATGAAGTTGACCGAATCGGTCAGGTCCTTCCAGGTGCCGCCGACGCCTTTCACGATGGCCTGGCCGCCGAGTTTTCCTTCCGTCCCGACTTCGCGCGCCACACGGGTCACTTCCGAGGCGAACGAGTTTAACTGATCCACCATCGTGTTGACCGTGTTCTTCAACTCGAGAATCTCGCCCTTCACGTCGACGGTGATTTTTTTCGAGAGATCGCCCGTCGCGACCGCGGTCGTGACCGCGGCGATGTTGCGCACCTGAGTCGTTAGGTTGCTCGCCATGAAATTGACCGAGTCGGTTAGATCTTTCCACGTCCCGGAGACGCCTTCGACGCGGGCCTGGCCGCCGAGCGCGCCTTCGGATCCGACCTCGCGCGCGACGCGCGTCACTTCGGAAGCGAACGAGCGCAACTGATCGACCATCGTATTGATCGTGTCCTTCAACTCCAGAATCTCGCCGCGCACATCGACCGTGATTTTTTTCGACAAATCGCCATTCGCGACCGCCGTCGTGACCTCGGCGATGTTGCGCACCTGGCCGGTCAGATTGCCCGCCATGAAATTCACCGAGTCAGTCAGATCCTTCCAGGTGCCGGCGACTCCTTCGACATCCGCCTGCCCGCCCAGCTTTCCTTCGGTGCCGACTTCGCGCGCGACGCGCGTCACTTCCGCCGCGAAGGAACTGAGCTGGTCGACCATCGTGTTAATCGTGTCCTTCAACTCCAGAATCTCGCCTTTCACATCGACCGTGATCTTTTTCGAGAGATCGCCGCGGGCCACCGCGGTGGTCACATTCGCAATGTTTCGGACCTGACTCGTTAGGTTGCCTGCCATTGAATTCACCGAGTCGGTTAAATCTTTCCACGTGCCGGCGACGCCGCGCACATCGGCTTGCCCGCCGAGCTTTCCTTCGCTGCCGACCTCGCGCGCCACGCGCGTCACTTCCGAGGCGAACGAGCGGAGCTGATCAACCATCGTGTTGATCGTATCCTTCAGCTCGAGAATTTCGCCGCGCACATCGACCGTTATCTTCTTGGAAAGATCGCCGTTCGCGACCGCCGTCGTGACCTCGGCAATGTTGCGCACCTGGCCGGTTAGATTCCCGGCCATCGAATTCACCGAGTCGGTCAGATCCTTCCACGTCCCGGCCACGCCGCGGACTTGCGCCTGCCCTCCGAGCCGTCCTTCGGTGCCGACTTCGCGTGCGACGCGTGTGACTTCATCCGCGAACGAGCTGAGCTGATCGACCATCGTGTTGATCGTGTCCTTCAGCTCAAGAATCTCACCCTTCACATCAACGGTGATTTTCTTCGAAAGATCACCGTTCGCGACCGCGGTCGTCACTTCCGCGATGTTGCGCACCTGGCCGGTTAGATTTCCGGCCATGAAGTTCACGCTGTCGGTCAGATCTTTCCAAGTCCCGGCGACGCCGCGGACATCGGCTTGGCCGCCGAGTTTTCCCTCGGTTCCAACCTCGCGCGCGACACGCGTCACTTCCGCCGCAAACGAGCTGAGCTGATCGACCATCGTGTTGATCGTGTTCTTCAGCTCGAGGATTTCGCCCTTTACATCAACGGTGATTTTCTTGGAGAGATCACCGCGCGCCACCGCCGTCGTCACCTCAGCGATGTTGCGGACCTGCCCGGTCAGATTCCCGGCCATGGAATTGACCGAGTCGGTGAGGTCCTTCCAAGTCCCGGCGACGCCGCCCACTTCCGCCTGCCCGCCGAGAATGCCTTCCGACCCCACTTCGCGCGCCACGCGAGTGACCTCGGAGGCGAATGAGCCGAGCCGATCAACCAGAGTGTTGATCGTGTTCTTCATCTCAAGGATCTCACCCTTCACATCGACCGTGATCTTGCGGGAGAGATCGCCATTTGCGATCGCGGTCGTGACTTGCGCGATGTTGCGGACTTGGCCGGTGAGATTGCCGGCCATCATGTTCACGTTATCAGTCAGATCCTTCCACGTGCCGGCGACGCCCTGCACATCAGCCTGCCCGCCAAGCTTCCCTTCCGAGCCGACTTCGCGCGCCACGCGCGTCACTTCCGAGGCAAACGAACGGAGCTGATCGACCATCGTATTGATCGTGTCTTTCAGCTCAAGAATCTCGCCCTTCACATCGACCGTAATCTTCTTCGAGAGATCTCCCGTTGCGACCGCGGTTGTGACTTCGGCAATGTTGCGCACCTGACCAGTGAGATTGCGCGCCATGAAATTCACGGAGTCAGTCAAATCCTTCCAAGTGCCGGAAACGCCTTCGACCCGCGCTTGTCCGCCGAGAATTCCTTCCGAACCAACTTCGCGCGCGACACGTGTCACTTCCGAAGCAAACGAACGGAGCTGATCCACCATGACGTTGACGGTGTCCTTCAATTCCAGGAACTCGCCTTTGACATCGACGGTGATCTTTTTCGTTAGGTCGCCATTCGCGACCGCAGTCGTGACCGTGGCAATGTTGCGGACCTGCGCGGTCAGATTGCCCGCCATTAAGTTCACGTTTTCGGTCAGATCTTTCCAAGTCCCGGCGACGCCTTTGACCTTCGCCTGGCCGCCGAGCTTGCCTTCTGTGCCGACTTCGCGCGCGACGCGCGTCACCTCGGAGGCAAACGCGCCGAGTTGATCCACCATCGTGTTGACCGTTTTCGCGGTGCGCAAAAACTCGCCTTCGAGCGGCCGGCCTTCGATATCGGTCTCCATCGTTTTCGACAGATCGCCTTTCGCGACCGCGCCGATCACGCGCGCCATCTCGCTCGTCGGCTGCACGAGGTCGCCGATCAGGGCGTTGACCGAACCGATCGAGTCTGCCCACGACTTTGAGACATCACCGAGGCTGGCGCGCTGCGAGATCCGCCCCTGCTTGCCCACAACCAAACTGATGCGCTCCAATTCCTGCGACATCCTTTCGTTCGTGCCGATCACCTCGTTAAAGGTATCCGCGATCTTGCCCGCAAGACCTGTCCAGTCGTCCGGCAGGCGGGCGGAAAAGTCCCCGCGCCTGAAGGCAGTCAGCGCCACGAGCAATTGCTTCTGATCAATCGATCCTTCAGGGAGACGAGAGCCGTTGGGCTTTTCCGCGAGACGAAGTGGAGACGCAGTTTTTTTCATGAGCGATTAGCTGGTTAGGAAAGCTGGAGTTGCGACCAAGCTTTTAGCACAAGGATTGTGTCGAGTTCCGGAAGCAAGGCGCATACCGGCTAAATGCATCGTTCCTCGCCCTTAAGCTGGCCGCAGACCTCCCACAGAACACCCAGGATTCGCGACAGAGGCTGCCATCGCCACTGCGGCTCGGCTAATATCTCTCCAAGCCGATAATCGCTTCAAAGCTCTGGCGTTCGCGGATGACCCTGAACTGTCCGCCTTCAACCAGAATCTCCGGCAGCAAACCGCGGGTGTTATAGTTGGACGACATTGCCGCGCCATAAGCCCCGGCATCGAGAATCGCCACCAGATCACCAGACTTCATTTGCGGCAGTCGACGGTTAGTTCCGAAAATGTCCGATGATTCACAAACCGGACCGACGACGTCGTAGCATTCCTCAGGCTCGCCGTGGCGGACGGGAATGATCTTATGATAGGCACCATAGATCGCGGGGCGCGCCAGATCGTTCATGCCGGCATCGAGCACCACGAAGCTTTTTTCGTCCGTATGCTTGATCAACTGAACCTTGGAGATAAGTGCGCCGGCCGAGGCGGAAACCGAGCGGCCCGGCTCGAGAAAAAGCGCCAGGCCGAGCGGCCGCACGTGCTGCATGACTGCTTCAGCGTAGTCAGTAACAGTTACAGGAGTCTCATCCTTGTATTGAATCCCAAGACCGCCGCCGAGATCGATGCGCTGCAAAGGAAAGCCATCAGCTAGTAACTCGCGCGCTAACTCTGTAACTTTGGCGAACGCATCGCGGAACGGAATAAGATCCGTTATCTGACTGCCGATGTGACATGCCACTCCCTGGACCTCAAGGTGTGAAAGCGCTCGGGCTTTTTCATAAGTCTCTCGAACTTTAGACCAGGGCACGCCAAACTTATCTGACTTTCTGCCGGTGGAAATTTTCTCGTGCGTACCCGCATCGACATCGGGGTTTACACGCACTGAGATCCTTGCCCTGCTTCTTCGAGCCGCGGCGATTTCGTTGATCATCTCGATCTCCTCAGGAGACTCGGCGTTCAGCTGGCCGACTCCGGCCTCGAGCGCGAAGGCGATTTCTGCCTTCGTCTTGCCGACCCCGGAAAAGATGATTTTTTCCGGACTGATCCCGGCCAGCAGAGCGCGGCGGATTTCACCGCCAGACACGGTATCAGCGCCCGCGCCCTGAGCTTGCAAGAACTTTAGGATGGCAATGTTCGAGCAGGACTTGACCGCGAAACAGATGGTTACATCGCGGTCGGCGAAGGCGGTCGTGTAATTCTTGAAATTCTCCTGGAGCGCGGACGCGGAATAAAGATAGAAGGGAGTTCCGATCTGCGCCGCGATCGCGGCGACGCTGACTCCGTCGCAAACGAGTTGCTTGTTTCGATAAGTGAACGACATCCGCTCTCCTCCCGCTCCAGTGGAAGAGGGTTGATCATATCGATGAACCGAGCGTTGTCATCGGCCCCCTTCTTCGCCGAATCCACAATCGTTAGGCATAAAAGCCAATTCGATGTGTTAAGGACGAAAACGAGCAAGCGCGCTCCGAAGTAGATCAGGCCGGGGTCTCGGTCACGTCGGCGCCGCGCGGATTGGGAATAAACCACGTCCAGAAAGCCGTGGGCGATTGGCGGCGACGCGATGATTCGAACCCCAAGTGAACGAAAGATGATGACGCAATTCCATCGCTGCCCGGCACGCCTTGGTTTTGTTCGGTCTGCCGATGCGCATCACGCGCCGGCAGGAATACGAGGACGAACGCTTCCATGCCCAAACGTCGTCCGGGCTCCGGGACTGCCGTTAATTAAAATCGATCCCTTAACTGTTAAAAGATCGTTAACGAGTTACAGCCGCTCGGCGCATAAGCGGTAGCCGATTCCGACTTCTGTCTTAATCAGGTTCGGGCCGTTGCGCCCGGTCTCGAGCTTCTTCCGCAAGTGCGTGACGTAAACCCGAAGATATTGCGCCTGACTCTCCGCCTTTTCGCCCCAGACGGTGCGCAAGAGCTGCCGGTGGGTCACGACTTTTCCAGCGTTCTGCACGAGCACGCGAAGCAAGGAGTACTCGGTCGGCGTCAGTTTGATTTCCGCCCCGCCGAGTTTTACCTGCCGCGCTGAAAAATCGACGCAGAGCGGCCCCGAGTGGAAAACGGGGTCGCCGACCTCGGTCAGGGAGCGCCGCTGAGCCGCGCGGATCCGCGCCAGCAGCTCCGCGGTGTCGAAGGGCTTCGTCACGTAATCGTCCGCGCCGGCATCGAGCGCGGCGACTTTTTCATCGCCTTCGTCGCGCACCGAGAGAATCAAGACTGGAACATCCGACCACTCCCGCAAATGGCGGAGCAGTTTTACCCCTTCCATGTCTGGCAATCCGAGATCGAGCAAAACGACATCCGGGCGGCGAGAGGCGATTTCCGCCAGACCCGCTTTGCCCGTTTCTGCTTCATAGACCTGGTGATCGGCGGCTTCGAGGGCGAGGCGAAGCAGACGGCGGATCTGCTTCTCGTCATCAATGATCAGGGCGACGCGATTTGCTTTCATGAGCCGGAATCCAAAGCGTTCGCGTCGGTCACGCGGGCGGGGAGGCTGATCGTGAAGCGCGCCCCGCCGCCATCGCGATTCTCGGCTACCAGTTTGCCGCCATGAGCTTCGACAAAGCCGCGCGCGATCGACAAGCCAAGTCCCAGCCCGCCAGTTTTGCGGCCGTCGCGATAAAATTTTTCGAACACGCGTTCTGCTGCATCCGGCGAGAGCCCGGGGCCGCGGTCGCTGACTGAGATAATGAGCCGCGTCTTATGATATTCGGCATCGATTTCGATCGGCAGCCTGGCGGGCGCATAACTGGCCGCGTTTGCGAGCAGCTTGGCGACGGCCTGCTCGATGAGCGTGTGATCCATCAGCACCAGGGGCATCTCCTCTGCTACATCCAGCCTCACCTCCCGGCCATTGATTGATTCGCGCTCGATCTCCACCGCCGACTGCAAGAGCTCGCGCACATCACACCATTCCTGCTTCGGGCGAATGACGCCGCTTTCCAGGCGATTCATGTCGAGCAGATTGTTGACCACGCGATTGAGCCGTCGAGAAGCGTCGTGAATTTCGCCGGCGAGCTGTTGAAGCGTTTGCGCGTCCGGCACATTCAGCGTGGAACGGGCCAGCTCCTGGCTGGCGGCGCCGATCGCTGCCAGCGGAGTTTTTAGTTCATGCGAAACACAATCGAGCAGCGTTTTGCGCAGCCGCTCGGATTCCTCGGCCAGCTGGACCTGCGCGGCGAGATGCTCGCGCGCCTTGAGTTGAGCGGTCAGGCTGCCGACCGTAATCGCGATGATGAAGTAGGTCGCAAAGGTGAGCGCGTCTTCAAACTTCTCGATGTGCAGAGTAAAGAGCGGAGGAATGAAAAGGAAATTCCAGGAAAGCGCGCTCAATGCCGCAACCAACAGGACCGGTCCGCGGTTCAGGACCATCCCGGCGAGCAATACGCCGAGGAGAAAAATAAGCGAGATGGCGCCGTAACCCGTCAGCGGTGTGAGCAGCGCGCAAGCGATGGTGAGCACCACGACGCCCGCGACCGCAATCGCGTATTCTCTCAGAGGTGTGAAGTTGTGCAGCGGAGCGAAGTCTCGATTCGCTCTCGCCTTGAGCGCTTCACCGGATAGTTGCTCCATACTCGCACGCCGGCCGAATCCCGGCTCGGAGCCAATCTAGCGCATCCGACCTTGGCGGAAATACGCGGCGGGCCATTTTAGTACCATTTTAATTATTCTGAGATAGCTCCCGGTTTAGGGTTTGAACATCGGTCGAATCATATGCCCGCCACCTTAGTTCCCGCAATGCCCGGTCTCGCCCCGCCGGTGTTCGCCCAGGACCGACCGGCCGTGCCCAAGCGGCGCCTGGCTTTCCTATGTCTCGCCAGCCTCGGGATTGTTTATGGCGACATCGGCACGAGCCCGCTCTATGCGCTCCGCGAGTGCTTTTATGGGGAGCACGCGGTGCCGCCCAGCCACGCCAACGTCCTTGGTGTGCTTTCGCTCATTCTCTGGTCTCTCCTGCTCATCATCTCGGTCAAGTATCTCATCCTGATTTTGCGCGCGGATAATCGCGGCGAAGGCGGGATCCTCGCCTTGGCGACCCTCGTCAGCGAGGTCGTGCGGCGAGGGAAATACCTTTTCCTACTCGGTTTGTTCGGAGCCGCTTTGCTCTACGCCGATGGGATGATTACTCCGGCGATCTCAGTGCTGAGCGCGGTCGAGGGGTTGCACGTCGCCACGCCGTTCTTCGATCCTTATGTCGTGCCGATCGCGGTCGCGATTCTGATCGGGCTGTTCCTCTTCCAATCGCGTGGAACGACAGGAGTGGGCAAGGTATTCGGCCCGATCACGATTTTGTGGTTTGTGGCGATCAGCGTCCTCGGATTTCACCACATTTTGCGTGCACCGGGCGTGCTGGCCGCGATCAATCCGTCGCATGGCGTTACGTTTTTTGTGAACAACGGCGGGCGCGCTTTCGTCGTGCTCGGCGCGGTTTTCCTCGTTGTGACGGGAGGTGAAGCGCTCTACGCCGACATTGGCCATTTTGGTACGTTGCCAATTCGGCTGACATGGTTCGCGATTGTCCTGCCCGCACTCACATTGAACTACTTCGGCCAAGGGGCGCTGCTGCTCCGGCATCCGGAGTCCGCTGTAAATCCTTTTTTCCGCATGGCGCCGCCGTGGGCGCTCTATCCGATGGTCATTCTTGCAACCGCCGCCGCGGTGATTGCATCGCAGGCAATTATCAGCGGTGCTTTTTCCCTCACGATGCAGGCGATTCAACTCGGTTACAGCCCACGCTTGCAAGTGAAGTACACCTCGGCCCGAATCATCGGCCAGATCTACGTGCCGGTGGTGAATTGGATCCTGATGATCTCCTGTGTCGGTCTTGTGCTCGGCTTTCGCACCTCCAGCCATCTCGCGGCCGCCTATGGAGTGGCAATTACCACCACTATGCTGATCACAACGATTTTGTTCTATGTCGTCGCTCGCCGTCGCTGGCACTGGCCAGCCGCGGTTGCCCTGCCGGTAGCGGTATTTTTCATCACCATCGATCTCGCATTTTTCGGCGCGAACATGCTCAAAATTGCGCACGGCGGCTGGTTTCCGCTCCTCGTCTCGGCCGGCATTTTGTTTCTCATGCTGACTTGGCGAAAAGGTCGCCGGGTGCTTCGTGGTCATCTCAACAATGTGTGCGTGCCGCTTGAGAGCCTGCTTCCTGACTTAAAAAGCCAGCGCATCGGCCGGGTGCCGGGGACAGCCATCTATATGTCAGGTAATCGTTCCGGGACGCCCCTCGCCCTGCTGCACAATCTCAAGCACAACAAAGTGCTGCACGACCAGGTCGTGCTCCTCACGGTCCGCACCGAGGAAGTTCCCTATCTCACCAACGTGAAGGATCGCGTCGCGGTGGAAAAACTGGAGGAAGGATTCTGGCGGATCCAGGTCCATTTCGGGTTCATGGAAAAACCCGATGTGCCCGCGGCACTCGCGCTCGTCAAGCAGACCAGTCTGGGCTTTGAGCCAATGCGGACGACTTATTTTATTGGCCGTGAGACGATTCTCGCCACGCGCAGGCTTGAGCTGTCGCCGTGGCGCGGTTCCCTTTTCGCCTGGATGACGCGGAACGCCGGAGACGTCACGTCCTATTTTTGTTTGCCGCCGAACGGTGTCGTAGAACTGGGTGCGCGAGTGGAGGTTTAGATATCTGAAGTTCTGCCCGCTGTGGCCGTGAGATGCGCGAGCACTTCGATCTCGGCGGTTTGCGGGAACATGTCGAACGGCGTGACGCTTTCCAGCCTGTAACCTCCGGCCAAGTCGGCCAGGTCGCGCGCCAGGGTCGGCGGGTTGCAAGACACATAAAGCAGAGTCGCGACCGGATGCGCCCGCAGAATTTCCCGGACCACCGCATTCAATCCGACTGCTGGCGGATCGACAATTATTGTCGTTAGGCAGGGGTCGCTTTGCGCGAGCTGCTCGCGCAGGTGAAGCGCGATGTCGCCTACAATGTAGGTTTCGGTGGACGCCGCGTCCGCCTGCGCCGCGGCGATGGCGTGGATGTCCCAGTCAATTCCGATGACGCGGGCAAATTTTCCGACCAGGTGCCTGGCGAAGAATCCAGCGCCACAATAAGCGTCGAGCAGGAGCGATTGGTTAGGCGAAATTAATCGGTCGAGAGCATCAGCCAGCTGAGCGGCAACAGCGTCGTTAGTCTGCGAGAAGACTCGAGGGCCGCGTTGGGCGCGCAAAGTATAGTGACCATCACGCGGTCGTCGCGAGCGTAAGCCGGCGAGCTCAGTGTTCACTTCTGGCAGAGCGATCGGGCAGCGCTCGATGTCGATCAAGCGATGCACGTCCTGGCGATAAAATCCGACGATCCCGTTCTCGACGTGGACCGTGATGCGACTGCGATATTCGTACTCGCGCGGTGAAGGCTCGATCCGATGCAACGGCGGCTCGCGGAATTTCCCGATCCGCTGCAAGGCTTGCGCGACCTGGCGCGATTTCCAGTGCAGCTGGTGTTCGTAATACATGTGCTGATAGCTACACCCGCCGCAGCGACCGAAGTAAGGACATTGCGGCGTCGTCCGCTGTGGCGACGCTTCCACCAACCTAACGAGTGCAGCCTCGGCAAAAGATTTCTTTTCCTTAACGATCCGCGCCGCGACTCGCTCACCCTCGATTGTGAAGGGAACAAAGACCGCTTTTCCTGCGGCGCGCCCAACGCCTTTTCCGCCGAACGCGACGTCGTCGATAACCAGCTCAAGCTCGCGCTCCATCGGTTAGGTTCGCACGTTCGGCCCAGGATTGTAGGGCGGACGCTCGCCTCTCCACACTCAAACACGCCAGTCCAGGCAGGCGAAGCTGCCGTCTACAGGAATGCCTGGAGGCTCTTTAAGTCCGGATCTTTTTTCGCGATGTGGCGAAAGTTCGCGTCCATCTGAAAGCTCGTCTCGAGATGACGCTGCGCATCTTGCGGATGGCCGAGGAGCGCTTCGTAACAACCGAGATTGTAATGGAAAATCGGCTCCCGGCGAAGAGCGGGCGGGCCTTTCAAAAGGACATGCCGCGCTTCTTCGGTTCGGCCGAGCTGGTTCAAACAAAATCCAGCGTGCAGAAAACCCGCGCCGCAATCGGGCGCGACGCGGCAGAGCTTGCGGCTGAGTGTGAGCGCGCGCTGCCAGGACTTACGCAACATGAGGTGATGGAGCCGCAGTTGTAGAACTTCCGGTCGATCCTGCATTGCTTTGGGAATGGAATTCAATTCCGCGAGCGATTCGCGATCCATCCCGAGTTCGGCGTAGCCGCAGGCGCTCCGCAATTGCCATTCGAGCTTCATTCGCTCCCATAAAAAGCAATTGCCGCGCCCGCAGAAAATGGACGCGGCAGCTACCACAATTGAGGCGGTGCGCCGACGCGGCCGCCCGAGCGAGCAATTAGAGTCGAGCCCTGAGTGACTCGTTAGGCGGCAGTTCGCGTCCGGGCACTTGCGCAGGCGTGCGAGCGAGGTTTAGGTCTCCTCCCCGCGGTGCCTCGTGGTGTAATGGTAGCACGAGAGATTCTGGATCTCTTTGTCAAGGTTCGAGTCCTTGCGAGGCAGCCAACCTCTAGGGATCGAGGTTGTAGACTTCGACCAGCCCGACGCCGGTCGCGTGATTAGCGTCGCGGACGAGTGCGGTGTAAGCGCCGGCCGGAAGGGTGGCGACAATCGCTGCTTCGAGATCGTTGGTCGGCGGAAGGGCCGCCTGAATCTCCTGTTGCTGAGTTGACCGCCAGTTGTCATTCGCAGCGATCAGACTGCCATTAGCGTCATGCAATTCGAGGGTCGGGTCGGACAGCGGATTGAGCACGCCGAATGCCCCGAGCGAAGGTCCCAGCGCACGCGCGATCACTTTCGTGGGATCACCACTGCCGACGATGAATCCCCCAATCATGACGTCGCCCGCGGAGGAGATATTGCCGCGAGTAGAGATATTCGCAATGTGCGCAACCCCAGGCTGCATATCGTAAACTTCGACCAGGGCGACACCGGAGGTTCCGTTCACGCCCTCGACGATGGCGGTGTAGTTATCGGGCGGAAGGATCGCGGTCAGATACGATTCGGACGCATTACTCGGAAGCAGCGGATTGATGACCCCTCCGAGGTCGAGGCGATTGTCATTTGATTCCATCAAGACGCCCTCGGAGTCGTAGAGTGAAATCACGGGATCAGCGAGCACCCCGCCGACATCGTCCTGACTGAGGGATGGCCCAAGCGCGCGCAGCACTACCCGTTTGTCCATCTCCCCACTCACGATAAATCCACCCACCATCACATCCTCACCGAGGCCGGCGCTTGCCCGGGTCGAAACATTCAGCACCTGCTTTGAAGTCGATCCCGGCGGCGGCGTGCTCAGTGGTGGCGGAGGCGGAACCCCCGCAAAGGCGTTTGCGATAAAGGTTAGCGCCTGGTCTTTCACCGAAGGCCAGCAGGCGAAGGCATGTGGGCCTCCCGCCAGGCTGCGCGCCTGATAGTTAGTCACTCCCAAGGAATCCAAATGCTCGATCATGTCGCCCATTTGGTCATAAGGCATCGAATCCCGGACACTGTTGACCATGAACAAGGGGGCGATGGTCGAATCTGCGAGCCAGGCCGGCGAGGCAGCGCGCAGGGAAGCCGTGTCGGCCGAGGTCACCCCGACATAGTTGCTCACGGTCGCGCTGTAATAAGAAAGATTTGGATTCGGGCTGAAATCCGAAAGGTCATATGCGCCCGAGAGACCGACTCCGACATCGAGGCGGTCATCTCCAGGGGTACCGGTCGCGACGCAAAAGCCAGCAAAGTACCCCCCGGCCGATCCACCCACGGCCCCGACATGTCCATCGCAACGCGAGTCGGCGCGAGCGGTCCGAATGGCCAGTTTTACGTCGTCCGATTGATCCGGGAAGCGGCCGTCGGAAACCTGACCGGGCAAAAAGCCTGGAGGAGCCAATCGATATTCGATCGAAAAAGCAATGTAGCCCGCCGCAGCCAGATCCTGACCGCAGGTAATCGATTCCGGGGAGCTATCCGGCGAATTGGAATCGAACCCGCCGCCATGGATGATAAGGACCGCCGGCCAGGGCCCCGGAGTGGTCGGCGTGTAAACAATCCAGTGCAGAACGGTGCCGTCCGCTGCTGTACCGTAAACTTCGGTTTGTGGAATCACGTCGGCCAGAGAGAGGCCGCTAATGGCAAGACTAACGACGAATGCCAGGAGGATAAGTAATTTTTTTGTCTTCATGTGTCTTGAACAAGACGGAAGGAGAGCATTTTGGGGGCCTGCTTTCAATGATTCCAAGACGAAAGTAACCTGCAGGTCACTCATCGGAAAGCTGTCAAAAAAACCGCGCGCGCATTGAACTCCTTAGCCAGAGTGGCAAACGCCTTCTCAGGGGCCCCTCAGCTCACAACTCGGGCAGGTCCGCTTCGCGAGCTCGCCGGGTCCGGAAGAAACTTTGCAGGAGCGCGGCGCAATTGTCGCGCAGGACACCGGCGATCACATCGCATTGGTGGTTGAGTGAGGGATTTTGCAGGAGATTCAACAGCCCGCCGCCCGCGCCTCCGCGGGGATCGGGACAGCCAAAAATCACCCGGCGCATCCGCACATGGACGAGTGCGCCGGCACACATTGGACAAGGCTCCTTCGTGACGAAGAGATCGCAATCCGTCAGGCGCCAATCGCCCACCGCCGCTTGCGCCTGCGTCAGAGCGAGCATCTCGGCATGAGCGGTCGCGTCCTTGAGTAACTCGACCTGATTGCAGGCGCGCGCGATGATTTTTCCTTCGCGCACGACCACCGCGCCGATCGGAACTTCTTCTGCTTCATAAGCACGCACGGCCATCCGCAATGCTTCGCCCATGAAATAAGCGTCGCTTTGCAGATCGATTATCGGTTCCATCGGTGACCTTTTAGGACGAGCCCTCCTTCCGCTAAAGAACTCCGCGATGTCTTTAATCCAAAGGAGAATTTCATCTCTCCATGTCTCTCCTTCTCTTACTCCTGCTCTTAATTCTCTCTTGCCCGGCCAGAGTAGGAGCAGGATTCGGAAGGGGTCAGGCGATCAGCGCTGCGGCCTAACGAGTGGCAGGAGATCGCACTCGGCTTGCACAACGGCGCGTACCGCGCTAGGAGCAAAAATATCAATCTTATGAAGCGCCTCGCCTTCCTGGTCCTTGCCTTTTGCCTGGCCTTTTCCGCTGCGAACGCCGCTACCGAACAGGAGATCGTGGATCAGTCGTTCGAGATCCTGCGCGATTTTCACCAAATGCCCGAGCGCGACATTCCATCCCGCATCCTGAGCGACGCGCGTGGGCTAGCGATTATTCGCGTGCTGAAAATTGGGTTCGGATTGAGCGGGAACGGAGGCGAAGGAGTGGTCGTTGCGCGGACGGGTTACGGCTGGTCGGCGCCCTCCTTCATGGGTCTCGGTGGCGCTGGTTGGGGGCTGCAAATCGGCGCGCAGGTTACCGATTTCGTTTTTGTGCTTAACAACGACGCCGCAGTCCGTGCTTTCTCCCGCGATGGCAACGTCAAAATCGGCGCCGACGTGAGCGCGGCCGCCGGCCCAGTCGGACGCGACTTGCAGGCCGGGGTCACGCCGACCGCGGCGGTCTACACTTATAGCCGGAGCAAAGGTTTGTTTGCGGGAGTTTCTCTTGAAGGAGCGATCATCGGGACGCAGAAGACGGCCAACGCGCGCTACTACGGCAGAGTGGTCAGCGCGCGATCTATTCTCAGTGGCCGGGTTTCGCCGCCCAGCGGCGTGCAGCGCCTTCTTACTCTTCTGCGCCGATTCTAAGCAGCGAGTTTTTCCTTTGCAGGCCGGAAACGATCCGGCAGGATCACCCCGTGCGCATCATCGTTCTGCTCCTCGCCCTAACGATCTGCGCGAGCGCTGTTCGTGCGCAAGTTCAGGAGAAGAAACTCGAGGATCGACTGCTGCGGCCCGACATGACGCTCGCCAATTCGGCGCAGAACAAGAAATTTGCCGGTACCGGCACGACCGCGTTCGACCAGAGGTTCAGGGCCCAATCTTTTCATCTCGGCGACGAGCGGCCGACGAAGACTTTTCGCGGCGCCGAGGAGTTGTCGGTAAGAGAATTCGAGACACGTAAATTTGCCCCGGCTGAAGGGATGGCCGACACCAGCGCTGCGATGCCGGACGCGAATTCGAAATTTGAGACCAGAAAAAGCTCGTTCAACCGGACCGCGCCCGAAGAAGGGAAAGTGGCAAAGACGCGCGACTACGCGGACAGCCGCCCATTTCTCGCGCAGGGGACGCGGCAGAAAATTCTCAGCCAGCAAAACAAACCCCTAACGATCGACGAAGTCCGCGAGCTCTTGAACAAGAGCAAGTAACTCTGGTCGCGGCGCTCTGAACCTTCGCCGATGGACTCAGCGGACTCATTCGAACGTCTCAGGAGTGGCGCCGCGCAAATCATCAGCGAGGCTGAGCTGCGGGAGAAACTTTCGTTAGGCCGGCCGCTCCGGATCAAGCTCGGCGTGGACCCAACCAGCGCCGACCTTCATCTCGGCCACACGCTCGTGCTGCGAAGACTGCGCCAGTTCCAGGATCTCGGCCACGAAGCGATTCTGATTATCGGCGATTTTACCGCCATGATCGGCGACCCCAGTGGTCGTTCG
>Ga0308173_10000610_pt1 | contig 15709 bp, 14 predicted proteins | sample PhyPR1_FD_203716 | JGI IMG/M metagenome (GOLD analysis project Ga0308173, IMG submission 203716) | Soil microbial communities from UC Gill Tract Community Farm, Albany, California, United States - DLSLS.P.R1 | ecosystem: Environmental > Terrestrial > Soil > Agricultural land | place: USA...
GCCCGAAGGAGCGGCAACGCGAGCGCCGCGCCCGTGCCTTCGCCGAGACGCAGGTCGAGTTGCAAGAGCGGCACGGCATCGAAGTACTGAAGCATGCGCGCGTGCCCCGCTTCGTTCGATGCATGCGCGAACACGCAGTAGTCGAGGACGGCGCGCGAGATCGCATGCGCGACGAGCAGCGCGGAGCTGGCGATGAAGCCGTCGACCAGAATCGTCATGCGCGCTTTCGCGGCCGCGAGGCAGGCGCCCGCGATCATCGCGATCTCGAAGCCGCCGAAGGTCGCGAGCGTGTCGACGGGGTCGGCGCTGTGCGGATGGCGTTCGAGCGCCTGGGCGAGCACGTCGCGCTTGTGATTGACGCCTTCGTTCGACAAACCCGTGCCGCGCCCGACGCAGACGTCGATCGGCAAGCCGCACAGGCGGCTCATCAGGCACGCCGCCGCCGAGGTATTCGCGATCCCCATCTCGCCGAAGCCGATCACAGTGGTCCCGAGCGACGCGTGATGACGCACGCGCGCCGCGCCGCGTTCGATTGCCTGCAAGGCTTCGTCGCGCGTCATCGCCGGTTCCTGCGCGAAGTTGCGCGTGCCGCCGCGCCGGATCGCGATATCGATCAAGCCATCGGATGCGGGCAGCGCCGTCGCGACACCCGCATCGACCACTTCCAGCGTCATGCCGACCGAGCGCGACAGCGCATTGATCGCCGCGCCGCCCGCCACGAAGTTCGCGACCATCTGCGCGGTGACCTCTTGTGGCCATGGTGTAACGCCTTGTGCGTGTACTCCGTGGTCGGCGGCGAAGATCGCGACGGCGGCCGGCTCGGGCAGCGGCGGCGGGCATTCCCCCGCCAGCCCGGCGAGCTGAACCGACACGTCCTCCAGGACGCCCAGCGCGCCCTGCGGCTTGGTCAGCCGGTCCTGGTGCGCCCGGGCCGCCCGGACCGCGGCGGGATCCGGCGGACGTACCGCCTCGACGGTCTGGGTGATCAGGTCCATCTCGCCCTCCCCGGGGAGTCCGCGCCGGCCGTACACCTCACTGTGCACCGCCCACTCCAGCGGGCGGCGCAGGGCCCATCCGCTCAGCGCGAGCTGCGGAGCGGGCGGGAACTCGTCGACGTAGCCGACGCACAGGTACGCGACGATCTCGACGTGTGCGGGCAGCGCCAGCTCCGCGGCCAGTTCCCGCTCGTCGAAGAAGCTGACCCAGCCGACGCCGAGGCCCTCGGCCCGGGCGGCCAGCCAGAGGTTCTGCACCGCGCAGGCCGCCGAGTAGGCCCCTGTCTGCGGCTGGGTGTGCCGGCCCAGCGGGTTACGGCCGCCGCGGGTCGGGTCGCAGGTGACCGCGATGTTGAGCGGGGCCTCCCGGATGGCCTCGACCTTGAGCCGGTCGAAGCGCTCGGCCCTGGCCCGGGTGAGCGAGTCCGCGTACGCCCGGCGCTGCCGCTCGGCCAGCTCGCTGATCCGCTCCCTCCGTGCGGGGTCGCTGATCAGCAGGAAGTCCCACGGCTGGGTGAGGCCCACCGAGGGGGCCCGGTGCGCTGCGGCCAGCACCCGGGTGAGCACGTCGTCGGGCACCGGGTCGGGCTTGAACCCGTCCCGGATGTCACGCCGCTCCTCGATGACCGCGTAGACCGCCTCCCGGGCCAGCGAGGCCCAGCGGCGCTCAAGTCCCGAGGTCATCGAGGGCCTCCAGCAGGGCGTCGTTGGCGAGCTTGTCCCGGACGGCGATGCGCAGCCAGTCCGGGCCGAGCCCCGGGAAGGTGTCGCCGCGGCGTACGGCGAAGCCGCGCTGGCGCAGCAGGGCCCGCAGGCCGAGGCCGTCGGGGACCTTCACGCACAGGAACGAGGCCTTGGCCCCCGGTACGACATGCAGCCCGCACTCGGTCAGCGCCTGCGCCAGCCGGTCCCGTTCGTCGGCCAGCTCGCGGGCCCACTCGTCTGCCTCGGCCAGCGCCTCATGCGAGCAGCAGGCCTCGATCGCCACGAGCGCGGGCGTGGACACCGCCCACAGCGGCTGCGCCTCGGCCAGGGCGGCGACCAGTTCAGGCCCGGCCAGCAGATATCCGGCGCGCAGCCCGGCCAGGCCCCAGGTCTTGGTGAGGCTGCGCAGCACCACCAGCCCAGGCGCGGGGCGATGCGCGAGGGTCTGCGGCTCGCCCGGCACGCAGTCCATGAACGCCTCGTCCACCACGACCGTACGACCCGGCCTGGCCAGCGCGGCGATGGCCGCGGCGGGATGCAGCACCGAGGTCGGGTTCGTCGGGTTGCCGATCATCACCAGATCGGCGTCCTCGGGGATCAGCTGCGGGCCGAGCGTGAAGTCGCCCGCCAGGATCACCCGCTCGACCGGATGCCCGGCCGCGCGCAGCGCCGCCTCCGGCTCGGTGAACTGCGGATGCACGACGACCGCGCGCTCCGGCCGCAACACCCGGGCCAGCAGGACGAACGCCTCGGCCGAACCGGCGGTGAGCAGCACGTCGCTCACGGTCCGGCCATGCCGGCGGGCGACCGCGGCCAGCGCCGCCGACTGGTCGGGATAGGCGGCCAGATCGGCCACCGCGGCCCTGATCCGCTCGGCCAGCCACTCGGGCGGGGTCCCGGCCCGTACGTTGACGGCGTGGTCGGCCAGCCCGGGGCCGACCTCGGTGTCCCCGTGGTGCCTGAGATCGACGTCCCGGTTAATGCGCATGGGCATGCCCGTGTCCGTGCGCGGGATCGTCGGGATGGTGGTGCGGGAGTTGCGGCAGGCCCACCCGGTCCTCGAACCCGGGCATGGCGATCCGGTAGACGCACGTGTCGCAGTTCATCCGGATGTCACCGGCCAGTGCCTCCTCGTATCGTTCGCTCACCAGGTCGGCCAGGCCGTCGCAGTCGCCGATCACCTCGGCGGTACGGATGTCCAGCCCGGGATGACGGTCCGCGTACTCCCGGGCCTGGGCGACCACCCGGTCCGGCAGGATTCCGGCGAACAGGAAGTACGGCAGTACGACGATCTTGGTGGCTCCGAGCCTGCGGCACCGTTCGAGCCCGTCGGGCACGCCCGGCCGGGCCAGCGACACGAACGCCGGCTCCACCATGTTCACCCCGCGGCCCTCCCAGAGCAGCCGGGCGACCTTGCACACCTCGGCGTTGGCGTCCGGGTCGGTCGAGCCCCGGCCCACGAGCAGGACGGCGGTCTCCGCCCGCTCACTCTCCGGGAGTACGGCGTCGAGCCGCTCCGCCAGCAGGTCCAGCAGGACGGGATGCGGGCCGAGCGGCCGCCCGTACGCGTAGGACAGCCCCGGATGCCGGGCCACCTCGCGGGCCATCGCCCCCGGGATGTCGCCCTTCCCATGCCCGGCCGCCACCAGCATCATCGGCACCGCGGCCACCCGGCGGTGGCCCTTGGCGTAGAGCCCGGCGACCGCCTCGGTCAGCGGCGGCGGGGACAGCTCGATGAAGCCGCCCGCGACGTCGACCGGCAGCCGTCCGGCCAGCCTGTCCACGAACCGCGCGAAGTCGGCCACGCCCGCGTCGTCCCGGGTCCCGTGCCCGACCAGCAGCAACGGGGTCCGCTCCGGGGTGCTCAAACCTGCAGTCCTTCCTGGTAGTACAAGAGGGCGTTCACCGCGGCGGCGGCCACCGCCGAACCGCCCTTCTCGGAGATGTTGCTGACCTGCGGCAACCCGCTGGAGCGCAGCGCGGCCTTCGACTCGGCGGCCCCGACGAACCCCACCGGCAGCCCGATCACCAGCGCAGGGCTCACCTTGCGCCGGATGATCTCCTCCAGCGCGGTCGGCGCACAGCCCACGACCCACACCGCGCCCGGCCCGACCTCGGCGTACGCCAGCCGGACCGCCGCCGCCGACCGGGTGATCCGGGCGGCCTTGGCCATTCGCCCGGCCGCCGGATCCCCGATGTGGCACACGGTGTCCCTGGCGGTGATCCCGGCCGCCACCATCTCGACGTCGCACACGATCGGGGCTCCGCGCTGCAGCGCCGACAGGCCGAGGCGCAGCACGGTCTCGTCGGTCACGAGGTCGACGGCGTACTCCAGGTCCGCGCTGGCGTGGATCACCCGTTCCACGACCGCCCGCCACAGCGGGGGCATCGGCGACAGGTCCACCCTGGAGCGCAGGATCTCGTACGACTTCACCTCGATCGGGTGAGGCTCCCTGATCACGGTCATCGCTCCTCGATCGCGTCGACGGGACAGACTTCGATGCACTCCCCGCAGCCGGTACACGTGTCCAGGACGGTCAGCGGGCTGCCGTGCGGCCGGATGGCGTGCTCCGGGCAGGTCAGCAGGCACGCGCCGCAGCCCTGACAGCGTTCGGTCACCACGACCGCGGAGAGCTCCGTATTCAGGCCCATCTATACCCCCGGGGGGTGACAAACCGCCCGGCGACCGTACGGCTGCGGGAGCTGCCCACCAGCACCACCGTGAACATGTCCACCTCCCGCGGGTCGAAGTCGGCCATGGTGGTGACGGTCACGGACTGGTCGGGCCGGGTCGCGTTGCGGACGAACCCTACCGGGGTCTCCGGCGGCCGGTGCTCCCGGAGGATCTCCATCGCCCGGGGCAGTTGCCAGTCCCTGGCCTTGCTGCGCGGGTTGTAGAAGCAGACCGTGAAGTCGCCCTCGGCCGCCGCCCGCACCCGCCGCTCGATGACCTCCCAGGGCGTGTGCAGATCGGACAGCGAGACGTAGGCGTGGTCATGGCCCAGCGGGGCGCCCAGGACGTTCGAGGCGGCCACCGCCGCGGTGATCCCGGGCACCCCGTCCACCTCGATGTCGACGTCGGCGAACTCCAGTGCCGGGCTGGCCATCGCGTAGACCCCGGCGTCCCCGGACCCGATCAGCGCCACCGCCCGGCCCTGCCGGGCCTCGGCCACCGCCGTCCTGGCCCGTTCTTCCTCCTGGCCCAGACCTGATTCCAGCACCCGGGTGCCCGGGCGCAGCAGATCCCGTACCTGGTCGACGTACTGGTCCAGCCCCACGATCACCGAGGCCCGCTGGAGGGCCTTCACGGCCCGGGGGGTCAGCAGATCCCGCGCGCCCGGGCCGAGGCCGACGATGCTCAGCCGTCCGCGCGGCATCAGCCTGGCCACCGCGACCGTGGCGTTGGCCGACTTGCGCTTGGGCACGACGAGGGCAGCCCTGTGGCCGTACGCGGACGCCGCCTGGAGGGCCGCGGCCTCCGCGACGCTCCCCGTCCCGACCTCGGCCCGCACGACCTCGGAGGGATGGGGCACCTCGACCCGGGCGAGCACCTCGGCCGGGAAGGTCACCACCTCCCAGCCCCGCTCCCGTGCGACGGCGAGGATCCCGGCCTCATCGGCCTTGAGCTCCACCGTCGCCAGACACCGCACCGCCAGCGGATGCACCCCCGCCTCGGCCAACGCGGCGTCGACCAGCCCGCCGACCTCGTCCGCCCCCACCCCCCGCGCCGACCCGACCCCCACACACACCACCGGCGCCCGCCAAACCCCCACCGGAGCAGCGCCCTCGCCAGCTTGGGGGGTGGGGGTGATGAGGATGGTGGGGGCGGTGGGTGGGGCGTCGGGGCGGACGGTGGGGGGGAGCGGGGGGTGGGGCAGGGGGTCGGTGGTGATGAGGCGGACCGGGTCGCCGCTGAGGATCGCCCGGCCGAGGGCGGGGAGGACCTCGGGGTTCTGCAGGCGCAGGCCCAGGTCGGCGCCGAAGGTGTCCAGCGGGGTGTGGCCGGCCGCGTCGGAGGCCGTGGTGATGACGGGCTCGCAGCCGAACACCATGGTCAGCCGTACCGCCAGGTCGTTCGCCCCGTGGTGGCCGCCCAGAACGGCGACGGCGTACCGGCGGGCCTCATCCACACAGACGAGCGCGGGGTCGGTGGTCTTGTGCCCGAGGAGCGGCGCGACGACCCGTACGGCGGCACCCACCGCGAGGAAGGCGACCACCGCGTCGCAGGTGCGCCAGGCCTCGGCCAGCGAGTCGCCGACCGGACCGGCCTCGACCAGCCGTACCTCGTCCGGCCACGTGGAGGCCAGCAGCCGGGCGGCCTCCCGGCCACCGGCGGTGGCCGCGACGACCCCGATCACTTCGCGTCTCCTGTCTCTTCGGCGGTCGCCCACACGACGAACACCGGGTTGGTGGCGGCCAGGCGGTGAACGTCGCCGGGCAGCGGCGCCAGCCTGCTGGCCTGCAGTTGTACGGCCTGTGCCCGCCGGCCCGCGGCGGCCAGCGCCGCCAGTGCCGGGCCGACCCGCTCGACGGCGGCCAGCGCCACCACGACGACCCGCAGCGCTCGGCGGGCGGCGGCCTCCACGACCTCCGGGCCACCGCCGCCGACGAAGACGGCGTCCGGATCCGGCAGATGGTCCAGCACCAGCGGAGCGGGACCATGCGCGACCTGGACCTTGACCCCGTGCGTGCGTACGTTGGCGCGGATCCGCTCGCAGGACTCGGCGTCCCGCTCGACGGCGATGGCGGCGGCCCCGAAGCGGGCGCACTCGATCGCCACCGACCCGCTGCCCGCGCCGATGTCCCAGACCAGGTCGCCGACCCGCGGCCCCAGCTTGGCCAGCACGAACGCCCGGACCTCGGCCTTGGTGACCAGCGAGTTGCGATGCTCGAAGGCGTCCTCGGCCAGGGCCCACTCGGCGGGTCCCGGCCGGGCGCCGGCGATCCACGTACGCGGGCCGGTCGCGTGCTGTTCGTCCAGCACGATGACGACGTTCGGGTCCTGCCAGCCGTGCGTGGTCGCCTCGGCCGGACGGCAGCGGGTGACCCGTTCCGCGGACCCGCCCAGGTCCTCGCAGACCACGAAGGTGCGCGGCGCCGCCGGGGCCAGCTCCCGGGCCAGCTCGGCCGGTCCCGCGCCCGGCGCGGTCAGCACCGCCACCTTGGGATGCGCCCGGCACGCGTTCGCCGCCCGCCGCAGGTCCCGGCCGTGCGCCGACACCACGAGGGCGTCCTCCCAGGACAAGCCCGCTTTCGCGAAAGCCCGGGCGACCGAGGACATGGCAGGGAACACCTCGACCTCGTGCCCGCGTTCGCGCAGCGCCCGGACGATCCCGAAGAACCCCGGATCCCCGCTCGCCACCACGACGGCCTGCCCCTCGGCCGCCGCGATCTCGTCCAGCGCCTCGCGCAGCCCGCCCAGGACGACGGTACGGACCCCGTCCGGCACCCCGACCGCCGCCAGGTTCCGTGCCCCGCCGACCACCAGCCCCGCGGACTCGACCCGGGCTCTGGCCTCCGCCGACAGCACGGAGCCGTCCACCCCGATCACCGCCACCCGGCCCCGCGCGGCCCGGACACGCCGTGCTCCGGCGGCCGGCCGCGGCCGCTCCTCGACCGTCCCGGCGAACCCGCCGTCGCGCGCGAGGGGCACGGCGTCCGGCTCGGGGGTGACGGCGACGGGGTTCGAGGGGTTGGAGGTCATCGGGCCAGCCGTCCGTACATGCCGACCATCTTCTGGCCGGTGAAGTCGACCAGGACCACCTGGGCGGCGAGGCTCCCGTCGGTGAAGCGTTCGAGCACCCCGGCGACCCGGCGGCAGAGTTCGCGGCCGCAGGGGCCGAGCAGGCCGGCCGACTCCCACAGCTCGTAGGCGTGCCGGGCGGTGTTGGCGGCGTCCACCTCGGCGGCCAGTTCCTCGGAGCCGCCCATGTCGCGGGTGATGCCGCCGAGGAGGTCGGTGGAGACCTGGGAGCGGGTGTAGTGCGTCATGAGGACCCCGGCAGCCAGCTTGGTGAGCTTGCCGACCATGCCGACGAAGACGACCTGCTTCAAGCCGTGCTCGACCGCCCTGCGCAGGGCCGCGCCGGTGAAGTCGCCGACCTCGACGAAGCAGACCTCGGGAAGCTTGGGCAGCATCGCCATCGCACCGCGCTCGGTACGGCCTCCGGTGCACAGGACCAGCGTGGTCTCCCCCTGGGCGGCCATGACCGAGACGGCCTGCTCGACGCTGGCCCGCCAGGAGGCCGTCGAGAACGGGCGGACGATGCCGGTCGTGCCGAGGATCGAGATGCCGCCGATGATGCCGAGCCGCCGGTTGGTGGTCTTGCGGGCCATCACCTCGCCCTCGGGCACGGAGATGACCACGCGTACGCCCCGGCCCTCGCCCTCCAGGGCCTCCGACACCGCCTGGGTGATCATCTGCCGCGGTACGGGGTTGATGGCCGGGCCGCCGACCTCCAGGCCCAGGCCGGGCTTGGTGACGACGCCGACGCCCTCGCCGCCGTCCAGTTCGACGCCCGGCTCGTCGCGCCAGGCGACGGTGGCGGTGATGTGCGCGCCGTTCGTGACGTCGGGATCGTCGCCGGCGTCCTTGACCACGACCGCCGTGGCCTTGTCGCCGGACGCCGAGGCCGACTCGACGGCGAAGGTGACCCGGCGGCCCGAGGGCAGGCCGATCTCCACGTACCCCTTGAGCTCCTCGCCGCGCAGCAGCAGCGTCGCGGCCTTGGCCGCGGCCGACGCGCACGAGCCGGTCGTCCAGCCGGTGCGCAGCGCCTTCTGCCGCACCTTCATGGTGCGGGGGAGATCGGGTTCGCGGAGCTCGGGGCCCTCGGGTTCTGTGGTCACGGTCGGTTACTCTCCCACGCCCCCCGCGCCTCCCGTAGCTCGCGGCGGGCGGTCCGGTCGGCACGCCGGAACCCGTGGAAGTGGCCCGGGTGGTAGAGGTGCGAGCGGGTCCCACCGGCGGCCAAAGCCGGACCGACCAGCACGAGCGTGTGCTTCCACAGCTTGTGCTCCTTGACGGTCGCTTCCAGGTCGGCCAGCGCACAGCGGACGATCAGCTCGTCCGGCCAGGTGCACTGGTAGGCCACCACACACGGGGTCTCCGCCGGGTATCCCCCTTCGAGCAGCTCCTCCTGAAGCTGCCCGGAGCGGGCCGCCGAGAGGAACAGCGCCATCGTCGTACCGTGCCTGGCGAACTCCCGCACCTCCTCACCGGGGGGCATCGGGGTCTTCCCGCCGCCGAGCCTGGTCAGGATCACCGACTGGGCGACCTCGGGGATGGTCAGCTCACGTTCGACGGCGGCGGCGACCGCGCTGAAGCTGGAGACCCCGGGGATCACCTCGACGTCCAGGCCCATGTCCCGGCACCGGTCGAGCTGCTCCTGAAGCGCGCCCCACAGCGCCGGGTCGCCGGAGTGGATGCGGGCGATGGTGAGCCCTTCGGCCAGCGCCCGCTCGTAGTACGGCAGGACGCCCTCCATCGGGACGAGCGCCGAGTCGACGATCTCCGCGTCCTCGCGGGCGTGCTGGAGGACGTCCGGATGGACCAGGCTGGCCGCCCAGATGACGACGTCGGCGTCCGCGATGGCCTTGGCCGCCCGGAAGGTGAGGAGGTCGGCCGCGCCCGGCCCGGCCCCCACGAAGACGACCTTGCCTGTCATAGTTTTCCTCCTCTGGTGGTACGGCGGCCCGGCACGATGAGCGTCGAGAGGTACGGGATCGGGCCCTCGATGTCGCGGGCGGCGCGTACCTCCTCGCCGGGCAGCCCGAGCCGGGCGCCGAAGACCGCGCCGTCCAGCCGGCCCGCGTCCTTCAGCGCGGCCATGACCTCGTCCGCGACCCGCCCGAACTTGTAGGCGACCACGGTGTCGTGCGCGCCCAGCGCGGCCCGGAACGCGTCAGCGCCGCCGGTCAGCGGCAGCAGCGCGACCGACTCGGTGCCCTCGGCGAGCACGGTCCCGGACCGGGCCGCCAGGTCCTGCATGGCGGTGATCCCGGGTACGGTCTCGACGGCCGCCTCGGGGACCCGGGCCCGTACGGTCTGGGCCAGGTACGTGAAGGTCGAGTAGACGTTGGGATCGCCGATCGTCGCGAACGCGACCGCCCCGGCGCCCTCCTCGAAGGCCCGGACGACCCGGTCGGCGGCCCCGTCCCAGGCGGCCGACCGCCGGCCGGTGACCCCGCCGCGGTCGTTGAGCGCGAACACCACGCGCTCGACGTTGCCGGTGTACGCCCGGACCACCGACTCGGCCCGGCCCTCCTCGTCCGGGGCCATCACCGGCACCAGCGTGAGGTCGGCCTCCCGCAGGATCCGTACCGCCTTGACGGTGAGCAGTTCCGGATCCCCGGGGCCCACTCCGATCCCGATCAGCCGCATGCGTGCCCCCCAGCGAACTCCACGAAGCGCCGGGCCATCTCCGGCCGCCCCGCCCAGTGCAGGTGCAGGTACGACGCCAGCAGGCCGCCTCGCGCGAAACCGACCGGCCCCGACGTGTCCCACTGCCACGCGCCGGAGCCCTCGCAGGCCGGGGTCACGGCGGTCCGGTGGAACTCGTGGCCGCGCACCCGCTCGCCCGCCCGGGCCACCACCGAGTCGGCCACCGCGACCGCCTGCCGGTAGCCCAGCGTCAGCCGGGGCGTCATCGTCGCCGTCGCGTCGAGCAGCCCGCACATCGGCAGCCCGTCGAGCGCCTTGGTGAGGTAGAGCAGCCCGGCGCACTCCGCGTAGACCAGCCCGGCCCACCCCCCGACGGCGGTACGCAGCGCCTCGTTGGCCGACAGCTCCGCGGCGTACATCTCCGGGAACCCGCCCCCGACGACCAGCCCCGCGACCCCCTCCGGCAGCGCCTCGTCCCGCAGCGGATCGACCACCACCACCTCGGCCCCGGCGGCGGTCAGCAACTCCACATTCTCCGCATAGGAGAACGTGAACGCTTTTCCGCCCGCCACCGCCACCACCGGCCGCCCCGAGCCCGTCCGATCAGGACCGGGAGGGTTCAGGGCGGTGGCGGGGTTCCAGGCCGGGGCCGGCAGAGCCGGGGCGGTGCGGGCCAGGGTCTCCAGGGCCGCCAGGTCGCAACTGCGGGCCATCAGGGCGGCGAGTCGGTCGACGGTGGCGAGGGCCTCCGGACGGCGTTCGGCGGGTGGGATCAGGCCCAGGTGGCGGGACGGGGTCTCGATGTCGGGGGTGCGACGGATCGTGCCCAGGACGGGCAGGCCGAGGTCCTCGACGGCGGTACGGCAGATCTCCGCGTGCCGGTCGGAGCCGACCCGGTTGAGGATGACGCCGCCGATGCGCGGGCCCTCGTCACCGCCGAGGAAGCCGTACGTGACGAAACCGTGCACGAGGGCGGCCACCGACCGGCCTGCGGAGGCGGCGTCCACGACGAGGACGACCGGAGCCGACAGCAGCCGGGCGACGTGCGCGGTGGAGGCGAAGTCGCCCTGGCCCGCCGCACCGTCGTACAGGCCCATCACGCCTTCCACGATCGCCAGGTCGGCGTCGTTCGCACCATGCCCGAAGAGGGGGGCGATGAGGTCCTCGGCGGTCAGCCACGGATCCAGGTTGCGGCCCGGTCGGCCGGTGGCCAGGGCGTGGTAGGCGGGGTCGATGTAGTCGGGCCCGACCTTGTGCCCGGACACGCGCAGCCCACGGCCGGCGAAGGCGGCCATCAGGCCGGTGGCGACCGTCGTCTTGCCGCCGCCCGAGGCGGGGGCGGCGATGACGAGGCGGGGAACACTCACCACTCGATGCCCTTCTGGCCCTTCTGGCCCTGGTCCATCGGATGCTTGACCTTGGTCATCTCGGTGACGAGATCGGCGAACTCGAGCAGGCGCGGATCGGCGTCCCGGCCGGTGATGACGACATGCTGCTGACCAGGGCGGTCCTTGAGCGTGGTGATGACGTCCTCGACGTCGATCCAGCCCCACTTCATCGGGTAGGTGAACTCGTCGAGGACGTAGAAGCGGTAGGTCTCGGCGGCGAGGTCGCGCTTGATCTGCGCCCAGCCCTCGCGGGCGTCGGCCGCGTGGTCCTCCTCGGTGTCCGGGCGCTGGATCCAGGACCAGCCCTCGCCCATCTTGTGCCAGCTGACGGGTCCACCCGCGCCGGACTCCCCCAGCACGCGCAGGGCGTGCTCCTCGCCGATCCGCCACTTCGCGGACTTCACGAACTGGAAGACCCCGACCGGCCAGCCCTGGTTCCAGGCGCGCAGCGCCAGCCCGAACGCGGCGGTCGACTTGCCCTTGCCCGGACCGGTGTGCACCACCACGAGCGGCCGGTTGCGCCGCTGCCGGGTGGTGAGACCGTCGTCCGGTACGTACTCCGGCTGTCCTTGTGGCATGTCAGCTCCCGCTCTCGACGTCTTGCACCAGGACGACCCCGCCGTCCACGAGGTAGACCAACTGCTGATGCTCCGGGCAGCTGTAGCCACCGCCCATCCCGTGAGGATTGCCCTTCTTCGGATAGTCGTCCCAGAACTCCACCGGTGCCGGGTAGGAGCGGACCGGGAAGGGATTTCCGGAGACCGCCAGCCAGCCCTTCATGCCGGACACGAAGCCGCCGACCGTCGCGCCCGCGGCGAGTTCGTCGTCCAGCACCGGGCGCAGATGCTCGCACAGCCAGTCGCGGGCCTCCTCGGAGGTCATGCGATCCTCCTGGTGTCCCGTACGACGTCGGCCAGGGCGTCGGCGGCCAACTCCTCCAGCCGTACGACCTGGGCGCCCAGCCGGTGGCCCAGCGCGCTCGCCAGGCCGAGCCGCACCGGACCCGACTCGCAGTCGACGACGACCGAGGTCACCCCGGCGAGCCTGGCGATGGCCGGGGCCGGGTCGGGGCCGTGCGTGGCGCGGCCGTCGGTGACGACGATGAGCAGCGGACGCCGGGCCGGGTCGCGGAGCCGTTCGACGCGCAGCACCTCGGCGGCGCGCATGAGGCCGGCGGTGAGCGGCGTACGTCCGCCGGTGGGCAGCGCGGCCAGCCGCCGTGCTCCTGCCTCGACCGAGGAGGTCGGGGGCAGCGGCAGTTCGGCGGTCGTGCCCCGGAAGGTGACCAGTCCGACCTTGTCGCGCCGCTGGTAGGCGTCCATCAGCAGGGACAGCACCGCGCCCTTGACCGCCCGCATCCGCTGCCGCGCGGCCATCGATCCGCTCGCGTCCACGACGAACAGCACGAGGTTGCCCTCGCGGCCGTCGCGCTGCGCGCTGCGCAGGTCGTCCCGGTCGATGACCAGGCCGCGGCCGGACCGTCCCCGCGCCCGCTGGTGCGGGGCGGCGGCCCGCAAGGTGGCGGTCAGATGCAGGTCCCGGGCGCCCGGCTGAGCACCGGAGATCCGGCCGTACGGCGTGCGCGCCTTCGACCGGCGCCCGGGCGCGCCGGCCCCCAGCCCCGGCACGGTGAACAGCCGAGGCCGGAAGCCCGCCGAGACCTCCTCCGGCCCGCCGCCGTCCACCTGCCGCGGACGGTCGCCGCTCCGGCCGTTCTCTCCGTCAGAGCCGTCACCCTCATAGCGGCCCCGGCCGTCCGGCCCGCCACCTAGGTCCGGGCGTTCGCCACCGTCCGAGCCGTCGCCTTCGCGCGGGTCGCCGTCGCGCGGGTCGCCGTCGTACGGGCGGTCGCCGTTGTACGGGCGGTCGCCGTTGTACGGGCCGTTGCTGTTGTGGGGGGCGCCGGGGGGATGGGAGCGGTCGTCCTCGGTGCCGGGGGACGAGGTGTCCTCCGGCGCGTCGCCGGGCGGGGGTACGTCCGGGTCGCCGAGAGGCCGGGAGCCGTTCGGGTCGTCGGGGTCGTCGTCCGGGGCGTGCTCGGCGAGGATCTGGTCGAGGCGCTCCTGGTCGAGGCCGGGGGCGTCGAAGGGGTCGCGGCGGCGGCGGTGCGGCAGGGCGAGCCGGGCGGCCTGGCGGACGTCGTCCGCGCTGACCGACGAGCGGCCGTGCCAGGCGGCCAGGGCGATGGCCGCCCGGGCGGTCACCAGGTCGGCGCGCAGGCCGTCGACCTCGAAGGCCGCGCAGACGGCGGTGATCTGCCGGAGCGCGGCGTCGGTCAGCACCACGTGCGGCAGCCGGGCCTGGGCGGCGGCGATGCGCCCCGCCAGGTCCGCCTCCTCGGCGGCCCATCCGGCGGCGAAGGAGACAGGATCGGCCTCGAAGCGGAGACGACGGCGTACGACCTCGGCGCGCTGCACCGGGTCGCGGGTTGCGGCGACCTCGACCGTCAGCCCGAAGCGGTCCAGCAGCTGCGGCCGGAGCTCGCCCTCCTCCGGGTTCATCGTGCCGACCAGCAGGAACCGGGCGGCATGGCGCACCGAGACGCCCTCGCGCTCGACGTACGACTCCCCCATCGCGGCGGCGTCCAGCAGCAGGTCGACGAGGTGGTCGTGCAGGAGGTTGACCTCGTCGACGTACAGGACGCCGCGGTGCGCGGCGGCGAGCAGGCCCGGTTCGAAGGCCTTCACGCCCTCGGTCAGCGCCCGCTCGATGTCCAGGGAGCCGGTGAGCCGGTCCTCGGAGGCGCCCACCGGCAGCTCGACCAGGCGGGCGTCGCGCACCAGCGGGTCGACCGTGTCATGCGGACCGTCCGGGCAGGCCGGATCGGGCGATGACGGGTCGCAGGAGAAACGGCAGCCGGGCACCTGGGCGACCGGCGGCAGCAAGGCGGCCAGCGCACGTACCACGGTGGACTTGGCGGTGCCCTTCTCGCCACGGACCAGCACGCCGCCGACCGCCGGGGAGACCGCATTGATCAGGAGGCCGAGCTTGAGGTCGTCCATGCCGACGACGGCCGGGAACGGATACCGGCTCATCCGCAGGCCTCGCCCGGGTCGATCAAGCGCATGCGCATGCCACATCGTTCCTTTCCCCGGGTGTCCGCGCCCGTGGTCAGTGTCGGGCCACATGTGGCCCCGGCCCGACGGATGGAGTCTCCTGGCTCACAGATCGCCGCCCGTTCCCCGCCTTCCCGCGGTCGGCCTTCGGCCGCAGTGGCTTTGAGCGGGAACGAACTCCCTGGTCACAGTTGCGGGACAGCCCCGGATTCACACCGGGTTCCTCCGCTTCCGTCGCCTGCACAGGATGTCACACGGTGTTGAGCGGTCCCAAGTCGCGGATCGGCCAGAGCGTGCTCATCCCGACGGAGCACCCCGAAACGCCCCGGTCCAGCGGAAAGTTCGGCCGACACATGCCGGTGGCTGAAATAGGGTGACGCCGTGGCAGCCCTCGAATCCCGTGGAGCCGGCGGCGACCGGGCCGCGGGCCCTCGTTACCGCAGGCTCGAACCCGACGAGAGGCGGGCTCAGATCCTCGCGGTGGCCCGGCGGATGTTCACCGAGCTGCCGTACGCCGAGGTGTCCACGACGGCGATCGCCAAGGAGGCGGGCGTCCAGCGCGGGCTGATCCACTACTACTTCGGCGCCAAGCGCGACCTGTTCCTGACCGTGGTGCGCGAGCTGGTGTCGCAGATGGCCTACGAGCTGCCGCCGCTGGACCTCGAACTGCCGCTGGACAAGCTGGTGGACGTGTGCGTCGGGGTGTTCCTGGACGCGGCCGAGGCCAACAGCGCGATCTGGTTCGCGGCGATCGACGCGGAGGGCTTCGGCCAGGACCCCGAGCTGCTGCGGATCGTCAACCGGACCAAGGACTCGACCGTCGAGAACATCCTGACGGTGCTGCGGATCGAGCGGACCGACACCGTGCGGATGGTGCTGCGCACCTACTCGGGGCTGGCCGAGGCGGCGACCCGGGAGTGGCTGCAGGCCCGGAGCATGTCGCGGGCCCAGGTGCACACCCTGCTGTCCCGCACCCTGCTGATGATGATCACCGAGCTGGCTCCCGCGCTCGCGGAGCTATAGGGCGCAGCCGAACCAGACGGCCTTGCCCTGGACGCCCGGATGCAGCCGGGACGGCGCGGGCTCCAGGCCCCAGCGCCCGCCGGACAGGTCGGCCACGATGAGCAGACCCCGGCCGTGGTCGCCGGAGAGGGTGACGTCGCCGACCTCGCCGACCGGCGG
>Ga0308173_10000611_pt1 | contig 15697 bp, 15 predicted proteins | sample PhyPR1_FD_203716 | JGI IMG/M metagenome (GOLD analysis project Ga0308173, IMG submission 203716) | Soil microbial communities from UC Gill Tract Community Farm, Albany, California, United States - DLSLS.P.R1 | ecosystem: Environmental > Terrestrial > Soil > Agricultural land | place: USA...
CAACTGCCCAGCAGGAGCCGACACCCGCAAGCATCACCGTCGCGCCGGAAGCAAGGGACCTGTTCGAGCGGGACTGGGTCCTGATGAACTGGGCGCTGAAATTCTTTGATCGCGATCACGACATCCTGCTGTCGAACGGCGAAGCCCAGGACGCCGCCGCGGAATTCAGAAAGATGGCTGACGGCAATGGCGATGGCCGGGTAACGCCGGAGGAATATCGGGCCGCGCGAGCCTTCATCCTTGCGCGCTACTGACGCGGCGCAGCGCGTATGCCTGTCTTCGGCAGTTCCGATCGTCTAACATGATCGCTTGGCGACGAGCTCGGGGAACATGGCATGCTGATCGCGATTCTGGTTCCGCTGGCGCTTGCCATCCTGCTCTTCGGCTGCATTTTGGTACGGGCGGCACTGGCAAAGCGTGCCGTGCCAAGCGCCGAGGCGGTTCTTGTCGGCGCCGTGGTCAACTTCTTCGATACGCTCGGCATCGGCTCGTTCGCTCCGACCACCGCCTGGCTCAAGTTCCGCGGGCTGGTGCCCGACCGGCTGATTCCGCCGACTATGCTCGTCGGCCTGACGCCGCCGTCGATCGCAGAGTCGATCATCTTCCTGATCCTGCTCGGCGTATTCGTCGACCCGGTCCTCCTGTTCGGCGCATCGCTTGCGCTCTTGTTGGGAGGCCTGCTCGGAGCGCCCCTGGTTGCGCGTTCGCGCGTGTGGATCGTTCAGAGCGTCGTTGCAGTGGCCCTGGTGCTTGCCGCAGCTGCTTACGCGATGACCAACCTTCATCTCTTCCCCGGTGGAGGAACTGCCAACACGCTTCCGCTCGGCCTGATGATCCTAGCCATTTGCGCCTGCTTCGTGTTCGGCATCCTGCTGAACTTCGGCGTTGGCACCTACGCACCCACGTTGGTCATGCTCAGCCTGATGGGCATGGACCCACGCCTTTGCTTCCCGATCATGGCGGTCGGCGCGGCGCTTACGGGCTCCGGAGCAAGCATCCGCCACGTGACCTTCGGCCAGATCGACCTGCGGATCGTGCTCGGCCTTGCCATCGGCGGAATACCCGCGGTCCTGGTCGCGGCGCTGATCGTGAAGACAATGCCGCTCGAGCTGTTGCGCTGGCTGGTCATCGTGGTCGTACTCTATGCCGCGGCGATCATGGCGCGTGCGGCACGTGTCGGCAGGCGCGAGCATGAGGTGGGAATGACGACAGCCCCCGTTGCCGCTCCACAGTCTTAAGGAGAACCGATTGACTGCCTCTCAGGAAATCGATGCCAAAATCGCTTCGCTCGACGATTGGCGCGCCGGCGCGCTTTCACGATTGCGGACGCTCATCAAGCGCGCCGACCCCGACGTGATCGAAGACGTGAAATGGAGGAAGCCGAGCAACCCCGCTGGAGTTCCGGTTTGGTCGAAGGGCGGCATGATCTGCACCGGCGAGATCTACAAGGACAAGGTGAAGCTCACCTTCGCCAAGGGCGCGTCGCTTCAGGATCCGACGGGCCTGTTCAATTCGAGCCTCACCGGCGGCACACGCCGGGCCATCGATATCCTTGAGGGCCAAGACGTGGATGAGAAAGCGTTTATGGAGCTCATCCGCGAGGCGGTCGCGCTGAACGCGGTCACCAAAAAGGCGAATTAGGCGTCCTGTCACCCCAGAGGGATGGCGGGCACGATCAAGTCACGTTCGAGCGCTTCGACTTCGCGGCCGCGATAATCATAGGCGATGGCGAACTCGATGTGCCTTTCGCGGACGATGCTGTTGGTCGACTTGCGTGCGGCCTCACGCTCCTCACCCGCGCGGCGGAAGAAGTAGCTGCCGGTCTTTTCCATAAGCGCCCCGTGTCGGCCAACTCGTCCACCACGAGTCGGCCTTCGGGCATTCTACACTCAATCGCGATTTTCGTAACGGGCGAAGCGACTTAGTCGCCCCATGAATCGTCAGCCGATGCGGCGACGTCGGCGATCGCCCTGGCGAATGCTTCGGGTGCTCACGGAACCGGCACTACCAGCGGCTTGCCCTTTTCTACGACATAGGTCGCAAGTTCGGACGCGCTCTCCAGCCCCACGTTGGTGACGGAGTGCGGCTTGCCGGATGGAATGAACAGCACATCGCCAGGCTTGAGCCGCGCAATGGGCTGTCCGTCGACATGGTATTCCAGTGTCCCCTGAAGCACGTAGACGATCTCCTCGCCCGGATGCATGTGCTTCGGGGCCGTGGCGCCAGGGGCGAAATCGACGCGCGTCTGGACCGTCTCACGCCCCGCAATGCTGAGGTCGTGTTCCTGAAGGTCAGTACGGGTGATGCCTGGCGTTTCGCCGGGCGCGGCCGGAGCCGGCTGCTGGAGCATCACCAGAAGAGCCGCCAACGCGAGCATGGCCTCCTCCCGCTTATTCGGAGTCGAGGAAGGCAATCTACGCCAACGGCGGCTGCCCGTCACCGACCGTGCGCGGTTGCCGAAGCATGTTGGCTGCCCTAAGCGAACCGCCTCGTTTCTAGGGGATCCTCATGTTCGCGTGGTTCCAGCGCCTGCTGCCCAGGACAGGCGACTTCTTCGGCATGTTCGAGGCGCACGCGGCCACCCTTGTCGCTGCGTCCGACGCGCTGACGAAGCTCGCCGACGGCGGCACGCCGCAGAAGGAGTTCATTGCCGAGATCAACCGGCAGGAACATGCGGCGGACGACATCATCCGGCAGGTGCTGCGCACGGTGCGCCGGACGTTCCTGACGCCGTTCGACCGAGGCGCGATCACCTCCTTGATCGGCGCGATGGACGACGCAGTCGACGAGGTTCAAGCGACTGCCCGCGCCATCGACCTCTACGAGCTCGGCGTCTTCACGTCCGAGATGAAGGAGATGGTGGGGATGATCGCGGAAGCCGCGGCGCTGACCGCCGAAGCCATGCCGCTGCTTCGGGACATCGGCAGCTGCGGATCGCGGCTGCACGAGATTACCGAGAAGGTTGTCCGGCTCGAAGGAGCTGCCGACGATGCGCATGCCGCGGGGCTCAAGAAAGCATTCCAGCAGCAAGCGGGCGACCCGATGCAGTTCATCGTCTCGCGTGAAATCTACAAGCATCTCGAGCGCATCACCGATGCGCTGGAGGATGTGGCCAACGAGATCGACGGAATCGTCATCGACCATGCCTGAGTCGATGCGCTGATGCACCAGCTCGCATTGCCCCTGCTGGTCGGCCTGATCGTGGTCGCGCTGCTATTCGATTACCTCAACGGCCTGCACGATGCGGCCAATTCGATTGCCACCGTCGTTGGGACACGGTTGCTGAGCCCTCTCGTCGCGGTCGGGTTCGCAGCCTTCTTCAACTTCGCGGCTTACTTCCTCGCCCTTCAATGGCCGCAGCTGCACAGCGTCGCCGACACGATTGGCAAGGGCTTGATCGACAAAAACCTGGTGACGCCGGCGGTCGTATTCGGCGCGTTGGTGGGCGCGATGTTCTGGAACGTCGTCACCTGGCTGAAGGGCATCCCTTCTTCGTCGAGCCATGCGCTGGTCGGCGGCATCATCGGCGCCGGCATTGCGCATGCCAGCACCGGGGCGATTCAGTGGGGCGGCCTGAACAAGACCCTGATCGCAATCGTGCTTTCACCCGTCCTCGGCCTCGTGCTCACGATGGCGATCATGCTGGTGACGAGCTGGATGGGAATCCGGGCGAGCGCCAGCGGCGCAGAGCGCACGTTCCGCGGGCTGCACCTTGTGTCCGCCGGCGCCTATTCGCTGGGTCACGGGCTCAACGATGCCCAGAAGACGATGGGCGTCATCTCCGTCCTGCTCTACTCGACCGGCCATCTTCACGGCGAGTTCCACGTGCCTAACTGGGTGGCGCTGAGCTGCTACGTCGCGATGGGTATCGGAACGCTGACGGGCGGATGGCGTATCATCGAAACGATGGGCACGCGCATCACCAAGCTCAACCAGCATCAGGGCTTCTCGGCCTCGGCGGGCGGGTCCGTGATGCTGTTCGCAGCCTCATACCTGGGCATCCCCGTCTCGACGACGCACACGATCACCGGCTGCGTGATCGGCGCGGGCGCAGCGCGGCGGCAGTCGGCCGTGCGCTGGGGCATTGCCGCCAACGTTGCCGTGGCGTGGATCATCACCATCCCCGCCTCGGCCTTCGTTGCGGCCCTCTTCTACTGGCTGATCAGCGGCTATTTCCTCCGCGTCGGAATCATCGTCGGGCTGATCGCCTTCGTCACGTACTCCGCGAGGGCCTGGCGGATTCAAAGCTGAAGGCTCAGCTGCACGCCTGCTGCTAACATCCTTTAGTGCTTGGCCGTCGCTAAAGGCCTATGGCGGAATCGTGGAACAGGTTGATCAATCCGACTATTTCCGCCGCCGGGCCGAAGAGGAACGCGATGCAGCCCACAGGGCCGGCGACGAGCGTGCGGCGCAATCGCACCGTGCATTGGCCGCTCGTTACGACGCTAGGGCGCGCGGCAGCCCCGTGCATGATGTTACGGAGGACGGGACCGGCAGCGGTGGCACGCTGAGCGACGACTTCACCATCCTGCCCTGACCATCGCCATAAGCAGTACTTATCTGCGCTCGCCCTCTCCCTAAACGGGCTCGTCCATGCTTGCGCCGCAGGCGTTGCGCGCGCCTGCGCTTCGGGAAATGCTGCGGCCGATCAAGGCGCCTCCGCTTTGCGCAGCCCCGACTTCGATCGCGAAGAGCCTCAGCTCTCCCGACTGCATCGCGCCGCGAATGCGCTGCGCGAGGAACCATGCACTCTTGTAGCTGATGCCGAGCAGCCGATGCAGTTGCTGGATTGAGATGCGGTCACGACCGCCGCCGAGGAGATATGCCGCCTGAAGCATCTTGTGCAGCGGCATGCGGGCATGCTCGAACACGGTGCCGATCTTGACGGTGAATTGCTTGCGGCACTCGCCACATTTCTTGAGGCCTGTGCGGGTGCTCTTCCCGTCGAGCACGTAGACGCGACCTCCGGTCACGCCGCAGTGCGGACACACGACGCCGTCGGCCCAGCGAACACCTTCGAGATATTCGAAGGCCTTCTTCTCGTCGTGGAAATATGCCTCAGATGGAACTGCCATCACTCGAACTCCCGGGGAGGAGTGCGAGGTGGAATCGCACTCCTCGGGGGTAAGCTGGAAAGCTAGTCCGACCGCATCCGAGCCGTAAGATATCGAAAGTTCACCCTGTCAAAAGTTGGGGTGGATCGACGTGCGGCTGTGCGGATGGCACGGGATGCGATATCCTTTGGGTGTGGGAAGGGGGCTTCCATTACCGTCAGGGCGCGTGATCGCCCTTGGCCGACTGATGCTGGCGGTGATGTTCGTCCTTGCGATTTGGCTCGATCTTACCGAGCCGAACCGGGATCCCGCGAGCACTTACAGGTTATTGCTGGGCTATGTTGTTCTCTCGGCGGCGATCGTGGCCATCACCTGGAAAAGCTGGTGGTGGGACGCGAAGCTCGCGGGCCCGGCTCATGCGCTCGACATCGCGATGTTTACCGCGCTCGTGTTCCTCATCGCAGGCTATACGAGCCCGTTCTTCCCGTTCTTCATCTTCCTGCTGTTGTCCGCGGCGATCCGGTGGGGATGGCAGGAGACGGCGCTCACCGCGATTCTGGTGACCCTGCTGTACGTTCTGACGGGATTCGTCGGTCTCCATTCCGACCCTCATTTCGAGCTCTACCGGTTCGTCATCCGAACCGTTCAGTTGCTGATCGTTTCGCTGATTTTGATCTGGTTCGGAGTGACGCAATGGGTCGCTCGTCCCGCATTTCGCGCAAGCGAGTTCAAGACCGATGCGCCGCCGGATCGCTCGCCCCTCGAGACGATCCTGATAGCGGCGCTCAAGACCGCGGGCGGCCGCTCAGGCGCGATGGTTTGGCGCGATCAAAGATCGGGCGAAGCGCAGGCTCTAGTCGGCTCACTCGCCGCGATGGCCGAAGCCAAGGCGCCTGCATGGACCGAGACCCCGCGCACGTCCTTCCTGTACGATTTTCGCAAGGAACGCGGACTGGCGCGAGACGCGGAGTACAATCTGCGCGTGCTGGCTCCGCACAACATGGTCGGCCGCGATAGCGCCACAGCCCTCCAGCTGAGCGAGGGACTGGCCGTCCCGATACATGCGGAGAATGGCGAGGGGCTGCTGTTCATCGAGCGGGTTGCCAGTCTGTCCACCGATCATATCGAGCTTGGCCGGGAGATTGCGGCCGCAGCCGAAGCCCTGATGCAACGCCACGCGCTCATCAGGGCTGCCGAAGAGGGCGCCGCCAATCGATCCCGCATCGAACTCGCCCGCGACCTCCACGATAGCGTTGTTCAGTTCCTCGCCGGCGCAGCATTCCGCCTGGAAGCCATGCGGCGCGCCGAAGTAGCAGGGCGCAAGCTCGAGCCCGAGCTCGACGAGCTGAAGCGCCTGATGCTCCAGGAACAGGGCGAATTGCGCTCCTTCATTGCCGCGCTGCGCAGCGGATCGGAAGTCAACCTGACCGATCTCGCGGCCGATCTGCGGGCCCTGTCCGAGCGCCTGTCCAAGCACTGGGCCGTGGAATGCGAGTTCGATGCGAAGACCACTGACGGCAAGATTCCCGCGCGGCTCCATCTCGACGCCCATCAGCTGGTTCGGGAGGCGGTCGCCAACGCGGTCCGGCATGCCGGCGCGCGTTCGGTGCGCATCGCACTGGCGGCTGATCCAACCGAGCTGCGCATGGATTTCTTCAACGACGGGGCCGAGTTTCCCGCATTTGGTGATCGGCTTCATCCGCCGACGTCGCTGCAGGAACGGGTCGAGCAAGCCGGCGGTACGATCGAGCTGTCGCGTGGTATGCAAATGACGAAAGTATCGATCGCCTTGCCCATTACCCGGAGGACTGCGTGACCAAAGTCCTGCTTGCTGACGATCATCCGATGATCCGTACCGCCATTGACGTGCTGCTGCGCGATTCCGCGTTCGAACTCGCAGGGACTGCAACGACCGGGGAGGAGACCCTGGCCGCCGTCGCGGAGCTCGATCCCGACCTCGTCATCCTCGATCTGCAGATGCCGAGGGGCCACGGCATGGACGTCGTTCGGAAGCTGCGGTCGAACGGCGACAGCCGGCGCCTCATCATCCTCACCGCGGGCATCGACGACCCATCGCTGGTGGAAGCGCGCGCCATGGGCGTTCAAGGCATGGTGCTCAAGAATTCAGACCCCGCCTACCTTCTCGACTGCCTGGAAAGGGTGCGGGCCGGTGGCATCTGGATCGATCCGGAACTATCCGAGCGGCTGAGCCAGATCGCGGTCACCGGCGGCCGCCGCGCACTTGCGCCGCGCGAGCGTCAGCTCATCAAGTTCGTACGGCAGGGTCTTCGCAATCGCGAAATTGCGCGCGAGCTCGGCGTTACCGAAGGCACCGTCAAAGCCTATTTGCACGAGGTTTTCGACAAGCTCGGGGTCAAGAACCGGACCGAGCTGGCAATCCGTGCCGACGAATTCCTGGCCGGAAGCTTCCCGGTCAGCTGAGCTTTTAGCCGGCCATCCGCTTGGCGCCGAGCCCGACCACCATCTGGTTGGCACGCTCGTAGGCGAGCGGGCGCCCGAACAGATAACCCTGGATCGTGTCGCAGCCGAGGTCACGCATGCGCTCGAAGTCCTCGGCGGTCTCCACGCCTTCCGCCGTCACGTTCATGCGGAAGCTCTTGGCCAGCTGCACGATCGACTGGATGATTGCGACGTTCTCCGGGCGCGAGCCTGCTTCGCGAACGAAGCTGCCGTCGATCTTCAGCTTGTGGAAGACGGCCTTGTTCAAATAGCCGATCGATGAATAGCCCGTGCCGAAATCATCGAGCGCAATGCCGACGCCGAGGGCGCGCAGGCGCTTCAGCGTGTCGAGCGTCGAGCCGTTGTCTCCGAGGAACACGCCTTCGGTAACTTCGAGCTCGATGCGGTTGCCCGGCAGCTTGTGGCGCGCGAGCGCTTCGCTGACCATGTTGGGCAAGGCCGGCAGGATGATCTGCTTGGGGCTGATGTTGAGCGCAACGGTGATGGGCTCCGGCCAGGTGGCGCAGGCGCGGCATGACTCCTCGATGACCCATTCGCCGAGAGCGCCCATCAAACCGCTTTCCTCCGCGACCGGGATGAACACCCCCGGGGGCACGTTCCCGCGCTGCGGGTGGTTCCAGCGGATCAGTGCCTCGAAGCCCACGAGCTTCTGGGTCTTGGCGTTAATCAGCGGCTGGAAGACGAGATGGAACTGCTTGGCGGCAAGAGCCGAGCGCAGATCCGACTCCAACCGGACGCGGTCCTCCTGCTCCGACTGAAGCTCCGAGGAGAAGTACCGCGCGACTCCGCGGCCGGCGTCCTTCGCCTGGTAGAGCGCAAGGTCGGCTTTCAGGATGAGGTCGTCGACAGTTGCGCCGTCGATCGGTCCGAACGCGCAGCCGATCGACACACCGATACGAATCTCGGTCTGGTCGATCATATAGGGTTCCTTGATCGACTCCACGATCCGGTCCGCCAGCTGCTCGATGATCTTGCGGCCTTGCGCATCGGGAATGACGATCGCGAACTCGTCGCCGCCCATGCGCCCGACGTGGCCATCGGAGCCGACTTCATCGACCAGCCGCTTCGCGACCGCACGGAGGACCGCATCGCCCTTCGGATGGCCGAAGGTGTCATTGACCGGCTTGAAGCCGTCGAGGTCGAGGAACATGATCGCGCAAGGCACATTGCTCGTCGTGGCATGGCGCAGAGCTTCGCCCAGCAACTGCCGAACGCGGCCACGATTTGGTAGTCCTGACAGCACGTCGACGTTCGCGAGGTGGGTCAAACGCTCCTGCGTCTGGCGGATCTCGGTAATGTCGGAGCCGACGCCGCGGAAACCCTCGAAGCGGCCTGCGGTATCGATGATCGGGTCCCCTGCGATCGAGATCCAGCGTGTGCCGCGCGGAGTCTTGAGCTCCATTTCCAGCGCGTTGAACGGCTGCTTCTCGAGCAGCACTTTCCCAAGCTCGGCGTGACCTCCGAGGAGCGATGGGAGCGAAAAGCCGATCAGTTGAGCACCGGGACGGCCGAGCAGTGCGCTCATTCGCGAACTGATGTAGGTGACCCGGTTTTCGCCATCGACCTGCCACAGCCAGCCCACGCCGCGCTGCTCATATTCCTGGAGCAGAAGACTGGCGCTTTCGCTCTGGCCCCCGAAATCCGCGTTCATCTTGAGCTGGTGAAACGCCCAGCGAGCGACCGTCAACACGCCGAAGCTGCCAACGCCCATGGTGAAGAGGATCGAAAGCATGTGCTGGAACGGCACGGTGTGGCGGCTCATCAGAAGGGAGCCGCCAACCGCCAGGGTGAAGGCGACCATCCACGCGGTGACGCACGGTGGAACAACGACGAGGCCGAGCGCCGCGATTCCGAGGCCCGCCATGATCGAGGCCGAGATGACCTGCTGTGACGGGGTCATGTGCGGGAATAGATAGAGTGGAAGGCAGAGCCAGATGACAGCGCGAATGGCCACGTCTGTCACCATGGTCCACGTCGGCACCCGGCGACCGGAACGGCCAACGCACTTGATCGATTGAGTTTTCGCGAGCTGCATCGAACCGACGTTCACGACCGCGATCGTGATCAGCCAGGGCACGATCCACGTGGCGGGGAGGCCCCACAGGTTGGGGACCATCATCAGGGCAGCGATGATGTTCGCGCCGGCGAAGAACGGGGCGAGCTGGGCGCGCGACAGGAGCTGGACGTCGCGCAACGGCGATGTTCCCGAATCCGGCTCATTCGCCGTGAGCCCTGCCGATTCACCGCCCGGAAGTCGGGCTGAAATCAAGCGTTTATAACGATCTGGAGCCTCGTACATCCGCCCGCCGTTCAACTACCAACACGCGGATTAGACAAAGAGAGTTGAAGCGCGGTTAAGGTGTACGAAGATTCCGGTGGTCTTTTGGGTTAGCGCCCGGCGCTCGCATTGACCGATTAGCGCCTCTATATCCCTCCCGATGGCGACAGACAGCGCGACCCTCGACCGGCGGCAAACGGCGCGGCGGCGGTCTCCACCCCCCGACGCACCCGAAATCGCGTCGCCGGCCGCTCCGATTGCGCGCGGAATGGGCCTCGACCAGCCCTTCTTCGACGACAAGAACCGCGCCTTCTGGATCCTCCAGACGATCGGCTGGAGCGGCTACTTCTTCCTGCGGACGATCTCCGGCTTCGCTGGCGGCCTCGGCTGGATGCTGCTCGTCCACACGCTGCTGCTAACGGCGACCGGCTATTCGCTGACGCTGCTGCTGGCTTCTCTGTTCCGGCGCTTGATCCGGATGCGCCCGATCTGGACGCTCGTCCTATCCTTTAGCGCCGTGATCATCGCCTCGATCACCTTCTCGATCATCGAGACGTGGAGCGTAGCAACCTTCCTCAAGCCACAGATGCGGCCCGAAGGCGTCGTCTATCTGACTGGACTGGCGCTCGATTTCATCCTGCTCGCCGCCTGGACCGCGTTTTACTATGGAATCAATTATTTTCTGCTCCTCGAAGAGCAGATCGACCAGCGCGAGCGGCTGGAGAGCGCAGCATCGACTGCGCAGCTCGCGATGCTTCGCTACCAGCTCAATCCGCACTTCCTGTTCAACACGCTGAACTCGATCTCGACGCTGGTGCTGCTGAAGCAGACGGAGCGCGCCAACGCGATGCTGGCGCGGCTGTCCTCATTCCTTCGTTACACCCTGGTTAATGAGCCGACCGCGAAGGTGACTCTCGCGCAGGAAGTGGAAACGCTGAAGCTGTACCTTGAGATTGAGAAGATGCGGTTCGAGGACCGGCTGCGACCGCATTTCCGGATCGAATCCGAGACGATCGGCGCTCGCCTCCCTTCGCTGCTGCTGCAGCCGCTGATCGAGAACGCGATCAAATATGCGGTAACGCCCAGTGAAACCGGAGCGGACATCTGGATCACGGCGACGCGTGAGGGGCAGGCCGTGCGGATCGAAGTTGCCGACAATGGCAGTGGCGAAGGTGTCGATTTCGCCGCCAGTCCCTCGACCGGAGTCGGACTGGCGAACATTCGAGACCGGCTGTCGCAGGCCTATGGCGCTGCACATCGTTTCGAGACCACGAAGAACGACCGAGGGGGGTTTAGCGTTATCCTCGAGATTCCCTACGAAACCGGAGAGAATGCCTGATGACCATCCGGACCATTTTGGTCGACGACGAACCCCTCGCCACGCAGGGCCTGCAGCTAAGATTGCAGGCCCATGACGATGTGGAGGTGATCGCGACCGCCGCGAATGGCCGCGAGGCGATCCGGCAGATCAAGACCCACAAGCCCGATCTCGTCTTCCTCGACATCCAGATGCCGGGCTTCGACGGGTTCTCCGTCATCCAGGGGCTGATGGATGTCGAACCCCCGCTGTTCGTGTTCGTGACGGCTTATGGCGAGCATGCGCTTCGCGCGTTCGACGCGCAGGCGGTCGATTATCTGATGAAGCCAGTCGACGAGGACCGGCTGGCCGCCACACTTGATCGGGTTCGCCAGCGCTTGAACGAGAGGCGCGGTGCGGAGGAGTCCGAGCGGCTCAAGGAAGTTCTGGCGGAGCATGCGCCCGAGGCAGCGGAGGAACTCGCCGAGGCCTCGCCAGATGCGCATGCGGCCAATCGCTATGAGAAGATGATAAACATCAAGGACCAGGGGCAGATCTTCCGCGTCGACGTGGATACGATCGAGCGGATCGACGCCGCTGGCGATTACATGTGCATCCAGACCGGCGACAACACGCTGATCCTGCGCGAAACCATGAAAGACCTCGAGAAGCGGCTCGACCCTCGCCGCTTCCAGCGCGTGCACCGTTCGACGATCGTAAACCTCGACCTGGTTCGCCAGGTTAAGCCGCACACCAACGGCGAATGCTTCCTGGTGCTCGACTCAGGCGCGCAGGTGAAAGTGTCGCGCAGTTACCGCGACGTCGTCGCGCGCTTCGTCCACTAGGGCCTGCCCGCCTTAAACCGAGAGTGGCAGGTGCACGCTGACGCTCGTGCCCACACCCAGCGTGCTTCGGATCTCGAGCGAGCCACGGTGGCGCTCGACGATGTGCTTGACGATGGCAAGGCCGAGGCCGGTGCCGCCCGTTTCCCGGCTGCGCGCAGCGTCCACACGGTAGAAGCGCTCGGTCACTCGCGGCAGGTGCTCGCGCGCGATGCCGGGTCCGCGGTCCGTGACCGTTACGGTGACCCACCTCCCGTTGCGCACGGCGCCCACGAGGATTGTTCCGTCAACCGTGTCGCAGCCATAGCGAATCGCATTACCCAGCAGATTGTCGAAGACTTGGATGAGCTGCGCGCGGTCGCCGCGGACCGGCGGTAGGTCGGCGGGAAGGTCGATCTTAAATTCGCAATTCGCAGCCCCGCGCATCGTGCCGGCGTTGGCGACCGCGGCGCGGACGACATCCTCTAGCGGGACACTCTCGTTCGGCGCGATGAAGCGGTCCGCCTCGATGCGCGACAGGCTCATCAGGTCTTCGATGATGCGCAGCATCCGCCGGGCCTCGTCACGGATGGTGCGGCCGAAATTGTGGCGAAGGTCGGCAGGAAGGTCACTCTCCTCCGCCAGCGTTTCGGCATAGCCGAGCACGGTAGAAAGCGGCGTGCGCAACTCGTGACTGGCGTTGGCGACAAAATCGACACGCATCTTCTCGGACGAGACCGCGTCCGAGCGGTCGGTCATGCGGATCAGCGCCGAATTGGGTCCCAGCTGACGGATGGCGAGCCGCCACGAGCGGCCGAGCTCACCGATTCCGGTGACGTCCAGCTCCGCCGTTCGGTGCGCCAGGATCTTTTCAAGCGCCTGCGGGTGCCGGATCGCCAGGCGAACGTCTCGACCCTCGATGCTCCCGCCAAGCAGCTTACGCGCGGCCGGATTGGCGATGACGACAGCATGGCCATCCACGATGAGCGCAGGCTCATCGAGCGCATCGACCACGGAGCGGTCACCAGAGCCCCAGCTCGCCATGAGGGCCGTTGTAGCCGATTGATCGGTATCAGCCATGTAGGGAAAAGATGCCCCCTCACCCTATGGATGAGGGGGCGACCTTTCGGGCCAGAGGGGAGAGAAAGGCCGAAAGGTGATCAGAAGGCGAGCTGACCGAAGATGCCCAGCTCATCATACGTTCCGCGGTCCACGCCGCCTATCGAACCATTCGAGGTGTTGATGAAGCCCTTGTTTGCACGGTCGCGCTTGTACACCAGGGCGAAGTCGAGCGGCGTAATCGGCTTATAGTCGATGCCGACGTTGAAATAGTGATCCTTGAGCGCGGGGTTGAGATCCCGGCTGGGCTTCACCCAATCGTATCTGCCGAACACGCCAATCTTGGGCGTGACGGCAAACGAGCCGAATGCCGACCAGCCGTTCGACTTGTCGCTCGAGCTAGAGGTCACCGTGTTCCAGTTCTTCGCCGTGAAATACTCCACGCCGGCGCGGATGCGCTTGCCGGTGTAAGCCGCCAAAGCGTCGATTCGGTTGGCTCGGTGCGGGGTGGCGCTATCCGGCAGGTTGTCCGAGCTCTTGCTCAGCTTGCCGGTATAACCACCGACCGCGAGAGTGATCGTCTTGAGCGGGTTCACGCTGACGCGCCCCTCAAGATCAATCGTATCGGAGCTACGGGACAGGGTCTTGTACCCCGCACCATTGATCGCCGAGACCTGGTAGCTGACAAGGCCGTTGCCGAACGTGCCACCGGCATGCACGCCCCAGTCGGACGACGTGCCGAACTTCGTCCGGTCAATCAGCGTGTTTTCGACGAAGCGATAGCCGTACACGCCCTCGACGAACGGGACCCACGGAAGGTCGGCAGCGCCGACGCGGACCCAGAGAGCGGGCGAGAACTTCGCCTGCACGAACGCCTTCTTCACATAGACGAGGACGTCCTTGCTGGTACCGTTGGCGTTGTACCGAAAGTCCGTCGTCAGGTTCGCGGAGAACATGTCGTTGAACTTGTGATCCACGCCCAGATAGAACCGCTTAAGCTCCGTTTCAGTGCCGTTCTGAACCGAATCAACGCCGTCGGACTTCTGGTTGATGCTGCTGACGTTGAAGAACGCCTTCCCAGTGATGGAGGTGTTGGCGAACCAGCCGGTGTCCAGCTTCTTGAGCGCGGGAGTTACCTGAGTTTCGACCTCGGCTGTCTGCGCTTGGGCGGCCTGCGACTGGCTGAGCGCGGTGGTTGCCTGCGACTGTGCCGCCGCAGCTGCGACCTGGGCACTTTGCGCTTGCTGTGCTGTCGCCTGCTGCGCGGACTCTTGCGCGTCAAGGCGGGCGGTCAGCGCATCGATCTTGGCTTCGAGATCGCGAATGTGTGCGTCGCGCGGGTCCTCGACATGCTTGCGCGCCGCCGCATGCTTCCGCGGCTTCGCGTCCGCCGACGTGGCGGCAGTGAGCGCGATCGCGCCGAGTGCGACTCCAGCTGCGAGCTGGTGATGGAATTTCATTGAAACGGCCCTTCCATACTTCGCCCCCCACCGGGCGCATGTTCAAAAACGAGTCCTCGAACTCGAGTCCGCCGCTAGTCGGGCAAAGCACATGATTCTGTGACCGCTGGCGGTCACTTTTGTGACAGCCGTTTCGGACGCGTTTCGTGGAGCGAAAGTGTGCTCAATCGGCACCATTCGGCCGCACGGAAGCCGCGGGTTCAGCAATCAAACGGCAACAATCGAGTCACTTGCTCGTCACGGCAGACGCTTAGCCATGACCGTGGTGGCGACCTGCCATCTCCGACAATCTCGACTTTCGGGGGAAAGCTGAAATGAACATGTTTACCCGTCCCGCAACCTATCTCGTTGCGACTGCCTCGTTCGCTTTGGCAGCGAGCGCCAATGCTGCGCCGATTACCGGCGCCGGTTCGACCTTCGTCTATCCGATCCTCTCCCGCTGGGCCGCCGACTTCAAGAAGGCAGGCGGCGACGAGATCAATTACCAGTCGATCGGCTCGGGCGGCGGCATCGCTCAGATCAAGGCCGGCACGGTCGACTTCGGAGCGACGGACAAGCCGCTGGCTCCTGACGAGCTCGCTGGCGCCGGCCTTGCACAATTCCCCGTCGTCATTGGCGGTGTCGTGCCCGTGATCAATATTCCAGGATCACACCCTGGCCAGGTGAAGCTGAGCGGCCCCGTCATCGCCGCGATCTATTCTGGCGAGATCAAGATGTGGAACGATCCAGCGATCTCAAAGATCAATCCCGGTCTGCACTTTCCGGCCAAGCCGATCACCGTCGTCCATCGTTCGGACGGCTCGGGAACGACGTTCAATTGGGTCCATTACCTCAGTCAGGTGAGCCCGAGCTGGAAGAGCAAAGTGGGTGAAGGCACATCGGTCAACTGGCCGACGGGTGTCGGCGGCAAGGGCAACGAAGGTGTCGCCGCCTATGTGAAGCAGATCCCCTATTCGATCGGGTACGTGGAATATGCTTACGTCCTTCAGAACAAGATGGTCTACACCCTCGTCCAGAACTCGGCCGGCAAGTTCGTCTCACCGAACGCCCGCAGCTTCGCTGCGGCGGCCTCGCACGCCAATTGGGCGAACGCCAAGGACTTCTACCTGGTGATGACCAACGCGCCCGGTGCGGACTCCTATCCGATCACGGCGACCACCTTCGTGCTGATGTACAAGCAGCCGAAGAATCCGGCCGCAACCGCTTCGGCCAAGAAGTTCTTCGGCTGGGCTCTGACCAAGGGTCAG
>Ga0308173_10000613_pt1 | contig 15694 bp, 7 predicted proteins | sample PhyPR1_FD_203716 | JGI IMG/M metagenome (GOLD analysis project Ga0308173, IMG submission 203716) | Soil microbial communities from UC Gill Tract Community Farm, Albany, California, United States - DLSLS.P.R1 | ecosystem: Environmental > Terrestrial > Soil > Agricultural land | place: USA...
AGCGAGTTTCAGGAGGCGCACACGGTGTCGACGCTCAAGGGCGCGCCGCCGGGCTATGTGGGTTACGGCGAGGGCGGCATTCTGACCGAAGCCGTGCGCCGCCGTCCGTACAGCGTCGTGCTGCTCGACGAAGTGGAGAAGGCGCATCCGGACGTCCACGAAATCTTCTTTCAGGTGTTCGACAAGGGCTGGATGGAGGACGGCGAAGGACGCTACATCGACTTCAGGAACACGATCATCCTGCTCACGTCGAACGTCGGCTCCGAGGTCATCATGGCGGCCTGCCGCGACCCGGCTTACGTTCCCGCGCCGGAAGAACTCGCGCGCGCGTTGCGCCAGCCGCTGCTCGACGTATTCCCCGCCGCGCTGCTCGGAAGGCTCGTCACCGTGCCGTACTACCCGCTGTCCGACGCGATGATGGCCGACATCGTGCGGCTGCAACTCGAACGCATTCGCCGCCGCGTCGCCGCGAATCACGGCATTCCGTTCGACTATGACGACGACGCGGTGCGGCTCATCGTGTCGCGCTGCACGGAGGCCGAGTCGGGCGGCCGCGTGATCGACGCGCTCCTGACCAACACCGTGCTGCCACGCATCTCGACGGAATATCTGACCCGGCTCACCGAAGGCGGCGCGCTCGCGCGCATCCGGCTGTCGGCGAGCGCGGGCGAATTCGTCTATGCGTTCGACTGAACCCGCTCTCCAACGCTCACGCGACCGCCGATGCTCACACTTACGGTGACACGTCACAACGGCCAGCCGCCGCGTCATCCGCTGGCGGCGAGCTTCGACGCCGCGGGCGGCACCATCGGCCGCGCGGTGACGAATCAGCTCGTGCTCGACGATGCCGAGCGCACGGTGTCGCGCCTGCACGTGCAGATCGTATGGCGCGACGGACGGTTCGGCCTCATCGACCGCGGCAGCAATCCCGCGCTCGTGAACGGCGCGCCGCTCGATCCGGGTCAGGAAGTGCCGCTCGCCAACGGCGACGAAGTGCAGATCGGCTGCTATCAGTTGCGCGCGGATGTCTCCGGCGACGACGACACCGTGACGGCCGGCGAGCCGCTCGCCAGCGAGCATCCGGATGATCCGTTCGCGGGACTCTTCGACGCCGCGCCTTCGCCTTCGCCTTCGCCTTCGCCTTCGCCCGCATCGGCGCCGCCATCTCCCGAAGCCGACGGGACGTTCGACGACCTGTTCGGCCTGCCGTCGCATCGGCCCGCGCCTGCTGCTCACGCATCCGCCGATGACTTCGATTTCGGCTTCGACAATCCGGAATCGAAGCGCTCGATCGACGAACTGTTCGGTCTGGACTCGGCGAAAGATGCGCGCGGGGCATCGGCCTTGCTAGACCCGCTCGTCGATCCTCTGACGCAGCCCAACACCGCGCACGACGCCGATCCGTTCGCGAGCCTGACCGGCAATGCGCGGCCCGCGGCACCGGCCGCGACGCAATCGGATGCCGGTTCCGAGCTGCACGCCGCGTTCATGCCGCCGAGAGCGCGTGCGGCCCCGCCGCCCGCGCCCTCGCCCGCACCCGTGACTGCGCAAGCGTCCGCAGGCAGTGGCGAACACGCGCTAGTCGATGCATTCCTTCGCGGCTTATCCGCGCCCGGCGTGCGGCTGGAATCGCTCACGCCCGAACTGATGCAACTCGTCGGCGAGTTGTTGCGCGAGGCGACGCAAGGCACGCTCGATCTGCTGGCCGCGCGCGCCGCGCTGAAACGCGAGATGCGCACCGGCGCGACGATGATCGCGGCGTCCGACAACAATCCGCTGAAGTTCTCGCCAGATGCCGACGCCGCGCTCGCGCATCTGCTCAATCCGCCGATGCGCGGTTTCATGCCGCCCGCCGCCGCCCTCGACGATGCGTACACGGACTTGCGCGCGCATCAGGTGGGCGTCGTTGCGGGCATGCGCGCGGCGCTCGACGGCGTGTTCGAGCGCTTCGAGCCGCGCCGGATAGAAGCGCGCCTGTCGGGACGCTCGATGCTCGACGGCCTGTTGCCCGGCATCAACCGGCGCGCGCGCTGCTGGGATCTGTTCACGGAAATGTACGGCCAGCTCTCGCGCGAGGCCACCGAGGATTTCCAGACGCTGTTCGGCCGTGCCTTCGTTACCGCCTACGAAGCGCAGATCGACGAACTGAAGCGGCGCCGCCGCGCCTGACGCGCGCCATCGAGAGAGACGACATGCAACTGCAAACCGCAAGCGTAAGCGATCCCGGCGGCCGTCCGCGCAACGAGGACGCGCACGGTCAATGGCAACACGGCGCGCTGTTCGTGAGCGTGGTCGCGGACGGCGCGGGCGGGCACGGCGGCGGCGATGCGGCATCGCGCATCGCGGTCGATACCGTGATCGGCGAGCTGACTCGTGTCGCAGCCGCGAGCGGCGTCGCGCTCACGGGCGCGAATCTGCTGCGCGTGCTGCTGCGCGCCAACGACGCAATCGTCGATGCACAGGAGCACGACCGCGATCTCGCGCAGATGCGCTCGACCGCCGCGCTGCTCGGCATCGACCAGGACACGGGCTTCGCGGCATGGGCGCATTGCGGCGACACGCGTCTGTACTGTTTCCGGCGCGGCGCGACAATCGTCCAGACGCAGGATCATAGCCTCGTGCAAAGCATGATCGACGCGAATCTGCTCGACACGCGCGACGCGCGCAGTCATCCGCGCCGCAACGTGCTGTTCTCGGCGCTCGGCACGTCGGACGATCTGTCGATTGCGGCGTCGGACGACCCGTTCCCGGTCGCCGAGGGCGACGCCTTCCTGCTGTGCACCGACGGCTTCTGGGAGTATCTCGACGAGTCCGTGATGATCGCGGCGATCGGCCGTGCGCAGACGCCCGCCGACTGGCTCGACGCGATGGTGACGCGCCTGCGCGAAACCGCGCGCCCGAATAACGACAACTTCACGGCGAGCGCAGTGTGGATCGGCAATGCATCGCAGACCACGGTATTGCAAATGCCCGCGGGGTGAGCGCGGGCATCGCCGTCGACAGATGAGAGATCAGGCGGCCTGCTTCGCCGACGGCAGCCGCGACACGAGTCGCAGCGACACCGTCAGCCCTTCCAGTTGATAGTGCGGACGCAGAAAGAACTGCGACGTGTAGTAACCCGGCGCGCCCGGCACCTCCTGCACCTTGACTTCGGCGGCCGCGAGCGGCTTTTGCGCCTTCGTGTGCTCCGACGAGTTCGCGGGATCGCCATCGACATATTGCGTGATCCACTTGTTGAGCCACGTCTCCATGTCGGAGCGTTCCTTGAACGTGCCGATCTTGTCGCGCACGATGCACTTCAGGTAGTGCGCGAAGCGGTTGCACGCGAAGAGATACGGCAGGCGCGCGGCGAGCGCGGCGTTGGCGGTCGCATCCGGGTCTTCGTATTCGAAGGGCTTTTGCAGCGACTGTGCGCCGATGAATGCCGCGAAGTCCGAGTTCTTGCGATGGATCAGCGGCATGAAACCGTTCTTCGCGAGTTCGGCTTCGCGCCGGTCGGAAATCGCGATTTCGGTGGGACACTTCATGTCCACGCCGCCATCGTCGGTTGGAAAGCTGTGCACGGGCAATCCTTCGACCGAGCCGCCCGATTCCACGCCGCGAATGCGCGAGCACCAGCTGTAGAGCTTGAACGAGCGGTTGATGTTCACTGCCATCGCATACGCCGAATTCGCCCACGTGTACTTGCTGTGATCGGCGGAATGCGTGTCTTCCTCGAATTCGAACTCGTCGACGGGCTCGGTGCGCGCGCCGTAGGGCACACGCGCGAGAAAGCGCGGCATCGCGAGACCGATGTAGCGCGCATCTTCGGACTCGCGCAGCGACCGCCAGCTCGCATACTCCGGCGTCCCGAAAATCTTCGTCAGATCGCGTGGATTGGCAAGTTCCTGCCACGAATCCATTTGCAGGAGACTAGGGTCTGCCGCGGCGATGAAAGGCGCATGCGCCGACGCGGCCACCTTCGAGATTTCGCCGAGCAGTTCGACATCCGGCGGCGTCTGGTTGAAGAAATAGTCGCCGATCAGCGCGCCGAAAGGCTCGCCGCCGAGCTGACCGTATTCCTGCTCGTAGATCTGCTTGAAGAGCGGGCTCTGGTCCCACGCGACGCCCTTGAAACGCTTGAGCGTCTTGCCGAGGTCTTTCTTCGAGATGTTCATCACGCGTATCTTGAGCATCTCGTCGGTTTGGGTGTTGTTGATGAGATAGTGCAAGCCGCGCCACGATCCTTCCAGCTTCTGGAAATCCGCGTGATGCATGATCTCGTTGACCTGCCCGGTGAGCTTGGCGTCGATCTCGGCGATCATCGCCTGAATCGAACGTATCGCGTCGCCGGAGACGAGTTTCGTCTGCGAAAGTGCCTGTTGCGCGAGCGTCTGCACCGCGGACTGCACGGCAGTTTTCGCTTCGTCGCTCTTGGGGCGGAATTCCTTGTTCAGCAGCGTCGAGAGTTCGCTGCCTTCGAACATCGCGCCCTGTGTCTCGGGCTGCGATTCGACAGACTGAGGAATGTCACTCATGGTCGTTTCCTTGGTCGTTCCGTGGTCGTGCATTCAGGGCTTGTCGCGCGCCGTCACTCGGCGGCCGCTCCGGGCTGCAGCTCGACGCCATCGGCGGGCGTAGCGGATGCAAGCGTCTTGAGCAGCGCGGGATCGTCGAGCACGCGCGCGATCAGCTCTTCGGCCCCCGTCTTGCCGTCCATGAAGATGACGAGATTGGCGAGTTGCGTGCGCGCTTCGAGCAGTCTGGAAAGCGCATCGACTTTGCGCGCGACCGCGGCGGGCGAGAAGTCGTCCATCGTCTCGAACGTGATGTCGACGCTCAGGTTGCCTTCGCCCGTCAGCTTGTTCGGCACCTGAAACGCGACACGAGGATTCATCGCCTTCATGCGGCTGTCGAAATTGTCGATGTCGATTTCCTGGAACTTGCGTTGCTCGACCGAAGGCAAAGGTACGGCGGGCTTTCCCGACAGATCCGCCATCACGCCCATCACGAATGGGAGCTGAATCTTCTTTTCGCTGCCGTAGGTTTCGACGTCGTACTCGATCTGCACACGCGGCGCGCGATTGCTGCCGATGAACTTCTGACTGCTGGTTGCCATGACGCCTCCTTCCATCGCTTGAATGCGGGCTACGATTTGAAGACGATTCAGCGACGGTGAAATTCAAAGCGCTTACGCCGCTGTCTGCAGAACCCGCTGCCTCAGTCTGCAAGGACGCTCGGTTGAGTTGTTCGCCTTCTCGCATGCCTGACCGACACAAGACGCTTGATGCGCGCGCATTGCACAAGCTCATCGCGGCCGCGTCCCGGCGATCAGATGGATTTGCGACAGGCTGTCCGGCGCGAGGTCCTGCATCACGGCCAGAAAGTCCTTGCCCATCAGCCCGCGCGCGCGGCGGATCAAAAGCGGCGCCGGGTTGGTCGGCTCGGTGCGTTCCAGAAAGGCGCACACCGCGTCGAGCAGCGCGATGGCGTCCGCGCGCGAGGCGAGTTCGCCGGGACGCGCCACCGCACGATGCGGCGCTGGCGATGAATCTTCGGGCATGGCGTCGGCTCCCGACGAGGGCGAGTTCGGCGGCGCGGCGGCGCGGAACTGCGCGGCCACCTGACGGGCGGTCGCCGTCATCTGGTTGAGGAGCGGCACGCGTTCGGCCCCGAGCCTGTCCGTCATGCATTCGGAGAGCGCCTGCACGACGCGCGGCAGATCGAGACCTTCGACGAGCAGGCCGGCGTCCTGCGCGAGCGCATCGGCGAGTACTCCTTCGACGCGCGACAGCGTCTTCGCGCTTGCGCCTTCCGGCGGCGCGAGCTTGCCTTGCGCCACGAGAATGTCGCGCACCGTCAGGCGCTCGCCATGCACACGGGCGACTTCGGACTCACGCAGGTCGTTGAGCAGCGTCTCGGCCTCGGCGTACGGCGTGTACGGATCGGCGAGCGGCGCGAGTGCGTTGACGCGCAGCGCGGGATCGTTGCCGTTGCCGCTGTCGTTGCCATTGCCGTTGCCGTTGTCGTCATCGGCATCTAGCGGCGGATAAAGCGTCTCCCAGTAACGCTCGAAAAGACCGGTCAGCAGACGCAAGCCCGCGTGAAACCCGGCCAGCCCGTACACGTGCGACGCCGCGCGCGTGTAGACCACAGCGATGCGCAGATCCTTCGACCGCTCGAAAAGCGCCGTCGCCTGTTCCAGCACGTCGCCCCACGGCGGCGCTTCGGCGAGCGTGTCGAACTGACGCGCTGGCATGCCCCGCGCGAGCGCCTCGAATTCGAGAAATGCCGCGTCGTATTCCAGGTCGATGCCGGCGGGCGGCATCAACCGGGCCGGCGCGAGTAACGGTTCGATGTCGATCATCGCGGCTCCGTTCGCATGTCAGAACTCCCCGCAGCCGTGCTGTCCATTCACGACGAGGCAGTTGTTCAGGTTCGGCCGCGAGCGCACGCGCTTCCATTCGGAGGCGAGCGTGTCGGCCGGTCCTTCGGACTCCTGTAGCGCGAGGATCGGCTCGTTGCTGCCGACGCAGACGTTGATCGCGCCGAGATTGCTTTCGTAGACGAAGCTGTCTTCCTGCGCGGTGAACAGAGGCTGGAGGCCGGAGCGGGCGAAGACCGCGCCCTGCAGCGGCATCGACGGATCGATAGTGAGCGTTCCGGGAATCACGACCACCTTGTAGCCGTCAGGCGACGTGAACGTGCCCGTGATCGCGTACGTTCCGGGGCCGGAATTCGTCGTCGCCGTCGATCCGAGCGGACCCGCCGCAAGCGATTGCTCCTGGGTGTCTCCCTTTTGCAGGTTGCCCACGCTGTAGGTGAATGGCCGGCTGGACTGGCCCTGAGGCCGCGACTGGTCGCCGACATTGATCGTGAGCGCAGGCTGCTGCGCGTAGACGAAGTGGTTGCTGTTGCCCGGCACGACCGCCTTCGACGGCTGATTGTTCCAGCAATTGCCGCCGTAAGCGCACCCGTAGAAGTTGGGCGGCACGCTACCCGGTTCGATACCGCCGCGGTTCTCATTGTCGCGATTGAGCGCCCACACGCGCCACGCGTTACCCGCGTTGATCGTGCCGCCATTCGGGTTCTGGAACTGCGTGCTCTGCTGCACCAGGTCGATGCTGCCGCTCGCATACAGATGCATCGGCGCGGCTGGCGTGCCGAGCGTGATGCCGCCGCTGTCCGCGATCACGGTCAGATCGCCCGACACCGTTCCTGGCTGGCCGCCGATCGGCGCGGTGTTGCCGCTCGCCGCATCGAAACCGGTGGCGCTCGCCGTGCCTATCGTCAAGGCGCCGGCATTGCGGAAGTCCACCTTGCCCGTCCCGGCAATGGCGAGCGTATTCACGCTGTTGGCATCCAGAAGGTCGAACGCGCCGCCGCCGGCGAGCAAGAGCGTGCCTGTCCGAATGCCGCCCGGATCGCTTGCCGTGCCGCTCGTGTCGATTGCGAGCGCGGCGTTGTCCGGCATCGCGATGCCCGACGGCAAGTCGACGCCCTGGCTGCCAGCGCCCGTGTTCTGCAGCGTGAGGCTCGTCGCGACGAACGGCCGCGCCGCGCAGTTGGTCCCGCCCGCGCACGGGCCTTCGACGGTGATCTTCCCGGTCTGCGTGAGCGAGCCGAGCGCGAGCGTGCGGATGTTCGTCGAGAACGACTGATACGTGGTGGCGTCGATCGACAGGCCCGGCGTCGCAGCCGTGCCGAACAGCGTGATCGGCACGGCGTTTTGCGGCGTGAGGGCGAAAGTCGCCGGATCGACCGATGCGGAATAGATGCCGAGCGTCGTCGCCGAGATCGAACCCGGCGCACCTCGCCCGATCAGACTGGTCGCGTTTCCGTCATTGGCCGAGCCGAGCGCGATAGTACCCGGCGCGGCGATGGAGAACCCGCTGCCGGGCAAGCTCGCGGTGGCGATGCCCACGCCCGCCGTCGCCGAGTTGCTGTAGCCCGTGATCGCCACGTTTTGGCTCGCGACCGAGCCCGAGCCGAGCATCACGCCATAGCCGTTCGAGCCGGCGCTGCCGCGAATGTCGACGGTCCCGTTCGCTGCCTGCACGGATGAGCCGTCGAGGACAGCAACGCCATCGTTGAGGCCGCCGCTCGCGCTGCCGTAGATGCGCACGGCATGGCCTTCGCTGTCGCTCGCGGTCGAAACCAGTTGGGTCGGCGCGGGCTGGCGGGCGGACGCGGTGCCGGCGTTGCGCAGCACGACTCCGCCGCCGGGATCGGCCGCGCTGCTCAGGCTGCGCCCCGCCACTTCTATCTGTCCCGTGCCGCTTGAAACCTTGACGTCGTTCAGATCGACGCCATAGGGCGTGATCGTGTTCGGATAGCTCGAACTGGCGAGCACCGCCGGCGTGGGCGCGGTGCCGTGCAGCGTGACGTTGCCGCCAGCCCCGGATGCGCTCGTCGTGTCGATATCGACCGATTCCAGCATCACCGATGCGCCGTCATAGCCGCTCGCGCCGCCGCCTTGCGTGCCCGCGACCAGCGAGCCGCCGTTGGTCGCGAAGCGGATGCGGTACTCCGCCCCTTCCCCGGCATTGCCGAGCGCGATGATCGCATTGCGCGCGTCCGCCGCGACGTTGAGCGCTCCCGCCGTCGATGTGATGTTGTTCTGCAGGAACAGCAGGTTGTTGGAGTGCAGCCCGAGCGTCGAAACACCGGTGCCGTTCTCGACGACCGGCGCCGCGACATAGATCGAGCCTTCACCGCCTTCACCGCCGTTCAGCGTCTGCACATTGAGGTTGCCGAGCAGCGTCGCCTGCGCACTTTGCACGGGCGTGACTTTCGCGGACGCGGAATCGAAAGCCTGTCCCGCTGTACCCGTGATGGTGAGATCGCCCTGACTGACGAGCGTCACGTTGCCGGTTCCATCGAGACCGAGCGAGCTGACGGCGTTCGTCGGGCTGGTCAGAGTAAAGCTGCCCGGTCCGACGAGATTCAACTGGCCGACCCGAATGCCAGAGGAACCTTGCGTCACGGCTCCGGGCGTCTGCAGCGTGAGCGTATCGACACTTACGAGCGATGAAAGGGCGATGCCTTTGCTGCCCGCACCGCCGCTCGCGAGCGTCAGTCCGCTGGGCTGGCCGGTTCCAAAGAAAGGCTGCGCGACCGTGATGGGACCGCTATAGGTATTCGAACCGATGATCAGGTTCGATACCGCCGGCGCGATGGCGCCCAGAATCGACTGCGTGACGGTAAAGCCTGCCGCCGTCCCGCCGACGTTGATCGGCGTCAGATCGTCGGCTGCGATGTTGAAGGAGCCCGCCTCGAATTTGCCGGGCAGGATGACCACGGCCCCGCCGGGCGCGTAGAAGGTGCTGGCCGGGGAGGCGGGCGCAGCGGGCTGCGTGATCGTTCCGCCGCCGCCTGTATTCGGCCCGTCATCCACGACAGGCGGCGGTGTCGAGGCGACCGTCTGAATTTGCGCGACGATTGGCGGCGTCGTGCCGTTGTTGTCGGCGCGCAGAATGACGGTCCCGCCGGTGTCGGACGAGCCCTGAAAGAGCGCGGGATCGCGTCCCGCCGACAGCGTCGAGTTGTTCAGCGCGATGCCCGGCTGGGCGCTCGGCGTGTAACCGGTGACCGACACGGACAGGCCGGAGCCCTCGGCGGTGACCTTGGCGTTATCGAGTTCGACGCCCGGATAAAAGCCTGCCGCGACCGCGAGTCCGTTGTTATAGCCGCGAATATCGATCGGGCCGCCCGCGTTATGAATGTCGATGTCCTGACTCACGGTGTACGGGAAGCCGCCGTTCATCGAGACGCCCTGATACCCGTTGCCCGATCCCGATATCTGTATTCCTCCCGGGCCGGCTGCGATTGTGGTGGGCGCGGTGCTGGTTGCCGTGATCGAAACGCCGGAGCCCGCAACGAAGCCCGAGCCCGTGGCTCCGACGATGCTGAGCGCATTACCCGCATTCAGTGCGGAACTATTGATGTCGACACCGTCGCTCCTCCCGGCAACTGTGCCGCCGAGCGCCCGAGGCAGACCGGGTGCAGTGCCGGTGACGGAGATCGAACCGGTCTGGGTGGAAAGCGCGGCATCGACGATAGAAACCCCCGCGCCGTCGAGAGCGTACGTGGCAGTCGTGCTGTTCACAACAGGCGCCGTGCCCACGATGCTGATGTTGCCGCCCGTCGAGACGACAAGTGGAAAGGTCGCGGTGCTCGCAGTGGTCGAGACGGTCGTGCTGACCAAGGTACCGATGAGCTCCACGCCGGTTCCGCTCACCCGGTTGGAAGAACCTTGAACCGTGAGCCCGGTGCCGGTGATCGAGATATTGCCCGACTGACTCTGCAGTTGCGCAGCGGACTGTCCGCTCGCGGCCGGCGATTCCAGCGAGACGCCCGTACCCGTCAACGCGAACGCGCTGCTTCCCACGGTCGGTCCGGTTCCGGCGATGCCGATGCCTCCCGATCCGGTCTGTGCGATCGAGCGCCCGAAGCCCGGCTGCATCATCACGCCAACGCCTGACAGCGTGCTGAGCGCGGTTGGCACAACTGCCGCAGTGCCGCTCACGCTGATGTTGCCGGAGACCGTCTGCAAAAGCGCGCCGGTCACCGTGCTCGACGATGTCGGTGCGAGCGACACGCCCGTTGTATTCAGGTTCGCGAAGTCATTCGCTATGGCGCCCACGTTCCCGTCGATGCCGATGTTCCCCGACTGCGTCGCGATGCCCGACGCGCCGCTGATCGACACGGCGAGCGGCGCCGATTGCCCTGCTATCGACACATCGCCCGTCGATGTCGCGATGGTCGAGTCGATCATGGTGAACGCAGCGAGCGGCGAGGTCGCGTTCGGAGCAACCGTAGCCGCAAGAGCGCTGGGAAGCGTCGGCACGCCTTGTCCGTTGAGCGTCACGGAACCGCCCGACTGCGTGCCCGGTGCGATCACGGTCGTGTCGATTCGCGTGCGGTTTCCGATGACGACCGCCGCGCCGTCGAAACTGCTGGCCGCGGCCGAAGTGCCGGCCAATGCCGCCGGCACGCCTGCCGTCAGGAAGCCGCCGTTCGTTTCGATCACCGCGCCGTTGAGCACGATCCGGTTGGTCCCCGCCGGGGCCCTGCTCTGGTTGGCGTCGAGCACGACGTTCAGCGCGCCCACGGGCGCAGCGCCCGCAGCCGACGGCCCGCCGATGATCCCATTCACCGTGATCGACCCTGCAGCGCTGAGCGTAAGCGTGGCCGGCGTCGCGGTTCCGGTCTTGACCAGACGCGCGCCGCTTTCCACGGTGATGTCGCCGTTGGTCCTCGGGGTGGGATCGCTCGCGCTGGTCGAGAGCGTCACCGAAACGCCGCTGCCGAGCCTGCTGCTTACGTCCTGGTCGATCACGAAACTGGTATTGCCCGGACTCGGCGAAAACGTCGCGACGTTCAGATTGCTGGTGGTCGTGGTGGAGATCGTCGTACCGCTGCTCGTTGTGGTGCTGGACGTGGCCGCGATGACCGTCAGATTGGCCGGGTCCAGCAACCACTCCCCGCCGCGCCCGAGCGCCGCGGTCGCATCGATGGTCGCGCCGTGGGTGTCGAGATAGCCGCCCGAGGTCTCGATCAGGCCGCCGTTTCCGCCCTGCGGCCCGCCCTTGGCCGACAGCGTGCCGTAGATGCGCGCCGCCTGCGTTCCGTCCATCACGATGTTGCCGCCGTCGCCAACGCCGAGCGCATCGGCACTGACTCGCGCCGCCGGACTCATCCACACCGCATCAGAATTGCGGATATCCGATGCTTTCCCCGCCGCGCCGCCGCCGACGCGCACGCGTCCGCCGCCCGCCGCGCCGCTCGCATCGACGCGCGCCCCGTCATTGACCGCGACGCGAAAACCCGTCACGTCGATGCCGCCGCCCTTGAGGCCCGCGCCGCCCGTCGCATCGACGGCGCCCGCGACTTCGGTCACGCCCGCCGCGCCGCCATCGAGCACGATGCGCCCGTTGCGTTCCGCCACGCTCTGCGCGCGCACCGTGCCGGTTTGATTCAGCACGGTCGCGGCAAGCGCATCGGCGGTTTGCACCGACATCAGCACTTGTCCGCCGTCCGCCTGCAACACGCCGGAATTGCTCGCGAGCGCCTTGGCCGCGGCACCGTCGACCTTCAGCATCGTGAGGCCGTCGCCGGCGAAGTCGAGCGTGATGTCGCTGCCCGCACCCATCGCGACGGTGCCGAGCTTCGCGCTCACCACGCCGCTGTTATCGACCTGGCCGCCCAGCAGCGCGACCGTTCCGCCCTCGCCCGCCGTGATCGCGCCTTGATTGCTCACCTTGCCGTTCGCGTTCGGCGATGCGATGAAGTGGTACTTGCCCGCCAGAAAATCGCTGTCCGAAATGCCCAGCGTCGACGCGACCAGCGACCCGACGTTGACGGACGCGCCCTTCGCGAACAGCACGCCCGCCGGATTGACGAGGAACACCTGCCCGTTGGCATTGAGCCGCCCGGCGATGGTGCTCGCGTTGCTGCCGACGACGCGGTTCAGCAACACCGCTTGCGGCGACGGCTGCGCAATATTCACCGTCTCCTTGCCGCCGATCGAAAACGAGTTCCAGTTGACGATGCCCTTTTGCGATCCCTGCGTGATCGCCATCGTGTCGTTCGCAGGCGCGCCGATCGCGACGTTGCCGCTCACCACCTGAGCGCCTGTCGGAAACGCGAGCGCGCCGGGCGCGGCCACGAGCGCAATCAGCGGCAACAGCGCCGCCCGACGCAGATCAATGCCGGCGTGACGCGCCGCGCGACGCGCGAGCCGCCTGATCGCGCGCGCCCACGCCCGCCGGTCCCGGCGAGTCCGAAGGCTCTGAATATCGCTCATGTCGACCTCCTGTTTGCTGCTGATTCCGCTCGCGGCGTCGCGCCGTCTAGAACGATTTGGAAACCTGCACGTACACGCGCGGCACCTTGTCGTCGCCGGTGGAATCGGCGCGCGTGGTGCGCCAGGCGACGCTCGCATCGACGCTGATGCCGTACGGCCCATTCCAGAACAGCCCGAGACCCGCGCCGCTGCGCGTCACGGTGTTGGCGCCCTGCCCGGGAATGGAGCGCGCGTTATAGCGGCCAACGCCGATATCGAAGAACACGGACGCGGTGAGCGTCGGCAGCACGGCGTAACGGAACGCAGCCGTTCCGATCAACCCTTCGTCGACGACCGCTTCCGAGGGCGAATAAGCGCGCACCGCGCGCGGCCCGCCGAGCGTGATGCGCGACGAACTGTCGAGGTTCTGGTTCGCCCACTGCCCGGATACGCCGATGAAGAAACTGGTCTTCTGCGTGATTGCATTCAGCCGGTTCGCCTGCATCGTCAGGCGCACGCTGTTGCCTTGCGTATTGCGCCCGGCCGGTCCCTGATCGATGGCGGCCGCCACGCTCGAATCGATATTGAGATGCGCCAGCGCGAGCTGGACGTCCGCGCTATTGAAGCCGCCGCCGAGAAACCCGTCGCGGCTTTCGTACGACAGCCCGACGCTCGCCACATAGAGCTTCTGCGGATTCTCGAAGCCCACGACGCCGATCTTGTCGGTGAGCGAGCGGTACTCGAATGCGCCGCGAAAAAGCAGGTTCTGACTGCGCGAGCGGATCAGCGGATGCGTCACCGACGCAGTTACCACGTCGGCGTCGCCGTGCGCGTCGAGCGAGGAAAAATTCTTGCCGAGGTAGTAGTAAAGATGCGAATAGGCAATGCCCGCGCGCGTGCCGTACGCATTCACCGGCGCGTCGTAGCCGACGCGTCCGTACAGCGTGTCGGCACGTTCGGCGGCGAGCAGGTTCACGTCGAGGTTGTCGCCGATGCCGAACGGGGACGCGAGCCGCCCCACTGCGCCGAGCCGCCAACGTCCGGCGGGCGCCGAACCGTAGTCGTCCGCGGATACGGCGAAGTCCCAGCGTCGCGCGGGCTCGACAGTCACGGTCAGATCCACGGTGCCCGGCGCGCCGCCCGTCTCGAGTGCGGACGTGACGCGGATGCCCGGCAGGTCGGACAGGAGCAGCATGGTGCGCTCCAGTTCGCCCTGCTTCAGCGGCTTGCCCGGCTCGATTGCAGTGAGCCGCGCGCGTACGAGCGACTCCCTGATCGGCGCGCCCGGCGCCATCGTCAGGCGCACGCGGCCGATCTTGCCTTCGAGCACGGTGAACGTGACGTCGCCGCTCGTCACGTCCTGCGGCGGAATCACGACCTGTGCGAGCGGATAGCCGCGGTCGCGATACGCCTGGGCAATGCGTGCGCTCATCGCGTTGAGATCGTTGAGCGACACTTCCTGGCCGATCTTGTCGGAGACGAGCCCGAGCAGCACGTCGGTCGGCAGCGTTTCGTTGCCCGCGAAGTGAATCTCGCGCAGCACGAACTTCCTGCCTTCGGGCACGACCGGCGGCGCGGCAGGCGGCGCGGGGAGCGCGTTCGCGCCGCCGGGCGCGGGCGCAGTCGGCGATGGACGCGGCTGCTGGTTGAGCAGCGTCCCGGCGTTCGGCACCTGCTGCGTGCCGGGATTCGGCACGACGGGCAACTGTTGCGCCCAGGCGGGCAGCGCACTGGCGCAGGCGAGGCCCACGCCCGCCACGCGCGCCGCACCCGACACGCGCGCCGCTCCGGCGGCGCTTGGTCCACGGCGCCTGGCTACGCGTGAGCGCAATGCGAGGAAGGTCGTTGTCATGGCGTCGTTCACTGCTGCATCCTCATCGGGACCGGCGCCGTGCGGGCGCCGGCTTCGTTTGCATCATCGAAAGCGGACGGCTTTCAGCGGGCCACCGACAGCCGCCAGTTGCCCATCAGGTCGAACGGCGCCCAGTAAAACGGATGCGCGAACCGGCTGTTCGAAAGCACGGCGAGCTGCGCGTCGCGCATTGCGTCGATGGCTTCCTCGCCCTTCGTGAGCGAGCCGTAGAACGTGCGCATGGTGAGCGCGGTCGATTCATCGGCGACAGGCCACATCGACACGAGCAAGGCGGAAGCGCCCGCATAGAAGAACGCGCGCGTGAAGCCCATGATTTCGTCGCCGCGCGCGATGCGCCCGAGCGCCGTCTCGCACGCGGACAGCGTCACGAGTGCCACCGAATCGAATTTGAGGTTGTAAATGTCCTCGGCGAGCATGGGATCGGGGCCATCGGCGGGCTGCGTCGCGGGCGCGAACAGCACGCGCGAATGCAGCGGATCAATGGTGTCCGCCTGCGCGTGCGTCGCCACATGGACGATGCGTCCTTCCGGCGCGTTGTCGCTGAATGCCTTGCGCGTGACGTCGCCGCGCACGAAGGTCTCGTTCCTCGCGAACAACGGGCCGATCGCGCGGACCTCGGCTTCGGCGCCGGGCAGATCGAACTCGGGCGCAATGCGCGGATTGCCGAAAGCGACCAGATTGCTCGCGATTCGCTGCTGCCGCCTCACGAGCTGCACCGCGACGCTTGCCGATGGCGCGAGCGCCAGTGCGTGACGCTGAATCAGAAAACCCTGCGGATCCCTGAGCGCCTGAAACGGCATGTAATGCAGCGAGCCGTTCGGCACGATGACGAGCCGCTCGTTCGGCCGCACGCCAATCGGCTGAATCAGCAGCGCGTCGAGCTTCGCGCCATAGGTGAGCGCTTGCGGCCGCCCGCGGATGATCGCGTTGCGAAAGTCGGTGACGGCGAGCGTCATGTCCCGCCGCTTGATCGGCAGCGTGAAGCCCTGAAGGCCGTCGGCGCGCACGACCCACGCGATCATGCGGTCGGCCAACCCGTGGAATTCGACAATCGC
>Ga0308173_10000615_pt1 | contig 15683 bp, 15 predicted proteins | sample PhyPR1_FD_203716 | JGI IMG/M metagenome (GOLD analysis project Ga0308173, IMG submission 203716) | Soil microbial communities from UC Gill Tract Community Farm, Albany, California, United States - DLSLS.P.R1 | ecosystem: Environmental > Terrestrial > Soil > Agricultural land | place: USA...
CCTCGCCGAGGCCCGGGCCGCCGCGATGCTGGACCACTCGGGCGTGGCCGCCGTCTACGACGTCGTCGACCAAGATGACCGGCCGTGGATCGTGATGGAGCTGATCAAGGGCTCCTCGCTGCAGGAACTCCTGGACCGGACCGGCCCGATGCCGCCGCGCCGGGCCGCCGCCATCGGCCGCGACATCCTCTCGGTGCTGACCGCCGCACACGGCGTGGGGCTGCTGCACCGGGACGTGAAGCCCGGCAACGTGCTGCTCACCGCGGACGGCCGGGTCGTGCTCACCGACTTCGGGCTGGCCGTCCACCAGCGGGAGGCGGGCTCCGTTCCGCTGGAGGGCTCGCCCGCGTACATCTCGCCGGAGGTCGCCCGGAGGGCCATGGGCCAGCCCGAGTCGATCACCGAGGCCTCGGACCTGTGGTCGCTGGGCGCGCTGCTCTACGCGGCGGTCGAGGGCCGGCCGCCCTACCGCAAGGAGGGCGCACTGCCCTCCCTGCTCTCGGTGCTCCTGGACGAGCATGTCCCGCCCGGCAACGCGGGCCGGCTCAAGCCGGTCATCGAAGGGCTGCTGCGTAAGGATCCGGCGGACCGGCTGACCGCCGAGGAGGCCGCGCCGATGCTGGAGTCGGTGGCGAGAAGGTCGGGGAACCGGGGGACCGTGGCCGCCCGGCTACGCCGTACCGGAGGGACCATGGCGGCCGGGATGCTGGTGCTGGGGATGGCGGTGGGCGGCGTGTGGGCGGTCCGCGGCCCGCTCAGCTCGACCGGCTCGGTCACGGTGCGGGAGGCGGGCGCGACCGCGGGCACGGTGACCTACCACGAGACCGGCTACTCCGTGGACATTCCGTCCGGCTGGACCAGGATCGTCCGGCCGGACGGCGTTTACTGGCAGGATCCGAGTGGTCCGCGCTTCATTCGGATCCTGCCGGCCTCCGGCGACGGCCTCACCGGGCTGCGCTCGGCGGAGCCCAAACTGGCCAAGAACTTCGCGGGCTACCGCAGGCTCCGGCTGGAGAACGACGGCGACGCCGTGGGTGATCCGGACGCCGAGCTCGAGTTCGAGTGGACCGGCGGGATGCGCGGCATCGAGGAGCGCTCGGACGGCTACGACCTGCTCTTCGGCGCACCGGACGCCCGCTGGACGCCCAGCGAGCGGATCTTCGACTCGGTCGTGCGGACCATGCGCAGGATGAGCTGACCCGGGACTCGGTTCCCGAGATGGTCAAGCAGGAGCCCGCATTCCCCATCTCTCCTGAGCGAGAACGCCGGATGGCGCAGCCTGGACGGGTCGGCGAACCGGAGCGGGGGAGACAGATGGCCGCTGTCCAGGAGGAACTGAACGGCACGGACTTCCAGATCGGCTGGCAGGTCGCGGTGAGCGCCGAGCTGCACCGGATCGAGGAGCTGTGCCGCCGTTCGGCGCGCGGGCTGGGCGAGTCGGCCCGGGTCTGGCGGACGGCGCACCTGCTGCTCGGCACGGCGACCGTGCTGACCGGCGGGGTCGCGGGCAGCCTGGTGCTGGCCGGCAGCCCGTATCCGGTCGCCGCCGGGGCGCTGGCCCTGGTGGCCGCGCTGTTCGCGACGCTGGGCGGGATGATCGGCCCGGCCCGGCGCGAGGCGCAGGCCGCCGAGGCGGCCAAGGGATACCAGGTCGTCGAGGCGCTGTCCCGCCAGGCCCGATGCGTCGATCTGCCCGGGCTCTCCTTCGAGCGGGCCCGGCGGGTGCTGAGCGAGCTGACCGAGCACTGGCAGGGCGTCAACCGGGTCGCTCCGACCATGCTGCGCTGGGGTCAGCGGAGGGCCGACCGCATGTTGGCCGCCGAGCCGGGCGACGAACTGATCACCGGGCGGGCCAGCGACGTCGTACGGATCTTTCGGGTCTGGCCGCGCAGCCCGGCCGACGACCTGGACCCCTAGCCCCGGCCGATCGCGTCGATCAGCTCCAGGATGGGCGTGCGCAGTTCGGGCAGCGCGGTGTGATCGCCTGCCGAGATCCGGGCGGTGACCAGGGCGCCGATGCCGCCGACCACCAGCCTGCAGGCGAACTGCGGATCGGGCAGGGCCCGCCAGCGCTCGTCGGTGGCCAGCATCTCGGCGAAGATCTGCACCCACCGGCCCTGCACCTCGAAGCGCCGGGCGGCGGCGGTCGGGCCGGCCGAGTAGACCTCGGTGAGGAACACCTTGGCGAGCGCGGGCTCGGCCGCCATCAGCTCCAGATAGGTGGTGAGCGCCCGCTCGAACCGGTCCCGGGGAGCGAGGCCGGGCTCGTCGACGGCCGCCCGTACCCCGGTCTCCAGCATCCGCGCCGACTCGTCGAAGGCGGCGAGGAAACAGTCTTCCTTGTCGCTGAAGTGCTGGTAGAAGGTCTCCCTGGACACGTGCACCTTCTTCAGCACGTCGGCCACGGTGGCCTTGGCGTAGCCCTTCTCGGCGACCACCTCCGCCATGCCGAGCATCAGCCGGCCCCGCTGGGAGGCGGTGACCTGTTCCCTGCTCAGCCCGTGCCGGCCGCGTGGCAGGATGCCGAGGTACGACGAGGGGTCCACGGTGGTAACGCTATCAATCCCGGGCGCTGCCGCACAGTGACCGTGAATGGTTACGTACCTGGATACTGGGGGCCATGGCACGCAAACAGCGCGGGGCGACGATCAGTGCTCCGGTCGACTCAGGAACGGCCGAACTCGTGGCCGATCCGGATCGGCCGAACGCCTGGACCCTGATGCTCGACGGCGTTCCCCAGTCGCATGTCGATCTCGACAGGCCCGATCGGCTGGACTTCGAGTACGTCCGCCGGGTCGGCCATCTGATCGATCTGGCGGCCCCGCCAGGCAAGCCGCTGCGCGCCCTGCACCTGGGCGGCGGCGGATGCACGCTGCCGCGCTACATCGCCGCTACCCGGCCGCGGTCCGGCCAGCAGGTCGTGGAGGTGGACGGCGCGCTGGTCGCCTTCGTCCGGGAGCATCTGCCGTTCGCACGTGATCAGCGGGTACGGATCCGTACCGGCGATGCCCGCCAGGTCCTCGAACGGGTCCCGGAGGCCGCCTTCGACATGGTCTTCTGCGACGTCTTCGCGGGCGGCCGCACCCCGGCGGCGCTGACCAGCACGGAGTTCGTGGCGCTGGCCGCCCGGGCGCTGCGGGTCGGCGGGATCTACGCCGCCAACATCGCCGACGGCCCGCCGCTGGCCTTCGCCCGGGCCCAGGCCGCCACGGTCCGGTCCGTCCTGCCGTACACCTGCCTGCTCGCCGAGCCCGCGGTGCTGCGCGGCCGCCGTTTCGGCAACCTCGTGCTGGCCGCCGCCAAGTTCGGGCCGCCGGTGCCCTACGACCAGCTCCTGCGGCGGGTCGCCGCCGACCCGTTCCAGGCCCGCCTGCTCCATGACGACGACCTGAACGCCTTCGTCGCCGGCGCCGTACCTACCAGTGATGCGGACGCCCAGCCCTCACCGCAGCCGCCCGCGACCCTGTTCAGCTGACCGCTTCCGCCCCCTGACCGGACGGGACGCGGGAGGCGTGGAAGAATCAAGCCGCTATGTCGTCAGCCCCGGTTCTGCGCAGCACCCGGACGACGGTCTTCGCTGTCGTCTGTGTCGCGCTGGCGGCCGTCGGTCACGTGGCCGCCGGGCACACCGGAATCGCGCCCTGGACCCTTGTGGCCGGGTTCGCCGGAGCGCTGGCGGTGGCCTGGGCGCTCACCGGGGTGGAGCGCTCGCTCTGGTCGATCACCGGGCTGATGCTGGGCGGGCAGTTCGTCCTGCACGCGCTGTTCAGCGCCGGGATGAGCGGACCGATGACCGCAGGGCACCAGCCGATCGTCCAGCCTCCGGCCGGGCATGGCGGGACCGCGATGACGCTGGCGCATGCCGGTGCGGGGCTCGTCGCGGCCTGGTGGCTGCGGCACGGGGAGCGCCTGGCCTGGGGACTGGCCAGGCGGACCGCCGCGCTGGCCCGGATCGCCGCCCGGACCCTGCGACTGCTGGCCGTCGCGTTCGTACCGGTCCCGGCCGGGCCCGTCCGGATCATGGCCGAGTGGCCTGCCGAGCGGCGGCCTCGTTCGCCGCTGCTGGAGCACAGCGTGGTGCGGCGCGGGCCGCCGATGCCGGGGAGAGCACTCGGCTGACCCTCTCTGTTCGGGCTCCTGCCGAGTGCGCCGCCTCGCCTCACTCGACAGGAAACACTCCCGATCGGAGCCATACAGATGTCCGTACGTTCGTCGTCCCTGCGCCTCGCCGCCCTGGGCGGAGCCGCCACTCTCGTGCTGCTGGCGGTGGCCGGCCCGGCCTCGGCCCATGTCACCGCCAACCCCAACACCGCACAACAGGGCTCCTACACCAAGGTGAGCTTCCGCGTGCCCAACGAGGAGCAGACCGCCAAGACCATCCAGCTTGAGGTGGACCTCCCGATGGACCACCCCATCGCCTCGGTGTCGGTACGGCCGGTGCCGGGCTGGACCGCCAAGGTCGAGGAGGCCAAGCTGGCCAAGCCGATCAAGTCGGACGACGCCGAGGTCACCAAGGCCGTCTCCAAGATCATCTGGAGCGGAGGCAGCATCGACCCCGGCCAGTTCCAGGAGTTCGACGTCTCGATGGGGCCGTTGCCCACCGACACCGATGCCCTGGTCTTCACCGCGGTCCAGACCTACACCGGCGGCGAGGTTGTGCGCTGGAACGAGGTCCAGCAGAAGGGCGCGGCCGAGCCCGAGCACCCGGCCCCGACCGTGCGGCTGACCAAGGGCGCCGACGCGATGGCGGCCACCCCGGTGGCCGCGGTGAAGGACGCCGCGTCCGATGACGGGACCGCCCGGCTGCTCGGCACGATCGGCCTGATCGCCGGCCTGCTCGGACTGCTCCTGGGCGCCATGGCTTTGGTACGCGCCCGGAGCAGGTCATGAAGCGCCTCGGCGTCCTGGTCGCGGCGCTGGCCGTGCTGCTGGGCCTGTCGGCCGGGCCCGCGCTGGCGCACACCACGCTCCAGTCGGCCTCGCCGGCCATCGGGGCGACGGTCGCCCCGCCCGGCAAGGTCGTGCTGACGTACGCCGACCCGGTGCACTTCCCCGAGCTGGTGATCACCGACGCGGGCGGCCACAAGCGCGGATCGGGCAAGCCACAGGCTGTGGACAACACCGTCACCGAACAGGTCGCGGGCACGCTCGGCCCGGGCGTCTACACGGTGGGCTGGCGGGTCGTCGCGCCGGACGGTCATCCGGTCAGCGGCCAGTACAAGTTCATCGTGCAGGGCGGAAACACCACCTCGGCCGGCCTGACCACCGACAAGGGCGGCTCAGGCTTCGCCTGGTGGTGGATCCTGCTGGGCGCGCTGCTGGTCGGCGGGATCGTGGCCGGTGTGGTCGTCCTACGGCGTACCTCGATGGAGGAGTGATCAGCGGGCCGTGCCGCGCACCTTGCCGATCAGGTTGTCCAGGACGGAGCCCCGGCTGAGCCGCAGCCCGTCGTGCTCGTAGCCGTTGGTGATCAGCGGCTTCAGGCCCTGGATGTGCTCGGCGGTGGCCATCGAGAGCTCCCGGTCGACGTACATGTCGTCGTAGTAGACGGCGGCGGCGACCGGGACCTCGTTGGCGGCGAGCCGGGCGGGGTCGTAGAGCGGCCGCCAGCCCTCGTACTCCGCGAGGATCTGGGCGGCCTCGGCGATCGGGGCGAGCGCCGGGTCGTTCTCGATCATCCACGGATAGATCATCTCGCCGGTGAACAGCACCGGCCGGTCGCCGTCCAGCGCCGCCGCCGCGTCGAACTCGGGGAACTCGGCGCGGATCCGCTGCGCCGCCCAGTTCGTCGCACCGCCCTGGGCGTAGCAGGCCTCGTGCAGCAAGGCGTAGATCGGCGCTCCGGCCAGGCTGAGCCGCTCCATCATCTGGAACAGGAAGGTGTCCGACAGCCCGCCGTCCCCGTCGGCGAAGGCGTCCTCCATCAGATAGTGCAGCCGGTGGCTGCCCGGCGCCATGCCCAGCGCGTGGCCCAGCCACTGCAGGCCCTCCGCGGTCAGCCGCCGCCCGTCCGGCAGCCGCACGTCGCGCTCCAGCAGCACTCGGGTGATCTCCCGGACCAGCTCGACGTCGTCGGGGTAGGTCGCGTAATGCGCCTTGTTCTTCCGCAGCACGGTCTTGTAGGTGTGGCGGTAGACGTCGTCGGCGGTCGCGGTGAGGCCGGGCAGGCCGCCGGTGATGAAGGCCTCGCGCATCCCGTGCGGGGCGAAGGAGAGGTACGTGACCGTGCAGAAGCCGCCATAGCTCTGGCCCAGCACGCTCCACGGCTCGTCGCCGATGAGGCTCCGGCGGATCAGCTCGGCGTCCAGCACGATGGAGTCGGCCCGGAAGTGCGTGAGGTAGGCGGCCTGGGCCTGCGGATCGCCGATCTCCGCCAGCGTGCGCCGGTTGACCGGGGTGGACCGCCCGGTGCCGCGCTGGTCCAGCAGCAGCACCCGGTAGTCGCGCAGCGCCCGCTCCAGCCAGTCGTCCCGCCCGATCGGCCGGGGCGACCCGTACCCCGGGCCGCCCTGCAGGTAGACCAGCCAGGGCAGGTCCTTGTCGGCCTGCTCGGTCGCCACCACCTCGCGTGCGTACACCTGGATCTCCGGTCCTGCCGGCCGTTCGTGGTCCAGCGGTACGGCGAAGGTGTGATCGGTGAGGACGATGCCAGGGTGCCGGAAGGTGCTCATGCCGGGAACCTACCCAGCCAGGGCTCCGGCGGCACGAGCCGTCTGGTCAGTCCAGGAGTGCGGAGCGTGCGGTCAGCGCGGCCTGCAGCAGCGGATGGTCCGCGGGGGCGGTCGGGGTACGGCCGGTGAGCGCGGCGATCCGGCGCAGCCGGTAGTCGACGGTGTTGGGATGGATGTGCAGGGCCGCCGCGGTGGCCCGGCGGTCCAGACGGTGGTTCAGATACGCGCTCAGCGTTTCGAGCAACTCGGGCTTGCGGTCGAGCGGGGCGAGCAGCGCGGCCAGTGCGGTGAGCGCTGCGCTGGGCCGGCTGAGCTGGTAGTCGAGCAGCACGTCGGTCAGCCGGTAGAGGCCGGGAGTACGGGCGGTGCGCCGCACCAGGTCGACGATCTCGCCGGTACGGGTCGCGGCCGCGGCGACGTCGGGCGGGTCGGCGGGCTCGGCGGCGGCCGTGATCGCGACCCCGGCCGCCTCGCTGCAGGCGGCGACCAGATCCTGCAGCGCGGGCCAGGACGGCTGGGCCGGCAGCAGCGCGGTGCCGCCGCCGGGGTCCAGCGCGGTCAGGACCGGACCTGGGCCGACGGCGTCCAGCGTCGCGCGCACCCGGCGTACCTTGCGGCGTGCCGCGATCCGGGCCCGCGGGCCGGGCGCCGACTCGTCCGGATGGGCCGGGAAGCGCAGGGTGAGCACCGTGTAGTGCGGGGCGAGCGTGAAACGGTCCAGCGGCTCCGCGCCGAGCAGGGCCGCCAGCAGCGCCTGGCGGTCGCCGTACTCCTGGCCGTCCAGCGTCTGCCGGGCCTCCAGATAGCCGGCGGTGACCGCCGACACCAGGTCGCGCTGGAGCCGGAAGGTCAGCGCGGTCAACCTGCACAGGTCGGCCGGCGGCAGGTCGGCGGCCAGGTCCTCCCAGCACATCGCCGCACCGAGTTGGTAGGCCGACAGGATCGCGTCCAGCGCGACGCCCTCCTCGGCGCGCAGGGCCGCCGAGTCGCGCTGCCGGCTCAGCGCCGCCGGATCGGGCAGCGAGCCACGGGCGATCACGTCGGCGAACAGGCGCAGGGTGTTCTGCACGATGTCCGCGACGTCGCCGGCGAGCTCCTCGGCCGGCAACTGGGCGTACACCGGGATCTCGTCGCTTAGCCGGGCCACGATGCGGCGAGTGAGCGCGGGGGCGCGGGCGCGCAACCGGGCGGCAACCGGCTCCAGCGTGTCCGCTTTGTGACGCGTCACAATCGTCCTCGCAGAACTCTAAGTTACCCATCAGTTAAACGGCGCCCGATAAGTCTGCATCATGACGTGCGTCACATCCAGTTCACAGGACTCGGAGCCGTCATGACAGGGATCCGTACTCTCCTCCGCCGCACCGTGCCCGGCGCACTGGCCGCCGCAGCGTGCACCGCCGGGGCGTTGGCCGGGCCGGCCGCGCACGCGGCGGGGCCCGCGTACGTCGCGCTCGGTGACTCGATGGCCTCCGGGCCGCTGATCCCCAACATCACCGGACCGCTCGCCTGCGCCCGCTCCACCCACAACTACGCGCACGACCTGGCCGCGAGCATCGGCGCGAGCTCGCTGAAGGACGTGACCTGCAGCGGCGCCGACACCGGTGACATGACCTCGCCGCAGTCCCTGTCGCTGCTGGGTGTGGGCATGGGCAGCGCGCCGCCGCAGTTCGACGCCCTGAGCGCCGGCACGACCCTCGTCACGCTGACCATCGGCGGCAACGACGCGGGGCTGGTCGGTGTCGCGGAGGGCTGCGAGACCCTCGACCCGTCGGCGACACCATGCGCGGCCAAGAATCCCGGGGAGGACGCCCGGATCGACGCTTTCGGCCCCAAGCTCGCCGCGGTGCTCGACGGCATCCACGCCAGGTCCCCGCAGGCCCGGGTGGTCGTGACCGGTTACGGCCTCTACATCAAGTCCGGCGGCTGCTGGCCCGTGCAGCCCTTCCTTCCGGCCGACGCCAACTGGCTCCAGGGCGAGGTCGACCGGCTGAACGGCGTCATCGCCGCGCAGTCCGCCCAGCACAACGCGACCTACGTCGACCTCGTCACCCCGAGCGCGGGACATGACGCGTGCCAGTCCGCGTCGGCCAAGTGGGTGGAGGGGGTCGTCCCGGTGAACTCGGCCGCTCCGCTGCACCCGAACCAGAACGGCGAGGCCGCCTACGCCCGGATCATCGCCGGATACCTCGGCTGACGCCCGCCCCCAGCGGATCCTCCCCACCTTCATGCATCTGGGTGCGGGCGCTCTCGCCCGCACCCAGGGTCAGAGGCCGAGGTCGCGGCCGATGATCTCCTTCATGATCTCGTTGGAGCCGGCCCAGATCTTGGTGACGCGGGCGTCCTGCCAAGCGCGGGCGACGCGGTACTCGTTCATGAAGCCGTAGCCGCCGTGGAGCTGGACGCAGTGGTCAAGGACGGAGTTCTGCACCTCGGCGCTCCACCACTTGGCCTTGGCGGCGTCCACGGCCGACAGTTCGCCCCGGTTGTGCGCCTCGACGGCCTGGTCGACGTAGGCCTGGGTGACCTCGACCCGGGTGACCAGATCGGCCAGCAGGAACTTGTTGTGCTGAAAGCTGCCGACCGACTGGCCGAACGCCTTGCGGTCCTTCACGTACTGCAGGGTCTCGACCAGGATCTGCGCGGCGTGCGCGATGTTGCTGACCGCCGAGCCGATGCGCTCCTGGGGCAGCCGCTCCATCATGTGGATGAAGCCCCGGTCGATCTCGCCGATGACGTTCTCGGCGGGCACCCGGACCCCCTCGAAGAACAGCTCAGCGGTGTCGGACTCGGGCTGCCCGACCTTGTCGAGCTTGCGGCCCCGGGTGAAGCCGGGCATCCCCTCTTCGAGAGCGAACAGCGTGATGCCCTTGGCCCGCTTCTCCGGGCTGGTGCGGGCGGCGACGATGACCAGGTCCGCGGTGTAGCCGTTGGTGATGAAGGTCTTGGACCCGTCGATGATCCAGTCCGAACCGTCCTTGACGGCGGTGGTGCGCAGCGCGGCGAGGTCGGAGCCACCGGACGGCTCGGTCATGCCGATGGCGGTGATCATCTCACCGGAGCAGAAGCGCGGCAGCCAGCGCTTCTTCTGCTCCTCGGTGGTGAGCTCGACGAGGTACGGCGCGCAGACGTCGAAGTGGATGCCGAAGCAGGAGGAGAACGCGGCCGAGACCTTGGCCAGCTCCTCACCGAGCACCGCGTTGAATCGGTAGTCGCCGGCCGCTCCGCCGCCGTACTCCTCGGGCACCTCGAGACCGAGAAGCCCCTGCTTGCCGGCCTCCAGCCAGATGTCGCGATCGAAGCCGTGCTGAGCGATGAACTGCTCATGGCGCGGTACGAGGGTGCGCGTGGTGTATTCGGCGACCGCCTCGCGGAACGCCTCGTGGTCCTCGTTGAACAGGGTCCTCTTCACGTACTGCAGGGTAACCGAACAGGATTCATTCGATGACCTGCCACTAGGGTGATCGAGTGCTGTGGAGCTTGCTCGGCGCGTTCGCCGCCAGCGTGTGTTTCGGAGTCGCGACCGTCCTTCAGGCGGTGGCGGCCCGCCGGACGCCGTCCGCCGAGGGGGTCGATCCGCGGCTGCTGGTCCGGCTGGTGAAGCAACTGCCCTACGTGGCCGGGATCACGCTCGACCTGCTCGGGTTCGTCTTCGAGCTCGCGGCGCTCCGGTCGCTGCCGCTGTTCGTCGTGCAGGCGATCATCGCGGCCAACCTGGCGGTGACCGCGGTCGTGGCGGCCCGGGTGATGCACGTTGAGCTGACGGTACGGGAGTGGGTCGCGGTCGCCGTCGTCTGTGTGGGGCTGGCGCTGCTCGGGCTGACCGCGGGGGAGGAGAGCGCCGCCCATGTGGGCAGGGCCTTCCGCTGGTGGTTGCTGGGCTCGGCCGCGCTGCTGATGGCCGCGGGCTTCGCGGCCGGACGCCTGTCCGGGGTGGCGCGTTCGGCGGCGCTCGGCACGGTCGCCGGGCTGGGCTTCGGCGTGGTGGCGATCGGCGCCCGAGTGCTGACCAGCCTCAACCCGCTGGACATCCTCACCGATCCGGCGGCCTACGCGCTGGCCGGCGGGGGCATAGCCGCCTCGCTGTTCTTCGCCACCGCACTGCAGAAGGGTTCGGTGACCGCCACGACCGCCGCCGTCGTCGTGGCCGAGACCGTGGTTCCGGCGCTGGTCGGGATCTGGGCGCTGGGCGACAAGACCCGGCACGGCATGGCGGCCGTCGCGGTCGTCGGCTTCCTGCTCGCGGTCGCCGGGACCCTCGCGCTGGCCCGGTTCGGCGAGCCGCCGCAGCCGGACCAGGACGAGGTTCCGCAGAAGCTAGGCGCCTGAGCCGGTGGTCACCGGCTCGTCGAGCGCGCTGCCCTTCACCCAGTCGGACCAGAACACCATGTAGGAGGCGTTCCAGCCGTCCCCGGCGTCCAGGGTCCGGCCCGTACCGGAGATGATCACCGGATCGCCGATGTAGGACCAGTTGTAGAACCACTTCGCGCCGGCCAGCGTGGAGCGGACACAGCCGTGGCTGCAGTTGACCCGGCCCAGGCAGCCCTCGTCGCCCATGGTCTCGTGCACGAACTCGCCGCTGTTGGTGATCCGGGTCGCCCACGGGACATCCTCGGAGTAGCCGCCGTGCGCCTTGTCGCTGGGGTCCACGCCCATCCAGCGCGAGTCCATGTGCGCCGGGTTCTCGTGGTCCATGGTCAGGTGGACGCCGCTGGTGGTGGTCCAGGTGCGCGGCGAGCTCTGCCCCATGCTGACCGCCCAGGAGTTCACCCGCTTGCCGTTCTCGTACGCGACGGCGTGCTTGGTCTTGTTGCTCACTCGCAGGATGTGCGAGTCGCCGATCTTGAAGGTGTGGCTCGCGTCCTCCAGCCCGTACGAGCTGCCGGACTTCACCCCGGCGAGGTGCGCGGTGACGGTGACGGTCTGGTTCGCCGGCCAGTACTGACCGTTCTTGGTACGGAACATGACCGTCGAGCCGCTCTGCCAGTTCCAGGCCCCGGTCACCGACTTCTCGGTGGTGATCTCCAGCGCCCGCTCGACGGCGGCCTTGTCGGTGACCGTGCGGTTGAAGGTGATGGTGATCGGCATGCCGACCCCGACCTTCTGGCCCCGGGCCGGGGTGATGCCGGTGACCTCGAGCCCGCTGTGCAGCGACTTGGTCGTGAACGAGCTCGACGAGGTCGTCGTCCGCCCGGTGGTGCCGGTGGCGGTGGCGGACACGGTGTAGGACCTGCCCGGCGTGAGGGTCCACTTCGCCTGCCAGGACTTCTTGTCCGGGCTGAGCGTGCCCGGTACGTCCTTGCCCTTGCTCCGCACGGAGATCTGGGTCAGCCCGCCGCTGTCGGTGGTGATCGAGATCCGGGAGTCCGGCTTGACCCCGGACGTGCCGTCGGACGGCGTGATGCTGACCTTGGGTCCGGCGGCCGACGCGCTGGTGCCGCCGCCGCCCTTCGGGGTGGTGGTCGCGGCGTTGGTGGCCGAGCAGGCCGCCGAGAGCAGGGCGACGGCGGCGAGCGCCCCGGCAGGGAGGAACGACTTGAACGTCACATCTGGTAGATGTCGTGTGAGACCGGTTTGTCCGGCCGCAGGCGATTACAATTCGATCACAGTGCGCACGGTCATCACGCGTCACCGTCGTTCAGGCCGTGGCAGATGTCGGCCGTGCCCGATCGGGCGGTCGCGATCGGGGCGGGCGCAACGGGCTTCGTGGGCTTGGTGGCCGCCAGGGCGGCGGCCTGGTCCTGGCCGACGATCAGTTTGATCCCGGCCGTGTGCTGGGCCTTGAGCTTCGCCCCGGGGAACATCTTGGCCAGCGTGGTCGCCTTCGCCTTCTGGCCCGGGCCGTACTCGATGAGCGTGGTCGGATGCGCCCCGCCCGGCGAGGTCGTCACCACGGTCGCGGTGAAGCCGGACTTGTGCAGCTTGGTGGCCGTACGGGCGGCCAGGCCCTTGCGCGCGGTCCCGTTGTAGACCGCGACCTTGATCCCCTTGCCGGACACCGGCGGGGTGCTCGTCACCGGGGCCGACGGGGTGGGCTCGGCGGTGGCGCTGTCCATCGAGGTGTCGTTGCGCAGCGCGGCGAACTCGGCCCTGGCCACCGACGGCACCAGCGCGAGCTGCATCTTGTAGGTCTGGTACTCCGCCATCGTCGGCGGGTAGTTCTGCGTCTTCACGGTGAAGAACTTGATGTCGGCCGGCTTGATGCCCTTGATCGAGTTGGCGAAGCTCATCAGCTTGAGCACCGAGTTCAGGCCCTTGTCCACCGTGATCGCCTTGGTGGCGTCGGTGGCCAGGCTGAGGAGCTTGGTCGGGCTCAGCAGCGTGCTGGAGCTCTCCATCTTGTTGATCATCGAGGAGAGGAAGGCGTGCTGCCGGGTGATCCGGGACCGGTCGCCGCCATCCCCGAGCTTGTCGCGCTCGCGTACGTAGTCGAGCGAGGACTGGCCCTTGACGGTCGTCCGGCCGGCCTTGAAGTGGATGTTGCTCTTGGCATCGTCCACGGCCTTGGGCACGCAGACCTCGACCCCGCCGATGTCGTTCACCAGGTTCACGAAGCCCTGGAAGTCGATGACGAGGAGGTGGTCCATCCGGATGTTGGTCAGCGTCTCGACGGTCTTCTCCGCGCACAGCGGGCCGCCCAGCGCGTACGCCGCGTTGATCTGCCCCAGGTGCGGCGGGATCGTGTGCCCCTGGGCGTTCTTGCAGCTCGGCAGGTCGATGACCAGGTCGCGGGGGAGGCTCATCACCAGCGCGTGCTTATGGTCGGCGGAGATGTGCAGGATCATCTCGGTGTCGGAGTGCCCGAAGCCCGAGCTGTCCTGCAGGCCGCCGCCGACGACCGCGCCGTTCTTGCCGCTGCGGGTGTCCGAGCCCATCAGCAGGATGTTCTCCGCCTTGCCGGGGGCCGCTGCCGGGCGCGGGCCGTTCTGGTCCGGGTCGACGCTGCTGATGTTGCTGTTGAGCTTGTAGTACCAGTAGCCGCCCAGGCCGAGGACCAGGGCCGCGATCGTGCCGAGCACGATGCCGGTGATCATCAGGGTCTTGCGGCGGCGGCGCTTGCGGTTCAGCGCGCGCCGGCTCCGGGTGTCGGGCTCGTCCGGCCTGCCCGGTCCGGGGAGCGCGAAGGGGTCGTCCTCCGGCGGTACCGGACGAGGTGGCGCCCCGGTCCAGCCGCTCAACTGCCCACCCGCATACCGGATCGCCGCATTGAGAAACCACTCCGTAACCAGACGTGTCTTCCGCTTGTTATGTGATGAGCGGATGCATGGTGCCGTTGGGGTAGAAGACGTCCAAAGTAACCGATCAGTTGTCCGTGGTTCGCGGAATTTTCCGGTTTCGGCCACGTCCGGGGGCCGAGCCGGTCAATTGATCATGGCAGTGCGTACTCGGCGAGCAGCAGCTCGAACTCGCGCTGGAACTCCTCGTACCGCTGCCGCAGTGCCGTTCCGGGCCATCCTGCCGGAAGCAGAGCGTCCGGGAGGAGCGGATCCACCAGGAGGTGTCGCAGCACCGCGGCCCCGACGGTGAACTGCTCGGCCAGCGGCGCGGTCGGGACCAGCGCGGCGCGCAGCCGCTCGGCCCGGCGCATCCAGGCACGCAGGTCCCACAGCGCGCCGGCCAGCCGCTCGGGATCCTGTTCCGGGCGGCCGACGAGGAACGTGCACTGCGCCGTGACGGCGGCGGGCCGGTCGCGCACCAGGTTGGCCGGGCGCAGCCACGTGCCCTCGCGCAACTCGGCGAGCCGCAGCTCGCCCATCGCCTGGCGCAGCGCCGCCCGGTCGGCCGCGGGTCTGCTCTCGGCGGTGATGACCGCGATCTCCCAGTCGCCGGTCCATGGCCTGGTGCGCGGCGAGCGGCTCTCGTCCTGCCGGCTCTGACGCTGGAGCAGCCGCTCGGTCAGCGCGTAGGTGCCGTCCACCTGGCGCAGGTCGCCGGCCGCCACCATGCGCGAGAGCGCCACCCGGATCGTGCCCTCGGCCACCCCGAACATCTCGCCGACCCGGACCAGATAGCGCGCGGGAAGCTGAGGCGGATGGCTGCCGAGCAGGGTGCTGAGCACGACCGAACGGGCGGTCAGCGGTCGCAACTCCATAGCTGAGGAGATTACCGGTCCGCAGGGTGACGTAATCTTCGTCACCGAACTGTATTCGGTGTCGATGCTCCGCCGGAGGAAGCCGCCATGGCCGTGCCCACTCGTCCAGGACCCGCCTCGCCGGTCGTCACCCCGCCGCCCGGCGCGCAGATTCCGGTGCTGGGCGGCCGGGCCGTCCCGTCCACGGAACTGGTCGCCGACTACGACGGCTGCTTCGGCTGTGGCACGGGCGCGCCGGGCGGCCTGCGGGTGCGGCGCACCGGACTCGACGGCGAGAGCGTGCTGGCGCACTTCGTGCTCACCGAGGCGCACCAGGGCGCGCCCGGGCTGGCGCACGGCGGGGTGCTGGCCAGCGCGATGGATGAGGCGCTCGGCACGGCCGCATGGCTGCTCGGCCACAGGTACGTGACGGGCCGGCTGGAGACCGACTTCATCGCGCCGGTTCCGGTCGGCTCGGTGGTGCATCTGCGAGCCTGGTGCAACGGCGTGGACGGCCGGAAGGCCTATCTGGAGGGCGAGGCCCGGATCGGTGCGCCGGACGGCCCGGTGGCGGTACGTGCGGCGGCGCTGTTCATCGAGGTGCCGGAGGAGCACTTCGAACGAGGGGAGAGCTGAATGCCGGCCGTACGGGTCGAACGCGACGGACCGGTCACCACCGTCATCCTGTCCCGTCCCGAGGCGCGCAACGCGGTCGACGCGGCGGCCGCCCGGCTGCTCGCCGACGCCTTCCGCGCGTTCGAGGCGGACGATGACGCAGCGGTCGCGGTGCTGTGGGGCGAGGGCGGCACGTTCTGCGCCGGCGCCGATCTGAAGGCGATGGACCACCGGGTCGAGCCGGTCGAGTCCGGTGCGGACGGGCCGATGGGGCCGACCCGGATGCGGCTGTCCAAGCCGGTCGTGGCGGCCGTCGCCGGCCACGCGGT